>ENA-OQEN01000300-OQEN01000300.1-human-gut-metagenome-genome-assembly--contig:-NODE-300-length-21770-cov-5.271219_pt1 | contig 21770 bp, 28 predicted proteins | sample MGYA00242791_ERZ504627 | MGnify/ENA primary metagenome ERZ504627 (study PRJEB26092, sample SAMD00036316) | human gut metagenome | host: Homo sapiens | study: EMG produced TPA metagenomics assembly of... | reverse complement strand
TGCGCAAGCGCGCGCGAGGCCGCTAAGGCGGCCGCGAGGCAGCGCAGCAGCGCAAGTTCTCGTTCTCCCTGAACGCGCCGAAGAACGAGACGCCGGGCGAGACGAAATTCACGACGAATTATATCATCGACAATGTCATCCATACGACCCTGCAGGTCGAGAGAAAGTGACCGCCCCCTATTGTCAGCAGGTGAATATGATGATACACTGGAAAATGATGCTTTAAGCACAGCGGTCGAAGTGGCTGTGCTGCTATAGGAGGAAAAAGGACTTAAATGGAAAAGTTGGTTATACATGGCGGACGCGGCTGGAGGGCCGCGTCAAGATCAGCGGGGCGAAGAATGCGGTACTGCCGATTATCGCGGCAACTCTTCTCGGACAGGATTCGCCGAGTCTTCTCGACGAGTCCCGGCTCTCGAGGATGTGCATACGATCACAGAAGTCCTGCAGAAACTCGGTGTCAAGGCTGAGTTCCGCAAGGAGACGCATCAGCTGTTTGTCGACAGCACGGTCATCGGCAGCTGTGAAGCGCCGTACGATCTCGTGCGCAAGATGCGCGCCTCCTTCCTGATCATGGGACCGCTGCTCGCTCGCTGCGGACAGGCCAAGATTTCCCTGCCGGGCGGCTGTGCCATCGGCACGCGTCCCATCGACCTCCATCTCAAGGGCTTCGAGGCTCTCGGCGCACAGATCCGCGTCGGCCACGGCTTCATCGAGGCGGCTGCTCCGGAGGGCTCAAGGGTGCGAAGATCTATCTCGACTTCCCGAGCGTCGGCGCGACCGAGAACATCATCATGGCGGCTTCCATGGCAGAAGGCCAGACCGTCCTCGAGAACCCGGCACAGGAGCCGGAAATCGTAGACCTCGCGAACTACCTCAACGTCATGGGCGCAAAGATCCGCGGCGCCGGCACGAATGTCATCAAGATCGACGGCGTGCCGAAGCTCACGGGCCGCGACTACACGATCATTCCCGACCGCATCGAGGCGGGCACCTACATGGTGGCAGCGGCGATGACGCGCGGCGATGTCTACATCGAGAACGCGATCAGCGAGCACCTCAAGCCGGTCATCGCCAAGCTCAAGGAAGCTGGTGTGACGATTGAGGAGGATGTCAATGGCATCCGCGTGACCTGCGACCGCCGCACGAAGTCGGTCGACATCAAGACGATGCCGTATCCGGGCTTCCCGACGGACATGCAGGCGCAGTTTATGGCGATGATGGCCATCTCGGAAGGCACGGGCATCGTGACGGAGACGGTCTTCGAGAACCGCTTCATGCACGTCGACGAGCTCAAGCGCATGGGCGCGAAGATCAAGATCGACGGCCGCACCTCGATCGTCGAGGGCGTGGAGAAGCTCTACGGCTGCCAGGTCAAGGCAACGGACCTGCGCGCCGGTGCAGCGATGGTCCTCGCGGGACTCGTCGCAGAAGGGGAGACCCAGGTCGGCTACATTCACCACATCGACCGCGGCTACGACAATCTCGTCGAGAAGCTCGTCGGCCTCGGTGCGGACATCTGCCGCGTCGACCAGTAATCAAACCAATAAGAGGCTGTTGACAAACGACAGCCCTTTTCTTTTATCTATTATTGCTAACTGTTATCATCTGTCGTTTTTACTTGGATTCATAGGAGAGTTATCATGAGCATCATCGAAATGCCGCTGCAACTGCAGCATCTTGCCCTGAAGAACCGCGTCATCCGTTCGGCCGTGCACAGCTTCCTCGCAGGGGAAGACGGCTACATGACGGCGGCAGAGTACGCGATGTACGAGACGCTGGCCGAGAACAACCTCGGCACGATCATCTCGGGCCACTGCTGCGTGGACCCGCTGGGCCGCGCCAACCCCGAGCAGGTCAACATCTACGCAGACTCGTTCACGGACCAGTTCCGCAAGGTCGTCGCGATTGCCCATGCGCACGATGCGCGCTTCATCGCGCAGATCAACCATGCCGGCCCGCGTGCCATCGACAATGAGGACCTCGCCGACGTCGTCGCGCGCCCGCTCAAGAAGGGACGCCATGCGCGCGCGCTGACGGTGGAGGAGATCCATCACATCGAGCAGTGCTTCATCGCAGCGGCGAAGCGCCTGCAGTCGGCCGGCTGCGACGGCGTCCAACTCCATGCCGCCCACTCGTACCTGCTCTCGCGCTTCATCGACCCGACGTTCAACCAGCGTGAGGATGCGTATGGCGGCACCATCGAGAACCGCTTCCGCATGGTGGAGGAGATCATCCGCGGCATTCACGAGGCCTGCGGCAAAGACTTCCCCGTGCTCATCAAGGTCAACGTCGACACGAAGGCGGAGGATGCGAGGGCTACCACCGCGACATGGTCTGGCTGCTGCAGCGTGCGAAGGCGCTCGGCGTGGAACTCGTCGAGTTCTCGGGCGTCGACTTCATCAACCTGCCGAAGACGGCGACGCTCTACTACCTGCCGCAGGTCAAGCGACTGCGCGCCGAAGTGCAGACATGCCGCTGAGCCTTGTCGGCGGCGTGCGCTCGCTCGCGGACATGGAGGCGGTCATCGAGGCTGGCATCGAGTGTGTCTCGCTCGGCCGCTCATTGATCGCGGAGCCGGACTTCGTCACGAAGGAGCTCGCGGGCGGCGAGAAGTCCATCTGTGTCTCGTGCAGCCGCTGCTTCGTGCTGCCGCACATGCACCCGGGCATCCGCTGCGTCTGGGCCTGGAAAAAAGAGCGCGCGCGTCAGAAACAGGCCGCTGCTAAGGCTGCTGTTCGAAAATGAAAACACTCTGAAAATTATTTCTTTCCTTTACAAGTTGACAATCGTATAATCGAGTGCTAAGATACAGATTAACCATTAAGTGTCTATCGCAACGGAGCGAATGACCTTTTCGACTGGCATGTATCTTAACCAGAGACAAAAAGGTCCCGTTCGCGAACGCTGCGAGCGGGATTTATTTTTTATTGTTTCATTTGGGTAGAAAGAAGGATTCATATGACAGGATTAATGCTTGTCGGTATCGCACTCGTCTGGTTTGCCTGTGCGTACCTGTTCTATGGACGCTGGCTCGCAAAGACCTGGGGCATCGATCCGAAGGCCCCGACACCGGCTGTCCGCAAGAATGATGGCCAGGATTATTCGCCGGCCTCCCGTTTCACGGTATTTGCGCATCAGTTCTCATCCATTACGGGCGCAGGCCCTGTGACCGGCCCAATCATCGCCGCGATGTTCGGCTGGCTGCCGGCCTTCCTCTGGATCTTGATCGGCGGCGCGTTCTTCGGCGCGGTCCAGGATTTCACGGCGCTCTACGCTTCGGTCAAGAATGAAGGCAAGTCGATGGGCCTGCTCATCGAGCAGTACGTCGGCCGCACGGGCCGCCGCCTGTTCCTGCTGTTCAGCTGGCTCTTCACGCTGCTCGTCATCGCAGCGTTTGCCGATATCATCGCGAAGACGTTCAACGGCTTCGGCGCCAACGGCACGCTCAACACGCCGGGCGCACAGGCCGCTACGATCTCCATGCTCTACATCGTCGTCGCCATGGGCTTCGGCATCTTCATCAGCAAGGTCAAGCCGTCCGGCGTCCTGAAGTTCATCGTCGCCGTCGTGCTCGTCGTCGCGATGTTCGCGGTCGGCATGCAGTTCCCGCTCTACTTCGATGTGCCGACTTGGCGCTACATTGTTTTCGGCTACTGCTTCATCGCAGCTGTCCTGCCGATGTGGTTGCTCATGGAGCCGCGCGATTACCTGAGCTCTTTCCTGCTGCTCGGCATGGTCGCCGGCGGCGTCATCGGCGTCCTCGCCGCAAACCCATCCGTCAATATGCCGGCCTTTGTCGGTTTTGAAGTCAATGGCAAGCCGCTGTTCCCAATCCTCTTCATCACGATCGCCTGCGGCGCTGTCTCCGGTTTCCACAGCCTCGTTTCCTCTGGCACGTCCTCGAAGGCCATCGCCAACGAGACGGATATGCTGCCAGTAGGCTACGGCGCGATGCTCTGTGAGTGTATGCTCGGCGTCGTCGCCCTCGCCATTGCCTGCGCCGCTGCATCGAACGGTGTCATGGCACAGGGCACGCCGTTCCAGATCTTTGCTGCCGGCATCAGCACGTTCTTCACGAACATCTTCGGCCTGCCGGCTGGCTTCTCGGCCTGCTTCATCACGATGTGCGTATCGGCACTCGGCATGACGACGATCGACTCCGTCGCCCGCATCGGCCGCATGTCCATGCAGGAGATGGTCAAGCCGAGCGATGGCGTCGAGGCGAGCAGCACGCAGAAGTTCTTCATGGACAAATACGTCTCCACGATCCTCACGCTCGTCTTCGCCTACGGCCTCTGCCTCGCCGGCTACATGAATATCTGGCCGCTGTTCGGCGCAGCCAACCAGCTGCTCTCCGCACTCGTCCTGATTTCCCTCGCCGTCTTCCTCAAGATGACGAACCGCAAGGCTGGATGCTCTACGTGCCGATGGTCTTCATGTTCATCGTCACGATGACGGCGCTCATCATGAGCGTCTATGGCGGCATCACGAAGCTCATGGCCGGCAAATTCCTCATCGGCGTCGACGGCTTGCAGCTCGTGCTCGCCATCGCCTGATGACGCTGGCATGCCTCGTCGTCAAGCACTGCGGCAAGGAGCTCCTCGACAAAGGACAGGCTGCCCTCGCAAATGATGCCAAGAATCTCGATGCGCAAAGCACATCGGTCTGACAACCCCTAAGTCATAAAGAATCCCCGGTCCCGGATGATGTAATCTGACATCATCTGAGACCGGGGATTTTTGTGTGCTTTTTATCTGGTTATCAGGCGTTGGCGAGCTTGTAGATGGCGAGGACATCCTTGCGCGTGAGCGGGTGGAAGGTGCCGAGCTTCTTCGTGTCGCCGGCAGTGGCGAGGTCGGCGAGGCTGTAGAGCTCGCTGTCGTTGAGCTTCGTCTGCAGGAGCTCTGGCAGGCTCACGGGCAGGCCGAGGCTCTTGAAGTAGGCGACCATCTTCTCGATGCCGAGGCGGGCGCGCTCATCTTCCGTGCCGCTGTTTGCATCTACGCCGAAGATGCGCTCGGCGAACTGCGCGAAGCGGGCGGTGTCATCCTGATAGACGTACTTGGCCCAGGAGCCCCAGAGCGCCGTCAGCGTGGCGCCGTGCGTCGCGTCGAAGCGGGCGCTGAGCTCGTGGCCGAGCTTGTGGACGGAGAAGTCCTTGCTGCGGCCGAGCTCTGTGAAGTTGGAGTGGGAGACGCTGCCGCACCACATGATCTCGCTCATGGCATCGTAATCCTCGTGGTTCTTGACGGCACTTCTAGAAGCATCCATGACAGTCTTGATGAGGTCCTCGGCCACGCGGTCGGTGAAGACATTGGCTTCTTTGACTTTTGTGAAGTAGCGCTCGAGCGTGTGCATGATGATGTCGGCGACGCCACAGACGAGCTGCTTCTCGGGGACGGTGAAGGTCAGCTCCGGATTCATGAAGGCGAGGACTGGACGGTTGAGCGGCGTGTTGAGGCCGACCTTGCGCATCGTGTCCTCGTTCGTCAACACGGCGGAGTCGCTCGTCTCGCTGCCTGCGGCAGCGAGCGTCAGCACGGAACCGACGGGCATGGTCTTCGTGAGTTTGGCGCGGCCACTCCAGAAATCCCAGACGTCCGTGCCGGGGTTGGCCACGCGTGGGCGATGGCCTTTGCCGAGTCGATGACGCTGCCGCCGCCGACGGCGAGGATGAAGTTGGCTTTGAAGGCGAGTGCCTCGCGGATGCCCTCGCGCACGAGCGCAACGCGCGGATTCGGCTGGACGCCGCCGAGCACCTGGAAGGCGAGGCCCGCGGATGTCAACTGGCACTCGATGCGCGAGAGCAGACCGCTCCTGACGACGCTGCCGCCGCCGTAGACGATGTAGACGCGGCTCGCGCCATACGCGCGCAGCTTCTCGGCACGCGGTCCTCGGCATGGCGGCCGAAGATGATCTCCGTCGGCATCTTGAACTCAAAACTCTGCATAAGAAAACCTCCTAGATATGTGAATCGCAGCTTGTTGTTCTGTCTGTACCTTCTATATATTGGCGGCGGGGTGGGGAAAATCCTGCCGGCGCTCAAAAAGAAGGGGAACTGTCCTCGGATGGCGAACTATTCCATAGCAGAGTCTATGAAACTGCGGTAAGATGCTCGTAACGGTTCCATACATCTTTACTTTGTATACATTCATAAATTTACAATAAAGCTGGATTTTTAGGTAAATATCTGCTATGATGTAAAAGTATATGGCGAAAGAAGCATAGTTTCTATGCATATTTTCACATAAAAGCTGTGATATCTTCAGGAGGGAATACCATGAAGTCAGAGATCACCATCAAGACGGTGCGCTGCAAGGGCTGCGGCATCTGCGCGGCGTTCTGCCCCAAGTCCGTGCTGGCCGTCAGCGAGCTCGGCAAGATACAGGTCGTCAACGGGGATGCGTGCATTGGCTGCGGCCAGTGCGAGCTGCGCTGCCCCGATTATGCGATTTTTGTGGATAGAGTCAAGGAGGAGGCAGCACAATGAGCAAAGCGAGATTGATGCAGGGCAATGAAGCCTGCGCAGAAGGTGCAATCGCGGCTGGCGTCAACTTCTTCGCCGGCTACCCGATCACGCCGTCCACGGAGATCGCGGAGACGATGGCACGCCTGCTGCCGAAACACGGCGGCAAGTTCGTCCAGATGGAGGATGAGATTGCGAGCATGGGCGCCATCCTCGGCGCGTCGCTGGCGGGCAGCAAGGTCATGGATGCGACGAGCGGTCCTGGCTTTTCCCTCAAGCAGGAGCTCATCGGCTACGCGGCCTGCGCGGAGATCCCGTGCGTGCTCGTCGATGTGCAGCGCGTCGCCGTCGACGGGCCAGCCGACTTCGCCGTCGCAGGGCGATGTCATGCAGGCGCGCTGGGGCACGCACGGCGACCATCCGATCATCGCGCTCGCGCCTGGAGCGTGCGCGAGACGTACGATGCGACGGTCATGGCCGTCAACTATGCGGAGCGCTTCCGCACGCCGGTCATCCTGCTCATGGACGAGGTCATCGGCCATCTGCGCGAGAAGGTCGAGCTTCCGGACCACGTCGATGTCTACCCGCGCCGCAAGCCGAAGAAAACGCGCGCGGAGGGCTATGAGCCGTTTGCGCCGGACGAGGACCTCGTGCCGAATGTCGCAGACTTCGGCCAGGGCTACCGCATCCATGTGACGGGCCTCATCCACGATGATACGGGCTTCCCGTCCGGCAGCCCGGAGGTCACGGAATCGTCGATCCGCCGCCTGCACGAGAAGATCGCGCGCGCTGGCGAGGAGATCATCCACACGGAGTCGTACTTCATGGATGACGCCGAGTACGCCGTCGTCTCGTTCGGCGGCTCGGCGCGCACGGCATACGAGGCCGTGCGCATGGAGCGCGAGAAAGGACGCAAAGTCGGCATGCTGCGCCTCATGACCATCTGGCCGTTTGCGACAAGGCCATCGAGGCGCTCTCGGCGAAGGTCAAGGCATCCTCGTCGCGGAGCTCAACTACGGCAGATCGTCAATGAGGTGCGCCGCGCCGCGCACAGTGGCTGCAAGGTCTCGCTCTGCGGCAAATACGATATGAAATCATTTGAACCGGAGGACATCACCTCCGCCATCGAGAATATGATTGCAGGGGGTAATGCGTGATGGAACGGAGCTTTGAACAATATTTCCGCCAGGATCATCTGCCGCATCTCTGGTGCCCGGGCTGCGGCAACGGCATCGCGATGAAGGCCATCGTCCAGGCGGTCGAGAAGAAGGGCCTCTCGCAGGACAACACGGTCATCGTCTCGGGCATTGGCTGCTCGTCGCGCGCCTCGGGCTACATGGACTTTGATACCCTGCACACGGCGCACGGCCGCGCCATTCCGTTCGCGACGGGCATCAAGCTCGCCAACCCGGACCTCCACGTCATCGTCATCACGGGCGACGGTGACTGCACGGCCATCGGCGGCAATCACTTCATCCACGCTGCCGCCGCAATGTGGACCTTACGGTCATCATGTTCAACAACAACATCTACGGCATGACGGGCGGCCAGGCTTCGCCGACGACGCCAATCGGCGCCAAGGCGACGACGGCACCGTACGGCTCCGTCGACCGTACCTTTGACGCCTGCAAGCTCGCAGAGGCAGCCGGTGCGACGTACGTCGCGCGCTCGACGGCCTTCCACGTCCAGCACATGGCCAACATGATCGCCGAGGGCATCGATAACGATGGCTTCTCGTTCATCGAGGCGATGGTCCAGTGCCCGACGGCGTTTGGTCGCAAGAACCGCATGGGCAGCCCCGCGGACATGCTCAAGTGGATGCGCGACCACGCCGTCATGAAGGCGGCCTGGGACAAGCTGCCGGAGGAGAAGCGCGAGGACAAGTTCCCGATTGGCTGCCTCTATAAGTCACAGGCCATCGACTACGATGCCGCATACGACCAGGTCATCGAACGTGCAGGGGGTGCTCATAAATGAGGAAACAGCTTAGATTATCGGGCTCGGGCGGCCAGGGCGTCATCACGGCGGCCATCATCCTCGCGGCTGCGGCCGTAGATGAGGGTAAGGAGCTGTCCAGTCGCAGTCGTACGGTCCGGAGGCGCGCGGCGGCGCCTCGAAATCCGAGGTCATCATCGACGATGCGCCCATCTACCATCCGCACGTCATCGTGCCGGACCTCGTGCTGGCCATGACGCAGAAGGCAGCCGACAAGTATTACAAAGACCTCAATCCCGATGGACTGTTGGTCCTCGACGAGCAGCTCGTGCCGAATGTCCCTGACTTCCCGCACGTCGTGCGCATCCCCATCACGAAGATCGCCGTCGAGAAAGTCGGCAAGCCACTTTTCGCCAACATCGTTGCCCTCGGCGCCCTCGTGCGCCTCACGGGCATCGTCTCCTTCGACGCCATCAAGAAAGCCGTCGCCAACCGCGTGCCACCGCACACCGTCGACGCCAACATGAAAGCCCTCGAGCTCGGCTGGGAAGCCGCAGCTGCTAAGGTGTAAGGCGGACATAGGTGGTTCCTCGTCTTGATTTTCGGTGATATAAGGAACGTTCAACGTAAACATAAAAGCGTCACATTGCAGGATGTGACGCTTTTTGCATTGCAAATGAAAAACCGTCCCTGGCAGGGAACGGTTTCTTCGGCTGTATGGTAGCCTGAGTACGCGCTGAGCCGGCAGCTTCAAAAGGAAGTATTTTCGCCAATCATCATAACTGGAAATTCAGGCCGGCTTCCAATGACCAGCTATGTTCGATTCGTGGGCCGAAGGATTTCTCGCAATTGACAAACGCATAGGCATCCTTGTTGAGATGCGTCGTAAGGCCAAGGCCCACGTCGTACCAGCTGCCGTCATTATGGCCCGTGACGTTCATGCTGCCCGTCATGTCCTGCGCGAAGATGTCCTGATTGCCGAGGAACTCGTGCAGGAAGTCCGCATTGATGTAGAACGTCGACTGTTTGCCAAGGTCCTGTCCGAGGCGGAAGCCGAGGCGGCTGATGAAGCTGTCCGTGCCGGCCAGGTGAACGCGGGAGCTGCGTCGTGCGATAATCCGTGCTGCCCAGATATGTGTACTGAGCCTGTGCCTGTGGTTCGATGTACCAGGAAGCGGAGAGCGGCAGCTTGCGGCCGTATTCCAGGCTCAACGAATAATAATCGTTGTGGTAATCGCCCTGTACCGGCATACCATTATCCTGCAGCAGATTGAATTTGTTGAACAGGCGGCCGTATTTGGCAACAAAATCGGTATAGTGACCGTCGTTGCCAAGGCGCGTATCGTAGAACCAGGCACCGTAGCGCTTGACGTCGCTGTCACCATTCAGTTCCTTGTAATCGGCACTGCCATTCATCAAATCGAAGGCTGCACCCTGGATATGCCGGCCGGAAGCCGTTTCCGCGCGCGTCCAGTCATACCCGAGCTCCGTCATCGTGTTTCGAGCGTCGTACAACGCTTCCCGTCCCAGACGGTCGTGGCGCACACGAGCCCACATGCCATCACCGTCTGCGCTGTAGCGGGCTTCACCGAGACGCTTGTTCAGCGTATCTGTATAAATGCCATAGACAGCATCCGTGTAGTCCAGTTGGCTGGATTTCTTGATAATCTTGCCGCTGTCAGAAGGCGTGAGCACCGCCGTGTCAATGAACCAGTTCGTACCTTCCTTTACCGGGGTTTCGATGGTTTCGGTCTTCAGGTATTCCGGCAGGAGATTGCCACTCTTGTCGTCGGTGGTCTGTTTTCCAGCCATGGCGTCCGTCATGATTTTTTCCTGATCCGGGACTTCCTTGGTAAAGCCTTTACCGGAAAAGACCGCTGTGACATAGTCGTTACCCGGCTTATAGGTGCCCACGCCGTTTTTGCCCCCCATTGAACTTTTCGTTCACGGCTGTATCCTCCGGATTGAACTTCTCGTTCTTCACTTTCAGTGTGATGTTGTTGACGCCCTGATTATGGACCAGGCTCACATCGAACTTGGCAGCCGGATCCCGTTTGTAGTCATCTCCGCCGGTGGTGGCAAAACGGATGCCCTTCAGTTCTTCCACTTTTGTGTCAGGCAGCAAATACGCTGGATGTGCTGGACCCCGGACTGGCTCAGGTCCTTCACATAGAGCATGTCGGATTTGGCCGCATCTTTGGAAAAGTCCATGAGGAAGGTACCACCTTCCCCGGTGAGCTTGCCAATAGTAACGGATACTCCATGGCCCTTCCGGTATCCACCAGCCCCCCATGGTTGAAGTCCAATGAGGTGATGAAGCTCTTGCCCCGGGTCTGCCATTTGCTGCCGGGATCCATGGTCAGATTGATGGTGCCGGCATTCAGACGTGGCACGCCGTATGTAGCATAAGCCGTATCTGCCTGATTTTTCCAACCGTACAGCTTGCCAAGAGCAGATTTATTCATATCGGAAGACACATCCACCTGGCGGGGCGTCAGCTGTCCGGCAGCGTCAAAATCTGCATAATCATCGGCCTGGCCTTCAAAATAACTGCCATTCTGAAGATGGAGATTCACGGTGCCTCCATCTTTGGCATAGACATCCCCGTACAGTTTCAGATGGCCGTCCATGTTGATGCTCCCGTATTGTTTATCTTTGAGGAATTGAATGGTCGGCTCCAGACTATCCATCATTTCTTTCACATATTCTTTTTGCCCTTCACTGGTACTAGGATCTTCATATTGCGTTTTATAATATTGATACACTCCTTCATCAATCTTCAACTGATTTCCTGCGTCTGCCATTACATTGCCATTGATGGTATAGTTTCCATCGGGATTGTTTAAATTAATCTTTCCAAAGAAAGGTCCTGCAATGGCAAGCTGCTGCAGAGTCGCTGACTGGTAATCCGGGACAGAAGCGGTATACAACCCGGCATACTTATTTTCTTTTCCCGTCATATTGATGTCTGCATTCTCCACATTGACCACACCCATGCCGCCGTACAGGCTATGGACAGATCCCCGCCATGGATATCCGAGATTTCCAGATCATGGAAATCTGTGTGGCTGTCATCCATGTCCATGCCGGAAACTTCATACAAGATAGCACCAACAGCCGATCCGTTGGTGGAAGAAACGTTCCGAATCTGAGTCTTCCCGGTGACCACAAAAGGGATGTCCTGGCCCTTTTCATCAGGATTGTCATAGTCAAGTAATATCAGATTGTTCCCCAGTCCAAAAGCCAAAGTCCCATCTGAGCTGTCCGTGGTATTGGCAATGTTCTCAACAGTCACATTGGTCTTGCCTCCTTCTGTATAGGGAGACAAATCGGCAGCGCCGATAAAAGCACCGTATACCTGCTGTGCCGTATCGGTGGTCACTCCATTTACACGGAGCCAATCTGTTTTTAGATGATTCTGCACATATTTGAGATGGATATCATCTTTTACCGCCATCGTGTATAGTCCTTTAAGACTCGTCGCTGGGTTGTCTTTATCAGAAGTGACACCGCTGATAGAAATAACCGGCGCCGCCCAAGAAGAACCCTGCAGTTCAACTGCATTATCTATTGAAGCATGGTGTCCTTCCCCCGTTGGAGCTTGGACGATCAAATTGGAAATCTCAATGCCGTTTTTCCCTTCCAGAGAAGACTGGATACTTTCCACAGGACTGTTTTCTACAGGGCTTTTGCTATCCGGAATTTTACTGCCATCCAGGAAAAATTTATCCGCTGTGACGGTGCTGTTTTCCATGTTCAGTTTTTCCTGCAGTGTCCAGTCCCCTTTGGTCAATGTCTGATCCTTAACCGTTTCGGCATATACCGGCAGACTTGTCCCGATAGTCAGGGCCAGCAAAATGGCCATCGTCAGTTTTTTATTCATCCGTCCCGCATGTTTCATGATATTCCCGCGATCTCCTTTACATCATCATCTGTGAAAGAAGCACACCCAAAAAAGCCAGAGAACTTGTCGTGAATCCATACAAGACAGCAGTTTCTGGCTTCTGAATCAATGACCTGGAATCCCCGTTCATGTCGTACGCTTCTTACAAACACACCCAAAGCGCAAAAAGGTTTCCATTAGCAATGCGATGGTCTTATGCAATTATGGACGGTCCTCTGCCGCGGCTCTCCTTTCCGGACGCTTGCTCATATCCCCAAACCCAAATCGTGTCACTAACTTCGTTTTCTTTTCGTTGTGAGGATTATAGCATTTATCAAAAAAAAAACAGCGCTAAAAAACGATTCTTTGTTATACACAGGCTTAATTTTTATTTAAATAAGTTTTAATCCATTTTTCTTTGATTTTCAGCAGTTTACAGCTTCAAGCGTTCCTTGCCCTTCTTGTTCACATGGTATCGGTCTCAGAAATATTCATGACAATCACCTACACCAAGAAGCCGGTCGCATCTCTCTTTCTTTGTCGGTCTTGGTTTTTGGCATACTATCAAGGATAAAGGATCATCCTCTATTTTGTGTGAGTATTCACTTGTGTATCAAATGATATGGCGCATGCAGAGCACGAGGAAGCAGACGATGGCGAGGCCGAAGCTGAAGATCTCGACGCAGCGCACGGGATAGACGCAGTGGAGCGGGATGTCGACGACGCGCGGGATGTTGCTGGCGAGCAGGGAGATGGCGATGGAGACGTAGAGCAGGATGTTCGTCAGCGGCGCGGTGTGCACCTCGGAGAAGGCGCGCAGCAGCAGGTAGAGGGCGAAGGCGATGAAGAAGTAAGCGATTTTATCGGCATAGTGAAAGTTCATGTGGAACACGTCCTCGGGGTATGGAGTTGCGGCAGTGGTATAAGCCGTCGCATCATTGGATTCACGTGTTATTTCTGCACGGGAAGTGGAAAATCCTGCTCCCTTGAAGAATCGTAATGAATTGAGCCAGCTAGTATCTCAGCAGCCGCGCTGGCCGCGATAGCGATGCCAGATGGCGGAGCTCAGGCAGAGCAGCAGGACGCCGGAGAAGGCGAAGACCCAGTGGATGCCGAGGAAGGTCGCGATGAGGCCGCCGAGCAAAGGGCCTGCCATCGAGCCGACCTGCTGTGCGGCGAACAGCATGCCGAAGATGCGCCCCTTGTAGGACGGCGGGGTGTTGCTGGCGAGCACGGCGTTGATGGACGGATGGATGCCGCAGAAGAAGAGGCCGCCGACGAACTGCATGACGGCGAACGGCAGGAGGGTGTCGGGGATGCCCTGGATGATCATGGAGAGGCCGGCGCCCGCCATGCCGAGGCACATGGCGCGGAAGAAGCCGCGCCGCTGTCCGAAGGTTCCCCAGAACGGTGCGGCCATGGCGCCCGCGATGCCGCCGAGCGAGAAGACGAGCCTGCGACGAAGACGATGTTCGGCATGGGGCCTGCGAGCTTGGCGACGTACGTCGTGAGGACAGGCTGCAGGATCAGGATGACCATCTGCACGAGCGTGCCGCAGAGCAGCATGTTGCGCAGCAGCGGCATGCGCCAGGGCGAGACGTCGTCTCCTGCGGCATCTTCTGTGCTTGCGGCTTTCTCGGCGACGGGCGGCTCCTTGATGATGAAGGTGAAGATCAGGAAGTTCGTGAAGAGCGCGGCGGCGGCGAGGAAGAAGGAGTAACGCATGCCGACAGCCTCGGCGAGGACGCCGCCGAGCAGCGGCCCGACGACGCCGCCTGCTGTCAGAGTGCCCTGCATGACGCCGAGGCAGAAGCCGAGCTTCTTCGGCGGCGCGTAGAGCGTCATGATGGCGAGATCCATCGGCCAGAGGCCTGAAGCGAATCCCTGGAAGAGGCGCATGAGCGTGAGCTGCCCCGGCGTCTCGACGATGCCGCCGAGGAAGTAACTGATGGAGAGCAGGAAGCTCGCGCGCATGGCCATGATGCGCTTGCCCTTCGTGTCAGCCATGCGCCCCCAGATCGGTGCCATGATGGCGGAGACGAGGAATGAGGCGGAGAAGACGATGCCGGACCAGATGTTGACATCGGCCTCCGAAACGCCGAGTTCCATCGTCAGGTACATTGGCAGGAACGGGATGAGCATCGTGTAGCTCGAGGACATGAAGAGGATGTTGCACGTGAGGATTGCGAGGACGAGCTTCCAATTCAAGAAAAGACCTTCTTTCTTCTATCAGGGAAATACCATCTTTCTATTCTATCATGGGGGAAGAAATAAGCAAAGCCTGTCTCTTGGCTTGCATTTTGTGCTCGATGTGAGGATAATAGGATTAGGTAACTTCCCAATACGAAGGAGGCGTAATCATGTCTATCAAACTCTTTGTGACAGATCTTGATGGGACGCTGCTGCCGAGCGGCAAGGATGTCCCATGTGAAAATATAGAGGCCGTGCAGCAGGCGGTGCGCGCTGGTGTCATCGTGACGATCGCGACGGGGCGCATGTACCGGGCGGCGCTGCCCGTGGCAGAGGCCCTTGGGATTGATGTGCCGATCATCACCTACAACGGCGCGTTCATAAAGTCGACGAAGGGCAAGGTCTACCACACGAGCTACCTGAAGCCGGAGGTCATCGAGCAGGTCGTGGATTTCTGCCAAGAGCAGGGCTGGTACCTGCAGTCGTACAGCCGCGATGAGCTCTGGGTGCCGGTGCACGATGAACACGCGCAGCGCTATGAACAGGATCAGAAGGTCGAGGGACACGTCGTCGGCTGGGACGGCCTGCGCGAACACACGCAGGAGGTCTGCAAGCTGCTGACCATTTCAGAGGACGGCCAGGAGACGGAGCGCCGCCTCGCCATCCTCAATGAGCGCTTTGGCGCGGATATCGTTGCGATGCAGTCGAACGCCCGCTACGGCGAGATCGTCAATCACGCGTCTCGAAAGCAGAGGCCTGCGCCGGCTTGCCGAGAGACTCGACATTGCTGTCGCGGATACGATGGCCATCGGCGATTCGTACAACGACCTGCCGATGCTCAAGGCTGCGGGGCACAGCGTGGCGATGGGCAATGCTGTGCCGGAGGTCAAGGCGGTCTGCGACTATGAGACGGGCTGCTGTGAAGAATTCGGCTTTGCTAAGGCCATCTATGATCTGGTACTCGGAGGTGGGACAGATGAGTGAAATGGTAAAAACGGAACAGGCAAAGGAAGAGGGGTTCCGCCTCGTCATCGTGACGGGCATGTCGGGCGGCGGCAAGACGCAGGCGAGCCGCTACCTCGAGGATCTCGGCTACTTCTGCGTGGACAACCTGCCGCCTGTATTCATCCCGAAGTTTGTCGAGCTCTGCAAGCATTCCGGCGGCCATGTCCGCAAGGTCGTGCTCGTTGTCGACACGCGCAGCCGCGAGTTCTTTGACACGTTTGTCCATACGCTCAACGACATGGACAAGGATGATGTGCCGTATGAGATGCTCTTTATGGATGCATCGACCCGGCCATCATCCGCCGCTACAAGGAGACGCGCCGCCGCCATCCGATGGCGCCGACCTCGCGCATCTCCGAAGGCATCGCGAAGGAGCGCGAGCGCCTGGCGCCGGTGCGCGCGAAGGCGACGTACATCATCGACACGTCGGAACTGCGCAAGGTCGACCTGCGCGACAAGATCCACCGGCTGTTCGGCACGTCGGGCGGCGAGCAGATGAGCATCAACGTGCTGTCGTTCGGCTTCAAGTTCGGCATGCCGCTCGACGCCGACATGGTTTTTGATGTGCGCTTCCTGCCGAACCCGTTCTACATCGAATCGATGCGCCACAAGAGCGGCGCCGTGCCGGAGGTGGCCGAGTACATCGCGAAGTGGCCGGTGACGAAGGAGTTCACGCGCCTGCTCGACGAGATGCTCGACTTCCTCGTGCCGCAGTACATCAAAGAGGGCAAGAGCCAGTTCGTCATCGCAGTCGGCTGCACGGGCGGCATGCACCGCAGTGTCTACATCGCCAAGCACATCTTCGACCGCCTGACGGCGCAGGGCTACTCGACACGGCTCGAGCATCGCGACCTCATGAAGAACGATGTGCGCGAACATGTACGTGAGGAGTGTTGAGCATGCATCTTCTGAAATGGCTCTACCCGGGTATGAAATTCAAGCGATGGCTGCTGCTCTTCTCGGTCGGCGTCATGCTCGTCAGCCTCGGGCTTGCACTCGTCTTCAACTATAAGTACCTCGATGTCATCGAGGAGGCAATCTTCCGCGCCGTCTACCTCTGGAAGGGCAGCTACAACTACATGTTCACGACGCTTGCCGGCATCGCGGTCGTCATCGTGGGTGTCGGGCTCATGCTGATCGCGACGCGCTTCGTCATCCGCTCGGTCATCACGGTGCTCTTGCCGGACAATTCGGAGCGCCTCGTCGACATCATCTACGAGAAACGCCGCCTCGGCAAGGGCCCGAATATAGCCGTCATCGGCGGCGGCCACGGCCTTTCTGTACTCTTGCGCGGCATCAAGGCCGCGACCTCGAATGTTTCGGCTGTCGTGACGGTCGCCGATGATGGCGGCTCCTCCGGCAGGCTGCGCGAGGACCTCGGCATCATCCCGCCGGGCGACCTGCGCAACTGCCTCGTCGCGCTGGCCGACACCGAGCCCTTGATGGAGAAGCTCTTCCAGTACCGCTTCAAGGGCAAGAGCGAGCTTGCCGGACACTCCTTCGGCAACCTCTTCATCGCAGCGATGACGGAGGTCACGGGCGATGTCGAGACGGCCCTACGCGAGTCGTCGAAGGTCCTGGCCGTCAAGGGCGAGGTCCTGCCGGCCTCGAAGGAGCACGTGCGCCTCGACGCCATCATGGACGACGGCACCGTCGTCGAGGGTGAGTCGCATATCCCGGAGGTGCACAAGCACATCCGTCGCGTCAAGCTCTTCCCACCGCATGTCCAGCCGGTCCAGGCTGCGCTCGATGCGCTGACGAATGCCGATGCCATCATCCTCGGCCCGGGCAGCCTCTACACGAGCATCATGCCGAACCTGCTCGTCGATGGCGTGGCCGACACCCTGCGCAAGAGCAAGGCCATCAAGATCTACATCTGCAACGTCATGACGCAGCCCGGTGAGACGGATGGCTACACGGCCTCGATGCACGCCAAGGCCATCCTTGACCACGGCGGGCAGGGCGTCATCGATTACATGCTCGTCAACAACGCGCCCATCTCCAAGGAGATGCAGGCCTACTATGCCAAGGAAGGCGCCTATCCGGTCGAGGTCGATGAGGACGCGATCAATGCGCTCGGCATCGGCTTCATCAAGGCGGACATCATCAATGAGTCCGACGTGATCCGCCACGACCCGCAGAAGCTCTGCCGCAATGTCATGAAGATGGTCGACGGCCTGCGCCCCGGCAATGGCAGCGACCACTATATGCGCGGGAAACATAGTTGATAGATATTCCAATTGATAAGATTGATAAACGAAATAAATAGATAGGAGCATGATCTTGCCGTCATTTGCAACGGAGGTCAAGAATGAGCTGGCCAGACTGACCTACGAGGACTCCTGCTGCCGGACAGCGGAGCTCGCAGCACTCCTGCGCATGGGGGCGACCATCACGTTCGGTGCGCACCATACCTTTGGGCTCAATTTCACGACAGAGAACGCAGCGGTGGCGCGCAAGGTGCTGCAGCTCCTAAAGAGCGAGGGCGGCAGCATCCGCACGGAAATCACGGTGAGCCGCAGCCGCAGGCTCAAAAAGAACAACAGTTATAGTGTCCGCGTCATGCCGGCACCGTCTGTCGCCACGCTGCTCGAGCACCTCGGCTTTCTCCACGACGAGAGCCTCAACATGGATTCGGACATGGGCATCTTGCGGAAATCCTGCTGTCGCGCCGCGTACCTGCGCGGCGCTTTTCTGGGCGGTGGCAGTGTCAATCGCCCGGAGGCCAGCTACCATCTGGAGCTCGTCACCGGCAGCTATGGCCTCGGCAACCTGCTCTACACGCTGATGAAACGCATGGAATTCCCTGTCGGCTTCACAGACCGCAAGGATTCGTACATCGTTTACCTAAAAGAATGTGATGCGATCATCGACTTCCTGGCCATGCTGCAGGCGGACAAGGCGGTGGAGGCCTTTGAGATCGCGCGCAACATCAAGGAAGTGCGCTCGCAGGTCAACCGCCTCGTCAACTGCGAGACGGCGAACCTGCAGAAAGCCGTGGATGCGGCGGGGCGCCAGCTTCATGACATCGAAGTGTTACAGCGGCAGGAAGGGGGGCTCGCGGCGCTGCCGGACCGCCTGCGCGAGACGGCAGAGGCGCGCCTCACGGAGCCCGGTGCGAGCATCGTGGAGCTCGGCGATATGCTCGGTGTCAGCAAGTCCGGTGTCAATCATCGCCTGCGCAAGCTCCACGTGCTGGCTGTCGCCGCAGAAGAAGCAGAAGAAGAAAAGGAAGGGATCATACGGTTTGAGTCGCTTGAAGAAATGGTTATTGGGTCTTTGTTTCCTGTTCCTGGCCGTCGCTCTCTGGGTCGTGTTCTCACCAGCGCCGCAGGGGATACCGGTCCTCGAGTACCATGAGGTCGCAGAATCCGTCGATGATGATGCCTATGTCTACAATGTGCCGCCGGAGGAATTCCGCCAGCAACTGGACTACCTCCAACGGCAGGGCTACACGACCATCTCGATGCTTGACTTCATGAAGGCCAAGCGCGGCAAGATGGAACTGCCGGCGAAGCCGATCATCCTGACCTTTGACGATGGCTATGAAGACAACTACACGGATCTGCTGCCCATTCTCGAGGAATACGGCATGAAGGCGACGGTCTACGTCATCACGAATGAGATCGGCCAGCCGGGTTACCTGAACTGGGAACAGCTCCGCGCGATGCAGGACCGCGGCATCGAGATCGGCAGCCATACGGCCAATCACGATCCGCTGACTGCGATGGACGCGGCAAGGCAGCTCGATGAAGTGCACCTGTCGAAACTCCTGTTGGAGTGGAACGGCATCCACACGGTCTACACATTCTCGTATCCGAACGGTGCCTATGACGCGTCGTTGCCGGCGCTCCTCGCGCAGAACGAGTACCTGACCGCCGTGACGGGGGACGCTGGGCTCAACACGTTCGAGACAGACCCGTATCTGATGCAGCGCGTCAACATCCCGCATCCGCGCTTCGGGCTGCTGGAGTTCAAGCTGCGCCTGCTCAAGGCGGAGATCTTCACGAAGCTCCGCATCCATCAGCATCTGGAGAACCCATCATGAGACAGTTTTATACAAAACGTTCAAAAAGGAAGACCATACACGTGAAACGAAGGAAGAAGATTGCAGCGGGCCTGCTGGCCTGCCTGGTATCCGGCGTGTTTTTCTCGCAGAATGCGCTGGCACGCCATAAGGAGGCCACGCCGGCTCCTGCTGCTGTGCAGCAGACGGCTCAGACAGCAGTGGCCGCTGCCAAGACAGATAAAGGCAAGAAGGAAAACAAGCGCAAGAAGGCAGAGCCCGCCAAACAGCAGAACGCGGCTGTCGGCATCCAGCAGAAGGTGGCTGAGATCCTGCGGGAACACGTCGCGCAGAATGCGCGCAAGAATGTGCTGAAATCGCATGTCATGAAGATGTGGCCGGTGGAGTCGAAGGATGAAGGCGGCACGCTGCTCTTCTCGGACAGCCCTGAGTCTGTCACGGAAGACGGCATCCTCTATCAGGATACCGTTCAGGGGGAGGCCCGCATCCTCTATTACCACCTGAACAGCAGTGATTCCGACAAGAAGGTGGCCGTCGTCTTGCAGAGTGCAGACGGACAGTCGGCTATTGTCCGTGTGACGCGTGGCGGCGCATGTTATCCGAGCCTGATTACCTGCATGTCGGCAAGATGACGCAGATGGCGTACTTCGAGGGCGAGGCGCATGGTGACATCTACATCGGACGTGGCCGCCATCGCCTGCTGCAGGAGAATATGGATACGACCATCCTGCATCCGGGCGACCTCGTCTACGGGGTCTATGACTTCGCGTCCAATCGGCCCATCAAGGTCTCGGTCATCATGTACCCTGCCGACGCGAATCCGTTTGAATTCCTCGAGCAGGCCCGCGTGCTGCCGAAGGATGAACAGCGCCTGCGCGGCACGTTCCACGGCATGAACCGTATTGTGACATCGTCACAGGTGTACGACCCGGCGACGAACGGCACGGTTTACTTCCCACTGGCCGACGACATCCACGACCGCTACCGCACAGGCATCGACGCGACGGACGGCAGCGCTGTCACGAATTACGGCAATTACGGTGTGCTCTACAAGCTGCAGATCCCCGTCGCGAAAGACGGGGCAGTCCAGTACTACCTGAGCCCGCTCGGCGGCATCTATGCTGGAGCCATGACGGTGGAGCGGGAGACGACAAAGCGCCGCATGATCGAGACGCCGTATGGGCGACCGTATTTTGGTGATGCGACACCGCCGGAGTCGGATGCCACGCAGAAGGCACGCGAAGAGGGCCTGGCCATCTTGACGGATACGACAGAGCTCACGGATCTCGGTGCCTACGATGGGGCCACGCCGTCACGTTCGAGTTCTCGCCGCCGGGGGCCTCGAACCTTCCCATCAACATTATCATGATGCCGGCAGAATGAGCCGATTTAGCAGGGATGTTTTTAAATGTCCCTGCTTTTTTATCTTTTTTTCAAAATAGGTGTTGACAAACGGACGGAAACCCTGTAATATATTACAAGTCGCCGCGAGATACCGGCCAGCACGAAACGTGAGACAGTGTTCCTTGAGTGGAAATACCTCACAGGTCATGCAGGACGGCCTCCTTTCAGACAAAAAAGAAAAATAAAAAAGTTCTTGACAGTCCGAAAGAGATGCGGTACAATAAATGAGTCGCTTGAAGCGAGAGCCTCGAAAGACAAAGTTGTTCTTTGAAAACTAAACAATGCAACATGAATCATTTGTGATTCAAGCCAGATGTTTTAAAAAACATCGATTGATTATGAACATAAGCAATCGGCAATTTCTTTACTGAGCTTTGATTTATCAAAGTTCAGGCCAAAAAGATATTTAGAGCCAATCAAGGTTCTTCATAAATTTTATGGAGAGTTTGATCCTGGCTCAGGACGAACGCTGGCGGCGTGCTTAACACATGCAAGTCGTACGAGGCAGATTTTCATCACTGAACTTTAAAGAGTGGACTGATGAGAAGCGTCGTGAATGCGAAGCATTCACCACACTTTTATAAAGCGCTTAACTTTAAGGCTGAGTGATGAAAAGATGCCGAGTGGCAAACGGGTGAGTAACGCGTAGACAACCTGCCGTAAAGATGGGGACAACAGTCCGAAAGGACTGCTAATACCGAATGTTGTGGAACTTCCGCATGGGAGCTCTACTAAAGATGGCCTCTACTTGTAAGCTATCGCTTTACGATGGGTCTGCGTCTGATTAGCTAGTTGGTGGGGTAACGGCCTACCAAGGCGACGATCAGTAGCCGGTCTGAGAGGATGAACGGCCACAT
>ENA-OQEN01000298-OQEN01000298.1-human-gut-metagenome-genome-assembly--contig:-NODE-298-length-21853-cov-2.500736_pt1 | contig 21853 bp, 38 predicted proteins | sample MGYA00242791_ERZ504627 | MGnify/ENA primary metagenome ERZ504627 (study PRJEB26092, sample SAMD00036316) | human gut metagenome | host: Homo sapiens | study: EMG produced TPA metagenomics assembly of... | reverse complement strand
GCAGCCGCAGTTCATGCAGCGGCGCGCCTCCTGCTGCGCGGCCTCGGAGCTTATGGTGACGCTGTCCTCACGTTCGAGCGTGCGCTCCTCTACGGGGATGCTGATATCCTTCACGCCGCGGTGCAGCTCGGAGAACGCGGGGTCGAATTTGAGGAAGCCCTCGTGCTTGTATGCTGGCTTTTCGATGCCGGCGCTGGCGTTTATGGCCTCGGCGGCGTTGCGGCCTGGCGGATGGCGCTGATGACCGTGCTCGGGCCGGAGACGATGTCGCCGCCCGCGTAGACGCCGCATGGCTGGTGGCCTGGCTCTCGCCGTCCACGACAAGGCGGCCCCGGCGCTGGCGTAGTCGCCCAGGAAACTCAGATCGACCTGCTGGCCCGCCGCCATGAGGACGCTGTCGGCGGTGACGACGGTCGTCTCGTCCTCGTTATAGTGCAACACAAGGCGGCCGTTCTCGTCGCGGGTATAGAAGGTGCGCTTGAGCTCCATGCCAGTGACCTGGCCGTTTTCGTACAGCGCGCGCTTCACGCCCCACTGGGGCATTATCTGCACGCCCTCTTCCTTCGCGCGCTCTATCTCCTCGCGCGAGGCGGTCAGCTCGTTCTCAGGCTTGCGGAAGACCAGGGTGACGCTCTTCGCACCCAGGCGCTTGGCCGTTACGGCGACGTCCATGGCCACGTTGCCACCGCCGATGACGACGACGTGCTCGCGCTTTTTCTTGTTCATCCACTTGTTGACCTCGACCAGGAACTGCAGGCCGAACTCGGTGAATTCCTCGCCGTCAAATCCCAACACGGGGCGTTTCCACGCGCCGGTGGCGTAAAAGACCTTGTCGAAGCGTTTTTCGAGGCTTTCTGCGTCGAAGTCGCGGCCCAGCTCCTTGCCGAGCTCGAACTTCACGCCCATTCCCTCGATGGCGGAGGCGACCTCGTCCACGTAATGCTTGGGCAGGCGGTAGTTCGGGATGGCGTATTGCAGCATGCCGCCGGCTTTCTCCATCTTGTCGTAGACGGTGACGCTGTGGCCCGCGCGGCGCAGGTAATAGGCCGCGGTCAGGCCCGCGGGACCGGCGCCGACGACGGCGACGTTCAGACCGTCTCATGCTCGGGGGCCTTGTAGTAGACGTCCTTGTGCTGCATGGCGTAGTCGCCCAGGGCGCGCTCTACGGTATGGATGGAGACGCAGTCGTCGGCCTCGGAGGCGGCCTGCGTGGCGGCGACGCTCATGCGGTTGCAGTGGTTCTCGCAGGGGTGGGCGCAGACGCGGCTCGTGACGGTGGGCATGGGGTTCACGCGGTAAAATATCTCCGCCGCACCGGCCCAGTCGCCCGCGCGGAGCTTTTCCATGTACGAGCCTATGTCCGTGTTGTTCGGGCAGCCGCCGGAGCAGCCGACGGGGCTCGCGGTCTTCATGCCGCCAAAGATGCTGTGATAGCGGGCGTCGCCCTTGAGTGCAAAACACTCGGAGCCGCCCTTGCGGGCGCAGTCCAGCCTGCCGCCTATCTCGTTGGGGTAGCGGTAGAACCAGCAGCGCACGTCCTGGCAGAGGTTACCGCCGACGGTGCCGAGGTTCCGCACCAGCGGCGTCGCCACGGAGTGCGCGGCTTCGGCCAGGGCCGGCACGTTTTCGCGCACGACGCGCTCTCGCAGACTTCGCCCAGCTTCGTCATCGCGCCTATCTTAAGCGCGCCGTCCTCGACGCGGATGCCGCTCATGTCCGGGATGTTCTTGAGGCTCACGAGCTTCTTGGGATACTTGGGCAGGATGTCCTGCTTTAACGCGCCCAGCAAATCGCTGCCGCCGGCGACGTAGACCGCGCCCTCGGTCATTTCCTTTGAGGCTTCGGCGCAGGAGCCGGGCCGTACATAGTCAAATCTCTTCATCTTTTCCGCTCCTTCCTCAAATCTTGCCCAGGGCCTCAGGATGACGTCCGGCGTCGCGGGGTACTGAGACACCTGCACGCCGATGGCGTTCGAGATGGCCTGCATCGTCGCGCTCGCCGCCGCCGCGCCCGCTATCTCGCCGACGCCCGTCGCCTTGAACTGGAAGGTATCGAACTTGCTCTCCAGGAAGCAGGTCTCGTACTCGGGGAACTCGTTGAAGGGGCGCCATTTGTACTCTATCATGTCGTAGGTGAGGTTACGGCCCGTACCGGGGTCAATTATGTGCTCTTCAAAGGTCGCCGTGTCCAGGGAGGCGGAGCCGATGCCGCCCTGGGCCTGCATTTCAAGACCCGAGGGGTCGATTATCTGGCCGCAGTCCGTGCCGCCCAGCATGTTCAGCACGTCCACCTTGCCCGTCTCCCGGTCAACCTGGACCTCCAGGAAAACGATGAACATATTGGGCGTTGAGAAGTTCTCCAGATGCTGGCCGTAGCCTGTGAGGGTGAGGTCCTGGGGGATGAGCTTTTTCCAGGTGACAAACTTGCCGGGGCGGGCGACAGTGGCTACGCCGTAGTCTGTGAGATACATGCTGTCCTCGGCCACCTCCAGGTAGGGCTTGGCCAGCTCGAACAGCTTGTGCCGCGCATCCTCCGCAGCGCTTGAAACAGCGTGGCCATATGTGATGGTGCCGCGGGAACCGCACAGACCGAAGCCTGTCGGGTTTATCATCGTGTCTCCCGGTGTTATGTCAACCTTGTCGAAGGGGACGTTCATGATTTCGGCCACCATCTTCACGATGTTGCTGCGCTGACCCATGCCTGACTCGGTAATATTGGTCTGGAGCACCACGCGGGCCTTGTCGCCCACGAGGTCTGGCACGACGCGGACGTAGGCCTCGGTGTTGTCCTCGCCTATATCGGCGTTGCCGATGATGCCGCAGCCGACGCCGCGGACGTAGCGGCCGTCCTCACTGGTCCAGGTGGGGACGCCCCAGCCCTTCCACTTGTCCTTCCAGCCGAATTTCTCCGCCGAGGCCTCGATGGCCTTGACGTAGTTCACGGAGTGGGCCTGCCACTGGCGGCCGTCGCGCCAGGTGTAGACATCGCCCTCGCCGACGTAGTTTTTCTTATAGCACTCCACGGGGTCAAAGCCGCCCTCGCGCATGGTGCGGCCTATGAGCAGGGAGAGGCAGGAATTGAGCTCCTGGCCGCCGTAGCCGCGGACGATGCCGGCGGGCTGCTTGTTCGTGACGACGAGGTTGGTGTCGAGGTCCCAGTTCGGCACTTGCACATGACCAGCTGGGCCTCGCCTATGCCGACGCTATCTGCCCCTGAGTGGCGTTACTCAAGCAGCCGGTATCGACCGTCCACTCGGCTTTGACGGCCTTCACAACGCCGTCCTTGTCCATGCCTATTTTGGCGTGCACCTGGCTGCCCAGGCGGGTCTCAAAGCAGCACATCTGCTCGGCCTTGGTCTGATAGAACTTCACCGGGCGGCCCGTCTTCATGGAGAGCACAGCCGCGGAGGAGACTATAGCCACCTGGCTCTGCTTGTTGCCGTAGCTGCCGCCGACGTTGAAGGTGTGGATATCCATGTTGCAGTCCGTTATTACGGAGCGTTCGTTATCTTGCAGATGTAGCCGGACTGGGTATCGCACCACACGGTGAAGTCCTTGCCGCCGTTCCAGCGGACTATGGCTCCGGGCGGCTCCGGCGAGGCGGGCGCGGCCATCTTGGAAAACTCCACGGTGTCCTCCGCGATATAGGCGCAGTCCTCAAAGCCCTTGTCCGGGTCTCCCTTCACGAGATGCCAGAAGGGACCGTCCTTTTGGAAGGGCGGGTATCCGGGCGTGACTATGTTGTTTTTGAACATGCCGGGGTAGAGCTGGGGCGCGCCGTCCTTTATGGCCTCAATACCGCTCGTAACGGCGGGCAGGACCTCGTACTCGACCTCGATGAGCTCTATGGCCTCGTCGGCTATCTCGCGCGTCTCGGCGGCGACGAGGGCCACGGGGTCGCCGACGTAGAGGACGCGCTCGCCCAGGATGGGCTTCATCGGAGGCCAGCCCATGAGCCAGCTCTGGTCTATGTCCTTGTAGGTCAGCACGGCTGCTACCCCGCCTAGCTGCCTCGCCTTTTCCACGTTGATGCTCTTTATCCTCGCGTGTGCATGGGGCTGCGCTTGGCGCGGCCGATAAGCATCTGAGGCAGGCTGAAATCGTCCAGGAAGGTGCATTTGCCCGTGACTATCTCGCGCGCGTCCTTGCGGGGGACGTTCACGCGGCCGACATAGCGGTAATTCTCCTGTGTGTAGTTCTCGTTGCCGAAGTGTTTCATCTTCTGCCCTCCCATTTCTCGTCGAGCTCCACGCCGCGGCCGGCCACGGAGCTATGGCCTCAAAGACGTGATACTGGCTGATGCAGCGGCAGTAGTTGCCGGAGAGCGCGTCGCGAACCTCTTCCTCCGACGGGCTCGGGTTCTTGTTGAGCAGCGCCGTAGTTGTCATGATGATACCCGGCGTGCAGAAGCCGCACTGGAATGCATTGTAGTCGAGGAAGGCCTGCTGTACCTTAGACAGCTCGCCGGTTTCCGGGTCCGCAAGGCCCTCCAGGGTGGTTATCTCCGCTCCGTCGCAGTCGGCGGTCAGCACCATGCACGAGGGCACGGCGTCGCCGTCCTTGATGACGGTGCAGCAGCCGCAGGCGCCTCATCGCAGGCACGCTTCGCGCCCGTCAGGCCCAGCCTGTCCCTCAGCGTGTCCAGCAGCGTCTCGCTGTACGGCACCTGGCCGAAGGCGTCGCCCATCGAAAACACGCGCTTCACGCCGTTGACCGTCAATGTGGTGGTATCCACGCCCATTTGAATTCCTCCTTGCCAATTTAAACACGGGCGGTTTTTACGCCCCGCTGACTGAATCATAAAGCAGGCGGAAATGGCGTTCAACGGCATATGTAGCCCAGGCTACATGAAAAGTTTATTTTTTGACGAAGCCTTATTCTCCTCCCCGTCATGCACAAAAACAGGCCCCCTGCCGGATACCCGGCAGGGGGCCTTGGAGGGAGAGGGGCCTACCGCCGCATGCCCATGCGGCTGACCGCTATGCATATGCTGTCTATGCCCAGCAATATGAGGTATACACCGGCAAAGCAGCGGATGGCTGTGATGGTGAACAGCGGGCTCAGGAACATCAGGAAGCCCAGGATGAGCCGATGACGTTTATTATCAGAGTTATATAGTACATCCCATCGCCTGCTGTCATGCGTATGTGGTTCAGGTGCGTTAGCCGGGATATGCAGTGGGCAATGAACCAGATGGGAAACAGCAGCGTAAGCGCCAGCACGCCTATGCCCGGATAGACCAGCAGCATGACGCCGCTCATGACGCTGAGTATGCCTGAGACGAGCGAGATTATTGGCCCGAAGCCGGTGAAGCGCTCCACCCTTATATACAGGATGATATCCGCAACGCCCATGATGAGAGCCACGGCGCCGTAGGCGTACACCATGCCGGTCAGGGCGAGATCTGGGTCCGCGAAGACCCATATGCCCAGGATCACGAGCAGGATGCCCAGGACGAATTCGAGCCAACCGTAGCCGGAGCGCCTTCTCATTTTCTCTCGCCTCCCGTCAGTATTGCCATGAACTCTTCCCCTGTTATCGTCTCCTTCTCGTAGAGGAACTCGGCAAGCTCATCGAGCTTTTTGCGGTTATCCTCCAGGAGCTTTTTGGCCTTCTCATGCTGGGCACGCACGAGCTCGACGACCTTGCGGTCGATCTCCTTCTGCGTGTCGGGAGAACAGGTCAGGGAGGCGTCGCCGCCGAGGTACTGGTTCTGCACCGTCTCCATGGCAACCATGTCGAACTCATCGCTCATGCCGTAGCGGCTTATCATGGCCCTGGCGATCTTTGTGGCCTGCTCTATGTCGTTCGATGCGCCGGTGGTGACGGAGCCGAAGGCGACCTCCTCCGCGGCGCGGCCGCCGGTATAGGTGGCTATCTTGTTCTCCAGCTCCTCCCTGCTCATCAGGTATTTGTCCCCCGTCTCGACCTGCATGGTGTAGCCCAGCGCGCCGGAGGTACGCGGAATGATGGTTATCTTCTGCACGGGAGCCGAGTTGTTTTGCAGGGCCGCCACAAGGGCGTGGCCTATCTCGTGGTAGGCGACGACGCGCTTCTCCCGGTCCGAGAGCACTGCGTTCTTCTTCTGATAGCCGGCGATGACGACCTCAATGCTCTCCTCCAAATCCGCCTCGTTCACTATAACGCGTCCGTCGCGGACGGCACGCAGGGCGGCCTCGTTTATGATGTTTGCCAGCTCTGCGCCGGATGCGCCGGCGGCCATTCGGGCTATGGTGTGGAAATCCACGTCGTCCGCGACCTTGATCTTCTTCGCGTGGACCCTCAAAATGGCCTCTCTGCCTGCAGGTCCGGCAGCTCTACAGGCACGCGGCGTCGAAGCGCCCCGGGCGAGTCAGGGCCGGGTCGAGGCTCTCGGGCCGGTTAGTGGCCGCTAGTATCATGACGCCCGTGTTCTCCTCAAAACCGTCCATCTCGGTCAGCAGCTGGTTGAGGGTCTGCTCCCGCTCGTCGTTGCCGCCGTTCACGCCGGAGTTGCGCTTTTGGCCGATGGCGTCTATCTCGTCTATGAACACAATGCAGGGGGCCTTCTCCTTCGCCTGGCGGAAGAGGTCGCGCACTTTGGAGGCGCCCATGCCGACGAACATCTCCACGAATTCGGAGCCGCTTATCGAGAAGAAGGGCACGTTCGCCTCGCCGCGACGGCCTTGCCAGCATGGTCTTGCCAGTCCCCGGAGGGCCGACGAGCAGGATGCCCTTCGGCATCGACGCGCCCGCCTCGGTGTACTTCTGCGGGTTGTGGAGATAATCCACTATTTCCGCAAGACTCTCCTTGGCCTCGTCCTCGCCGGCCACGTCGGCAAAGCGGATGCCCTTGGTGGACTGGACGTATACCTTGGCGCTGCTCTTGCCCATGCCGAAGGAGAGGGAGTTCTTGCCGCCCGCCTGTTCTATCAGCTTCTTGCTCATATACTGTCCAAGGCCCACAAAGATGAGGATGGGCAGCACGAAGCTCAGCAGGAAGCTCCATATAGCGACATCGGCTCCTCCACCACCCGAGCAAACTTCGCGCCAGCGTCATGCAGGCGCTCCGTAAGAGTGGGATCGTCCATGGGGCCGGTGGTATACACAGTGTCTTCCGCCTTATTGGTGAAGAGTATCTGCGTATCCTCTATCTGCACTACGCCTATATCGCCCTCGTCTATCATGTCCATGAAGGTGCCGTAGTCCACCTCGGCGACCTGGCCACGCGACAGCAGCGGCGCGATGAGAAGGTTAAAGAGGACTATTATAAGCAGCACGATGACATAGTAGTATATCAGCGGTTTTTTTGGTGACTTTACTTCCTTCATGAGTATCTTCCTTCCTCCTGCCTGAGCCGGCAGGCGTCTATCGCGGTCATCGAAAGCAGCAGGGCTTCGTCCGCCGCCTGATATGCGAAGTCCAGCGCATATTCGGCCAGTAGTATTTTTTCCTCGACGGCGGTTTCCTCATCCGGCTGCTGCGGGCCAGCTCCTCCAGCTGGCGGCGGGAGTCGAGCACTACCTGCTCCACCTGACTGTAGCCACGCCCCAGGATGGTCGCCACGCATGAGCGGGAGCGCTCCAAATTCTCGCGCATGGCCGCGTTTGCCGCGCTGCGCTCGCTCTTCAGGACGCCTATCTCCCGGCTCAGGCTGCTGTGGTCAGCCGTCTCGCTCATGCGGATTCGGCTATGCAGCCCTGCGAGGCGCTCTTCCAGCTGGCAGAGCTTCACGGAGAGTATTTCGTGCGCCATGTCCGCACCTCCTTCACGCCTCACATTCTAAACGACTTTTCCCGGCGGCTCAATTTGCAAAAACGCCGCGCTGTATAGACAAAAAGGCCGAAGTGTAAAAGGCTTTTACACTTCGGCCGTTCTGTAAAACACAAAATTCAGTTGCCGCCCAAGGGGGATATGCCCTCGGTCATAAGGCGATAGACCACGCTGACGATTTGGTCCAGGTTCTTGGTGTCCGCCTCCGTCCAGCTGCGCAGGATGCCTATTATCGCCTGACTGTGGTAGCGGAGTATCAGCTTTACCTCGATGCGTGTGCAGTCCTGATACAGGCCCTCTTCGTCGCAGACCTGCTCGAACAGGCGCTGTATGTACTCGACCAGGAGCCGCTCCAGTTCCTCACGGTAGTTGCTCTCCATGCCCTTTTTTACATAGGGCATGCGTTTATGGCAACGACAAAGAAGCGGTGCAGCCGCGCCTCGCCACTCTCCTGAGCCCTGGCTTCAAGCAGATTCCGCTCAGTATCGCGCTCAAACATCCAGCGAAAAAGCGCAGGGATGTCCTCAAGTGGTAGTAGAAGGCCTGGCGCGTGATGCTGCATTCTTCAACGATGTCCTTCACCGTCAGTTTCCTGACGCCCTTCTCCATCAAAAGCGACTTTGCCGCCTGCGCTATTGTATCTTTCATATCCGCCGGCACTAAGCTGTCACCCCCAAAGTATCTGTCCTCATTATACCCCTCTGCCTCCCGCTTTCAACCGCGCTTTATTCAGGCACATTTCGGCCAATCCGACAGGCGGAGTTTTGCTGCTTCAGCTTTACTCAGGCAAGGGTCACGCCGTTCTTCTCAAACTCTGCCGAAAAGGCGGGTTTGAGGTCGTGCGGTACCTTCTCCTGCATATTGACGAGGGAGTCACAGCGGGGGTCCTCATGCGAGAGCTGGGGCTCTCGCAGTCCACGGTCGCGGGCATACTCAAGCGGCTATGCGACAAGAGCAACATCGAGCGCAGGACGGATGAGCGTGACCTGCGGCGTGGCATCATCCAGCTCACGGACAAGGGGCTCGCACTCGAGGAGGAATTGCACGGCATTGCGCTCAGGACCGAGGGCATACTGCGACATCTTTTTCATAGGCAGCACTAAGGACCCCTACAAGACAGCGGCGCTCGTCTATTTCGCCGTGGTATATTACAGACTGAGGGGCGTTGCGGTGCTGTCGCTCTCTGTTGGGCGCGTAGCCGCCGGGGCAAGGCACGCCGGTGTCATCGTCGCCGTCGGCATTCCCTAGGCCATAGGAAACCTGCTCTCCTGCGTCGCCAACATGGTCATCAACAAGCTGGCCTCGGGCTACGGCGATATCGCCGTTGCGGCGCTAGGCATCGTCAAGAAGATAGAGATGCTTCCCATGAACGCAGGCATGGGTCTGTGCCAGGGCATGCTGCCGCTGGGGGCCTACAACTACGCCTCAAAGAACTTAGGGCGCATGAAAGAAGGGTCAGGAAGGCCAGCCTCAGCGGCATGGGTTTTGCTCTGCTCTACGTGCTGGTTTTTGAGCTGTGTGCACAGACTTCTATCAGGATTTTTATTGACGACGCACAGGCTGTTTCCATGGGCGCGGTGTTTCTGAGGACAAACCGCCTTTCTACTCCGCTCATGATCTGCAACTTTCACATCAGCTTCATGTTCCAGGCTGTGGGCAAGGGGCCTCAGTCTCTGCTGCTCTCCTCATGCCGGACGGGACTCGTACACATACCGATGCTCTATGTCATAAACGCCCTTGCTGGTCTGAACGGTCTGGCCTGGACGCAGGTCATCTCCGAGGGCGTTACCCTCGCCCTGGCGCTGCTGCTTTACCGCAGGTTCGTGCGAGAGTTTGAGGCGGCGCGGTGAAAAAAGCGGAAGCCCGCCGGACTTCCGCTTTTTCATATGTTTTCGCTGTGCTTTACTCTCAGGCGGCTTATGGCGCGGGCCAGTGCGGCCTGGGCGGAACGGTATTCCTGTATGCTCCGCTTTTGCAGGAGGGCCTCCTTTGCCGCATCCGCGTTGCGCCGGGCGCGCATTATATCTATCTCCTCAGGCCGCTCTGCGGTGTCTACGAGTATCAGCACCTCTCCATTTTCCACCTTGGCGATACCGCCGGAGACGGCGGCATCGAGCACCTTGCCTTCCTCAGTCCGATAGCTCAGGGTGCCGGGCACTATGCCCGCTACCGTGTTGCTGTGGTGCGCCTGGATGCCGTACATGCCGCCAGGAGTGGGTATGGTCAGAGAACAGCACGTTCCCCTGTAAAATGGATGGTCGGAGGCCAATATGGTTACCTCAAACGGTTCCATCAGCTGCCCGCCTCCATACTCCCGGCCTTCCGCTTGACATCGTCAATCGTGCCAACGTTGAAAAACGCCGACTCGGGGGTAGTCGTCCATTTCGCCGCTCACAATGGCGGCGAAGCCGCGCAGGGTCTCGCGGAGCGGGACGTAGACGCCGGGGTTGGTAGTGAACTTCTCCGCGACGTGCATGGGCTGGGCCAGGAAGCGCTGTATCTTCCTGGCGCGCATGACAGTCGTGCGGTCCTCGTCGCTCAACTCGTCCATGCCGAGTATGGCGATGATGTCCTGAAGCTCGCTGTACTTTTCCAGTATCTCCTGCACGCTGCGCGCGATGCGGTAGTGCTCCTCCCCCACCTTGTCGGTTCGAGCAGCCTGGAGCTGGATTGCAGAGGGTCCACCGCAGGATATATGCCCTGTTCGGCTACCTTGCGGCTCAGGACTGTAGTGGCGTCCAGGTGCGTGAAGGTCGTAGCCGTGGCGGGGTCGGTCAGGTCGTCCGCCGGTACGTAGACCGCCTGCACGGAGGTGACGGAGCCGTCCCGCGTGGAGGCGATGCGCTCCTGAAGCTCCCCCATCTCATTTGCCAGCGTGGCTGGTAGCCTACGGCGGAGGGCATGCGTCCGAGCAGGGTCGAGACCTCACTGCCCGCCTGGACGAAGCGGAAAATGTTGTCTATAAAAAGCAGCACATCCCTGTGCTCGCTGTCCCTGAAATACTCCGCCATCGTGAGGCCCGAGAGCGCCACGCGCATACGCACGCCGGGCGACTCGTTCATCTGCCCGAACACCAGCGCCGTTTTGTCCGCGACGCCGCTGCCCTGCATTTCCTTCCAGAGGTCGTTTCCCTCGCGCTGCGCTCGCCTACGCCGGTGAAAACCGAATAGCCGTTGTGCTCCATGGCCACGTTGTGGATGAGCTCCTGTATGAGCACGGTCTTGCCCACGCCCGCGCCGCCGAAGAGGCCGATTTTGCCGCCCTTGGGGTAGGGTTCGAGCAAGTCTATGACCTTGATGCCCGTCTCCAGTATCTCGCCAACCGGTTTCTGCGCCTCAAAGTCCGGAGGCTTGCGGTAGATGCTGCGCCGCGGCACGTCCGCTTCCACCGGCGCTCCGCCGTCTATCGGCTCGCCGAGTACGTTGAACATGCGTCCCAGCGTGGCCTCGCCAACCGGCACGGTGATGCTCCCGCCCGCGGCCTCGACCTCCATGCCGCGGGAGAGGCCGTCGCTCGGCGCGAGCATGACGCAGCGGACGGTGTCGTTTCCTATATGCTGCGCCGCTTCCATGACGCGGTCTCCCCCTCCGCCGTGACGCTCAGCGCCTCGCGGAGCTTCGGCAGCCGCCCGCCCTCGAAGCGCACATCCACAACGGGGCCGGATATCTGTACGATTCTTCCGTAATTCATGTTGTCTGCACCTTCTTTTCGCCGCTTCGCCTCTGGGCCTTCGCTCCGGCTGTTACTTCGGTTATCTCCTGTGTTATCGCCGCCTGGCGCACGCGGTTATATTCCAGCGACAGGCTGCCAAGCAGCTCCTCGGCGTTCCGGTTTGCCGAGTCCATGGCCGTCATGCGGGCCTGCTGCTCGCTGCAGAAGCTGTCTATGAGCGCACTGTAGATGAAGCCCGTCAGGTAACTGCGCATGATGCCGTCCAGCACGACCTGGAGCGAGGGCTCGAACTCAAATGGCGTCTCAATCTTCTTTTCTTTCTCCGGCGGGGCGAAATATGTCCTGTGAAAGGGCAGCAGCCGCGTCGAGCGGGCGCGGGTGCTCAGTCCGTTTTCCATGTCCGTATAGACGACGAAGATTTTCTTCAATATCCCCGCATCGTACTGCCCGAGCAGCAGGCCGCTTATCTCCCTCGCGCGCTCCAGTGTGGGATTCTGCGCCGTGTAGAGGAACATCCGCTCTATCGGTATGTGCCGCTGGCTGAAATAGCGCCTGCCGTACTCGCCCACGACGAAGAGCCGGGTATCCCTGTGGTCTTCAAGCAGCTTCTGGCTTCGCGCAGGACGTTCTGGTTATAGGCCCCCGCAAGGCCCTTGTCGGCCGTTATAACGAGACAGCCGTAGGTGCCGCCCAGCTCCGGCTCCCGGTCGGGCGGGTAGAAATAGCGGCTGTCCACGTCGTTCACAGTGCGGAATATGCGCTTTATTTCGCTGCGCAGGGCCTCGAAATAGGGGCGAGTCTGTTCCAGCTCGCTTCTCGCGCGGCGCAGCTTGGTGGACGCTATGAGGTACATGGCGTTCGTTATCTTCTGCGTCTGCCGGACGCTGCTTATCCTAGACTTTATTTCCGCGGTGTTCGCCATGCTCAGTTCACCCCGGTTTCCTGCCGGCTTTTTGTGAAGGCTGCGGCGCGTTCGAGTATTGCGGCCCTGTCCTCGTCCGTGATTTGGCCGGTTTGGTCGATTTTCTCGCAGAGCTCCGGCAGGTCGCGCTCCATGGCCTCGAAAAAGTCTCGGCGTAAGTTCTCCAGCTGTTTTGCCGGCACCTCCTGGAAGACACGCCCCAGCGCCGCCGTGAGCAGTAGAACCTCATCGTGCCGGCTCATTGGCCGGTACTGCGGCTGGCGCATGAGGCGCATTAGGCCCTGGCCGTAAGCTAGCTGCCTGCGCGTGAGCTCATCGAGGTCACTGGAGAACTGCGTGAACACCTCCATCTCGCGGTACTGCGCAAGCTCCAGCCGCAGCGAGCCTGCGGCCTTTTTCATGGCGTTCGTCTGCGCGTCGCCTCCCACGCGGGAGACGGACAGGCCGACGTTTACCGCCGGGCGCTGACCCGAGAAGAACAGCTCACTCTCGAGGAAGATCTGTCCGTCGGTGATGGAGATGATATTCGTAGTATATAGGCAGAGACGTCGCGGCTGGTCTCCACTATGGGCAGGGCGGTCATGCTGCCGCCGCCGCGCGCCCCGGAGAGCTGTGCCGAGCGTTCGAGGAGCCGGGAGTGCAGATAGAACACGTCTCCCGGATAGGCCTCGCGCCCGGGCGAACGGCCCAGCAGCAGGCTCAGCGCGCGGTAGGCTATGGCGTGCTTAGAGAGGTCGTCGTAGACTATGAGCACGTCGCGGCCCTTATCCATGAAATACTCGCCGAGCGCGCAGGCCGCGTAGGGCGCTATGTATTGCAGCGTGGCCGAGTCTCCCGCCGAGGCGCACACGACGACGGAGTAGTCGAGTGCCCCGTGACTCTCAAGCGTCTGCACGACCTGGGCCACGGAGCTGGCCTTCTGCCCGATGGCGGCGTAGATGCAGATGACGTCCTTGCCTTTTTGATTTAATATCGTATCGAGCGCCAGCGCAGTTTTGCCCGTCTGACGGTCGCCTATTATGAGCTCGCGCTGGCCGCGGCCTATAGGGAACATGGAGTCGATGGCAAGGATACCGGTTTCGAGGGGCCGGTTCACTGGCTGTCTGTCGATTATCTGCGGCGCGGCTGCCTCTATAGGGTGATAGCCTTCGGGCGGTATTTCTCCCCTTCCGTCTATCGGAGAGCCAAGGGCGTCTATGACCCGTCCCAGGCAAGCGTCGCCTACGGGTATGCCGGCCACCCTGCCGCTCCTGCGAACCTCGCTGCCCTCGGAGACCTCCTCGTCGCCGCCAAACAGGATACAGCCAGTGAGTCCTCGCACAGCTCCTGCACCATGCCCTTCACGCCCGAAGGAAAGAGCAGTATCTCGCCGTAGGCCGCCTTTTCCAGACCCGACACCGTCGCTATCTGATCGACCACGGAGACGACATGGCCTATCTCCTCTGGTATGAGCCGGGGGGTCCAGTTCTCTGCTGCCTCGCGTATGAGGGGGATAACGTTCTCTGCCGAGGATTTTATGCCGCACATACTCTCGCGGAGCTGGCGCAGCCGGCCCGCGAGGCTCCAGTCGTAGACGTCTGAACCGGCCTCAAGCACGAAGCCGCCCTTGATGCTCTCGTCCTGAATCCATTCGAGGGTGAAGTCTCCGCCATAGCTGCGCTTAAGGAAGGCCAGCAGTCGCTCGCGCTGCGTCTCATCCGGTGGGGTGACGCCCCTCAGAACTGCCTTGCGCTCAGCCGGGCTGCTCATCAGAGCCCCTCCTCTCCGCCAGCTCCAGGAACTGCTCGTAGGGGTCTCCGCCCTTGCCCAGGGCGAGCTTTTCCGCCGTGCTCACTGCGGCGTCGGCAAGCTCCCTCGCCGCCTTGGACATGAGGCGGCTGCGCTCGTTTGCAGCGTCCTCCCTGGCCTTTTTGAGTATGTCCCCGGCCTCTCGCTTCGCCTGCCGGCTCTGCTTTTCCCGCAGCCTGTCCAGCTCCGCTTCGGCTCGGCTTGGCGCCGGGCAATGTCGGCGTCCACCTCGGAAAGCCTCAGCTGATACTCGTCCCTCAGCTGTTCGGCCTGGGTCTTTGCCTGCTCGGCCTCGTCGCGCATGCACCTGTAATACTCCTCACGCTGCCCGATAAAGCGCTTTACGGCCGGTAGAGCAGCAGATACAGCCCGCCCGCCAGTATGGCAAAGTTGAACAGGTGCAGCAATATCTGCTGCCAGTCTATGTTCAGGGGAATGTTCATGCCCTCACCGCCTCACAGGACGAAGATTACCAGTATGACGACCAGCAGTGCGTAGATGATGGCCGTTTCAATGAAAACCAGGTTGAGCATGAGGGTGGTACGAATTTTGTCCTCCATCTCCGGCTGACGCGATATGGCGTCTTCCGCTTTGCCGCCGACTATGCTCATGCCTATGGCGCCCGCGGCCGCGGCGAGGCCTATTGCGATGCACACGGCCAGCGCCTCATTCCAAGGCTCTCGGGGCTCTCCGTTTCCTCAGCCTGCCCCGCCGGGGCGGTCTGCCCGCCGTCGGCCAAGGCGAAGGCCGTGAGCAGCGCGGCGGTCATGACTATTACGAGAGCAAGGGCAATATATCGTGCGATTTTCATTTCTCATTTACCTCCAGTGTATTTTCAGGCGCCCGCCGCGAGCTTTGCGCCTTCGGCGGCGTTTTAGCCTTGCGCGCCTTCGGCTCCGACATCTCACCGTAGAACAGGGCCGTCAGCATGGTTAGGACGTAGCTCTGTATCAGCGCGTGCAGAAGCGTAAACAGTACGCCTACGACAACAGGTACGACATAGCTGAGCGCGGCGTAGTAGTACACGAGCTCCGTTACCAGCAGCCCGCTCAAAAGCGCGCCGAAGAGGCGGAAGCTCATGGATATGAGCAGCGATATTTCCTTTAGCGCGCTGCCGATGCCTCGCAGCCCGTTACCGGCTATAGCTCCGGAAAAGATGACGCCGTAGGACAGCACGCCCAGCATTATAGCGGCGTTTACGTCCGAAAGCGGCGCTGGCAGGGCGACCGACGCCCCCTCCGTCGTGACCGCCTGGAAGCCGAAGAGCTCGAAGATTGTCCCGACGAAGATATACGCAGCGGCGGCAAAGACATAGGCCCCAAGAAAGCCGTTTCGCCAGGGGCTGTTTGCCTTTGCAAGCTTGTCAAACATGCCCACCAGCTGCTCCAGCATGAGCTGGAACCTGCCAGGCACATATTTGAACCTCGGGATGACGAATATGCGTATGCACAGCGCCGCCGCAAGCAGCACTGCCATAACCACAAAGGCGGAAATAAAGCCGGATTCACCGGACGCAGACCGAAGAAATCGATCTGATTCACGTCATGAAGCACGGCATCGCGCATGGCCGCCTGTATGGCCTCGCCCTTTTCCCTGCCGGGCGTGAGGAAACTCGCTGCCAGCAGTATGAGGCAAACTAACAGCCAAGCGAGCACGAACCGGCTCTTTTTTTGTTTCATGGCACATTCCTTCTTCTGTTTGCTGAGTTAAAATGTCCCGAGCCCGCGTATGGTCCCGCAGGCGTCGGGACAGAGGGAGAAAGGTATCAGGTATTAACGGCGCCGAGACCCTGCCTCAGCTTGCGGTAGTAACCGTCAACATAGCTCACAAAGACGATTATACCGACGATGTAGGCGATGGCGGTTATAGCAAAGCCGTTCGTCAGGCCGATGGACTCCTGCATGAAGCCCATTACCAGCGAGCCGATGCCTATGCCTATGTCGTAGGACAGCATATAGGTCGAGTTCGCCACTCCGCGCTCGGGCCCCGGCGTCGTGCCGGTGACGAATGACTGGAAAAGCGGCTGCAAAATGCCGTAGCCCAGGCCGAAGAAGAAGCCCGCAATGAGCAGATGCAGCCCCGTATCGAGGAAGAGGAAGCTCAGCATTGTGAGAATGAGCACCACTATGCTCGCATAGACCAGCAGCTTATATTTGCCCGCGTCTATGACCTTCTGGGTCGAGAGCTTTGACACGAGCATGCCCGCCACAAGGCAGATGTAGAAATAGGGCAGCCAGGCCATTATATCCTTCTCCTGCGCCAGGATGGATGAATAGGCGATGACCGCGCCGTAGGGTATCATTAGAAACATCATGTTCAGCATGAAGGGCAGCGCGGGCTTGTAAATGCTCTCCTTCAACGAGAACTTGCGGCGCTGCACCTTGGGATAGCGCAGCCGGCAGCAAGCTACGCAGATGAGCGCGGCAACGGTTATGCCGAAGATGGTCCAGAAAGATGCCTTGCTGCTGAGGTTTTCCTGCACCTGCAGACCTACATATGGGCCTACGGCCATGCCTATGGACACCGTGAAGGCAAAGCGGCTGATGCCTCCGTCACCTTCGCCGCGGGCAGCACATCGCCCGCCATGGTCATCGTCGCCGAGGCGCAGACCGAGTACACCGCGCCCATGTAGAGCCGCACGACGATGAGCAGTCCGAACACCGGAAAGGCAATGAATGCCGGGAAGGACAGGCAGAACAGCGCAAGGAAGATGAGATACACTTTGAAGCGGTTGAAATTGTCCAGCAGATAGCCCGCCACAGGCGGAACAGCACCGTCGCTACGCTCATGGCTGTCAGCACTATGCCAACCTTAGAACCCGTGATGCCTATCTCCTGGCAATAGACTGGATGATGGGGATGGATGCGTAAAACGCAGCCAGTACCAACAAATTTGTGATGAATAGGAGGACGAACCTCCAGTTCCAGATTTTTTTGGCCTTTTCCAATGCTATCAATACTCCTTTGATGCAAACAAATAAATGGTGGCAACTGCCACCATTTACGAAGTATAGCACAATCACCGGCGCAAGTCAATAACTAGTTGCAACTGCCACTATATTGATGTATAATATGGCAGCAAAGGAGGCGAAAGCTGTGACCGGGATAATGGACAGCCCGTTCAAGGCGATTTCGATATTGTACAGGAAGTCGCACATCTGGCTGAGCGAGGGCTGCGAGCAGTACGACCTGACGGCGGCGCAGGCGGTTGTCATCCTGATAGTCTGCGATTACGGCGAGCTGACACAGGACGACATCACGAAGCGCCTGGGGCTGGATAAGAGCGTCATTGCAAAGACGGTGACAAAACTGGCCGAGCTGGGCTTTATAGTGCGCAGTACAAACCCAAAGGACAAGCGCACCTTCGACATAAAACCCACTGAACGTGCGTGGGCCGCCTATCCTCATGTGCAGGAACAGATTGAATCCTGCTTCGAGCGCATGACGGAGCACATGACGGAAGCGGAACGCGCCGAGTTCAAGCGTCTCCTGCTCCTCGCCGCTGAGGCCACGATAGCGCAAGACGAGTAAAAGCCACCAGAGCATATACGGCGCGCAGGCGCGGATCAGGTATTTTCCTGAATATTAAGAGCTGACTGACTTAATCCAAATCAGTCAGCTCTTTTTTCACGAGAGTTCGCCGGGTCATATCCGTAGCTTACTCCGCTCCGAACTCTAACGCTTTTCCATATAGCCTAAAAGCTCCGGGGAGAACTGGCGGTAAGGCATAGCAGAGCTGTACGGCAGGGACACGCCGGTCAGCCTGCGGAGGCAGGCTATTGTGGTGCGGAGGTTAAGTATGTTCACAAAGCGCACGTCTTAAAAATGTCGGCAATATTGAAAATGGGTCGGAACTATATTATAATATAGTATAGAGGTGATTTCTTTTGTCTGCTGCTGCAAAAGGGGATCTTACGGCGGGCGCTCCCGGTCGGAAGCTGCTCGCCTTTGCCTTGTCCATATTGGTCATAAACATGTTCCAAGCAGTGTACAACGCGGCCGACATGGTCATACTCGGCCAGGTCACCGGCGCGCCTGGCATGAGCGCCGTGGGCATAGGCGGTCAGGTCACAACGGTTGTACTTGTAATAGTGACCGCCATTTCAAATGGCGGCGCGGCCATCATGGGCCGGTACTTCGGCGCGGGCAACCGCGAGGGCATACGGCGGCTGCTCTCCACGATGCTCAGCTTCACTCTTATCATAGCGCTGGCGCTTACAGCTGCGGTCATTGCCGCGTGCAGGCCCATCCTGCACTTCCTAAACACCCCCGCCGAGAGCTTTGATGGCGCTGTGTCCTACCTCATCATCTGCATGTGCGGCACTGTGGTGGTATACGCATACAACGCATTCTACGCCGTGCTGCGCGCCATAGGCAACAGCGCGTCGCCCATGAAGATAATGCTGCTGACGACCGCTGAGAACATAGTACTCGACCTGCTGTTCATCGCCGTATTCCAGCTCGGCGCGGCCGGCGCGGCCATCGCCACCGTGATAAGCCAGGCGACGAGCGCGGTACTAATCTGCCGCTGCGTGTGCAGGGCCGGCTACTTTGAGTTTCGGCGCGGTACGCTGAAGCTCGAGCGCGGGGTGCTCTCAGGACTGCTGCGCATCTGCGCGCCGCAGGTTGTGCAGATGGTTCTTACCAATACCAGCTTTCTGCTCATAAACGGCCTCATCAACGTCTTTGACGTCAACCACTCGGCGGCGGCCGCTGCGGTGACGAAAATCTGGAACCTCACAGTCCTGGCTGGGCAGGCGCTCATGGCCGCGATGATAAGCATGACCGCCCAAAACTGCGCCAAGGGCGAATACCGCCGCGTGCTCAGCGCGCTCTATACAGGCTGCCTCGTCGCGGCTGGCATAGGCGGCGTGTTTACGCTGCTCTGCGAGCTTATCCCAGGCCCCATTCTCAGTCTCTTCAACAAAGACGCGCCGGTAGTCGCCGCAGGCATCAGCTATCTGCGCTATTTCGCCATCGGCTTCATGGCTGAGAACGTCATGTTCTGCCTCTTTGGCGCGCTCACCGGCTCAGGCCACACCCTTGTGCCATGTGCTGCGCCGTCATCACCTCCTACCTCGTGCGCTATCTCTTTGCCCTTGTCCTGAGCCAACACACGGCCCTCGGCTTTGACGGCATCGCCATAGCCTACAGCCTGGCGCCATTCATAAGCGCCGGCATCTGCGCGGCCTTCATGGCCACCGGCAGATGGAAGCATACGAACATAGCGCAATAGTCCGCGTCAAGGCGCAAAAAAGCCGCCCCTTTGGGCGGTTTTTTGCGTTTACAGAGGTTTTCGGAGAATTACGCTGCCGTGTAGGTCGCAGACCGGCGTGGGGAGTATGCTGTGTGCGGCACAGAACTCGGAGACAGCCCTGCCAGCGCCGCGGTACTGCGCGCCGTTCACGTCATGCACCAACAGAGCGCCGCCGGGGTTGAGGCGCTCCCAAAAGAGCGGCAGGGCTGCGGCCGTGGGCGCGTATAGGTCGGCGTCTATCGATGCAAAGGCGAAGAACCTTCCCTCGCAGGCCGCAAAGCTATCCGGGAACCAGCCCTTGTGGAAGTCTGTCTGCTCCGGGAAGGGCAGACGCTTCCACACGGTATTCACGCTGGTTTCGGAAAAATCTCCGGCCTGTGCACACGAGAACCCCTCGCGGCGCTCGAGCTCCAAGTCCCTTTCGTCAAAGCCGGAGAAGGTGTCGAAGAGGTGCAGCCTTCTGTCCGGGAAGGCGGCGTTTATGTGGATGGCAAAATCACCACGATAGACGCCGAGTTCCGCTACGTCTCCGGGTATCTTCAGCCCGCGTATTTGCTCGGCAAGCAGGCGCATCGTGGCTATGCGCGCGTCGAACATGTCAAGCTGCTCCGGCCTCATTACGGGGCCTTCATAGCCCAGCTGACGCAGCTCGGCTTCCATCTGCGAGGCTCGCCCCTCGTCAATTACGCAGAGGCAGATACAGTCCGGGTCACATATAAGGCTCTCTCGCGGCGAGACGACCGGCAATCCCGCGAGGCTGCCGCCCCACTTTTCTTCCGAGCTGTCCGCAAAGCAAACTGCGCGGTATCCAGCACCGAGCAGTCGGGACACCATGGCCCCTACCTGGCCCGCCCCGAAAAGCACAGTCTTTATCACTCCACCGCCTCCCTCGCAGAATCAACTATGAGCTGCCGCGCTTGTCGCGCAGCAGTTGACTTCGCACCGGCTCCGCCTCGACCTCGGCCATAATCTCCTCCAGCTCAAGTCCCGTCTCCACAGCTATCTGGCGGTAGACCCCCGCGAGCTCCTCATCCGTTACCTCAAGGCCTCGCGCTCGGCCACGGCTGTCAGCAGCAGGTCAAACTTCGCTGCGTCCTCGGCTATTTGCCGCCTGTTCTGCCGCCATAGCTCGATTGTCTGGTCAACGGAGCCGAGGTAGGCGTCGAAGGCAGCGTCTATCTTCTGCTCGTCCGTCATGGCTCGCTTTTTTGCCGAGTGCTCCTGCATCAGGCGTTCGAGCGTCTCGTCAAAGCCGCGCGGTATGGGCCGGTAGCGTTCCACCAACTCCCGCACAAGCTCATGGAAGCGCGCGGGCGAGAGCTCACGATTGTCACCGGAGACGGTCTGGAGCATGACATCCAGCGCCTCAGCACGGACCTGTGCCTTTGGACGGATGATGTCCGTCTCGCGGTAGGCCTCATCCAGAATGTCGATGAAGTCCGCGAGAACGTGGTATATCGCGTCGCGCGCGATGCGGAGCTTCTCGCCGGCAAGCATAGATTCGAGCTTCTGCTCAACCATGCCCTTCGGCGGCTCGCCCTCATGTTGGTGCATGCCGCGGAGAGGGCCCCAGCGGTGAAGCGCTCGGTCTCCGTGCGCGGCACGTGCACCTCGAGGCCAAGGTATTCGCCGAGTTCCACCCCTGGGTAGACGTCGCAGGTGACGGTGAACTTTGCTCCACCGCCTTCGAGCCAGGTGACCTCTGTAAGCTGAGGGCGGCCCACGGTGCGTACGCCGCGCTCAGCGAGCCAGCCGCCGTAAAGCCGCGGCCACGCAGATATCCAGTGCCTCGTCAAAGAGAGTGGTCCCTCCATAGAGCCTCTCTATCTCCTCCCGGGGCGCGAGCCCGGCGGCAAAGCCAGGCACTGGGAAGCGCTCGGAGTTCTCGACGTACGCGTCATCAAGCGCCCTGGCAAACTCCCCGGGTTCTATTCTCAGCGTGACAGTGAGGGTATCGCCATCGCGGTTTTGGGCAAGTTCAAGCATTGAGCGGCCTCCTTTTTCAACGGGGGCACCGGTCTGGGCGATGCCCCGCTGACATTTCATAATTTCGGCGTCTTTACAAGGGCTTCGTAAGCGGCACTCCGGAGAAAATACCGCAGACCGCCGAGGCATAGACTGTGGTGAGCGCAATGGGATAGCAGCTCCACCAGGCGGCGAAATAATGCGGCCCAACGCCGGCGTTCACGGCGGTCATGAGCAGGGTCATGAAGGTGCCCATGATGAGTGCAAGGATAATGGTTGAAACAAGCGTGAAGGCCGGAGTGTCGGGCTTCAGCCCGCAGGTCCCGGCAAACTTCGCACCCCAGGAAATGACCGGCACGATAAACACGAAAATGTGCTCACCGGGTAGGCGATGGCAAAGCCGACGAGGAAGGACTTAAGCGTGAGAAAGCCGTTCAGCGCGAGGCAAAACTATGCTGAGAGCAACGTTTATAATCAGAGATATCCACAGGCTGAGTAT
>ENA-OQEN01000297-OQEN01000297.1-human-gut-metagenome-genome-assembly--contig:-NODE-297-length-21863-cov-6.612716_pt1 | contig 21863 bp, 31 predicted proteins | sample MGYA00242791_ERZ504627 | MGnify/ENA primary metagenome ERZ504627 (study PRJEB26092, sample SAMD00036316) | human gut metagenome | host: Homo sapiens | study: EMG produced TPA metagenomics assembly of... | reverse complement strand
TCTTTAGACTGTCCCTCTCGGCGCAGACTCGTAAATCCTTTCTGATAAGGACTATTTTGCTGACCTCCCGGCCATAGTCCGCTTGCAGCCGCTCAAATTTGGATTTGAGGTCGCAGTAGGCCCGGTAGACAGACCGCAGCACCTTGACGATCTTCGCCCATAAGGGCTTGGCCTTTTTCTCCCGGTAGGCCCTGGCCGATTCCAGCGGTCCCGCTTCTGGCAAGACCTGTTCCGGGTCGCTGGAAAATTCCTCCGCCAGCTTCTCCATGCCTTTCAGCATGTGGGCCACATCGTTTAGTTTGGCCTTGGCCTGGGCCGCTTCCTTTTCGGCAGCTGCCGCCTCCCTGTTCCTTCGGTCAACCTCGGCCTGGGCCAGCACAGCCGCCTCCTGAAGCTGTGCAAGCCGCTCCTGTTCACACTTCACCTTGAACTGCGTGACCGTCAGATGTTCCTCGGAACTGCCACGCTCTCCACGCTCCAAGTCCGTGTAGCCAGCGGAGCGCATCTGCTAGAAGAATCATCCTGCAAGACGCTGTACGACTTTCTCAGCACAGGCTTGCCCTTTGCTGTTCGTAATGGCTCCCCGGTGGCCTCGTCTACTGCGGGCTGGGATGCCCACTTTTTGCTCATGCTGACCTGCATAACGGTTTCTTTGACCTTGCCCACCAGGGATTTGTCCTTGCACCGCTTTGTCCATCGTATCTCCTTCTCCACCACCGGGATATAGACCACATGGAGGTGGTAGTGGTACACGTCCTCTCCCAGCGCCTCGGACATAGCCCGGTTGCGTTCGTCGGCGTGCATGACCGCCGACAAAATATACTGCTCTCCACCTACGATTTTGATTGCGGATTTGTATGCGTCGGTGTAAAATTGTTTTGCGAAGTCATAGCCGCCGTGATTGTAGAAGTAGGCGGAGTTCACATCAAAGACCAACTCACCGTATCGAAATGCGTCCGCCTTAATGCCACGGGTGGAGATCACACCATCGGCCTCCATTTGGGAGAACATCTCCTGATACCCTGCGGATGGGACCTTGAAATGGACATTGAGCGACGTCCGCTCTGGTACAATGTCCTGGTTGACATAGGAATCCTTCTCGCGTTCGTTGTGCTGCTGGGTGTTGCCGATTTTAGCAGCGGTCAGCCTCATATTTCTTGCGTTGGTGCGGTCAATGCCGTCGCCTCTCGCCATAGGCAAAAATCCTCCCATTTCAGATGTTTGGTTGTTGAAAATGGACGGGGGTTCGGGGAAGGCACTTCCTGCGGGAAGTGTAATAACCCACTATGACACTTTCGCCCCGTTGGTGCGAAAGTGCCGTGGGCTCTCCGAGGGGGTGCGGGGGCTTTGCGGCAACTGCGGTTGCCTCCCCCAGCAGGGCCGCCCTTTGAAAAGGGCGCCCTGCACCCCGCCTAAACTTTTCCACTCGCCGTTGGGCAGGTGGAAAGGCACAGCCTTTCCACCACCCGGCAAGTGTCCTCCGTGGGCCAAATATCAAGGGGTTCGGGTTGTATTGCCTTGCGGCAATCTCCACCCACAGGTATGCCCCCTTGACATTTGACCCCGCTCCCCGTGACAGCCGTGACGACCGTGACGATGTTTTGGACACCGCCCCCGCTCTCAAAAAAGCCGTCACAGCCGTCACGGTCGTCACGCTTGGGGAGGATCCAGGGTCAGGCTGATACTTCTCCCGGCGTGGGTGCGGGTGTTCTCATAGCGGATATGATAGTCCGTTGCCAGTTTCCCGGCCCGGACGTTCAGCCGCATCGCCAGGGCATTGGGCTTCATATCCACTTGCAGGGCTGCCGCCAACTCCGTGGCCGTACCGCCCCAGGACGGCCTCTCCGCCGTGATAAAGGCGGCTACGGCCTCCAGCACCGGGTCGGGGGGTTCTACCCACAACTCCGTTTCCATCCGCTCCAGTGTCCATGTCAGGTGTTCCTTGTCCTTAATGAGATAGAGCCGCTGGTCTTGCTGGTCACGTCCTACCACATCCAAGGTGGCGGTGCCGTCCGTCCGCTTCTCCTTCTGAAGAAGAAAGGCCCCGTCTGCTGCCCCCGACAGGCCGTTGGTGCCGGAGATCATATCAAACTTGTCGTCGGCCTGCTGCTTCCGAGTGTGATGTACCAGTAGGAGGCAGACGCCGCAAGCGTCAGCAAGGCGTTTCAGCTTTCCTACCACCTCATAATCGTTGGCGTAGCTGTACTTATCCCCGCCAGCCTCCCGAATCTTCTGAAGGGTGTCAATGATAATCAGTTTGGTGTCTGGGTGTTCCTGCACGAATCGCTTTAGCTGTTCCTCCAGCCCGTTGCCGACCTGCTTTGCGCAGATGGAAAAGAGGAGGTCGTTGGTGCCGTCCATGCCGAACATCCGGTAAAGCCGCTCCTGCAAGCGACGGTGATCGTCCTCCAGCGCCAGATAGAGGACAGTCCCCTTGTGAACGGGATAGTCCCACAGGGGGAGGCCCATGCTGACGTGGTAGGCAAGCTGGGCCATCAGAAACGACTTGCCTACCTTGGGCGCTCCCGCAAAGAGGTACGTCCCCGGATAGAGCAGACCGTCAATGACGGGCGGTCTGCTCTGATAGACGTTCTCGTACAACTCGTTCATGGAAATCGTGGGGAGATACGCCGGGTCGTTCATGCGCTGCATTTTCCGCAGCAGTTCCGCATAATTTTTTTCAGGGGGATTGTTTTCTGTCGTTTCCTCTGTTATACTTGCGGTAGGTGTTTGTGAAATGGGCTGTTCCCCGTCTGCGCCAACAGACGGAACCGGGACAGTCCTTTTCGTTTCTCTGGAATCCATCAATCTATCAATCCTCCTTCATGCCGCCCATGATAGCGGCGATCATCTGAATGGTGTCCAGCAGTTCATCGTCCACGCCAGCCCCGTCCTCGGCCCGCCGCAGTTCGTCCAGAACGGCGGCAAGCTGGTCACGCAGGGCTTTGTAGACCTTGGGATTACCCTGTACCACTACGTCCCGGCACAGGAGGCGTCTTGTGATGTAGTCCTGCTTTGTCAGGCCGGAGAGCCGCACAGCGGCCTCGATCTGTTCATCTTCCTCCGGGGACACCCGGAAGGCCACGGTCTTGTTCCTCCAGCGATTTTTGTTGTCTCGGTTTTTCAGTAACATGGTTACGTTCCCATCCTTTCAAAGTCCAGTTTGTCCGCCATCTCCGTCTGCCTTGTAGGAAACAGATGGGCGTAGCGGTAGGTGATATCGATACTCTCATGCCCCACCCGGTCAGCGATTGCCAGGGCGGTGAAGCCATATCAATCAGCAGGGAAATGTGTGAATGTCGGAGGTCGTGAATTCTGATCCGCTTCACTCCCGCCGCTTTCGCACCTCTGTCCATTTCATGGTGGAGATAGCTTTTCGTGATGGTGAAAATGCGCTCCTTCTTCTTGATACCGTAGAGCATCCCCAGGTAATCCTTCATCTCGTCACAGAGGAAGTTGGGCATTTTAATGGTGCGGTTGCTTTTCTTCGTCTTTGGCGTGGTAATGACGTCCTTGCCGTGGAGCCGCTGATAGGACTTGCTGATTTTCACCGTCCCGGCCTCAAAGTCAAAGTCTGCCGGGGTCAGGGCCAGCAGTTCCCCCTCCCGAATACCACACCAGTAGAGCATTTCAAAGGCGTAGTAGGAAACGGGCTTGTCCATCATGGCATCTGCAAACTTCTGGTACTCCGCTTTCGTCCAGAACAGCATTTCCTTCCGTTCCTCTGACCCCATGTTCCCAGCCTTGGCCGCAGGATTGACCTGGAGGCCGTAGTAGCGGACAGCATGGTTAAAGAGGGCACTTAACTGATTGTGGACGGTTTTGAGATAGGTAGGGGAATAGGGTTTTCCCTTGGCGTCCGTTAACCCTCGGATCGCGTTCTGCCAGTCCATCACGTCCTTGGCGGTGATTTCCGACAATTTCCGTTTTCCAAAATACGGCAGGATTTTCTTCTGGATGATGCTTTCTTTTGTCAGCCAGGTGTTCAGTTTCAGCTTGGGCTTCATATCCTTCTCATAGAGCTGGGCGAAGCTCTCAAAGGTCATGTTCACATCGGCCTGCTTTTGCATCAGAAACTCCCGTTCCCACGCCTGGGCCTCTTTCTTGGTGGCAAAGCCACGCTTTAACTTCTGCTGGCGCTCTCCTTTCCAGTCCGTATAGCGGAATTGGACGTACCAATGCCGTTGGCCTTGTTCTTAAACGCCGCCATAGGTTAATCACTCCTTTCGCTCTGGCTTCTTGTGCCATAAAATTTTTCGTGGAAGAATTTGCGGTCGATGCGGCCTGAAATGGTAATACAGCCCGTCTTTTTCAACTCCGCATTCATAGAACGAATCAGCTTATAGGCATAGGGGACAGAAACCCCTAATTCCTCCGCTACCTCGTCCACCCGCATGAACATGGTGCTTGCCATTGTGCGCTCACCTCCTTTCATGGCCCCAGAACTAAGCCTTTATGCTTAACCTATTATAACTAAGCAAATTTGCTTTGTCAAGTGGCTTGCGGAATAATTTTTAACTTTTTTGTTTAAGATACTCTTGACTGTTACTAAGCGAATATGTTATACTACTTTCGACAGAAACCACCAGATAGGAGTTGGCATTTATGGCAATAGGAGAGCGCATCCATTTTTTCCGCACCCTCCGGGGTATGACACAGAAGTATCTTGGTATGGCGGTGGGCTTTCCAGAGCGTTCCGCCGATGTTCGTCTGGCACAGTACGAAACAGGCACCCGGACGCCGAAGGCGACTTGACCGCTGCCCTGGCGCATACATTAGATGTATCGCCCCAGGCGTTGAGCGTCCCGGACATAGACAACTACATAGGTTTGGCCCATACGCTGTTCGCCTTGGAGGATGTTTACAGTCTGAAAGTGGTAGAGGCGGATGGACGTGCCTGCCTGCAAGCAGATATTTTTCAGGGAGGCCGTCAAGCCAGTGAGCTGAACAAAATCTTGATTGCGTGGCGGGAACAGGCGGCGAAGTTGGAGGCCGGGGAGATCACCAAGGAGGACTATGACCGCTGGCGCTACAACTACCCGAAGTACGACACCACCCAGCGGTGGGCCAAAGTCCCCTCGAAGGAATTAAGCGATGCTCTGATAAAAGGATTGAAGAAACAGAGAAAAGACAAATAACAAAAAAGGTCTTGCCGACTGGTGAAAGTCAGCAAGACCTTTTTCTTAGGATATGGAGATTTACCCGCAAGCCACCCGTTATACGGGAGTGAACAAAGTAAATCCGGTTTTGGTATCTGCTATCAATTTGCTATCAAATGCCCCGTTTCCGCTTTAAGACCCCAGTGTTTTCAAGGCTTTGCGGGTTTTGTCAGTTATTCCCACTCCACCGTTGCAGGCGGTTTGGAGGTGATGTCGTAGACAATGCGGTTGATATGCTTCACCTCGCCGACGATGCGGCCGGAGATCTTGTCCAGCAGCTCGTAGGCAGACGGGACCAGGTGGCGGTCATAAGTCCTGAGACTGCACGGCACGCAGGGCCAGCGTGTAGTCATAGGTGCGCTCATCGCCCATAACGCCTACGCTGCGCAGGTCCGTCAGCACGGCAAAATACTGGCTGGTGGTGCGATCCAGACCTGCCAGAGCCATTTCCTCCCGGAAGATGGCATCGGCATCCCGCAGGATGGCCAGCTTTTCCTCGGTGATCTCGCCGATGACGCGGATGGCAAGGCCCGGCCCCGGGAAGGCTGACGCCACACCAGCTGCTCCGGCAGACCCAGCTCCAGGCCCAGCTGCCGCACCTCGTCCTTGAACAGGCGGCGCAGAGGCTCCACGATATCCTTGAAATCCACACAGTCCGGCAGACCGCCACATTGTGGTGGCTCTTGATGACGGTGGACTCACCGCCCAGACCGGACTCCACCACGTCGGGATAAATGGTGCCCTGGGCCAGGAAGTCCACAGCGCCGATCTTCTTGGCCTCCTCCTCGAACACGCGGATGAACTCCTCGCCGATGATCTTCCGCTTACGCTCGGGGTCCGTGACACCGGCCAGCTTGCTCAGGAACCGGGGACCGGCGTTGACCCGGCGGACATCCACGTTGAACTGCTTGGTCATCACATGCTCCACCTGGTCGCCTTCGTCCTTGCGCAGCAGGCCGTGGTCCACGAAAATGCACGTCAGCTGACGGCCCACCGCCCGCTGCAGCAGCGCGGCGGCCACGGAACTGTCCACGCCGCCGGACAGAGCCAGCAGCACGCGGCCATTGCCGATCTTCTCCCGGCACTGGGCCACTGCCTCCTCCAGATAGGACGCCATGGTCCACTCCGGCTGGAAGCCGCAGATCTTATACAGGAAATTCTCCAGGATCTGCCGGCCATACTCGGTGTGCACCACCTCAGGATGGAACTGCACGCCGTAGAGCCGCTTCTCCCGGCACTGGACCGCCGCGTGGCGGCAGCCCTCGGTGGAGGCAATGATCTCGAACCCGGGAGCCAGACGCTCCACCTCTACCCCGTGGCTCATCCAGTACACCGCCGTTTCCGGCACGCCGTCAAACAGCGGGGAATCCGTATGGGTCAGCTCCGTCTTGCCATATTCCCGGGTATCGGCCTTGCAGCACTGGCCGCCCAGCAGATGCATCATCAGCTGCAAACCGTAGCAGATGCCCAGCACCGGCACGCCCATAGACAGCATCTCCGGGTCGATCATGGGAGCACCCTGGTCGAACACCGTGGCAGGGCCGCCGGTGAAAATGATGGCGTCCGGGGCAAAGGCACGGACCTCATCCATGGTCATGCGGAAGGACTTGATCTCGCAGTATACGCCGCACTCACGGACGCGGCGAGCCACCAGAAGGTTGTATTGGCCGCCGAAATCCAGCACTAAAACCTTTTTCATACGGGGTCATCCTCCCGGAAGGTGATGTGGTTGGGGGTAGCCTCCTCGATGACGGCCAGGGAGTGGATGGGATAGCCCTTCTCCCGCAGCGTCGCCGCCATGCTGGAAGCCCTTCTCCACGGCCACGCCGATGCCCACCAGCTCTGCACCGGCGGCCTTGACGATGTCGATCAGGCCCTGCATGGCATAGCCCTTGGCCATAAAGTCGTCGATGATCAGCACCCGGTCGTTGGGACCCAGCCACTCCTGGGCCACAATGAGGGTCACTTTTTTCTTATAGGTATAGGAGAAGATCTCGCTCTGATACAGGCCGCCTTCGATGTTGTCACTCTTGGCCTTCTTGGCGAACACCATGGGAACGCCGTATTTCTGGGCACACACGGTGGCCAGAGGGATGCCGCTGGCCTCCGCCGTCAGCACCATGGTGATGTCCTTCACGTCGAAATACTTGGCGAACTCATCGGCCAGCTGGCTCATGAGGGCGGTGTCCACCCGGTGATTCAGGAAACCGTCCACTTTGATGATGTTGCCGGGCAGGACCTTACCCTCCCGGCGGATACGCTCCTTCAGCAGTTCCATATACTCCTCCTATTAATTTCACATTGCTGTGAATAATGACATTATTCTGCCCTATTCCTCCTATAAAAGCAAGGGGGCGAAAGGGCGAAGTTCCCGGACCTTTCCGGGGCGGCTTTTGTCACATATGACGGGGATCAGCCCGGTGCAGGCTCCCGCGGACAAAATCGCTGAACCGCTGGGCCGCGGACGTCAGGGGCACGTCCCGCAGGACGCACAGATCCACGCTGCGGGCCGGGATATCAAAGGATGTGCGCAGCTTCCGCAGACGGCCGCTGTCCAGCTCCCGGTGGACGAACTCCTCCGTGACTCCGGCCACGCCGAAGCCGATGGCCGCCAGGTCTACCAGCAGGCTTCGGGCGCCCAGCTCGATCTCCGGGTGCAGATGCAGACCGTTCTGCAGGAAATACTTTTCCAAAAACAGCCGGGAGGACGCCTTCCGCTCCAGCAGGATCAGCGGGAACTGGGCAATCTCCTCCAGGGAATAGACATGGTCAAAGTCGCAGGGATACTCCGCCCCGGCCACAAAGATGGAATGGGTGGTCAGGCACGGGAACGTCTCCAGAGACGCCGCCTCCTGAGGGGTGCTGGCAAAGGCAATATCCACCTTGCCGGATTGCAGCAGGCCCAGGACCTTATGGCTGCGGCCGGAGATGATCTGAATGTGGATGGCCGGGTACTGCCGGTGGAACCGGTCCAGGTACGGCAGCAGAAACTGGCTGGTAACGGTGTCGCTGGCGCCGATGGTCAGGTGGCCCATTTGCAGATCCCGGCTCTGGGACAGCTTTTCTTCCCCTGTTTCCAGCAGGCCCATGGCGCTGCGGACGTATTCATACAGCATCCGCCCGTCGGCGGTCAGGGTGACGCCCCGGGAGTTCCGGGCGAACAGGCGGGTCTGAAGCTCCGCCTCCAGCTGCTTGATGGACTGGCTGACGGCAGACTGGGATATAAACAAAGTCTGGGCCGCGGCGGTAATGTTTCCGGCCTCGGCCACTTCCTTGAAAACGCGATAAAGCTCCAGCTTCACGGACATAGCAGCACCTCATTAAGAAAAATAATGCGTGTAGGTTTATTATCTGCGGTAATTATATCAGATATTTTCAGGAATGCAACCCCCATCTGTATTTCACCGGAGGATTCGGCATTTTTCCCGATTTCCTCTTGCTTTTTCCGGGGGCCGTCTGTATAATCGTAACTGGCTTTTGCTGCAAGAGTAGAAGCGGCGCGTTAAGTGCCGGTCGGATGGGAGGTTGCCGCCGGACGAAGGGGACCCTGTCTCCGCGGTGCCGTCTTCGCATCCGCTTTGGCAGCAGGCCCGGGGGCCTGCGCCCTGACAAGTGCATACTCCCCAACCTCCTCCCATTTCATCCGAATTAGGAGGTATTTTTTATGTCCGAGATCCACAACACCCATGCACCTGCCCGCCGGGGGCCCAAGTGGCCCGTGAAGGCCATGGTCACCTGCGCCCTGCTGACGGCTATCAGCGTGGTGCTGGCCCGGTTCCTGATCCCCACGCCCAACGAGGTGACCCGCTTTTCCTTGGAAGCGGTGCCCATCTTCCTGGCAGGGATGCTGTTCGGGCCGCTGCCTGGGGCGCTGACAGGCTTTGCCGCCGATTTCATCGGCTGCCTGTTCTCCCCCTATGGCTACAATCCCATTTTCTGCGTGCCCCCCATTCTGTATGGCCTGTGCGCCGGGCTTTTCCGTCCCTGGCTGACCCGCAGGTGCAGTCCCCTGCGTCTGGCGGCGGCGTTTTTGCCGGCGGTAGTTCTGGGGTCCATCCTGTACCAGAGCTTCGCCCTGGCCATGATCTACGGCGGCGAGGCCAGGCAGGCGTACTTTTTGGCCCGGTTGGCGGCGCGCAGCGTGCAGTTTGCCATTACCGGCGTGCTGGACGTGCTGGTAGTGTGGCTTTTGCAGCGCTCCGGCGCTCTGCGGGCTGTGGGCCTGCCGCCGGTGCAGCCGAAAGGAAATGATAACGTATGAACATTGACGAGACACTATCCTATATCCACGCCGTGTGCTGGCGGGGCAGCGTACCGGGGCTGGAGCGCATCGGCGCGCTGCTGGCCCGGATGGGCGACCCGCAAAAGCAGATGCGGTTCATTCATGTCACCGGCACCAACGGCAAGGGCTCTACCTGCGCCATGATGGCCAGCATCCTTCGGGCGGCCGGTTATCGGACGGGGCTGTATACGTCTCCCTTTCTGATCCGATTCAACGAGCGGATGCAGGTGGACGGCCGGCAGATCACCGACGACGAGCTATGTGAGATCACCGCCTATGTCCGCCCCCTGGCGGATGCGCTGGACCCTCACCCCACGGAGTTTGAAATGGTCACGGCCATTGCCTTTGCCTATTTTGCCCGGCAGAACTGCGACATCGTGGTGTGCGAGGTGGGCATGGGCGGCGAGTTTGATGCCACCAATGTCATCCCCGCCCCGGAGGCTGCCGTGTTCTGCAACATCGGCCTGGATCACACCCAGTACCTGGGCGATACCATTGAAAAAATCGCCGCCACCAAGGCCGGGATCATCAAGCCCGGCTGCGAGACGGTGCTGTACCGCCAGACGGCCTCTGTGGAGGAGATCATCCGCCAGCGGTGCGCGCGTCTGGGCGTTCCCCTGCACCTGGCGGATTTTGACGGCATCCGTCCGGAAAAGGCCGGACTGGAGGGCCAGGTCTTTGACTGGGAGGAGCTTGCCGGCCTGCACCTGCCCCTGCTGGGACGGCACCAGCTGTGCAATGCCGCCGTGGCCCTGACAGCCATGCGGGTGCTGCAAAAGCGTGGCTGGTCCATTACGGAGGAGCACATCCGCCGCGGCCTGGCGGCCACCGACTGGCCCGGCCGGTTCCAGATCATCGGCCATGATCCTCTGTTCATCATCGACGGCGGGCACAATCCCCAGTGTATCCGGGCGCTGGAGCAGAATATCCGGGATTATCTGCCGGACCGCCCTCTGACGGTGCTTACCGGCGTCATGCAGGACAAGGACTATCACTGCATGTACCGGGGCGTGGTGCCCTATGCCCGCTCCTTCATCACCGTCACGCCGGATAACCCCCGCTCCCTGCCTGCCGGGGAGCTGGCAGCGTATATCCGGGAGATGGGAGCGCCGGTCACCGCCTGCGATACCATCCGCGGCGGCGTTTCCCTGGCGCTGGAGCAGGCCGGACCCGGCGGCACAGTGCTGTGTTACGGCTCTCTGTATCTGATCGGCGACGTGGAGACACAGCTACGGGACCTGAAAAAAAGCTGAGTCCAGGGGATTCGCGAGGGACAGGCACATGGAAAAGCGCCATGTTGTCTGTCCTTCGCTTTTTATCATGGCAGTTCTACAAATTTTCCCGGCAGGCCCTAAAATTTCTGTTGCATTTTTATACCGTATCGTGTAAAATGAGAGGGACAATATAAGATTGGTAGCTGTAAGGAAGTGCCTCGCGCACGGGCTGCAACTATCACTCGGCTGTTGCTTGAGTGTTTCAGATCTCCACCCCGGAGGTTTGAAACATTTTTCTTTACCCGGAAGCATTGGAACAATTCATAAGGAGGAACACACATGAATCTGGTCATCAACGGAAGACTCATCACCCGGGACGAGGGCGGCAGGGGCTATTATGAGCACGGCGCCGTAGCCTATGAGGGAACCACCATCACCGAGGTAGGCGAGGAGAGCGTCCTGCGGGCCAAATACCCCCAGGCCAACCTCATCGACGCCAAGGGCGGCGTCATCATGCCCGCCTTCATCAATGCCCACACCCATATCTACTCCGCCCTGGCAAGGGGCCTGTCCATCGTGGGCAACAATCCCACCAACTTCTACGAGGTCCTGGACGGCACCTGGTGGGCCATCGACCGCAAGCTGACCCTGGCCGGCACCCGCGCCAGCGCCGACGCCTGTATATGGACTGCATCAAGCAGGGCGTCACCACCATTTTCGACCATCACGCCTCCTATGCCGAGATTCCCGGCTCTCTGCACACCATTGCCGCCTCTGCCAAGAAATTCGGCATCCGCTCCTGCCTGTGCTATGAGGTTTCCGACCGGGACGGCGAGGAAAAGTGCCTCCAGGCCATCCAGGAAAATGCCGACTTCATCACCGAGTGCGAAAGGAACAAGGACCCCATGCTGGCCGCCATGTTCGGCGGACACGCCCTGTTCACCATCAGCGACAAGACCTTTGACCGCATGGTGGCCGCCAACAATGGCCGCACCGGCTACCACATCCATGTGTCCGAGGGCATGAACGACGTGTACGACAGCCTGCAAAACTATGGCCGCCGCCCTGTCCAGCGGCTCCAGGACCACGGCATTCTGGGGGAAAAGACCATTCTGGGCCACTGCATCCATGTAAACACCGCCGAAATGGAGATCATCAAGGACACCGGCACCATGGTGGTCAACAATCCCGAGAGCAACATGGGCAACGCCATCGGCATCTGCCGGTGCTCCAGCTGCACAAGCGGGGCATCCTGCTGGGCATGGGCACCGACGCCTATACCAACGACATGCTGGAATCCCTGAAGGTGGCCTGTGCTCCCAGCGGAGCCAGAACTGCCTGCCAACGTGGGCTGGTGCGAGGTCACGGATATGCTGTTCCGCAACAATGCCAAAATCGGCGAGAAGTATTTCCCGGTGCAGCTGGGGGTGCTGAAGGCCGGCGCTGCGGCGGACATCATCGTTATGGACTACAAGCCCTTCACCCCCTTCTCCGACGAGAACATCGACGGCCACATGATCTTCGGCATGACCGGCCGCCAGTGCCAGACCACCATCGCGGGCGGCAAGCTCCTGATGCAGGACCGGGTGCTGGTGGGTATCGACGAGGAGGCGGAAAATGCCCACATCCTGGAGGCTGCCAAGAAGCTCTGGGGCGATCTGAACCACCGGACGTATTGATAATTCCAAAAACCTTGACAAGGAGGATATCCCATGTCTGAAAAAATGTATCCCATTCCCTTCCGCTCCCTGATGAACTGGGTGGTCACCGAGTATGCCGGCTGCGGCGACGTGTTCGGCGTCCACAAGCAGTATCACGCCACCGGCAAGAGCCTGCCGATTTTCGGCGAACGCATCGAAACACCCTTTGGCCCTGCCGCCGGTCCCAACAGCCAGCTGGCTCAGAACATCATCGCCGCCTATGTGGCCGGCGCCCGGTTCTTCGAGGTGAAAACCGTCCAGAAGATGGACGGTGCGGACCTGGCCGCCTGTGTGCCCCGCCCCTGCATTCTGGCCAACGACGAGGGCTACAACCAGGAATGGTCCACGGAGCTCACCGTGCCCCAGGCCATGGACGAGTATATCAAGGCTGGTGCGCCCTGAAGGTCCTCAGCAAGGTCTACGGCTTCGGCGATCCCGACGGCTTCGTGTTCAACATGTCCGTGGGCTACGATCTGGAGGGCATCAAGGGCGAGAAGGTCAACACCTACATTGACGGCATGATGGACGCCGGACGCACCGCCATTTTCGGTGAGTGCAAGGAGGTCCTGAAGGAGCTGTTCCCCCAGGAGACCGCCTTCATCGACGCCATCTCCCCCCGGGTGTCCCGCAGCGTCACCGTCTCCACCCTCCACGGCTGTCCCCCGGACGAGATCGAGCGCATCGCCGGCTATCTGATTTCCGAGAAGCACCTGCACACCTTCGTCAAGTGCAACCCCACCATCCTGGGCTACGAGACCGCCCGCCGCACCCTGGACGCCATGGGCTATGACTATATTGTGTTCGACGAGCACCACTTCAACGAGGATCTCCAGTGGGCCGACGCCGTGCCCATGTTCCGGCGGCTTCAGGCTCTGGCCGATGAAAACGGCCTGGAGTTCGGTCTGAAGCTCTCCAACACCTTCCCCGTGGACACCACCCGGGGTGAGCTGCCCAACGATGAGATGTACATGTCCGGCCGCAGCCTGTTCCCCCTGACCATTGAGATGTGCCACCGTATCTCCCGGCAGTTCCAGGGGAAAATGCGGATCTCCTTTGCCGGCGGCGCAGAGTATTTCAACTGCGACAAGCTGTTTGCCGCAGGCATCTGGCCCATCACCGTGGCCACCACCATCCTCAAGCCCGGCGGTTACAACCGCCTGCACCAGATGGTGGAGAAGGTGGAGCCCATGGCCTACCGTCCCTTCAGCGGCACGGATACCCAGGCCATCTGTGAGCTGTCCGCCGCCAGCCATACCGATGTCCACCACGTCAAGCCCATCAAGCCCCTGCCCAGCCGCAAGAGTGAGAAAAGCGTCCCCTGGCTGGACTGCTTCACCGCCCCCTGTCAGGGCGGCTGCCCCATTGAGCAGGACATTCCCGAGTATATGGAGCTGTGCCGCAAGGGCCTGTACGCCCCGGCCCTGAAGCTCATCACCCAGAAGAATCCTCTGCCCTTCCTGACCGGTACCATCTGCGCCCACCGGTGTCAGACCAAGTGCTCCCGGAACTTCTATGACGAGTCCGTCCGCATCCGGGACACCAAGCTGCTGGCCGCCGAAAAGGGCTACAACGCTCTGATGGCCTCTATCCGTGTTCCGGAGCGGGTCCCCGGCAAGAAGGCCGCCATCATCGGCGGCGGTCCTACCGGTATTGCCGCCGCCTACTTCCTGGGCCGCGCCGGGATTGAAGCCACCATTTTCGAGCGGGAGAGCTGCCTGGGCGGCGTGCCCCGTCATGTGATCCCCGCCTTCCGCATCGCCAATGAGACCATCGAAAAGGATATCGCCCTGATGGAGAAGTACGGTGTGGACGTCCGCTGCGGCGCACCGGCCCCCTCGGTGAAGGAGCTGAAGGCCATGGGCTACACCCATATCCTCTTTGCCGTGGGCGCCTGGAAGCCCGGCAAGCTGGAGATCCCCGCGACGTAGCCGGCGCCATCCAGTGGATGAAGGCGTCAAGGCCGGCAACATCGCCGTGGGCGGCAGCATTGCCGTCGTCGGCGGCGGCAACACCGCCATGGATGCCGCCCGTCTGGCCAAGCGCTCCGGTGCCAAGCAGGTAACTCTGGTATATCGCCGGACCCGCAAGTACATGCCCGCCGACGAGCATGAGCTGGCCCTGGCCCTCCAGGACGGCGTGACCTTCGCCGAGCTGGCCGCCCCTGTAAAGCAGGCAGACGGCATGCTGACCTGTGAAAGGATGGTGCTGGGCCAGGCCGATGCCTCCGGCCGCCGCAGTCCCGTGGCAGCGGTGAGTTCTTCGACATTCCCTGCGACCTGGTGATCTCCGCCGTAGGCGAGCAGGTAGACAGCGCCCTGATGGCCGCCAACGGCATCGAGGTGGACAAGAAGGGCCGTCCCGCCTTCCAGACCAATCTTCCCGGCGTGTATGCCGCCGGTGACGCCGCCCGGGGCCCCGCCACCGTGGTGGAGGGCATTGCCGATGCCGCCCGCTTCGCCCAGGAGTCATCGGAACGGCCTATACCTATGACATCCCCCAGCAGGCCTACATCACCAAGACCGACGCCCAGCCAAGAAGGGCGTCCTGCAAATGAGCGGCTGCATCTGCCGCGAGGGCGACCGCTGCCTGCAATGCTCCACCGTGTGCGAAAACTGTGTGGACTCCTGCCCCAACCGGGCCAACGTGGTCATCGCCATGGCCGACGGCAGCCACCAGATCCTCCATGTGGACAAGATGTGCAACGAATGCGGCAACTGCACCCAGTTCTGCCCCTACGCCTCCGAGCCCTGCCACGACAAGTTCACCCTGTTCCAGACCGCCGAGGACATGGCCGACTCCCACAATGCCGGCGTCCTGTTCCTGGGCGGGGACATGGTCCGGGTACGCACCTTCGGTGAGCCCAAGGACTACGACCTGAGCAAGGAAAGCGGACTGCCTGCTGACCTGGAAACGCTCATCGTCACCATCCGTGACAAGTACGGGTATCTGTTCGCCTGATTTCTCCCACTATTCGCAAAAAAGGCCCCTGCCTTCCTTGAGGGAAAGCAGGGGCTCTTTGCCGTCCGGGGGTGTTTTATTGGTCCGGGTTGGTGGTGAACAGGCCCACCACATCCTCCAGGGCCAGGCTCAGGGTAATTGCCTGGGCCTTGGTGCTGGGACCCGCCTGGGCCATGATGGCCTGCATAATGGCATTTTTCTCGCCGGTGGGGGCCACGATAAAGATCATCTCCCGCTCCTCGGCGATGGACATGCCGAAGAACTTCCCGGCGTCCTCGGCGCCGGTGGAGCGGGTGTGGACAATGGTGCCGCCACGGGCTCCGGCGGACCGGGCCGCTCCATGACCTTATCGGTATAGCCCTGGTTGGCAATGGCAACGATCAGCTGATAGGCAGCGTCCTTCATGGTCTCGTCCTCCTCTACGTCGATTTCCGGGACCTTGGTGGGGTCGCCGGAGGTCAGATAATTCATGGCGGTCCTGCCGCCGATGCTGCTCAGGGGCAGGCACACGGCGATGCCGCTTCCGGGAGCGGAAAGGTGCATGGTGGAAACCAGCTCCTTCACCAGGGTATCCTTGCAGGCCGGGGTCACCACGGAGAACAGCACCGCCTTCTCCGTGGCCTCCAGGCCCAGATAGCTCAGCACATCGTCGCTGGCGGTGCCCCGGCCCAGGGCCGTGAACACCACCGGCGCGCCGAAGGCCCGGTAAAAATCCACAAATCGTCCGGAGCCCACCACCCGGTTGGTGATGGTGATCATCAAATACAGTCGTTTCATTCCGTTTCCTCCTATGCCAGCTCGATGATCTCTTCCACCTGGGCCACGGCTGCGGGAGCCACGTGCTTGATGCGCCGCTTATAGCTCACGCCCAGCAGCTGGATGGTTACCAGGGGCGTCATAGCCACCATGGCCACCACGCCGAAGGCGTCCGTGACCACGTTGCCGCCCACGGCGTCGCAGGCGCCCATGGCAAAGGGCAGCAGGAACGTGGCCGTCATGGGACCGGAGGCCACGCCGCCGGAGTCGAAGGCGATGGAGGTGAATATTTTCGGCACCACGAAGGACAGAGCCAGGCTCAGGGCATAACCCGGCAGCAGGAACCACATGATGGAGATACCCGTCAGCACCCGGATCATGGCCAGGCCCAGCGACACCGCCACGCCCAGCGACAGGGCCAGGTTCATGGCGCTGGCGGGGATGGAGCCGGCGGTGATCTCCTCCACCTGCCGGTTGAGGATGTGAACGGCGGCTCCGCCGCCACGATGAAATAGCCGATGATCATAGCGATGGGAATCAGCACCCAGTTGCAGTCCAGGGACGCGATGCTGCTGCCCAGGAAATTGCCCACGGCCATAAAGCCCACATTGACGCCGGTCAGGAACAGCACCAGGCCCAGATAAGTATACAGGAAGCCCACCGCCATGCTCATGATCTGCCGCCGGTTCAGGCGGCGGGTCAGCAGCTGGAAGATCAGGAAGAAGCCCGCAATAGGCGCCAGGGACAGGAGAATTTCCTTGAAATATTCCGGCAGCGCATGGGTATAGGACCGGAACATCTCCACGGTGTCCTGGGCGTCGGGCACCGTCACCGGCGTATAGCTGCTGCGTCGGGCTTATACAGAAGGCCCAGCAGCAGCACCGTCAGAATGGGGCCGATAGAGCACAGCGCCACCAGGCCGAAGCTGTCGCCTCCGGCATGCTTATCGTTTCGGACGGCACTGACGCCCACGCCCAGAGCCATGATAAACGGCACGGTCATGGGGCCGGTGGTAACGCCGCCGGAGTCAAAGGCGATGGCCCAGAAATCCGGGGACACGAACATGGCCAGGGTAAACACCACCGCATAAAACCCAATGAGCAGGTACGACAGCGGGATACCCAGCAGGATACGCAGCAGGGCGATGACCAGGAAAACTCCCACGCCCAGGGCAACGGACCAGATGATGACATTGTTCTCAATAGCGGGCACCTGGCCGGCCAGGACCTGCAGATCCGGCTCCGCCACGGTGATGATGACGCCGATGAGAAAGCTGATGCCCACGATGACCCACACCTTCTTGGAGCGGGTGATCTCCTTACCGACGGCCTCGCCCAGGGGGATCATGGACATCTCTGACCCCAGAGAAAACAGGCCCATACCCACGATCAGCAGCAGACTGCCGATCAGAAACGCCATCATCGCGTTGTTGGATACCGGGGTCACGGTGAAGCACAGCAGCAGCACGATGACCGTGATGGGCAGCACCGAGGTCAGCGACTCCCGCATGGGCTTGCGGAAAATCGCCAGAACCTGCCCCTTCTCCCGGTGCTTCCGGCGCAGGCGGGCCTGCTGGGTCAACAGATCAGGTTTCTTGCGTGACAACAAACAATTCCTCCTTCAAAATTCCGGCAATCAAAACGATAGCGTACCTGTCCGGCTTGGCGGGCAGATACGCAAACTCTACCATTAACAAATATAATACCATAGCTTCCCATTTTCAGCAAGAAAGAATCTGTAAAAAAAGTGTGAACATCTGACAGGGAAAACTCCTTGTCAACGATAGAAAATCCAGAAAAACACTCCTCTTTTGCATGTTTACTCTCCTGCCGCCACGAAAAAAAATTTGCGTCGTGATGAAAAAATATGAAAAAAAGCGGTTGACAAATGCCGCGGATGGTGCTAACATGCACCCATCGACAAGAAACGCCGCCTGTGCGGCGGGAAAGGGAACACGCCATGACGAAGCAGCTCTGCGGCAACAGCATGATGATGACCATGATGCACATGTGCGGCATGTGCATGCTTTGCTATGGAAAAAATGGTCATTCCCTTTCATCGCTTGCCTGAATGAATCGTTTGCGGCAGCGGAAGGTCAATGACCTTCCGCTGTTTTTTTGCTGCATGAAAGGAGCTGAAAAACCATGTGCCTGATGCCGGGCCTCATTACCCTGCTGGACGATCGAATGTGCCCCCGGGCCATCGGATGTTCCATACAAGAGAACCAATCAACCAACTTTGACATAAAAAGGAGATAACCATCATGAAAAAGAATTCCGTTCGGCTCACCGCGCTGATCCTGGCGCTGGTCCTGTCCCTGTCCCTGGCTCTGACGGGCTGCGGCTCCAAGAGCACCTCCCTGAAGATCGCCGTTCCCAACGACACCACCAACGAGGCCCGCGCCCTGCTGCTGCTGCAGGAAAACGGCATCATCAAGCTGCGCGACGGCGCCGGCATCACCGCCACCAAGAACGACATCGTGGAGAATCCCTACAGCGTGGAGATCGTAGAGGCCGAGGCCGCCCGTCTGCCCGATATGCTGAAGGACGCCGACTATGCCGTCATCAACTCCAACTACGCCATCAACGCCGGCCTGAATCCCGTGAATGATTCCCTGGCCATCGAGGGCTCCTCCTCCGCCTATGCCAACATCCTGGCGGTGAAGGAGGCAACGAGACCGCCCCCAAGATCCTGGCCCTGAAGCCGCGCTGGAGAGCCAGCAGGTGGCCAGCTTCATCCAGAGCAAGTACAGCGGCTCCGTGGTCAGCACCGTGGACCACCCCGGCACCGGCTATGACGATTCCGTGGACTATGAGGCTCTGAAGGGCCAGACCATCACCGTGGCCGCCTCCCCCACGCCCCACGCCGAGATCCTGGAGGTGGCCAAGGAGATCCTGGCCGCTAAGGGCATTACCCTGGACGTTCAGGTTTATAACGACTATGTGGTGCCCAACACCGTGGTGGACGACGGCACCGTGGACGCCAACTACTTCCAGCACCTGCCCTATCTGGAGGACTTCAACGCCGAGAACAACACCCACATTGTGTCCGTCAGCGCCATCCATGTGGAGCCCATGGGCCTGTACGGCGGCCGTCAGACCAGCCTGGACGCTCTGAAGGCTTCCAAGTAACACACAAGCATCCGATTAGAAGGGGGAGGCAGCAGCTTGATCGAATTACAGCATGTCAGTAAGACCTTTGAGACCGCCGGTGGGCGGGTGGACGCTCTGAAGGACGTATCCCTGACCATCGCCAGCGGCGATATCTATGGCATCATCGGCATGAGCGGCGCGGGTAAGAGCACGCTGGTCCGCTGCATCAATATGCTGGAGCGGCCCACGGAGGGCAAGGTCATCGTCAACGGGCAGCAGCTGGACGCCATGACGCCGGCCCAGCTCCGGGCCGCCCGGCGGGAGATCACCATGATCTTCCAACGGTTCAACCTGCTGATGCAGCGCACCTGCCTGCAAAACATCTGCTTCCCCATGGAGCTGGCCGGGGTCAGCCGGAAGGAGGCCCAATCCAGGCCCGGGAGCTGCTGGAGCTGGTGGGTCTGCCGGACAAGGCCCAGGCGTACCCCGCCCAGCTGTCCGGCGGCCAGCAGCAGCGCATTGCCATTGCCCGGGCCCTGGCCACCAATCCCAAGGTGCTGCTGTGCGACGAGGCCACCAGTGCCCTGGACCCCAAGACCACCCGGCAGATTCTGGAGCTGATCCGGGACATCAACCGCCAGCTGGGCATCACCGTGGTGGTCATCACCCACCAGATGAGCGTGGTGAAGGAGATCTGTACCCATGTTGCCATTCTGGACGACGGCGAGGTGGTGGAGGACGGCATGGTATCCACGGTGTTCTCCGCTCCCAGGTCCCAGGCCGCCCGGCACCTGGTGTTCCCCGGCGGTGCCGATGCCGCCGTGTCCGACCCCAGTCAGGAGCGGCGTATCCGCCTGATCTTCCGCAGCGCCCAGACCACGGCCATCCCCATGGTGGCCCGTCTGGCAGCGGAGGAGAGCATATACGCCAACGTCATTTCCGCCAGCACCCAGAAGCTGTCGGAGGAGATCTACGGCAGCATGCTGCTGGGCGTGCCCAGGGGACAGCTGGACCGGGCCATGGGGTTTTTCCGCAGCATCCCCAATTTGCAGGCAGAGGAGGTAAGCGTGGATGTACACTGATTTATTTACGCCGGAGTCCCTGGCGGAGCTGAAAACGGCCTTTGTGACCCAGTTTCCCATGGCGCTTTGGGAGACGTTTTATGTAACGGTGCTGTCCACCGCCCTGGCCGTGGTGCTGGGCCTGCCGCTGGGCGTGCTGCTGGTGGCGGGAGAAAAGGACGGCGTCCTGCCCCTGCCGAAGCCGGTGCTGTCGGCGCTGAACGTGGTCATCAACCTGCTGCGTTCCATCCCGTTTCTGATCCTGATGATTATGGTGTTCCCTCTGTCCCGGCTCATCATCGGCACCGCCGTGGGCACCACAGCCACCATCGTTCCCCTGGTGGTGGCGGCGTTCCCCTTTGTGGCCCGGCTGGTGGAGAGCAGCCTGCGGGAGGTAGACCCCAATATTATTGAGGCGGCCCAGAGCATGGGCGCCACGCCCATGCAGATTGTCTGCAAGGTGATGATCCCCGAGAGCGTCCCCTCCCTGATCCAGAATGCCACCATCGCCCTGACCACCATTCTGGGCTACTCCGCCATGAGCGGCATCATCGGCGGCGGCGGCCTGGGCAAGGTTGCCATTGACTACGGCTATTACCGGTACAAATACCTGGTGATGTTCGCTGCGGTGATCCTGCTGATCCTGCTGGTGCAGCTGTTCCAGACCGTTGGCACCCGCCTTGCCGTGAAATGTGACAAACGCCTGAAAAAGTAATTACTATGGAAGGCAGTCTCTCTGCTGCCTGTCGTCCCCAAAAAGCATTGCCTTTTTTGACAAGCTCAAGGCCGCCGCCCTCTGCGGCGGCCTTTTTTGCGTTTTTCGTCCCTTTTCCCAAACAATTTTCCCTGAGACGCCCCGCCGTGCTTGAAAGCACGGCAGCTTTGTGGTATCCTTATGCTGTATTTTTGTGCAAAGGAGACGATTCCGTGACTAAGCTGCGGGATAAGCGGCTGTTTCTGCTGGACATGGACGGCACCATCTACATCGGTGACCGCCTGTTCGACGGCGTACCGGAGTTCCTGCGCCATGTGCGCGCCATGGGGGGCCGGTATCTGTTCCTGACCAACAATTCCTCCCGGGGCGTGGAGGGCTACATGGAAAAGCTCCGCCGCATGGGCATCGAGACTACCCGGGACGACTATCTCACCTCCGTGGATGCCACCGTCCGCTATCTGCGGGAGACCCTGCCGGGAAAGACCTGCTATGTGTTCGGCACGGATTCCTTCCTGGCCCAGCTGGACGGAGCCGGCATCCCCGTGACCCGGGACCGGGAGCAGGCGGAGGTGCTTCTGTGCGGCTTCGACACGGAGCTCACGTTCCAGAAGCTGGAGGACGCCTGCATTCTGCTGAACCGGGGCGTTCCCTTCGTGGCCACCAACCCCGACTGGGTCTGCCCCACCTGGTACGGCTCCGTGCCCGACTGCGGCAGCGTCTGCCGGATGCTCACCACCGCCACCGGCCGGGAGCCTACGGTCATCGGCAAGCCCAGACCCCAGATGGCCCTGCTGGCTATGGAGCGCACGGGCTGCTCCCCGGAGCAGACGGTGCTGCTGGGGGACCGGCTGTACACCGACGTTGCCTGCGGCGTCAACGCCGGCATCGACACCGTGTTCGTCCTGTCCGGCGAGGGCACCATGGCG
>ENA-OQEN01000296-OQEN01000296.1-human-gut-metagenome-genome-assembly--contig:-NODE-296-length-21883-cov-8.160140_pt1 | contig 21883 bp, 32 predicted proteins | sample MGYA00242791_ERZ504627 | MGnify/ENA primary metagenome ERZ504627 (study PRJEB26092, sample SAMD00036316) | human gut metagenome | host: Homo sapiens | study: EMG produced TPA metagenomics assembly of... | reverse complement strand
GGAATACGGCGTTGTCAAAGAACGTCGATAGTATTCTTTACCCGTCCCAAAGCAGGCGCGGGAGCAGGAGCGATAAGGCGCAAAACATGGGTGGCAAGTGGAATGTTAAGGGCTGAAAACGCCTGTGTTTCTGCGGCTTCCAGCGCATGAAAACGACATAGACGATAAAGTATATTCAAACCCGCAAAAACGGCTTTCTAATTGTCCACGCAAGGACAAAAAAAGAACAGGGGCGCGGTGCCGGAAATCGGCAACCGCGCCCCTGTTCTCTATGGGCTATTCCTCGTCGGTCAAGATAAACTCCCTTTCGGAAAACTCGCTGTCCGTCATGGCTTGCAGCTTGTTCACCGCTGCGGCGGCAAGCTGGCGCATATCCTCGTCCATGTAGGGCATGGCGGCAAGGATATTTTCAAGCGTTGTTTCCCGGCTGTCCTCGGCGTAGATCGCAACAATGTTTTCTTCCTCAATGGTAAAGCGGGTATTCATGCTATCAAACCTCCAAATCCTTTTTATGCTCTTTCTGTTTATCTTTCGGCTGCTGCGCCGCCTGTTTCTTGTATTCGTCCAGCTTCTTCAAAATGGACGGTTTTTTCTGCGGCTGTTCCCGTTTCTCGGCTTTTACCGCTTTTGCAAGGTCGGTAACGGAAATCGCTTCCCCCGCCTTTGCCCGCTGCTCAAAATCTGCAACGGTGGGCGTTTGCGGCGTATTGTTGATAAGCCCGTCAAAATTGTTGTCGTTCTGCTCTATGGTGTCCTCGACGTGCTTTAAGGGATTATCCCGCTGCGGCTGCTCGGCGGCTATGGCATAAGCCTGTGTGCCATTCCCCATAATGAGATACTTCCCGTCCTCCGACGCATGGTGAAAACCAAATCCCGCCGCTTCGATCTGTTCACGGCTCATATCGGTAATATGAAAATTGCCCCTCGGCGTTCTAACGGTTTCACCCGTCAAAAGGCTGTCGGGGGTCGCTTCCGGCTGCTGCTTTTCAAGCTGCCCGTCCTTGTAGGAATATCCTTGCGCCGCGATTGCTTCAAGGGTCTTGCCCGTAACGTCGCCATAAATCCGCTTGTCTGCGTCAACCAGCATTTGCAAAGTGTCTTGTACGGTGTCGGACAAGGCTTGCTGCTGTTCGGGCGGCAGCTTGTCAAATACGGGGGTCTGCTGCTCCTGCAAAAACTCCGGCACTTGCTGAAAACCGATACTGTCTACATAGTGGGCGGTGTCCTCGTCGTTCTGATGAAGCACAACAATGTCGGAAACGGAAAGGCTATGCCCCTTAAAGTCGGCGGGGTGGTCGATATTAAACCTTTCCCAAATGTCGCCCAGCGTCATATCCTTTGTAAGCGGTGCAGTATAGACGAGTTCATAATTTACCCGGTCAATGGTAAGTCCAGCCGCTTGCAGACGGTCATAAGGCTCAAAGCGCAAGTCCCTTGTTTCGTCCCCGCGCTTTAACTGATAAATGGAAAAGGTATCGCCCTGCTCCTGCTCGGCTTGCCGCTGCTGCTGCAACTCGGTAAAATGCCCCTCAATCTCGGTAATGAGTTCCTTTGCGGTGGTCTGTATTGTTTCAAGGGACGCTTTTAACTCGGTCATTTCCTTGCCGCTGCTCCAACCAGCCACATAGCCGAAAGAGTAATCGGAAGTATCAAGGCCGAAATGCTGGCAAACCGTATAAGCGACGCTTTCCGCTTCTACCTCGCAGGTATGGCGGTCAACGCGGTTTTGCTGCTCCGGCGGGGCGTTTAAGTCTACGTCGTGCAGCTTCGCATGGGCGATTTCGTGAATGGCGGTCTTTACCGCCTGTAATTCACTCACGCCCTCTTTGATTGCAATACGCTTGTCGGTCAAACTGAAATACCCATTTGCGCCGTTTGTGATCTGCTCAAATGCAATCGGGACGGGGGACGCTTTTTCAAGGGCGGCGAAAAAATCCTCGTACTGCTCCACATCGGCAAGCAGCGGTTTAACGGAAAGGTCGGGAAACTCCTTGCCCTCGGTCTGCGAAATATCAAAGACGGTTATAACCTTAAAGGCGGGGACGGTGATTTCCTTTTCTTCCTTTACCACTTTTCCCTCGCGGTCAAGCATGGGCTTTCTCGTTTCGGGGTCGATTTTATCAACCAGCTTTTTCACCTTGTAGGGCGCGGGGGCAAAGATTTTAATGCCTTTCTCGCCTTTCTTTACATGGCGGTCAAACTCCTTTTCCCATTGACGGAAGCCATTACCAAATTGCCGCCCTGCATAGCAATTAGGATAGTGTTATTCAAACTATAATCATGGAACTTTGACATAGCGGTTAGAAACTCTTTGTAGCGGTCGCTGTCAAAAATCGCCTGTACGCCCTGTTCCAAACGCGCGGTGATCTCCTTTACCTTTTCGGCGGGCTTTTCGGAAGTAAGGATAATGGGGACGACGGGGCGGGGCTGCTGCGGCTCTGCGGCCTGTGCGTCTGCTTGCTGCGTTTCGGCTGCGTCCATATAGGCTTTGTCCTGTTCGCCGCGCTCCGGCTGCGGGTAACTCATAATGCGGTATTCTTCCGGCACTTCGCGCCCCTCAAACTGCCGTTCCCACTCGTCGCCGCTTTCCACGATATAGCCGTACTCGGTAAACGCGCCTTTTTCCTGCGCGGCAGCGTTCCTGCCAAAAGTAGAAAGGTCAATGCCGCCTTTCCATTCTTCGGGCATTTGTACCATGCCGGATTGATTTAAGTAATAGTCGCCCAAATCGTGGTAGTTATGTACTTCGGGGATATGGACGTAAAAATCCACGTTGTAGGTGAAGTCAATTACCTGTCCAATATTTGCAAGCCCGTTTTTCTGCTGCAAAGCTGCGTTCAGCTTGCCAACCTCGGCGGGGTCAAGCTGTTCGAGCCGCGCCGCAAGAAAATTGAGTTCGTCCACGTCGGCGGCGCATACCATTTCATAAGGCAAGGCAATATGTTTCTCCGGGTCGTCGGAATAGCCGCGAATGGAAAAATCCTGCGGGTTGTCGGCGGTAATGCCGACGTTCCGCATAGCTTCGTGCAACTGCTCCTTTGTGGCGGGCATATCCAACCAATAGCCGCCGGGGTCGCCCGCGTCAAAGCGGCTGCGGTTGCCTATCATAATAGAAAACTGTTCGCTCATGTGTTCACGCTCCTTTTCCTGCCCGGTATTTTCGGGGATAGCTGCCGCCTGTTGCTGCTGCGGGGGTTCTTCGCCCTCTATGGTGTAGTCCGGCATGAGCATACCGTTTACTTTGAAATAGTCGGCGTACTCCTGCGGGATAGGCGGGGAGATTTCCGTAAACAAGCGGTCATACGCTTTGATACGCCCATTCAGATACTTTTCCATAGCTGCCTTGTCGGTGAAAACCTTTCTATCTTGTCCGGCAATCTTCGCTTGGGTTCTGCTTGGGCTGTTGGTGCGCACGCTCCATGTAAGCGTCCATGAATACGGGATAGATTTCTGCGCTTCTTTGTCGTAGCGGGTATTCTCGTAAATGTAGTAATTCATCTGATATACCGGTTGCTGCGAATATGGCGGTTATGCTCGGTGGTCTGCCACTCGTTAGCGGTGTGCTGCACAACGGTTGTCCTTGTGTATTCAATCGCTTTGTCAAGCAAAAGCGTTTTGCCCGCCTGTTCCTCCCATGCGGCGGCGCGGCTTGAGAGATCGTTAAAAATCGCCTGTTCCGCTGCCGCGCTTTCCTCGCGCATGGCGTGTAGCTGCTCCGGCGGCAAGGAAACATAGGGGGCAATATCCCCGTCCTTTGCTTCAAAATATATCCGGCGTTCTATCCGCATGGTTTCGGCGGTTTCCAATTTGTCATGGTCGTATGAAGAATACGGCATATTGTTTCATCACGTCCTTTCTCGATTTTTAAGGGTTTGGGACTATCCCAACAAGCAAAATGCCCGCGCTCTCTATGGGAAGCGCGGGCATTTCTCGCAAACGGGTACTCGTTTGCTGTGCTTGCTATGTAGTTGTTTTTATCCGTAAACGCCTGTTTCTCTCGCTTTGGGCTTTCTGTCTGCGGCGTATCTTTGCCGCGCAATCGGGGCAGTATTTCGCCCGGTTGCTGCCCGCCGCAAACGTGCTGCCGCATACCGCGCAACGCTTCAAATCGGTTTCCCCGCTGCGGGTGATCTGTTCGCAAAGCTGCCTGTCGGCGGGTAATACCGCTTCGCGGAAATAGCGGCATAGCAGCGAATAGCTGATACTCTGCACACAAACGCAAGTTTCCCCGTCGTCCAGCAGCAGACAATTCCCGCAATCGTTGTTTGCACAAGCGGCGCGGGTCATTTTCTTTACGGCGCGGTATTGCTTTTCATCAAGCTTATCATTTTCGGTTCTGCTCGACGCGGAAGTTTACATACTTGCCGCCTGTGTCGGCAAGCAGCACAACTCCGTCAAAGGTCTTTCCCGTCTTGGTCGAGTACATACCTTTGATTTTTACCTTTCCGTCTTTCAAAAGGGCGGCGGCAATCGCCTTTGTGAAAGCCTTTTTGCGCTGCTCAAAAAAGCGGTCATTCTTCCACATCACAAAGCTGCAAGCCCTGTCGGAGCAGTAAAAGTTTTTCTTGCCCTCGTAAACCGCCGCGCCGCAACGGGGGCAAGTGCCGATTGCTTCCCGCTGCGGGGTAAACAGCTTCGCTTTATCCTCGGAAATCGCGGAATAGGTCTTGACAAGCCCCGCTGTCATTTCCTCAATCCCGCGCATGAAGTCGGCGGGGCTGTCGCTGCCCTTTGCAATCCCGGTAAGGCGCGTTTCCCATTCTGCCGTAAGCTGCGGGGACGTAAGGCTGTCGGGCAGAATAGCGACAAGGTTATACGTCCTTTGTGGGGATTAGCTTTTTGCCCTTGCGCTCGGCAAAGCCCGCGCTAATGAGTTTTTCAATGATACCCGCCCGCGTCGCGGTGGTGCCTAACCCTTTGCGCTCCGCGTCCTCCGGCGTGTCCTCCTTTCCCGCACTCTCCATAGCCGAAAGTAACGTATCTTCGGTAAATGCCTTTGGGGGCTGCGTGTAACGTTCGGAGATCTCCGCTGCCGGATTGTCAAAGGTCTGCCCCTCGGCAAGCGGGGGTAAAACCGCTTCCGGCTCTGCGTCCTCGTCCTGTTCCCCGGACGCGGCGCGGGATAGTCTTTCAATCTCGCGCCAACCCTCGCAAAGCGTCGTCCTGCCCTTTGCGGTAAAGGTATAGCCGCCGCAAGTGAAAACCGCCGTAACCGCTTCATACTCATAGGGCGCGGCAACGGCGCAAAGCAGTTTTGCGCACACAAGGGTCATTAGCTTTTTCTCACTTTCGGCAAGGGAAGAAAAGCCCGTTTTCACAAACTCCGCTGTCGGCAAAATGGCGTGATGGTCGGTTACTTTGCTGTTGTCGCAAATCCTCGCAAGGTCGGCTTGCAGCTTCACGCCCTGCATAAAGGGGAGAGCAGCGCAAAGGCCGGTGATAAGTTCCTTTGTGCTGCCCTCCATATCGGAAGTGATATATTTGCTGTCGGTGCGGGGATAGGTCAAAAGCCGTTTTTCATAAAGGGCTTGCGCATAGTCAAGGGTCTGTTTCGCCGTAAACCCATACAAACGGTTTGCTTCCCGCTGCAAGGCGGTGAGGTCAAACAGTTTCGGCGGGGCTGCGGTCTTTTTCTCTTTTTTAAGGGAAGTACAAACGGCCTGCGATTTCTCGCAAGCCGCTTTCATCTGCCGCGCCGCCGCTTCGTCGTCCTGCCTTTCGGAAAGGGCGGCAACGCCGCCAACGTCCAGCCGGACGACATGATATTTCTCTTTCTTAAAGCTGCTGATTGCATAGTCGCGGTTTACCAGCATAGCAAGGGTGGGCGTTTGCACTCTGCCGACATTCAATGTTTTATGGTAGAGGATAGAGAAAAGGCGGGTCGCGTTAATGCCAATGAGCCAATCGGCCTTTGCTCTGCAAAGCGCGGATTGATAGAGGTTGTCATAGCCGCGCCCGTCTTTGAGATTTGAAAAGCCCTCGCGGATTGCACTTGCTTCCATGCTGCTAATCCAAAGGCGGGAAAAGGCTTTTTGCAATTCGCCTGTTCATAGACAAAGCGGAAAATGAGTTCCCCCTCGCGCCCGCTGTCGCAAGCATTGATAATCTCGGTAACGTCGCTGCGGTGCATAAGGTCTTTGAGAATGGAAAACTGCTGCTCCTTGCCGCTGGCAACAATAAACTGCCACTCCTGCGGGACAATGGGAAGATCGTCGTACTTCCATTTACGGAATTGTTCATTGTAGGTCGCCGCGTCTGCAAGGCTAATCAAATGCCCGATACACCACGACACAAGGTAGCCGCCGCCCTCAAAATATCCGCTGCGCTTTTCATTCGCGCCCATAACGGCGGCAATCGCCGCCCCGACGCTCGGTTTTTCTGCAATTACAAGTTTCATAGATTATCGTCCTCCTGCTCGGTCTGTTCGGTTTCGACTACTTCCGTTTCCTCGTCGTCCTCGTCAAAATCAAGGTCGTCAAGGCTGCTGCTGCCTTTCGCCGCGTCCTTTTTGGGCTTCAAAATCTTAAAGTAGTAGAACGCGCCGCCGCCCGCTGCGGCAACAAGCAGCACGACAAGCAGAATACCCATGCCGCCGCCTTTTTCTTCTTCCGGCGGCTGCTCGGTTTCTTCCGGCTCCGGCTCGGCTTCCACACCCGCGCACTCGCTCATGTTGACGCTGCAAACCGGGCAAGCGGTGTTGACGCTTCCGGCAACGCATTTATCGGTGCAGCTACAAACGGGGGCTTCGGTCTGCCCGTCCTCCATAAGGGCGGTTAAATCCGCTTCGTCCACTTGGTTAAGGAAATGGACGGTATTTTCCCCGTCCTCGGCGCGGTCAATGATGATGTAAAAATAGTTGCCACTTTTGGTAACGACGGTGATAAACTGCTTGTCGCCGGACGCTTCACCCGTTATATCGTCCACAAGGGACATATTCCCGTCCGGGGTAAGGGGCTGCGGCTCATAGCCGCCCGTCGTTTCTTCCGGCTCGGTTTCCGGCGCGGGGGTTTCCTCGGTTACGGGGGTAGGCGTGTCGTCGCTTTCATCGCCACCGCCCGCATAAGCGGTAACAGAAAAGCCGCACATGATAACCAGTGCGGCAAGCAATACGGTAAACTTTCGGATTATCTTTTTATTCTTCATTGTCGTTGTCCTCCTGTTCGGCGGGGTAAGTGGCTTCCGGCTGCGGCAAGGTGATTTCGCCGCTGGCGTAAGCGGAGAGGAACGCGGCAAGCTGCGTCCCGTCAAGGTGTACCGCCTTTACCATTTGCACGATCTGCGCGTTTTCTTCCTCGACTTTCTGCGCTTCAAGGTCTTTCAGCTTCTTTTGCTGTTCAAGGATTTTTGCCCTCGTTTTCTCAATATCCCTTTCGATACGGTCAAGTTTCGTGTTCGCCATAGTCATTTACTCCTTTCCAAACTGTTCTTTCCATGAATAGCTGCGCCCCAATCCCTTAACGGTTTTAAGATAGGGCATAGCGTTTTCTTCCAAAGTCGCCGCCCGGTTAAATAGATCGGGATAGTGTTCTTTGAGATATAAAATCTCTTGTTTCTTCATGCTCGGACAAAAGAAACAGGACGATTTACCCGGCTGCGGCAATCCTGCCGCTTTGATTTCCCGGATACAATCGTCCCTGTTCCAGCCCCATTCTTCAATGAGGGGGTAGCGGTTATGATATTTTTTGTCGGCTTCGTTGTACTTGCGGGAATGTTCATACCGTTTCACTTCTCCCGCGTCATAGCCGATATAGCGGTTGACTTTCTCGCCGCGCTGCCATACTTCGCGGCAAGGCGCATAGTGGTTGCAAAACTTTTCCTGCGGTGCGATTTTGTGTTTCTGCGAACAACGCTTATGCCGTAGGCAATCGACGGGAGCGTATGAGAGCGCAAGCACTCGGTTTCAAGAGATAGGCGGTTGCCGTAGCGGTCAACATACTGCACAACGGTAATCTGCGGCATACCGTGTTCCGCAAGCCATTGATTGATTATCTCGATAAATTGATAGGTATGCGGGTGTTCCGCGCCCGTATCGGCAAAGGTGATAAGGTCAATCGGGATTTTGTGCTTGTATAGGCCAATAAGTAAGGCGGCACTATTCGTGCCGCCGCCAAAAGATACAATATTCATTTTTCAACTCCTTTTAATTGTAATTTAACCGCCCGTAGGCGTAAAAGTGGGATTGCCAATAGCTGGTGTCCAGCTTTGAATACTGGATAGGGTCGCCACAATGCAGCATGACGGGGCTTCCGTCCCCGTCCTCGCCCACATAAATCCCCACATGGGAAACGCCGGGGGTGTCGTATGTACCCGTAAAGAACACCAAATCCCCCGGCTGCGGGTTAGAAACAGGGGTTGAGATGTTGTAAAGCCCTTGCGCCCCAAGTCTGCCCGTATTGTATAGGCCGCTGTTCGTCAACACATAACTCACAAAGCCGCTGCAATCAAAAGAGGTTTCCGGGGTGCTGCCGCCCCACACATAGGGAAAACCGACGTATTTATCTGCTTCCTCCATGAGCCGCGCAAACTTTTCATCGGAACCCAGCAGCGCGGCGGGTACTTCATAATCGGCGGGCGGGTTTTCATAGTATTTAGACACATAGCCGGATTGCGGGAAAAGGTCGGGTCTGTTTCCCAGCGACGACATATACATAGCGTACATGGATAGCTGTTCTTCGCCCATGATGTAAACGGGGACATGGGAGAGGTTGAAGTTTTCCAAATCCACATGAAGAATGTAATAGTTATAGGGGACTTCAACCGTATAGGGGTTGCCCTCGCTGTCCGTCCTTGTTTCGGTGCGGTAGCGTACCTGTACTTCTTCCTCGACCGTCAAGATATACTGTTTCTCAAAGAGCATTTCAAGGGTGCTTTGCACTTCATCGAGTGTAAACACGCCCTCATGCCACGCGGAAAGGATAGAAATTAGCACATAGGGGTCATGCTCGATCTCGTCCGCGTTTACCCGGTATTCGTCATAGCCGGGGTATTCGCTTTCGATATTGTCCAGCATATCTTGTAACTCGGCTTCCATAGCGGCATACGCGCTTTCCGCGCCCGTTATATCCGCGTCCTCGGAGAGATAGGACGACGCAATCAAGCCGCTGCCGCTGTTGCCGCCAAAGAGGGAGCAAGAGGACAGCCCGCCGAAAAGCAGCAGCACGATAAAGGCAATCCCGCCCACAATCAAGCAGCCTTTCCAATGCCGGACAACAAAGAACGTCGCCCGTTTGGTTTCCTGCGCGGTTTTCTTCGCCGCCTTTGCGGTGCTTCAGCGGTTTTTTTCGCTTTGCCGCCCGCTTTCAGCGTTTTTGCATACTGCTTTTTAATGCGCTGCTTCTGCCAAAAACGGGAAATGGGGTTGGAGTGCGCAAGCGCGGGGTTATCGTGCAACGCCTTTTGATAGAGAAAATCTGCGTTTGCCTTTACCGCTTGTTTTTCCGCTGCCGCCGCTGCCCGGTAGGGTTTCAGCTTATGGCGGCGTATGCCGCCCTTAACTGCCCGCGCCGCCATGCCGCCCGCTTTCTCTCCGGCAAGTTCTACCCGGTGCCCGCTTTCCACACCGACGTTTTCTTTCTCTACCTCGTAGATTTTCCCATGTACGGTACTGTTTAACTCCTGTGCCGGACGGGATAAGGGGTTATGCCGCAACTTGCCGTTTGGGGGCTTATCCGTCTTTTCAAAGGAAAGGCGCGTCTTTGCCTTGCCTTTCGCTTCGTCAAAAACGCGCTCTTTCTTGATTTTGGTCTGCTTGGGGATAGCCGCCCGCGCTGCGTCTAAACAGTCTGCCGCCTTATCCGATTTCTTGATCGCTTTTTGAAGTTCCGGCGTTGCCCGTTCCGCTTCGGAAAACTGCAAGCGGGAAGAATGGGTTTTAGGCTGCGTCGCGTCAAGGGCTTTTTTCTCCGCGCCTTTTGCTGCGTGTCGCTCAATCTCTGCGCCGATATGCTGCACAACCTTTTCCGCTGCCACCTGCGGGGGCTGAATAGTTTTCTTCCTGCGGCCTTTCGCTGATACTGGACGTTTCGCCCGTCGTGAGGTTTTCCGCAACCGCACCGTCGCGGGTCATTTTTTGCGTTACCTTGTCGGGGGCTTTCAGTTCCTTGCTCAATCTTCATCACCTCCAATCCGCTGTTTTGCAAGTTCGCAATAGTCGGGGTTTAACTCAATGCCGATATAGCGGCGGTTAAGCCGTTTTGCTACCATGCCCGTCGTGCCGCTGCCGAAAAAGGGGTCAAGGACAATCCCGCCGATGGGACAGCCCGCCAAAATGCACGTTTCCGCAAGTTTCGGCGGGAACGCTGCGAAATGCCCGCCATGATAGCCGACATTGTTAATCTGCCAACGTTGCGGCGGCTGCGGACGGGAGAAATCAACTCGTCGGCGTATGCGCCCTTTTCGCGGGGGCGGTTGATTTTCTGCGGTTGGTTTTGCCCCGGAACAGTAACGTTATACTTATTTCCTTTGCTAACTCCGCTTTTCAGCCGCCCCGCCGTTGTGGGGGCTATCGGCTCGGCTACTGCTTGCCAATCGTAATAATACTTCTTTGACTTGGTAAGCAGAAACACATATTCATAGCAGCGGGTCGGCCTGTCCCGCGTGCTTTCCGGCATGGGGTTTGTTTTGTGCCAAATGATAGAACTGCGCAAATACCAACCGTCGCCCCGCAAGGCGAGGGCTACAAGCCACGGAATACCAATTAAATCTTTGGGCTTGCAGCCGGGGGCGCGGTGGTTAAACGCCACTTGCTGCCCGTTCCTGCCTTTGGGGTATTTGGGGTCTTGGTGGTCGGCTTTGCTGCCTGTGCCGCAATAAGTGTCCGCGATATTCAGCCAACAAGTACCTCCGGCGTAAGCACCCGCTTTACCTCATGGAATACCGCCGTAATACGGGAAACATATTCCTCCGGCGTTGCTTCCCGTCCGATCTGCCGTCTGCGCCGTAGTCCCGCAAGGCATAGTAGGGTGGGGACGTTACGCAACAATCAACTGCATTTTCCGGCAAGGTTTGAAGCACCTGCAAGCTGTCGCCGCAATAGATTTTGTCCATTTCTATCCTCATGCCGACACCTCGCCGGGTTTGGTCGTCATTACACGATAGAGTTCCGTATCTTGCGGGAAACGGTCAATAAAGGGCAAAATCACGTTGCCATAGAAGATAAGCCCCTCGCCCGCGTCGGAATGGGTTACATAGGTCATTTGCTGCTGCGAAATGTTAAGCTGCTTTGCAAGGATTTCCCTGTCGCCCTGGGCTTGGTTGAGCATATACACAAAATCGCTGTTTTCAAAAATGTTCTCCACCTCGCGGGACGATAACAAATCTTTCACGTTTTGGGTGATACCTGTCGGAATACCGCCCCATTTTCTAAAACGCTTCCAAATCTCAACGCTGTACGCTGCGGTCTGTTCCTCTTTGAGCAGCAAATGAAACTCGTCGATATAGTACCGCGTCGCCTTGCCTTCGCTGCGGTTTATGGTAACTCTGTTCCAAACTTGATCTTGGACAATGAGCATACCGAGTTTTCGTAGCTGGGTGCCGAGTTCTTTAATATCAAAGCAGACAAGGCGGTTGTGAATGTCAACGTTTGTTTGGTGGTTAAACACGTTCAAACTGCCATTTACATAGAGTTCCAATGCCGACGCGATACGCTGCGCTTCCTTTTCCGGCTGCTTCTTGATTTCATTGTAGAGGTCGCCCAAAATCGGCATATTCTCCGGCTTCGGGTCTGCAAGGTAGCTGCGGTACACGCTGATAACGGCGCGGTCAATCAAAGTCTTTTCAACCGCTTCCAGCCCGTTTTTGCCGCCCATAATCAACTCGCAAAAGGAAAGGATAAAATCGCTCTTTAAGGCTATGGGCGTGTCGCCCTCGCTGTAATTGAGGTTTATATCCATCGGGTTAATGTACTGCGTGCTGTTCTGCGAAACCTTGATAACCTGCCCTTTCAGCCGTTCCACAAGGGGGTAATATTCCGCTTCCGGGTCGCAAATGATAATATCGTCTGCGGTAATGAGAAAAGCGTTGGTGATCTCGCGCTTTGCCGAAAAACTCTTGCCGCTGCCGGGTGTGCCGAGTATCAAGCCGTTAGGGTTCTTCAGCCTTTTCCTGTCGCACAAAATCATGTTATTCGATAATGCGTTTAAGCCGTAATACAACGCTTCGCCGCTTTGGAACAGCTCTTGTACCGTAAAGGGGACGAAAATGGCGGTGCTGGAAGTCGTCAAGCCCCGCTGGATTTGGATTAGGTTTTCGCCCAATGGGATAGAGGACATAAGCCCCTGTTCCTGCCGGTAGTCAAGGCGGGTGAGCATACAGTTGTATTTCTGTGCGATACTTGCGGCCTGAAATACGTCGTTGTCCAATTTCTGCTTTGTGTCTGCCACATTCAAAACTAACAGCGTAAGCAAAAACATTCGCTCGTTCCGGCTCTGCAAATCCCGCAAAAGGTTTTTCGCTTCGCCGCCGTAGGTGGCAAGGTCGGACGGAATTATATCCATATCGTAGCCGCTGCGGATTGCCTTTTTCTGTTCCTCGATTTTCATACGGTCAAGGTCGGTGATTTTCCGCTTGATCGTCTTGATCGCTTCGTTGTGGTCGATACTCTGAATGTGCAGATTGACGACAATCCCGTTTTCCGCTTCCATGAAGTCGGCAAGCATACGGTCTGAAAGTTCCGGCGCGGCAATCTGCAAAAAGGAAACCGCGCCAAACTTCCCGCCCATTTGAAACATTCGCCCGTCGCCAAAACGGAAAGAGGACGGGGCAATAAAGTCTTTGACGGAAAGGCCGCTTACGGGTAGCCATTCCCACGCAAAGTTGAAGCGTTCCCCGTCCGGGTGGAAAAGCCCATGCAGCACTTCAAGCCGCTGCTTCCCGTCCAATACCCGCGCCGCCGCGCCGATCACCTTAAAATGGTTGAGGGTGTCCGTTTCGATACGGGCAAGCCGCGCCCGCGCCGATTTAATATCTTTTGCTTCAATGGTAAAGGTGAGAAACTTTGTCTTGATAAGCCCGTTGTTGCCGCGTTCAAGCTGTGTTTGCAGCATTTCGGTGTATTCGGCTCTGATACTGTCAAAGTCGTCATTCTGTGGGGCAATCGTGATACTGCTCTTGAAATCCTCCTTGTTCGCATGGCGGCTGATTAAGGAAAGCTGCACACTGATAGAAGCGTCAAAAGAGTTATACATATCGCAAAGGGCTTCAAAAATGGCGGTCTTGTCGTCCGGCTGCGCAAGCTGATAGTTAATATCTTCAAACTCAATGCACTTGGAATACCGCCCGTTTGCAAGGCGGCAAATCCCGTCCTTATACATTCGTTCAAACGGTATGCTGTCCTGCGCCGTATGGGGCTTCCCGTCGCCCTTTGACTGCCGGATAAGCGCGTCGATCTGTTTCTTTTCCTGCCGCGTAAGTTTACGCTTTTTGTTTTGGGTCTTTCCCTTTTCCTTTGACAATCGCCCGTACCTCCTTATCTAATCGCTCCTGCCGCGCAAGGGCGGTATAAAAATTGTTGGTCTGATAAGGTCGCTCTTTGGGGCGAAGAAACTTCACTTCCACAAATTGCCGTATAATCACTTCCAGCGGTTGCCCGTTCTTCTCGTACATAGCGAGTAGGAACATGGGCAGCATGGCAAGCACCATGCACAAAGCCGCCGTTGTCGTTCCCGCGCTGTCCTTTGTCAAAAAGAATAGCGGTAGCCCGATAGCCACCGCCGCGCCGAAACAGAGTAATTGTCTTTTGGTAAGGTTGAACATTACCTTGCTCTTGATTTTGGTTAAATCCTTTGGGACGGTTACATACGCCATTTCAAACCTCCTTTCCGGCAAACCGTATGTCGCTTTTGATTTCATTTCCCCATACGTCCCAACCAGGGGTATGCTGCCTTGCAAACAGTTCAATACGCGGTAGGTCGCCCATAAGGGCAAGTATCTTTTCCCGCGTTATATCCGGCTTTTTGCTGTGCTGCTCAACAGGGGAAATAATAAATTGATGTACCTTGTTTGATTGTCGCTTCGGGTGTCCTTTGGTAGCAAGCAAGCAGATTTCCGCATTTCCTCGCGTCCAAAAGCCCAAGCCATAAAACCAAGTGGGCGATTTCCGATTTTGCTTTAACCATACAAAGGCAACGGATTTATAGGTAAATCCCCAAGCTTGATTAACTGCAACGCTTCTTTAAGCTGCGGGAACGTCGCCCATAGGAATAAAATACAGTCCTTATCCGCAATTTCTTTGACGGGTAAAGCGCAAAGTTCCTCAATACTCATAGTGGGATAGTGCTTTTCCGCTGCGCCCTGTACCTTGCTTCTCGCGTATCTCCAAGGGGGATCGGCGTAAATGATTTTGTATTTCTTCATCTGCACCCCCTTAATGCGCGCTGAATACGGATTTTGCAAGGCTTCCCGTTTTGAAAAGCGTAAAACACAAGAGGACGGTATAGCCCATGCAAGACCAGATCGCGCCGGATATGTCATCGGTTGCTGCGATTGTCTGTATCAAAACCGCATAAATACCGACGCACACAAGAATTAGAAAAGCCTGAAAACCGAGGGCAAGCAAGGATTTTAAGTAGTTCTGTCCCATGCCGCCCCATTCACGATTTACCATTGTCGCAACGGGGATAGGGGCGATACTCGTTACAAGGTATATTTCAATCATGCGCCCGTACACCACCAGCATGATACAGATAGACAACGCTTTCATGGTAAGCCCCACAAAGAGTGATTGAAACCATAGCCCCAAAAGCCCGCCGACGCTCATAGCGTCCAGCTTTGCTTCTATATCGGTGATAACGGTTGCAATATCTATGCTTGTGTCGGATATGATAACGCCCGCGCTGTCGTTGACGACGCTCTGTGTAATGTCAAATACGCCCATGACGATGTTCCAAGTATTTGTTACCAGCAGCACCGCAACAAAGGTTTTGAAAATCCACTTGAAGAAAATCCAAGTGTCGAGATCGTGCAGATTGTTTTTCTCAATTACAAGCTGGATTAGTTCGTAGCACATGACAAAGGTAATGATAACGCCCGCAATCGGCACAATGACGTTTTCCGATAGGCTGCGTATCATATTGAATATGCCCGCGTTCCACCCGGCGGGGGTTGTGCCGACTTGCGTTGCGATTTCTCCAACCTCTGTATTTACGCTGTCGAACAGCCCGGAGAGATTAGAGAGTATTCCGTCTGTCAAAATGCCGCGAAACCAATCTTCAATCATCTGCCATATCAAAAGCTAATCCCTCCTTTCCCGCGCCCTCCCGCGTGAAGCGGGAGAGCGCGGCGGGTAGTGTTAGTTTGTGGCATTATCCAAACAGGCCGGAGAGCAGCGGGACAAGGGTAAGGCCGATAAGGCAACGCCGCCGCCCGCCATCAACTGTTTCATGCCCTGCGACTTACTCAAGGCACATATTCACCCGCATGCGACAAGCGGCGATACTCCGATTAAGGAATACCGCCGCTTGACTGTATCATCTATAAAATTCGTCACATCAAGCGCTTTCAAAATGGTGTAGCTGAGGTGTAGTAAGCGCCTTTCTGCTTCATGAAATCATTGATTTTACTGGCTTTTTCAGGACTTTTCAAGATATTGCCGTGGCACGTGATCAGCACTTTAATCATGGTCTCTGTAAGCCTCCAAAAGCCTGTATATCCTTGCAATTCGAGGATATTACAAACAAATCATTTCTTTTAAACTTCCGTAAATCTCTATATGTCTGCGCCGTTTTTGGGCCGTTTGGTGTAGTAAATGGCGCAGTAAAAGCTCAGCAAACGGCGGCGCAGTCCGCCGTTTTAAGCGCCGGTACTTCAGACCAGGAGCGCCCAAGGCTGACCATCTGACTCGCCGCGTGAGAGTAGCTCGCGTGGGTGTACACGTTCAGCGTCACGCCCGCGTCGGAGTGGCCCATCAGGTATTGCAGGTTCTTGATGTCCATGCCGGCGTTGGCGTAGTTCGTGCAGAAGGTGTGCCGGAACACGTGGGGCGTGATGTCGGGCAGGGGCTTGTCCGGGTGCAGTTTGCGATACTTCTTCATGGCCCAGCGCAGCTCGTTTTCGATGTGCAGCGCCACCTTGGGCCTGCCGTTCTTGTCGAGCATGATGAAGCCCGTCAGCCCGTCAACCACAGGTTCCACAGCGACCTTCGGCCGGTTTGCGAGCATATTGTTGAGGCTCCGGAACACCGCGTCGGTCATGGGGATGTAGCGGATGCCGCTGGCGGTCTTTGTCGCCTCCACATGGTATTTGCCGCCCAGCTCGCCAAGGAGCTGATGGTCCACCCGGATGCGCCGGTTCTTGAAGTCCAGGTCTTTGCGCGTCAGGCCGTAGAACTCACTGACGCGCAGGCCTGTATCCAGCAGCACGACAAACTCGTCGTAGTACTTGGAATAGGTCGCGTCCTGGTGGATGAAGTCCATATTTACTCACAGTTTCGCGCTTCCGCGCGGTGCTGCGGCCCTGATACAGCCTCAGCACCTCTGGAGGGAGCCGCCCGATGACGGCCAGCGCCTCCTCGTAATCGCGCCAGAGCTGGTTCTCCCTCAGCTTCTTGAGGGCGCACTCCGAGCGGAGAGCCTTGAGCTCCGCCCCGGTGCTGTCGAAGGCGGCCTTGTACTTTTTGAGCTCCGTGCCCATGAGCTCGACGTCCGGGATGTACCTGTCGAGCAGGGCGGAGATCTGGCGGACGCGCTCCTTGTAGTTGCCGAGCTTCACGTCGGAGAGCAGCGCGTCCAGCTTGTGCTTTTGCCGCGTCAGGCGGGTCATCTGCTTGAAGAGCCGGGGCGGGATGTGCTCGCGCCCGGTCTCGCCGGCGCTCTCACCGCGCTCCAGCTCGGGATAGCCTCCGCCATATGCGTCCAGAAGGCGTCCTGCCACTCACCTAGCTTCTTTTTGTTCCCAACTATCTCCTTCGCGCTCAGCCGCCCGTCGGAGGTCAGCGGCACGAAGCAGAGGTGCATATGCGGCGTCTTTTCGTCCATGTGTACCACGGCGGAGAGGAAGGTCCCGGCGTCCTGTCGCTGGCCCATGAACTCCATTGCCCTCTCGAAAATGCCCTGACCCCGGCCCTCTGGCCGCCCCTCGAAGAACTCCGGGCTCGCCGTGACGAGCACCTCCACCACCCGGACGCTGTCCTTGCGCGTGCGGCAGCCCGCCTCGCGGATGAGCCGTTCGGCCTCCTGGCGGTAGCGCCCGGCGGGTTCTGCCAGGTGAAAGTTCAGCCCGCTGCGCCCCGTGTCGATGTCCGGGTTGCTCGCGTACTTCTCCTTCCGCCTCTCATTGTGGGCCTCGATGTCCTGTACGCCGGGGCCCTTGTATTTTGCAAAACGCAGTATCGCATACTGCGGCTTCGGCATTGAAATACCTCCATTCTGTGTACTGAAAGCTGCAAGCGCCGTACGTACCGTACAGTACGTACAGTGCTTTCCAGTTCACCGCCTGAGAAACGAGGGCCTTGCCAGCACCTCGATGCCCACAAAGCCCCGCACCCGCTTCCCGGCGGCGTAGATGTTGTTCGTGGCCTCCACCTTGTAGAGCGCCTCGTTCTGCGCCAGCTCCGAGCTGAGCCGGCTTGCCGAGAGCGGCTTGCGCACGTTGTCCTAGCACCAGAGCTTGTAGGCCTCGTACAGTGCCCGCGAGCTGGCCTCGGCGTCGGCCCTGAAGCGGATGTAGCCCTCGGAGCGCAGGAACTCAATGACATTGTTGCTGCTGCGCTTCACCGTCTCGACGTTTTCCTGCGCCTTCCCGCTGAGGCTGAACTGGTAGTTGTTCGCGAGCAGCCGGTTTAGCCCCTCGAGGCACCAGAGAAAGATGCCCTCCGCCTCGTCCGCCAGCTTCTCGGCGAGGAAGGGGTCGTCCACCCGCCCCGCGGGCCGGTCCCTGGTCGTCAGCACGATCTGCCGACGGAAGAAGCCGTCGGAGCGGTCGTGCAGCGCCGTCAGCGCCCCGTTGCCGAAGCAGAGGAAGCGGGCGTAGAGGCGGCTCTGGTAGCTCTGCACGCCCTTGCGCTCAAGGTCCATCTTGCACTCGGCGGTGACGATGGACTTGATGTAGTTCGTCTTGGGCAGGGCGGCCATGTCCATGTCGTCGTCCACCATCAGCAGCTTGTTTTCGAGGTCGGCGCGGCTAAAGCGGTTGTTCTCCACCTTCTGTATGCTGGTCATGTTCATGCTGTCGCCGAGCAGCGAGCGCATGACGAGCCCGATGCGGCTCTTGCCCTCGCCGCCCTTGCCGATGAGCAGCAGCATCTTTTGCCCCTTGGTAGAGGGTATGAGGCAGTAGCCAGGTACTCCTGCAAGGTAGGGATGTCCTCCGGCTCCAACAGCTCGGAGAGGAAGCCCAGCCAGCGCTCCGGTTTCGGGGCGTTCGGCTCGTAGCGCACCTTCAGCCGGTTGCTGCACCAGGCCTTGTCCTCCGTGAAGCTGCCGTCCAGGAAGTAGGTGCCGTTCGCCACATGGATGCGGTCAGTCTCGATGGGCAGGGGAGGGGAATAGGCCATGAGCTTGAGCGCCGCAAGCAGGTTCGTCACCGCCTTGGAGATGCCGGACTCAGACAGCCCGAGACCTCCTCAAGTATCATCCGGCTAACTTCGCCCTCGTCCTCCACCGCGCCGTCCACCGTGAAGAGCCGCCCGCGCACACATTTCATAGGGTGCCGCCCCAGGAAGTCGGAGCAGAATTTCACCTCGTCTATCTTCTTCCCGTCGTACCAGGAGGCAGCCTCGCGCCCCCGGACGTGTTTTCGTGCCTGTCTTCCAAAGTATCATACCTCCATTTTCAAGTCCCGCGCCAGCCGGGCAGCCTCCGCCCGCCGCCCGGCGTCGCCGAAGGTCAGCCCGTCGAGCAGATACTCCGCGTACTCAAGCTCCCGGCAGGCCGCCGCAAGCGCCCGTCAAATTCGTCGCCCGGTCTTCTAGGCGCAAGCTCGGCTTACGTCGCCTGAGCGCCCGGCAATGCTCGGATAAACGCAAAAGCACAGCCGCTCGTCTTTCCCGAGCCGCTGTGCTTCGTCGTGTTTCTTCGGTTTTTCCTGAGCAGCCCCAAAGTCCGCCGCCAGCTTCCGCGCCGCCTCAAGGGGTGTGAGCCGAAAGAGTCGTGCCGCAAAGTCGATGCAGTCCCCGTGCGCCCCGCAGGCGAAACAGTGGAAGTGGCCGCCGTCCACATATAGGCTCGGCCGCCGGTCATCGTGGAACGGACACCGCGCATCCCGCGCCCGTTGACCCGGACCCCATACCTCTTCGCCGCCTCCCGCACACCCACCCGCGCCTTGACGCTAACAAATATATCCATCCAAGACCTCCTTTCACCCGAGTATACGCAAAGAAGTCTTAGACCAACAAAATCCGGCACTTCCGCAAGAATCCCACCCCACCGCCCCTCCAAGCCTTGCAGAAATGCAAGCCGCCAGGCGCCCGCAAAATGTAAGAGCTTGTAATACACCATCCGGCAGTTTATAATACAAAATATGATTTAACACGCATCAATCGGCGGGGAGGAAATACAATGGATGCACATAAGCTCTGGATGCTCAGAGATTTTATAGGGACAAATAAAGTCCTGTTCCGCATTCCAGTCTATCAGAGAAATTACGATTGGTCTGACAGCAACTGCAACCGGCTTTTGGATGACGTTTACACGATAATCGAGACGGGTGACAAGCATTTTCTGGGGACTATTGTATTCATGGCGGCAAAGAGCGGGGGCTTTGCGCTTCAGGAGTATATCATCATCGACGGCCAGCAGCGCCTCACTACGCTCATGCTTATCCTAAAGGCCCTCTCCGTTGTTGCGCAGTCTGTTGGGGATGAATGCTATCATGAAATTGAGGAGCAATACCTCCACAACAAATACTGCGACGAAGAATTCAAGGTCAAGCTCAAGCCTATTAAGACTGACAACAGGCAGTTCCTCCTGCTTCTCAACGGGAAGTCGATGAGATGGACGAGGAGACCCATATCTATCAAAACTTCATTCTGTGCAAGGAGCGGTTCGAGCGCTGGTGCAGCCGTGGGATAAATCCCTCTGCGGTGCTTGACGCCCTGACAAAACTGGAGATAGTTGAGATCGTGCTCACCAAGGGCGAAGACGACCCGCAGGTGATATTTGAAAGCATCAATTCGACAGGCCTTGAGCTCTCAAACGCTGACCTTATTCGCAACTATCTGCTTATGAATGCGGATGACCAGGAGAGACTGTATGAAGACTACTGGCTCTTCATTGAAAAGACGCTGCGCAATAAGATGGATTACTCCAACCTCGACGACTTCTTCATGCAGTATATATCTACAAGACCAGCAAACCAGTGAACAGCCGACAGCTGTACAGCAGCTTCGTGAAGCTCTTTAAGGACAGCGGCTATACGCAGGAATCAATTCTTGAAGAGCTTAAATACTATGCTGAGATATTCGGAGCATTTGTCTATGGCAGCAAAGCTTATTCTGAAAAGATAAACAAATATCTGAAAAGTCTAAGTTTGTTGAACCAGACGACCTGCTACCCATTCCTGCTTCACGTATTTGACGACTACCACCATCATAATGATGTCATAGATGAGGCGACGGTGGAGAAGATATTGCACTTCATATTGTCCTATCTACTGCGCAGGCTGGTCTGCGGCGTTCCGTCAAATACGTTGCGAGGCTTGTTTACATACCTGTATAAACGTATCTTCAAGGTGTCGTCAAACAAGAAAAAATACTATGAATCTCTGAATAAATTCCTGTTTACAGTCTCATCGAAGGATGTAGTTCCATCTGCGGCAGAGTTTGAGCGCTCCTTACAAAGGGCAAATATCTACGGCAACAATGCCCTGTGCCGCTTTTTGCTTCTGGATATTGAAAACGGTGACGGCAAAGAGGTGCTGCAAGCTGAGAACCTGACCATCGAGCACATAATGCCCCAGACACTCAGTGCAGACTGGAACTATATAAATCCGGAAGAACATGAGCAATACCTGCACACATTGGGAAATCTCTCGGTGACGGGCTATAATTCTGAGCTGTCCAATAAGAGCTTCAAGGAAAAGCAGGAGATTATCCGAGAAAACTCCAAAGCGGTCGTCCTCAACAGCGACGTTCTTGCCAAAGACAGCTGGGGTATAGTTGATATCCAGGTGCGCGCAAAAAGGCTTGCTAATATCGTTTTGGCCAGGTATAGGATCGACAAGGTTGATGATGACAGCATCGAGTTTGAGTATATCGACACGATGACGCTGGACGATTACGATGACGTCACCGGGAAAAAACTCGTCTCTTTCAAACTGTTCGGCGAAACTTACAGACAGAACAAATTCGTTTTCATGCTGTTTGATGTCATCAATTGCTTGATAAAAGACAGCCCGGAAAGATAGAAGAGCTGGCGCATAACAACTACTCTTTCAACGCCACGAAAAGAAAGCATGTGCACCTCAATACCAACGGAGAGGGTATGCGCGGCCCCTGGAGAGTAGCTGATGGGATCTATGTAGAAGCAAACCTGTCGGCGTGGTCATGCATTCGCTTTATTCAAAACCTGCTTTCCGTATTTGGATATGACAAAGCCCAGTTTTCCTTCAATGTCGTTGCCGAAGAACCAAGCGAGAGCTTAGAGGATGATGATTAAAGCATTGCCTTATGTTTAAGGGGAAGTGCCGCGATGGAACAGACCTGGCTGCCAGGCAAGATACGCGACCGCATCCGCGACCTGATGAAGGAGCGCGGACTCACGCAGCAGAGCTCGCGCTGAGCATCGGCACGGCGGAGAGCACGCTCAGCCGCTTTTTGAGTGGCAAAACGGACAAGCTCGGCGACGAGAGCATCATCCGCCTCGCCCGCACCTTCAACGTCTCCACTGACTTCCTCCTGGCGAGAGCGACGTGCCCGACCGCGTGAATTACGACATCTCCGAGCTCGGCCTCT
>ENA-OQEN01000295-OQEN01000295.1-human-gut-metagenome-genome-assembly--contig:-NODE-295-length-21931-cov-7.041369_pt1 | contig 21931 bp, 24 predicted proteins | sample MGYA00242791_ERZ504627 | MGnify/ENA primary metagenome ERZ504627 (study PRJEB26092, sample SAMD00036316) | human gut metagenome | host: Homo sapiens | study: EMG produced TPA metagenomics assembly of... | reverse complement strand
AGATCCCAATACTTTCGTACCGTTTCACAATAACCCAAATGGTGTTCACGCATATCCATTATAACACCTATTTTGAATTCTGCGCTATAACATCTGTTTTTTCTTTCTAATTTACCCATAAAAATATTCACCCCAAAAGTGTCTAACTTTTGGGGTGCATATCAGTTTATTCTCTGCGGCGGTTAGTTTATTTTATCATCTTATCGTTTTGTAGTGACTCGGGTCGCGCGGCTTCTGCTCCGGCACTTCGTCCGGCACGCCTATCGCAACGCCTATCATATACTGAAGATCAATGGGAATGTCGATCTCCCCGCGCCAATAATCGCCCTTGTCGGCGTCGTCAAACAGCGCGCCCGCGCTGCCGACTATACATGTACCAAGTCCGAGCCCCTTTGCGGCGATGCATATGTTCTCGACCATGATTCCGGCATCCATCTGACTTCCGGGCTTTGCGAATATCGCGGCGAACACCGGCGCATTGTGATAGAACGGGTTCTTGTCGCTTCGCGTGTGAACGGGAGTGTCCCAGCCGACGATATTCTTGAAATCTATCTGCATCTGGCGCAGCATAGCGTCATTGCATATGAATCTGACATGGCAGGGCTGGCAGTTGCGCCCGCTCGGAGCCATCATCGCCGCCGCGGTCAGCGTATCGAGCTGAGCGTCGGTGAGCATTATTGGCTTATACTCTCTTATTGTCTGGCGTGTGAGTACGGCATCGATGACTCATTTCTGATTATATCAGCCATCTTTAAGGGCCTCCTTGACAGCCTTGTTTATGACCCTGTCGTTGCGCTCGACCGAAAGCTCAGAGGCGTAGCCCTCGACTATTGTCTTGAACTCGTCCCCGCGCAGGCTCTTGAGGCAGTCGTCGCGGTAGCGGTCATAGTATTGCTTCGCCTCGTCCTCCGAGGGATTCTCTCTGAGAATAAGGAAAATATAGTTGTCCATGATAAGCACTGTGTTCGAGCCGACGGAGAGCTGCTGAACCTTTTCGAAGAAGCCCTCGGGATAGGAATCCGTGCCTTTTTTTATAAACTGGAGCTGATCCGAAACTGTGGAATCCGGATGCTTCTTGGAATAGAGCTCAACTATCTCGTTCATCGTCTGCCCGTTGCCCAGGCGCGTCGAGAGCTCCATGAACTCCTTGTTCATTGCCGCTTTCTGATCCGCAGTCATAACTACGGTGTCGCCGTTCGCATCGGTAGTCGTAAGATAGCCGGTTATGGCGCGGAAGGAGATATAATTCTCGTTATAGTATTTCTTTATATCGTCCTCGCTGACTGCCTTTTCGCCGCCCTCGTCATAGATATAATAGAAAAGTCTGTTGCGCGAGGTGTCGGCGGTCTCTATCTTCATGAGCGTCTGCTTCGACACGCCGAGCTTCTCATAGTAGCCCGAGAAAACATGCCAAAGGTCCTCAAGATTATTCGAAGCCGAGCGCTTTTCGGAAGCGGAGAGAGTCAGCCCGTATTCGGAGAGTTTCGTATTGACCGCGACATATTCGCAGCACAGCTCAATCGCGGCGTCGATCATCTGCTCGTTCGTCGCATCGGCGGCGAGCTCATATTTTTCGGGGAACGCGTGAACCTGGTCGAAATAATATAAAAACGTCTCATAATCTATCTGCGCGCCCGAGATATTCAGTGCGCTCTTTTTTGATGCCGAACAGCCCGCAGTGCAGAATACGGCGGCAAGGCAGAGCAGAACGGCGATAAAGCTTTTGAACTTCTTCATTTTCATTTATCCTTTCATCAGATATCGAGCCATGCGGAGGCATCCGCGTCGGAGGGCATACGCCAGTCGCCGCGAGGCGAAAGGCTGACAGAGCCGACCTTCGGACCGTCCGGTATGCAGGAGCGTTTGAACTGCTGGGAGAAGAATCTCTTCATAAATAACCTGAGCCATTTTTCAATCTGCTCGCGGCTGTATACTCCGTCAAACGCGCGGCACGCCATGAACATGAGCTTGTCGGGTGAAGCGCCGAAGCGCTGGAAATGATAGAGGAAGAAATCGTGAACCTCATAGGGGCCGAGTGTGTCCTCGGTCTTTTGCGCTATTTTGCCGTTTTTGTCGGGCGGGAGCAGTTCTGGGCTGACAGGAGTCGCGAGTATCTCGCGGAGCACTTCGCCGAGCTTGCCTCCCCTCTCGTCCGCAACGAAATCGACTAGATATCTGACGAGCGTCTTGGGCACGGAGCAGTTGACTCCGTACATGCTCATGTGGTCGGCGTTATAGGTGCACCAGCGAGCGCAAGCTCGGACAAATCGCCCGTGCCGACGAGCAGCGCGCCCTCTTTGTTTGCGGTGTCCATGAGTATCTGCGTGCGCTCGCGCGCCTGAACATTTTCATAAGTCACGTCGAGTATGCTCATATCGTGACCTATGTCCCGCATATGCTGAGTACACGCGGGGACAATATCTATATCCCTGAGCTGCGCTCCGATGCACTCGGTGAGCGTGACGGCGCTCGACTTCGTTTGCTTCGTCGTGCCGAAGCCCGGCATCGTGATGCAGATTATATTTTCTTTCGGCAGGGCGAGAAGATCAAACGCCTTGTCCGCAACAAGCAGAGCAAGAGCCGAATCGAGTCCGCCCGAGATGCCGATGACCGCTTTCTTGAGCCCTATATGCTCGATTCTCTTCGCGAGTCCCGCCGCCTGGATATTGAATATCTCGGCGCAGCGCGCGCGTCTGACTTTTTCATCCGAGGGCACGAACGGGTGCGCGTCAAAAGTCCTGTCAATATCGCTCTCTTTGAGCTCCGGCAGGGTTATATCAACGCGCCTTATATCGCGGTCAGCGTAACGAGCCGCGTTGTCATAAAATTCGCTGTTTCGGCGCAGAGCTTCGAGCTTTTTGATATCGATGCAGGCGTATACCGCCGCGCCATTTCGCTCAAAGCGCTCGTTTCTCGCGAGTATGCCGCCGTTTTCGGCTATCGTACACGCGCCGGAGAACACAAGGTCTGTCGTGCTCTCTCCGATGCCGGCGGAGGAATAGACATAGCCGCAGTAGCACCGCGCGCTCGTCTGCTCAATGAGACTCAGCCTGAAATCGTTCTTTGTGACCATCTCGTCGGAGGCGGAGATATTTACTATTATATCCGCGCCGCTGAGCGCAAGGACTGTTCCGGGCGACACAGGCACCCACATATCCTCGCACAGCTCAATTCCGACTGCGGCGCCGTTGTCCGCGCAGAAGAGCATATTGCCGAACGACACCTCCTGCCCGCAGAGGGTGACGGTATCGCACGGCGTATCAAGCCCGAGACGAAGTGGCGTTTTTCATAGAACTCGTTGTAATTCGGCAGATAACTCTTCGGAACGACGCCCATAAGCTTGCCGTTCTGGAATGCGGCGGCGCAGTTAAAGAGCCTGCCGCGCACGCGCACCGGGAGTCCGACTATCACGAGCGCGCCGATATCGGCACATTCAAGAATGAGTCTGCCGAGCGCGGCCTCCGCGCTTTCGATGAGCCTGTCCTGCGAAAAAAGATCGGAGCAGGTATAGCCTGTTATGCACAGCTCCGGCAGGGCGATTATCTGCGCGCCGGACGAAGCCGCCCCTTTTATCAGCGGCAGCATATTATCAACATTTTTATCAGCCGCGCCGACCGTCACCCTCGGGCAGACCGCCGCGGTCTTGACAAATCCGAAATCCTTCAAGATATCACGTTCCCTTTCGCGAATCTTATTATACAGATTATAGTATATACTAATCCGCGCTTTAAATCAATCCTTTTCATTTTTCGGAGGTGATCCCACGGACTCGTTTTGTTCGCTCGTTTCTTCGATAAATTCGGCGGTCTGGGGAGTCCCGCTGCTCGTCGCTTTCACGGGCACGGGGCTTCTGCTGAGCGTGCGGTCGGGATTTTTCCAGATAACGCACATTGGCGCATGGATGAAAACGACGCTCGGCAGTATATTCAGCAAAAAGAGCCGGGAATCCGGCAAAGGCTCGATATCGCAGACGCAGGCGCTCTCCGCCGCACTCGCCGCGTGCATGGGCACGGGCAACATAGTCGGCGTGGCGGCGGCGATAGCCTCAGGCGGCGCGGGCGCGGTTTTCTGGATGGTGATAAGCGCGATAATCGGCATGATGAGCGCGTGCTGTGAAAACATACTCGGCATAAAATACAGATACCGCGACGAAAACGGCGAATGGATGGGCGGCGCGTTCGTCTATATGGAGCGCGGACTGGGATTCAGGCACATGGCAAAAATTTTCTGCGTTCTGTTGGTCATAGCCTCGCTCGGCATCGGCAATATGACCCAGGCGAACGCCGCCGCGCTCTCGCTCTCGGGCTCGTTTGGGCTCAGTCCCGCGATAACGGGACTGATTCTCGCCGCAGGCGTGTTCGCGATAACCTGCGGCGGGCTCAAGAGGATCGCCTCGGCGGCAGAGAAGATAATCCCCGCCATGACGGCGATATTCATTCTCGCGAGCTTTGCGGTCATAATAAAGAACTTTCGCGCCGTGCCGTCGGCGTTTTCGCGCATAATATCCGAGGCTTTTTCGCTGCGTGCGGCGGCAGGAGGAGCGGCGGGCTACGGGATAAAAAAAGCTCTGCGCTACGGGGTGGCGCGCGGAGTTTTTTCAAACGAAGCAGGGCTCGGCAGCAACGCGATAATCCACGCGGCGGCGCAGACGGATTCACCCGCCGAGCAGGGCTGCTGGGGCATACTTGAGGTTTTTCTCGACACGGTCGTCATGTGCACCGTGACTGCAATAACTCTCTTGGTCTCCGGCGCGCGACGGACGGCGACGGCTCACTCGCCTGCGCCGCGGCATTCGGCAGCGTATTCGGAAAAGCCGGGAGCATTTTCGTCTGCGTGAGTATCTGCATTTTTGCCTTTGCAACGCTCATCGGCTGGTCATATTACGGGCGGCGCGGGCTCGAATATCTGCTGGGCGCCAAGAGCGCGAAGATATACAACATAATTTACGCCGCGGCGGTATTCGTAGGATGCGTCGCCGACCTCGAGCTTGTATGGGAGCTCTCAGACCTCGCGAACGCGCTCATGGCGGTGCCGAACCTCATCTCGCTCTGCCTGCTCAGCGGCGAAGCGACAAAAGAGCTGAAAAAGACATATCATAATTGATATATAGGTATTGATTTATTGATATAACTATGTATAATATAAGAAGTATAAATATGCTGTATTGTGGAGAGTTGTGCGGAAGAGGCAAAAAATCAGTCGGTTCTGTACCGCAATCCCTCAGTCTCGGCTTACGCCGAGCCAGCTCCCTTTACACAAGGGAGCCAAAATAAAATTCCACAGTGTTATAAAATTTGTTTTCAAAAGTTGGCTATGATAAGCCTTTCCCACCGCTTGCGCGGCAACGGTGCATCGAATACAAACTGCGAGTCAATAAACTTGTGCTAAACCGCGGGCGACATCCGCCCATACCGTATACATTTTACTTATTACTTCAAACGAAGCCAGCAAAAATATTCGGAGTCGAATTATGCCGGGATTTTTATGTGATCTGCATATCCACTCGTGTCTGTCGCCATGCGGCGACGAGGAGATGACTCCCTATAACCTTGTCAACATGGCAAAGGTCATGGGGCTGGATATCCTTGCGCTGACCGACCACAACTCTTCGCTCAACTGCCCCGCCGCGGCGCGTGCGGCAGAAGAGGCGGGAATAGCTTTCGTGCCCGGCATGGAGCTGACGACTTCCGAAGAGGTGCACATCGTGTGCCTGTTTCCTGATGTCGATTCCGCGCTCGCGTTTTCGGGCTACGTTGCCGAGCACCTGCCGAAGATTAAAAATCGGCTCGATATTTTCGGAGAACAGCTGATAATGGACGACCGTGACGGTATTCTCGGGCGCGAGGAGAATCTGCTGAGCACGGCGAGCTTTATTTCAATCGGCGAGGTTTTTCCGCTCGTCTCCGGCTTCGGCGGGGTCTGCTATCCCGCTCATGTTGACCGCCTGTCGTTCAGCGTGGTTGCAAACCTCGGCTCGTTCGACGAAAACTGGGGATTCGCAAACGCCGAGATGTCCGCTTTCGCTCAGGCGGACAGGCTCATTGAAGAGCATCCGCTGCTCCGAAAAATGAGGCTTCTGCGCGCATCCGACGCGCACTGCCTCGAAAATGTCGGCTCGGCGAGCACCGAGCTTGAGCTCCCCTGCGCATCGCCGCAGGCGGTCATTGATCTGTTGAAAGGTAATTACTACCTGCAGGGTATGTAATTGGTATATAGTTTATCGATATTTTTTTCCTTAAACTGTAGCAATTTTCAGACCCGCATGATATAATTACTCTTAATGTGAAAAGGAAACTCCTTTTTGCCTATCTGTTATTTTTCTCAAACCTAAGGAGGGAAAGGCTACAAATGCTCAAAAAAATCAGTAAGATACCTTTTTCCGGCACCCCGGAACAGGAAGAGAAGCTCCATGCCGTTATCGCAGAATGCAGCGGCGACAAGAGCCTGCTGATGCATGTCATGCAGGAGGCTCAGCTCATCTACGGTTATCTTCCGTTCGAGGTACAGGCTATGATAGCCGAGGGAATGGATGTTCCGCTCGAGAAGGTATACGGCGTATCGACTTTCTACGCCCAGTTCGCTCTGAGCCCCAAGGCAGATACAACATCTCCGTATGTCTCGGAACCGCCTGCTATGTCAAAGGCTCGCAGGCTATCCTCGACAAGATAAGCGAGAGACTCGGCATCGGCCCCGGCGAGTGCAGTGACGACGCGTGCTTCTCCATCGAAGCCTGCCGCTGCATCGGCGCGTGCGGACTCGCTCCCGTCATGACGATCAACGACGATGTCTACGGCAGACTCACCCCCGATCAGATAGACGGCATTCTCGACAAATACCTGGACGCTTAACGCCATGCGCGAGCTGTCACTCAACATTCTCGATATAGCCAGAACTCCATATCAGCCGGGGCGTCGCTGATAACAATAGATGTCAGCGAAAGCAGAGAAGAGCATCTTCTCACGCTCACGGTTTCCGACAACGGCTGCGGCATGGACGAAGAACAGCTTCAAAATGTCTGCGATCCGTTTTTCACCACGCGCACAACGCGCAAGGTCGGCATGGGCATACCGCTGTTCCGCCTCGCGGCAGAGCAGACCGGCGGCAGTTTTGAGATAACCTCAAAAAAGGGCGTCGGCACCTCCACAAAAGCTATATTTCATTCGGACAGCATTGACTTCACTCCCTCGGGGACATGACCTCGACGGTAACGGTGCTCATATCAATGAACACCGACAGGGATTTTATCTACCGCCGCTCGGCCGACGAAAAAGAATTCGTGCTTGACACGCGGGAAATAAAAAATATCCTCGACGGCGTGCCGCTCGACAATCCGGATGTTGTGCAGTGGATGAAAGAATATATCGACGAGAACACAGCGCTACTTTAAAAAACCATATGACGGCGCCCGGCGCGGGAAAGGAATAACCATGAAATCACTTGCTGAACTTAACGCAATAAGAGATAAGGCAAAGGCCAATATGAATATACGCGAAGACAACGAATACACAACCCGCGTGCTCGTCGGCATGGCTACCTGCGGCATCGCGGCAGGCGCAAAGCCTGTGCTCACCGCACTCGTTGACGAGATTGCACGCCGCAATCTCAGCCATGTCACCGTCTCGCAGACCGGCTGCATCGGCATGTGCCAGTATGAGCCGATAGTCGAGGTTCTCGAACCCGGCAAAGAAAAGGTCACCTATGTCAAGGTAACGCCCGAAATGGTCGCGCGCATCGTCAGCGATCATCTCGTCAACGGCAACCCCGTCAGCGAATTCACGGTCGCGCTATCGCCAAATAACAAGGAGGAAAATCAATGTATCGTTCACACGTTCTTGTCTGCGGCGGTACCGGCTGTACTTCTTCTCACAGTGCAGAAATAATTGCCGAGTTTGAAAAGGAGATCGCCGAAAAAGGTCTCGCAGACGAAATCAAGGTCATCAGGACAGGCTGCTTCGGTCTGTGCGCCCTGGGTCCGATAGTCGTTGTTTATCCCGAAGCGCGTTCTACAGCCAGATAAAGGTTGAGGACGTTCCGGAGATAGTTGACGAGCACCTCATCAAGGCAGAATAGTCAAGCATCTGCTCTACGATGATACCGTCGCCGGCGACACCGTCAAGAGCCTCAACGAGACTCAGTTCTATAAAAAGCAGAAGAGAGTCGCGCTGCGCAACTGCGGCGTTATCGACCCCGAGAATATCAATGAATACATAGCCATGGACGGCTACCAGGCTCTTGCAAAATGCCTGACCGAATACACCCCGGACGAGGTCATCCAGATAGTCAAGGATTCCGGTCTGCGCGGCAGAGGCGGCGGCGGATTCCCGACGGGTCTGAAATGGAGCTTCACCCGCAAGAATCAGGCGGATCAGAAATATGTCGTCTGCAACGCCGACGAGGGCGACCCCGGCGCATTCATGGATCGCTCCGTGCTCGAGGGCGACCCGCACTGCATCGTTGAAGCTATGGCGATATGCGGCTACGCCACCGGCGCCACCGAGGGCTACATCTACGTCCGCGCGGAGTATCCCATAGCGGTCAAGAGACTTCAGATAGCAATAGACGAAGCGCGCGAGCTCGGACTGCTCGGCAAGAACATCTTCGACAGCGGCTTCGACTTCGACCTTCATATAAGACTCGGTGCAGGCGCATTCGTCTGCGGCGAGGAGACCGCGCTCATGACCTCCATCGAGGCAACCGCGGCGAGCCCCGTCCGAGACCTCCGTTCCCGGCGGAAAAGGGTCTTTTCGGGAAGCCCACTACCGAGAACAACGTTGAGACATTTGCAAACATCCCGCAGATAATCCTGCACGGCGCGGAGAGCTTTGCCTCCATGGGCACCGAGCGCTCCAAGGGCACCAAGGTCTTTGCACTCGGCGGCAACATCAAGCACACCGGCCTCGTTGAGATCCCCATGGGCACGACCCTGCGCGAAATTGTCGAGGACATCGGCGGCGGCATCCCCAACGGCAGAAAGTTCAAGGCGGCTCAGACCGGCGGCCCCTCCGGCGGCTGCATCCCCGCGAGCCTCATGGACACCGAGATAGACTACGACAACCTCACCGCCATCGGCTGCATGATGGGTTCGGGCGGACTTATCGTCATGGACGACAGCAACTGCATGGTCGATATAGCCAAGTTCTTCCTTGACTTCACCGTTGATGAGTCCTGCGGAAAGTGCTCCCCCTGCCGTATCGGCACGAGAAGAATGCAGGAGATACTCGAAAAGATTATCGCCGGCAAGGCGACGCTCGAGGATCTGGACAAGCTCGAAGAGCTCGCCCATTACATCAAAGAAAACTCCCTCTGCGGACTCGGTCAGACGGCCCCCAACCCCGTCCTTGCGACCCTCAAGTTCTTCCGCGATGAGTATATAGCGCATATAGTCGACAAGAAGTGTCCCGCAGGCGTATGTAAGGCGCTGCTGAGCTTCAAAATTGACAAGGATCTGTGCATCGGCTGCGGTCTCTGCGCCAGAAACTGCCCCGTCTCGGCTATCGGCAAGACCGACTATGTCGCAGAGGGTCACAAGCTGCCGTCGTACACTATCGACACGGCGAAGTGCATCAAGTGCGGCGTCTGCATGGAAAACTGCAAGCGCGCCAAGGCAATCAGCAAAGGTTAAGGAAGGAGGGTCAACACAGCATGGAAATGGTAAACATAAAGATAAACAACATGCCCCTGAGCGTACCCAAGGGCATATCCATACTTGAGGCGGCGCGTATGGCCGGCATTGAGATCCCGACCCTCTGCTACCTCAAGAAGATAAACGAAATCGGCGCATGCCGCATCTGCATGGTCGAGGTCAAGGGCGCGCGTTCGCTCGTGACCGCCTGCGTGTACCCCGTTAACGAGGGTATGGAGATATTCACAAACACCGAGCGCGTCCGCAAGAGCCGCAAGATGACCCTTGAGCTCATTCTTTCGACGCATGACAGAAAGTGTCTCTCGTGCGTCCGCAGCGGAACCTGTGAGCTCCAGCAGCTCTGCAAGGAGTTCGGCGTTGACGACGAGGGTCGCTTCGACGGCGCGAATCCCGTTCACGAATACGACGACTCCGCTATTCATATGATAAGAGACAACGGCAAGTGCATTCTCTGCCGCCGCTGCGTCGCAGCATGTCAGGCTCAGCACATCTCCGTTATCGGCGCAAACGCCCGCGGATTTGACACCCACATCGGCTCGGCGTTTGAGAGACCGCTCGATTCCGTGGCGTGCGTCTCCTGCGGCCAGTGCATTGTCAACTGCCCGACCGGCGCTATATATGAGAAGGACGACACCGCAAAGGTTCTCGAGGCTATCAACAATCCCGAGAAGTTTGTCGTTGTTCACACCGCGCCTTCAATCCGCGTCACCCTCGGCGAGTGCTTCGGAATGCACATCGGCACCAATGTTCAGGGCAAGATGGTCGCGGCACTCAGACGTCTCGGCTTCGACAAGGTCTTTGACACCGACTTCGGCGCAGACCTCACGATTGTCGAAGAGGCAAACGAGTTCCTCGGCAGAGTCCAGAACGGCGGCGTGCTCCCGATGATAACCTCCTGCTCGCCCGGATGGATAAAATACTGCGAGCATTACTACCCCGATATGCTCGATCACCTCTCGACCTGCAAATCGCCCCAGCAGATGTCGGGCGCGATAATCAAGACCTGGTATGCCGAGAAGATGGGCATCGACCCGAAGGATATCGTCGTTGTCGGCATCATGCCCTGCACGGCGAAGAAGTTCGAGACAAAGCGCGACGATCAGGCGGCGTCCGGCTATCCGGATGTTGACTACTCGCTGACCACGAGAGAGCTCGGCAGAATGATCGAGAGCGCGGGAATATACTTCAAGCACCTGCCCGACGAAGAGTTCGACAATCCTCTGGGCGACTCCACCGGCGCGGCCGTTATCTTCGGCGCAACAGGCGGCGTTATGGAAGCGGCGCTGAGAACCGCCGTTGAGAAGCTCTCCGGCGAGGAGCTCAAGAGCCTCGACTTCACCGAGGTTCGCGGCACCGACGGAATAAAGGAAGCTTCCTACACCGTCAACGGCATGGAGATAAAGGTCTGCGTAGTCAGCGGACTTGCAAACGCCAACACGATTATGGAGAAGGTCAAGAACGGCACTGCGACTATCACTTCATCGAGATCATGGGCTGCCCCGGCGGCTGCGTCAACGGCGGCGGTCAGCCGATACAGCACGCAGTCGTGCGCAACTTCGTCGACCTCAGAGCGCGCAGAGCCGCCGCTCTCTACGAGGCGGACAAGGATATGCCCCTGCGCAAGTCGCATGAGAGCGAGGCTGTCAAGCGTCTCTACGCCGAGTTCCTCGGTGAGCCCGGCAGCCACAAGGCTCACGAAGTGCTCCACACCTCGTATGTCGCGAGACCGAAATATAAATAAGCACAAATAAAGAATCAATCCCGCTCTGCAAAGGTGGGATTGATTCTTTAACTTTTTTAAAAATCAAAACACGATTGACTTTTTTACTCTTTTTGTTAAAATATAATTGTAGCGCAGAAGCATTGTCATTTATCCGCCTCAAGGAAATTGAAAGGATGTGAAGTGATGAAAAAAAACAAAAAAGCTTTTGTTGTGATTTTCGAGGTGCTTCTTTGGCCGCTGTTCATGCAGGCGATAATATACTGCGTCTGCGAGCTTTTCCGCCCTGTATTTAACTTCTTTTTTACACATATGCACGATTTCTATTATGACTGCATAAGGATTTCAGAGTATGGAATGTTTTACTTTTACGCGTTTCGCTTCATCTGGGCGGTCGCCTTTGTCAGCCTGTTCTTCTTCTATCTTTCAAGGAGAGCTCAAATTCGTAAATTCCGTTCTTTCTTCACCGTCTTTGTCTTGTCGGCGATACCGATGATTTTGATGCGAATCACCATGCAATATGATTGGATAATACACCCTGTATTCACTTCTCCTCATCAGGATTTACTGCCGTTTTTAACCTTCTTGTTCCGTTTTCTGTATGTTATAATTCCGCTTTGGTCATTAGCAAACATCATTTTCTCCGTAAGGAGAATAACGGCAAAGATTCAACCGTAAACACTGTAAAAGCTATAGCAAAACCCGCCTCAGACTTATATCTGCGGCGGGTTTACTTTGGCGGGTTTGATTTATATATTCTTTATCTCGTCAAAAATCTCCTGCGGGATTCGTCTGTCTTTATAATAAAACTCGCGGTCGTGCTCGCTTATCTCCCTCGCGACGCGGCAGGGATTGCCGTAGGCGACGACATTCGCCGGAATGTCTTTCGTCACGACGCTGCCCGCGCCGATAACGCTGTTATCCCCTATCGTTACTCCGGGCATTATCACGGCTCCCGCACCTATCCAGCAGTTTCTGCCGATATGCACGGGCATATTGAACTGATACGCCTTTTCGCGCAGCTCGGGCAGGATAGGATGTCCCGCTGTGGCAACGGTGACATTCGGGCCTATCATCGTATAAGAGCCGATGTATATATGCGAGTCGTCCACGGCGGTGAAATTGAAATTAGCGTATACACTGTTGCCCAGATGCATATGCGCCCCGCCCCAATTCGCGTGAAACGGCGGCTCGAGATAGCAGTTCTCGCCTATTTCGGCAAACATCTCTTTCATTAATTCCTGCCTTTTCTTCTGCTCCGTGGGGCGCGTTGAATTGAACTCGTAAAGCAGATCGAGCTTTTTGAGCTGTTCGTCAAATATCGACTCCTCGTTGGGATAATACAGCTCGCCCGTGAACATTCTTTCTTTCATTCCCATGATACTTCTCCTTTTTGTGTTTTTCCACCTTGATTATACTTTATGCGCCCGCTTTTTCAGCCTTTTTTGAGCAAATGCGCGCATGTTCTGCGACATTCGGGCTTTTTTGTTGACTTTGTGTGCTTCAAATATTATACTTTATAATAGACTTATATAGGAGATTTTTGTTTTAAGTCGGAAGGTGAAGAGAAAATGGATAAATTCATGCCAAAGACCATCGAACAGCTCAACGCCGAATTTGAGGTGCGCATGGAAAAGGCCAAGCAGGATGAGCTGAACGCGGCGGCGGAAAAGGCGGCGGCAGAGATAAAAGCCGCCGAAGAAGCACGAAAAGCCGAGGAAGCCGAGGAAGCCCGCGCAGCAGCCGAAGCAAAGGCAGCAGCCGAAGCAAAAGCGGCTGAGGAAGCGAGACGCGTTGAAGAGCGCAGCTATGACAGCGCGATAGACAACTCGGTTATCTCCGCAAACGAGCTCGAACCGGTAGAGGACGACTTTGAAGAGACTTATTCCGGCGAGGAAGAGGTTTCTGTCGAAGAGTCAGAGCCCGAAGTTAAAGAAGCGCCTGTTGAAAAGCAGAAGAATGAATACGGCGAACCCGATCCCCACGGATATTTCGGCGCGCCGATAGACAAAAGCAGACCGCGCAAGACCCTCTCCGAGGAGACAGCTTCCAAGGTCGAGCCGAAGTTCGACTTCGAGCGCACCTCGGACTATTCAGGCGCAATGCTCCAGAACGGATTCAAGCCGCAGAAAGACAAATTCAAGGGCGCGAGGATATTCACGACCGTTCTCATCGTCATAATAGCCGTTGTGTCGCTCGTCACCGCGCTTCTCTGCGTTGCAGCGGCGCACCCCGACAAATTCCTGCTCGACCGCGGACTCGCCGTGTGCAGCGAAAATGTCGCAGGGTCAAATATAAAGAGCGGCTCGCTGTGCCTCACGCGCAGGGCATCCGCCGCATCCGCGGACGAAGTTGCGCTGTATAAGCTCGGCGGCAAATACGCATTTGCGTTCGGTTCGTCTTTGCCCGAGGGCGCTTCAATAGTCGCACTCGCCACGCACTGCGTGCCGTTTATCGGCAAGTTCATCTCGAGCGTTACGAACATGTGGATAGTCTACGCCTGCTCGGCTCTTGCGGCGATACTCATCATCCTGATAATCAGGCTCGCGGCGTTCAGCGCGCCGGAGGAGAGCGTCACCGACGGAGTAAAGAGCAAGAAGAGCCGCAAATAACAAAAAATCAAGGGCCGCACGGTTGATCCTGCGGCTTTTGCATTTGGAGGAAACCCAATGTCAATAGAAAGAGTCAGAGAATATTTCAGAAAGCTCGGAATCGAGGACCGAGTAATGGAGATAGACGAGTCGAGCGCGACCGTTGCCCTCGCGGCAAAAGCTCTCAGCTGCGAAGAGGGCAGGATAGCAAAGACTATATCATTTTCGCTCGACGGTGCGCCGATACTCATCGTCGCGGCGGGCGACACGAAGATAGACAACGCGAAATACAAATCGCGCTTCGGCAAGAAGGCAAAGATGCTCTCGCACGAAGAGGCGGCGCAGCTTATCGGCCACGCGGTCGGCGGAGTGTGCCCGTTTGCCGTGAACGACGGAGTGAAGATATATCTCGACGAGTCACTCAAGAGATTCAATACGGTATACCCCGCCTGCGGCAGCAGCAACAGCATGATAGAGCTGACTCCCGCCGAGCTTGAGGAATACTCCAAGCCCGAAAGCTGGGTCGATGTCTGCAAGCCGATGGCATAAAAACCGGGGCGGCGAAGAAAAAATTTTTCCAAACCGCCTCCGAACACTTGACAAACCGCAAAAAAAATCTTATAATCACATAGCAAACCAATGGGGCGTAGCTCAGCTGGGAGAGCGTACGGTTCGCATCCGTAAGGTCGAGAGTTCGATCCTCTTCGTCTCCACCAATGACACGAATACTGCTTTTGCAGTGTTCGTGTTACTTTTTTAGAAGAGGATCGAACAGGACGGTTCTGCGAAGCAGAATTCCGAGCGTCCGGTGGACGGTCGGAAAGTCCGCGTGCGTGTCGGCGCACGGCAGTGCGCCGAGCGATCCTCTTCGTCTCCACCAGTAACACGAATACTGCTTTTGCAGTGTTCGTGTTATTTTTATACCCACGCCCGATTTTCTAATCTTCGTTTAATCTTTACACGCTATGATAAAATCCGTATAATTATACCGGAGGGTGATCCAATGCGTATTCTGCTTGCCGAGGACGAGAAGAGTCTCAACAGGATAGTCACAAAGCAGCTCAAGGCTGCCGGCTACAGCGTGGACAGCTGTTTTGACGGCGGCGAGGCATATGATCTGATAACATCGACCGACTATGACGCGGCGGTGTTCGATGTCATGATGCCGATAATGAACGGGTTCGAGCTTGTCAAAAAGATAAGGGCGCACGGCATCGACACGCCGGTGCTGTTCCTGACGGCGCGCGACAGCATCGAGGACAGGGTCACGGGGCTCGACATCGGTGCCGACGACTATCTGATAAAGCCGTTTTCGTTCGACGAGCTCTCGGCGAGACTGCGCGTCATGACGCGCAAAAAATACGGAGAAAAGACGGGTATAATTTCCGTCGGCGACCTGACAGTCGACACGGCAGCGAGGCGCGTTGAACGCGCGGGCAGGGAGATATCGCTCTCGGCAAAGGAATATGAGCTGTTGCAATATCTTGTGATGAACAAGGGCGTTGTACTCAGCCGCGAGAAAATTGAGGATCACATTTGGAACTACGACTACGAGGGCGGCACGAATGTTGTCGACGTATATATCAGATATCTCCGCAAGAAGATAGACGAGGGCGAGGATATCAAACTCATTCACACCGTGAGGGGTGCAGGCTATGTCATCAAATAAAAAAACAAGGCCCGTGCGCCGCCGCTCTTCGTTCAAGCTGCGGATAACAGTGTGGATAACGCTGCTCATCGCCGTTGTCAGCTCCCTCGGCATCGGAGGAATACTGATAACAGGCTCGCAGATTGCCGATTCGCGCCTGCAGAATGAGCTGATAAGCACGGTCGAGCGCAATGTTGACGAGATAGAATACAAGAACGGCATTCTCGAAATCGAGAACGATTTTGCCTTCTTCGTCGACGAGGTCTACTGCAATGTCTTTGACTCAAGCGGCAGATATATCGACGGCGAGTCCCCCGCTGCGCTGATAAACAGCGAGAATCGCAAGAACGGCGTGGTCGGAACATTCGAGACAGACGGGAACAAATATTATTACTACGACACCCGTCTCGATTTCAACAAATACGAATACGAAATCGACGCCTTTTCAGGGAAGATAATCAAATACGAGGCGGACACCGCGATGTCCGGGCTCAGCGACCCCGTCTACAAAAGCACCGAGTTCAAGGACGGAATAAACAGCGAGAAGGCGATTGATATCGCGCTCGAACACGCGGGTCTGACCCGAGGCGAGGTCAGCTCGCTGAGCGTTGAACTGCCAGCAAACGCGGACAGGACGGTTTTCAAAGTTGAATTCATATGCAGTAACTCGACCTATCCCCCGGTCTGGTACGCGGATTCATCAACGCCGACGCCGCCAAGAGCGCGTTCGACGCAATAACCATGACGGTCATATACATTCTCCCGGCGTTTATTATTATCGCCGCCGTCGGGGCGTATTTGATATCGCGCAAAACGATGAAGCCGGTTGAGAATATCTGCCGCTCGGCGCACGAGATAACCGACGGTACCGACCTCTCGAAGCGCATAGAGATGGAGAAAAGCGCGGGCGAAATATACACGCTTGCCGAGACCTTCAACGACATGCTCGCAAGGCTCCAGACCTCGTTCGAAAATGAAAAGCAGTTCACCTCCGACGCCTCGCACGAGCTGCGCACACCGCTCGCCGTGATAAAGGCGGAATGCGAATACGCGCTGTCCGACAACGCGAGCGAAGAAGATATGCTCGAAGCGCTCTCGTCGATAGACGAGCAGACGGACAAGATGACGAAGCTCGTCACGGCTCTGCTGACGCTCTCGCGCACCGAGCAGGGCGACAAGCGCTACAAGCTCGAGGACACCGACTTAAGCGAACTCGTCAAAAAAACATGCGCCGGTTTTGTCCCCGTGAAGAACATCACGCTCACTGCGGACATCGAAGACAATATTATAATCCCCGCACAGGCGCAGCTGATATCGCTGATGCTCGAAAATCTGCTCTCGAACGCGTCAAATACGGCAGAGACGGCGGGCACATTGAAGTCAGACTCAAAAAGGACAGCGGCATCGTGCTCTCGGTGAAGGATGACGGAATCGGGATAAAAGAAGAGGATCTGCCGAAGATATGGGGCAGATTCTACCGCGCGGACGAATCCCGCAGCCGCGAAAGCGGATTCGGCTTGGGGCTCTCGATCGTAAGCCAGATAGCGGCGCTCCACGGCGGAAAAGTCTCCGCATCCTCCGTTTACGGCGAGGGAAGCGAGTTCACCGTGACATTTTGACGGCGGTATAACAGCATAAATAAATGAACCGGTTGCAGTAGATTTTCTGCTGCAATCGGTTTTGTTATTTTATATTGTTGGGCGGCGTGGATGGACAAATCCCAATTCATTAACATCACAATCCATTGTTTCACAGGCTTCAAACTTTCCGAAAAATTTTTGCGCTCTAATCTTTCTTTAATTTTCGCGGGTTATTATATGGGTGTACTAAGGGACACGATCCCGATAAGAAAGGACAGATACTATGTTTGCAAGTATTTTCAAATCCATCGGAGTCGCGCTCATGTCAGTCATTATGGCTATCTTCTCTGCGATCGCTCCGCCGCAGGATAAGCCCGCCACGGGCTCGGGCAACTCCGGACAGATCCAGCAGGAAGTAAAGATAAGCCTTGACGCCGCGATAGACATTGCAGTCGCCGATGCGGGCGTTGCAAGAGCCGACGCGAAGTTCACCGAAGCGAAGCTCGACAGCGACGATCTTGTCGCCCACTACGATATCGAGTTCATCGCCGGGGCTAACGAATACGACTACGAGATAGCGGTCGCGGACGGCAGCATTCTAAAAAAAGAAGTCGAGCCCGCCGACCCCTCGAAGCCCTCAAAGCCCCAGCCCGATGTCTCAGGCTATATCAGCATCGACGAGGCGAAGGCAATAGCCTCAAGAAAGTTTCCCTTGACGCATCAAAGGTCACTTTCAAGAAAGCGGAGCTTGACGCGGACGACCGCACCCCGCACTATGATATAGAATTTGTCTCGGGCGGATATGAATATGAGTTCGAGATAGACGCAAAGAGCGGAAAGATTCTCGAGTTCGACCGCGAGCGCGAGGATAAGAAGCCCGCAGTTGACACATCAAAGTTCATCTCCGTTGAGGAGGCAAAGGCCGCCGCGCTCAAGAGAGCTTCTCTCGACGCATCGAAGGTCACATTCACCAAAGCTGAGCTTGATATTGACGACCGCACCCCGCACTATGATATAGAATTTGTCTCGGGCGGATACGAGTACGAAGTCGAGGTCAACGCGAAGAACGGCAGAATAATCGACTTCGACCGCGAGCTTGACGATTCAAAGCCCGCCGACACCTCGAAGTATGTCTCCGCGGACGCCGCGAAGAAAGCCGCACTCGACCATGCGGGTCTCACCGAGTCTCAGGTCACGGAGCTCAAAGCCGAGCTTGACACCGACTCGCTCACCGCGCACTACGATGTTGAATTCAAATGCGGCGGATTCGAGTATGAGTACAAGATAAACGCGAAGAGCGGAAAAGTTATCTCGTTCGAAAAAGAGAGAGACTAATAGATTTTTATTCAGTCCCGGATGTTGAGTCCGGGGCTGTTTTTATTTGTAAACTTTTTTCGTTTTTCCTTGACTTAAAGCCGACTTCAGGTTCTATAATAAAGTCAAATCAAAGGAGGAATTATCATGAGAAAAGATTTCGGCGCAAAGCCATTCACCTATCCGCAGCCGGTGCTTATCCTCGGTTCCTACGACAAGGACGGCAACCCCGACGCTATGAACGCCGCATGGGGCGGCATCAGCGGCGGCAATGAAATATCCATGTGCATAAGTGCGGGTCACAAGTCCACGAAGAATGTTCTCGAGAGAAAGGCATTCACCGTGAGCATGGCCGACCTCGAACACACTGCCGCCTGCGACTATGTCGGTCTTGTCTCCGCAGGGAATACGCCCGATAAATTTGAAAAGGCGGGATTCCACGCCGTCAAATCGAAATTTGTTGACGCGCCGCTGATTGAAGAGCTGCCCATCGCCGCAGAGTGCAGGCTCAAAAGCTATGATGCAAACACCGGGCGCATGGTCGGCGAAATAGTCAACGTCTGCGTTGACGAGCGCGTGCTCGACGAGAACGGAAACGTCGATGTTTCAAAGGCGCAGCGATAACCTTCGACCCGTTCAACAACACCTATGTTGTCCTCGGCGAGGCAGTCGCAAAGGCATTCAGTGCCGGCAACTCGCTCAAATAAAAATATACGCAAAACGCCCCGCACGTTTCCATGCGGGACATTTTGTTTTTCGGATGTAACTTTTAATATTTTATCGTGAAGTCGTTTATTGTTGTCATGCCGACTTTTACTCTCGTGTTTGAGCCGAGCAGGTGCGCCGTCAGTTCAATAATAACGGGATAATCATAGTGGGCATAGACCATATTGCCGGTGGACTTATCAAACTTTGCCGAGATAGTGCCGTTGTAATAGGTGAATCTCTGGTCGCTGAGCGAGAGACCGGGATAATCGAAGTTCACCATGTCGGCGGTCAGCACGCCGAATGCCGCGGCATAGCCCTTATCGCCCGAGGGATTGACCTCGGTGCCGAAAGTCAGGGTTATCTGATATTCGCTGCCCTTGTCCTCTATCTTTGCGCTCTTGACATCTGATACTGTGAGCTTGCTGACCCAATCCTTGCCGCCGACGGGGAACACTGCTTTGATATCCTCTTTTGAGGTCAGGACTATCGCCTTGTCGTCGCGCTTCATGAAAGTTTTCATCGCGCTCTTGCCGACTGCGTCTATGGCTTTCGGGAGCTCGGTCTTGTCCGCATCATTCTTCGTCTCGGTGTAGTTGCGGGTGACGGACTTCGCCTGATATTTTACCCTGTTCGCGCCGGTGTTGAAATAGGCGATTATCTCGGCCTTAGTCCAGTCTTTTGCATTCTTCGAGGGCGCGGCAGTGACCTGCGCATTCGTCTCGCCGGGCTTCGCGGGGTCGGCCGATTGAGTTTCGTTTGTCTCGCCCTCCTGCGCGGTGCTGTCCTCGGGAAGGGCGGTCGTGTCATCGACAACATCGCCCGCCGCGCTCGTCTGCGCTTCGCCGGTGGTGTCGGTATTTGTTTTTGCATCGTCCTTTTTGCATGCGCACAGCAGCGACACAAGCAGAACAAGGATCGCCATAACGGCGGCTATCGATCTTTTCATGGATTTTCCTCCTCAGAATTCATATTCACCCGCTCCAACGGTTTTCTCTCTTCCGTCGGGCAGAATAATATCCGCTTGGCAGTTCGACGGGACGGATATTTTATATTTATATCCCCCGTCCGTTTTGTCCCAGCGCACGAATATTTTTCCGTATACGCTGTCATAGCTCGCCTCGGCGAACTCGAAATGCCCGCCCGGCGCGGGGCTATAGTGAATCGGTTTTCTCCGGCAACATTTATTCCGCACATCGTGCCGAACAGCCACTCGCACACGGCGCCCTTGGAATAGTGATTGAGCGAGGCTATGCCGCCCTGCGCGGCGGTGCCCTCCCACGACTCCCAGACGGTGTTCGCGCCGTTTTTGGGCATGAACAGCCAGCCGGGCATCTGCTCGTTTTCAAGCAGGCGGTAGGCATATTCAATATCTATATCCGCCAGAACGCTCAGTATCAGCGGAGTCGATAGGAATCCCGTGCCGAGCCGCCATGAGTAGTTGTCAAGAGCTTTTATGAGCCGCTTTTTCGCGTATTCCGACTGCTTTTCATTCAGCAGACCGATATAAAGCGGGCGCACAAGCTTCGCCTGGCGATCGGTATCGAGCGAGAATTTTTTCGTGGAGACGAGCGCGCTGTAGCCCTTTCTCGCCCTCGCCGCATTCTTTTCGTAGAGCTTTCTGTCGTCGTCTTTTCCCAAAATGCGGGCGATATCCGCCATCGCCTCGAGCATGAACACTATGTACGCAGTCGTCTCCTCCGGGTTAGGGTTGACAAAATCCGTAAATTTAAGAGCCTTGACATCGGCGGGCTCCGCCCATTCGCCGTAGGACTGGCGGTAGTTTGAAATATTGCGGAAATTTTTGAGCCCCACTCCCGTCGGCAGGGCGGTAGGATACCACTTTCCGAGGGTCTTTATTTTATATTCGGCAAAGGCGCGCATGTTTGGATAGAAGCGTTCGAGAATCTTTCTGTCGCCGTACTGCTTATAGAGCCTGTACGGGATAAACACGCCCGCATCCGACCAGCCGGCCGAGCCGTCCATAAAAGTCATATAGAAATCCACACCGCCGCGTGGGGCTATCTGACGGAAATCGCCGTTTTTGAGCTGTTCGTCGCACATATCGCGCACGAATTTTTCGGCAAATGGCGCATAGTCAAAAAGATAGCTCGCGGTTTTGCAGAATATCTGCGCGTCGCCCGTCCAGCCGTGGCGTTCGCGGGTCGGGCAGTCTGTCGGCAGATCGGTCGAGTTGCCTTTTGCCGACCACTTTGTCGCTTCGACGAATTTATTGAGCAATTCGTTGGAGCTGTTGAAGAATCCCGTCTCTTCCATGTCTGAATAGACGGCTATGGCGGTGAAGTCCTCCGGGCGGACGGTCACATCCGTCTCTACGCTTATATACTGAAAGCCGAATATCGCGAACTTCGTCTTGTAATGATTTTTGCCCTCTTTGCAGATGTATTCGACTCTCTGCAGAGGCGTTGTCTTATGCTTGTTCTTGCACTGTATGTTTTCGAGCGTCAGCTCGCCGCCGCGCAGAAGCTCGCCGAATTCCAGGGTGATTTTCTGCCCCTCGCGGGCGTTTATCTCAAACTCAACATAGCCCGCCATATTCTGCCCGAAGTCGAGCAGTTTTTTCCCGCTAGGGGTGACGGACAGAGTGGGCTTGAAGCGTTCCTTTTCGGCTATCGGGAAATTATTCGACGCGCTCGGCACGACTTTGCACTTCGTCTCTTTCGCGTGACCGCTGTATGACGCGTCATATTTGCGTTGACCCGCTCGCCG
>ENA-OQEN01000294-OQEN01000294.1-human-gut-metagenome-genome-assembly--contig:-NODE-294-length-21953-cov-2.120865_pt1 | contig 21953 bp, 27 predicted proteins | sample MGYA00242791_ERZ504627 | MGnify/ENA primary metagenome ERZ504627 (study PRJEB26092, sample SAMD00036316) | human gut metagenome | host: Homo sapiens | study: EMG produced TPA metagenomics assembly of... | reverse complement strand
TTAGGTTTTGATTTTTTCATGGTAGTTAATGGTATTTGTGGTTAAAGCGCAGGGCAGGTCACAGCATGTGTCAGCAAAGACATTGGATATTTTCTGATGCTTTCAGGAGTCGCTACCGGAGCTCATGGCTTTGTTATTTTAAAGCACTCCAGCTTGGCGATGTAAACAGAGTGGTGCCGATTGATAAATCAAGCACAATACTGACCATTATACTTGCATTTATCTTTTTTAAAGAGGAGATAAATGTACTCAGGCTGGTATGTGTGGTGCTTATAGCAATTGGAACGTATATGATGATCACAAAAAAGGAGATATCACAGGAAGAGCAGAATAAGGCCAGGGCTTCTCATGGATGGCTGTTTTATGCAGTGCTGTCTGCTGTTTTTGCCAGCTTCACCTCAATACTGGGAAAGGTCGGCATAGAGGGAATCAATTCTAATCTGGGAACTGCAATAAGGACGATAGTGGTGCTTATCATGGCTTGGATAGTGGTATTTGCCACAGGAAAACAGCACACCATAAAGCATATAGAGAAAAAAGAGCTTGGCTTTATCTGCCTTTCGGGACTTGCAACAGGCGCTCATGGCTTTGCTATTACAAGGCACTGCAGGACGGACTTGCGAGTGTCGTAGTGCCTATAGATAAGCTGAGCATAGTTGTGTCAATCGTGTTTTCATATTTCGTATTTAAGGAAAAGCTGACGATTAAATCCTTTACAGGACTGGTGCTCATCATAGCAGGAACATTGATTATGCTGGTTTAAATATATAAAAACATCTTGACGTTTTTCTGTTTTTTTATTATCATTGTTAACCGAGGAAAAATTTATAGTTGACAATTATAGCGGATGATATGTATTATAATGATACTTATTAAATGAGAGAAGAAATACAGGACACGAAGGAGATTAAAATGGATCCAATAACACTGGCACAGGAGATAATAGACGGAAGAAGAATCACAAGGGAGGATGACCTATCATTTTTCCTTACATGTGATTTAGACGAGCTGTGTAAGGGCGCAGATATGATCAGGGAGAAGTTTATCGGCGACAAGGTAGATTTGTGCTCGATAATAAACGGAAGAAGCGGAAAATGCCCTGAGGACTGTAAATACTGTGCGCAGTCGGCACATAATCATACAAATTGTGAGGTTTATGATTTTTTACCTGAGGAAAAGATACTTGAGGCTTGCAGGATGAATGAGAGAGAGGGTGTAGACCGTTTCTCGATAGTTACAGCGGGAAAAGCGCTGACAGGTGAGGAATTTGACAAGGCAATACATGCATATGAGACTATGAAAAGAGAGTGCAAGATTGATTTATGTGCATCAATGGGATTTCTTTCAGCAGAGCAGCTTCACAGACTGCACGAGGCAGGTGTCAGCAGCTATCACCACAATATAGAGACCTCAAAGCGTAATTTCCCAAATATATGCACCACACACACCTATGATATGAAGATTGAGACGCTTAAAAAGGTGAAGGCAGAGGGCATGTATGCGTGCTCAGGCGGCATCATCGGAATGGGGGAGACCTGGGAGGACAGGCTGGATATGGCAGTCAGCCTTGCAGAGGTAGGAGTGGATTCCATTCCGCTTAATGCGCTTATGCCGATTGCAGGCACTCCGCTTGAGGGACTTGAGCATATAAACGAGCCTGATATACTGCGTACAGTGTCATTTTTCAGATATATAAATCCAGAAGCTGACATACGTCTCGGAGCCGGCAGGGCGCTGCTTACAAATGACGGAGAGCTTGCATTCAAGTCTGGAGCATCAGCCACAATCACAGGAAACATGCTTACGACAGTAGCCTGTGCCACAATCAGAAGTGACAAGGAAATGCTTGAGGGCATGGGCAGGAATGTGACACCTGAGTACATGAAATAAATGTAATTATTTAGAATATAAAATATGTCAAAGATGCGTAAAATAGTATTAGTTTTGCGCATCTTTTTTAGTATAAATGACAGGTTTAGTTGCGGGGGGAAAAAAATTATTATATAATGAAAAAAATGTAATTTAAGGGATTTATCCGGTATAGCATGGAACATGAATAGGAGCGAATTAATATATTTCATTGAAAAATAAGAGGTTACGGGGGAAATATGTACAACGATAAAGGCAATACAAAGTATCTGAAGCTGTTAAAGCAAAATTATTCATCGAGTCAGGATGTAATCAGGGAGATAGTCAATCTTTCTGCGATTATAAACCTGCCAAAGGGCACGGAGTTTTTCCTGAGTGATATACATGGCGAGTATGAGGCTTTTTTACATATCATGAACAACTGCTCAGGTGTGATAAAGGAAAAGGTGGATTTGATTTTCAAGGATACGATTTCTGATTATGACAGACAGGAGCTTTGCACGCTCATATACTATCCAAGAGAGAAAATGGCCCTGCTTGATGAACAGGGCAAGATAGACAGTGACTGGTATGCTATGACGTTAAATCAGCTTATACTTGTCGCAAAGTTGCTCTCATCAAAGTATACTAGGTCGAAGGTCAGAAAGGCTCTGCCTGAGGAATATGCGTACATTATCGATGAGCTTTTGCATGCGCAGGAGGATGAGGATGCAAATCAGGTCAGATATCACAAGCAGATATTAAAGACTATAATTGATTTAGAGGATGCGGATGAGTTTATAATCGCTTTGTCTGCACTGATTAAGAGGCTTGCTGTTGACCATCTGCACATTGTGGGAGATGTATTTGACAGAGGAGGAAGCGCGGATAAGATTCTTGATCTGCTTTATGATTATCACTCGCTTGATATCGAGTGGGGAAATCACGACATTCTCTGGATGGGGGCGGCATGTGGAAATGATGCATGTATATGTAATGTCATCCGCAACAATCTGAAATATAACAATGTGGAAATTCTTGAGAATGCCTACGGAATAAGCTTACGACAGCTAATGCTGTTTGGCATGAAAACATATGGTATAGAGGATGGAATTGAGCTGCAAGGGCGGCCATCACAGTAATGCTTTTTAAGCTTGAGGGGCAGCTTATACTTGCACATCCCGAGTATGAGATGGGAAACAGGCTGATGCTTGACAGGCTGGACGAGCTGCAGGATGTAGGAGTGGACAGAAAGCGCTTTCCAACCGTTGATGATGAGAGACCCTACGCACTAAGTGACGAGGAGACTGTCATCATGAGAAAGCTGCACAGACAGTTTGTGACAGGACAGCGCCTGCACAAGCATGTCAGATTTTTGTATGATAAGGGCGGCATGTACAATGTATACAATGGCAACCTGCTCTATCATGGCTGTGTTCCGGTTGATAGCAACGGAGCCTTTGATAAGCTGTATATTGATGGTGAATTTTATCACGGAAGAGCGCTGCTTGACAAATGTGATGAGAAGGCAAGGGCTGCGTATGTGGACAATCCTTATAAGGATGATGTGGACTTTATGTGGTTTTTGTGGGGAGGAGAAAAATCACCGCTGTGCGGCAGAAGGCTTAAGACCTTTGAGATGGAATATGTTACAGATAAGAGCATGTGGGAAGAGCCTTCTAACCCATACTACAGCAGGTATTACGATAAGAGCTTCTGCTGTCAGATACTGCACGAGTTCGGGCTGTATGATGATGATGCGCATATTATAAATGGACATACACCGGTTCACGCAATAGAGGGAGAGAACCTGTCAGGGCCAATGGCAAGCTGTTTGTGATAGATGGAGGCTTCTGCCGTGCGATGAACAAGAAAACCGGTATCGCCGGCTATACACTGATTTACAATTCACATGGTCTAAGGCTCAAGGCACACACGCCTTTTACATCGGTGGAGGATGCCCTGATAAATAATACTGACATAGAGACGTCATCAGAGGTCGAGGAGAATGATAAGAGACGTATGCTTGTGAAGGATACCGATATAGGAAAGAGGCTTATTGGAGAGATTGATGATCTGCACAAGCTTCTTGAGAACTACAGGAGGCTGTAGGGGAACATATTGGACTGTAGGGTGCGTATGGGACAAGACCTTGACAAATAAGTTATAAAGAGTTATAAAAAGATTACAAAGTTATAAAGAGTTATAAAAATTATTAAAAGTTATAAAGAGTTATAAAACAGGAGCGCAGAGATGAAAAATAATCCCTTTTCATTATCATTTGGCAAGGAACCGGTCAGTTTAATTAACCGTAATGTTCAGTCTTATGAAATAATTGATACATTTGAGGATGAAAACCCTACTTACCAGGTTTGTATGATTACAGGAGTCAGAGGCTCAGGGAAGACTGTAATGCTCACAGAAATCAATAAAACTTTTAGGGCAGAGGAAGACTGGATTGTTATCGATCTGAGCCTGAACGTGATTTATTACAATCATTTGCTGCAATCTGAGCAATTATCCAAGTTTGTCAGAGGTTTTTCGTGAAGCTAAAATAAATCTGTCATTCTTAGGGCTGGGCGTTGAAATAGAAGGTGTTTCTCCGATTACCGATTTAAATGTGGCAGTGACGAGGATGCTTGAAAAGATTAAAAAAAGCATAAGAGAGTTCTTGTGACAATAGACGAGGCTGTATGTAATGATACAATGAAAGAGTTTGTCAGCCTGTTTCAGATATATATGAGACAGGATCTTCCGGTATTTTTGCTTATGACAGGTCTTTATGAGAATATTTATGAGCTTCAGAATGAAAAAAACGCTCACATTTTTGTACAGGGCACCTAAAATTGAGCTTCGTCCGTTGAATATAGGCATGATAGCTGAAAAATACAAGTCTATTTTTGAATTGACGGATGAGGAAGCTACAGAGATGGCTAAAGAGAGAGGGATATCCGTTTGCCTTCCAGGTACTGGGGTATCTTTGTTTTAAGCATAATACCGTATGGCATAATGTATTACCTGAATTCAGTCAGTATCTGGAGGAATATGTATATGAAAAGATATGGAGTGAGCTGTCAAAAGGTGATAAGGAATTGTTGGTTGCTATGGCAAAAACCAATGACACCAAAGTGGAAGCAATACGAAAGATTATAAAAAAGGCATCAAACAGTTTCAGTGTATACAGGAACAGGCTTATAAAAAAAGGCTTGATTATTTCACCGGAGTATGGACATTTGGAGTTCGCACTTCCAAGGTTCAAAGAATTTGTGCTGTGTAGATAATTGTGATTTTTAAGGGGGAAGATAGGTTAAAGGAGCAGCATATGATTAAAGAGTAATCCCGTCATGCAGTGTATGCATGGCGGATTTTTCGTATGTAATTGCTTGCGACTGATACATTTTAGATACAAGTAACTGCTAATATATAAACAGCCATGCATAATACAGGCTGAATATATGCTCCTTAGGATTGACAGCAAAAGAAGAATATGCAAAGATTTATAAAGGAAAATAGTTACGGATAATAAAGTTTTAGAAGGAAAATGATGATAGAAATATTAATAGTTGAAGACGAAAAACCGATATCAGACCTCATCAGATTAAATCTCATGAAAGCAGGCTATAGCTGCACCTGTGCCTTTGATGGTATGGAGCAGCAGATATTCTGGAGGAGAGAAATTTTGACCTGATAATACTTGATGTAATGCTGCCGAAGTTAAACGGCTTTGAGCTTATGGAATACATAAAGCCGCTTGGCATACCTGTTATATTTCTCACAGCAAAAGCCACTTTAGATGACAGGCTAAGAGGTCTCACGTCCGGTGCCGAGGACTATATGGTAAAGCCATTTGAGATTGTTGAGCTTTTAGCCCGGGTAAATATAGTGCTAAGACGTTATAATAAGATGGAGCAGCAGCTCACCTTTAAGGATATAGCTATCGATACGAAAAACCAGAATGTATCAAAGGCAGGAAAGCATATAGAGCTTACACCAAAGGAATTTGAGCTGCTTGAGCTTTTGATGCGCAATAAAAATATCACACTTTTCAGAGAAAAGATATATGAAGAAATATGGGGAAGTGAGTACTCTGTCGAGTCGAGGACTCTCGATCTTCACATACAGAGACTGCGCAAAAAGCTTGATATAGGAGACAGCCTTAAAACCGTATTTAAGGCAGGATACAGGCTGGAAGAATAGAAAACTAAAGACCATTAAATATGGGTAAGCGTAATATACAAAAAGAGGGATAAATGAAATTCAGGTACAAGGTATTGTTCACAAACTTAATACTGCTTTCACTTGGACTGGGGCTGGTGGGATACCTCATGATACACAAGAATTTTGAGCTGGCGAAGCAGACACAGCTTAAAAACGCTATTGTGCAGAATAATCTGGTACAGTCCTCTATGGAGTATGAGCTTTTGCAGCTTTTAAATTCAGTTTCCGATAATTCCGTGTCTCAAAACGCAGATAATTCTGAAAATTCGAACAATAATACAGATAACAATAATGCAGATAACAGCAATGCAGAAAAGAGCAGCATTTCCGCATCATCAATAGCCGCGCAACTTCCGCAGATCGGAAGCCGTGTAAGCAGCAGTGTGCGCTCAAGGGATTCATTTTTCTACATATATTTTGATGGTGAAAAAGTATATACAGATGACAAAAGTGATGCAAGGATAAGTGATACACTTTTTAAAAATCTCACAACAGGAAACAAAAACTATGTGATTAAAGAAGAATCCCAAAAGCACTATATCTATGTTACATCGCAGAGTGTGATAGATGAAAAAAATCTCTGGATAGTAAGTAAATGCGATGCATCAGAGGCGTATACACTGCTTGATGAGCAGATAAAATATTTCAGGCTGATAATAATAGTCATATTGATTGTGGAGTCGGCAGCAATGTATTTTATCAGCAGGTACATGACAAAGCCGCTCGAGAAGCTTAACCATGTCAGCGAGGAAATAGCGCAGGGGGATTATGCCACAAGGGTAAACGTAAAAAGTCATGATGAGATAGGGCTTCTTGCGCAGAAATTTAATATCATGGCGCAGGCAGTATCGGATCATGTAGACGAGCTTAACGATATGGTGCACAGGCGTGAGCAGTTTGTAGCGGATTTTACCCATGAGATAAAAACACCTATGACGTCAATCATTGGATATGCAGACACGATGCGTTCACTGGAGCTTCCGAGAGAGGAGCAGATGATGGCGCTTGGATATATTTTTTCGGAGGGAACGTCTGGAGAGCATGTCGCAGAAGCTTTTTGAGCTGATATATCTGCGCCGGCATGATATTGAAAAAGCGCGGGTTCATATGGCAGATCTTTGTGCAGAGGTGGTAAAGGTTGTTGAGCCTGCATACGAAAACAGGCATCTTACTATAGAAACAGAGATAGAGGATACTGTGCTGACTGTGAATAGAGAACTTCTGGTTACAGCACTTGTCAATATGATGGATAATGCAAGAAAAGCGTCAGAAGAAGGTCAGCAGGTTGAGGTTACAGGAAAATTTGTGGACAATATGGCTTGTAATATACGTAAAGATAAAACGGATATAGGCGAAGACGAATCAGCAGATGACAGGAAATGTATGAGGGCATATGAAATCTGCATAATTGATCACGGAATTGGAATGACTAAAGAGCAGGCGGCAAAAATCTGTGATGAGTTTTATATGGCAGACAAATCCAGAGCCAGAAAAGAGGCGGTGCCGGAATCGGAATGTCGCTTGTGGCAATCATTTTAGAGCACCATAATGCAGTACTTTCAGTGGAAAGTGAACCCGGATGCGGAACAACGATGAGGATTTTGCTGCGTGGTAATCTGAACGCAATATAGATATAAAAAATGGTAAATTTATAAGATTTAAAGGAAGATATGAAAAAAGACAGCTTCAAATTAATAATAATGTCTGTTGCAGTAATCTGTATAGTAATAGCAGGCATCATGGTGCCTGGCATAGTGCTTGAGGCAAACCAGAAAAGTGAACATGATCATGTGGCGAAGGTTCCTAAAAGCTATCTGCCTTCAGGCTCTGTAATGGCAAAGGAAGCATCTGCCAATCTGAAATTGTCGGAGAAGCTCTCGCTCATAGATGGGCAGTGGGACAGCACGACAGATGATGCTGCCTCTTATGAGATGGATGAGCAGGATTATCAGGCAGTTGCCACATGCAGAAAAAGCATAGAAAAGCTTTATGACGAAAAGCTCTATCCTGTAAATCTTTCACCTGACTACTCTAACTGGTATACGTGGGAGGCAGCAGCGAAAAAGGCATCGGATAATACCTTTAACACATATACGGCATATTACTGGATAATCAGGTTTGAGAAGTATGATGGTACACAAAATCATACAATCTGGATGCTTGAGGATGGGACAATCATTATGGCAAAAGCACATATGAAGGACATTAGTGATATGAGTGAATATAAAGAGGTTTTGCATGCAGATGACGAATCACAGGCAGAAAATGATTTGTCTGCTTACAAAGGATATTTTGACTACAGCGGGATAGATTTTTCAAAGCTTAACCTGATATCCGAGACAACAGCAGTGGAGCAAAAAAATAATGAAAGCTATGAGGTGCTGCAGTTTTTACAGGAAAATGAATATGTATATGCGATTCATGAGAAGTGAAAAATTGTAATGACAAATGCGGTTCACTATGTTACTATTATTTCAGAGCATTATATTTCTGTTGAGCGACACCACAGTACACATTTTTATCGGTGCGTATCACTTTGAAGAGGGCAGAACCACTTATTATTTTTCGACAAAGACATGGAAATTTTCAATGCTTTAAGTTACCTATCAATAGCGGGGAAAATGGATATGTCGATTGAGAAAATCTTATGTGAATGAAGCGGACTAGGGTTGCGGATGCTTTATATTGATAAGAGATTTCGTATCATGCGATATTATATTCTCCCTGCTCACACAACTAAACAGGAGGAGAATAATGTCGGGAGAGACAAAAGAAATTTTGGACAGTAATTATGGCCAGAATGATGTAATCATCAACAGATTGATTGACAAAATGACACTGTTTGATGACAATCTGATGAGTCTTGTATTCGGGCAGAATATCGAGACAACGGAGTTACTGCTTCGCGTAATAATGGAGCGTGATATTAAGGTTATAGACGTCCGGGGGCAGGATGAATTAAAAAATCCAGTGATTGGTGGGAGATGTATTACCTTGGATGTGCATGCAATAGATGTCGATGGCAGACATATTGATATCGAGGTGCAGATTAATGCTGAGGGATCGCATGTCAAAAGAGCCAGATATCACAGCAGTATGATGGATGCGAGGATGCTGGAGGAAGGACAGGAGTTTAAGGAGATTAAGGATTCATACGTGATTTTTATTTATGATCACGATAAGTTCAGAAAAGGACTGCCATTTTATCACATTCAAAGGCGTGTTGATGAAACGGGTGAAGCCTTTGGAGATGGTTCGCATATTATCTATGTAAATGGAAGGTATGAAGGTAATGATGATATAGGTCGGATGATGAGAGATTTTCATCAGTGCAGGCCGGAGCTGATAAAAAGTGAGACATTGTCAAAAGCGGTGGCTTATTACAAAGAAAAGGAAGGACGTGGTGCTATGAGTGAAGCTGTAAGAAAGTACGCAATGGAATATGCAAAAGAATATGCAAAAGAGTATGCAAAAGAGTATGGTGAGGAACAAAGAAGAGAAGGTATGAAGGCTGGAATTAAGACTGGCATTGAGACTGGAATTGAGACTGGCATTCAGACCGGACGTCGTACAGAAATATTCTTATCGGTTCAGGATGGGGACTATTCGGTGAACAGGGGAGCTGAGAAGCTTGGAATGTCAGTGGATGAGTTTGAGAAATCAATGAGTGAGGCAGGCTACAGAGTGCCGGAGTTAGTGTAACACGTATATATACAATTAAAATCGAGGCATGTTTAATTATGGAAATTCAAACGAAAAAGAAGACATGAGAGCACTTATTATGGTATTTGTAATATGGCTTTTGTTATGGTGTGTTGATAATAGACAGTATTTTTTTGAGTATCTGCCGCATCACTCAGATTATGAGATAGTGGCAGCATATAAAGCTTTTAATGGTGATATGCGTGATAATATAATCAGGGTATATGTACCGGATAGGGATAATGCTATCGGATATATAAAGGCAGACTACACAGACAAAGAGGAAAAGCCTATATATGTAGGATACAGTAAGGAAAGGTCACCTCACGTTGTACGTAAAACACCGGCGCTTTCAAAAGGAATGATTTTAGCGGGAGGAATCATTCCGGCAGCAATAGTCCAATATTTTTTTAGAAAAAAGCATAGATAGTGTCCTTAGACACGCAGGAAATTTAGAGACCCTTCAGGATTGTCAGTGCCCTTCTCAAGCAGCGAGATGAGCTCTGAGATAGTCTGTTCGGTCTCTTCTTTTGTGGACGGAATCAGTGTATTGTCAAGCTTTACGACGAGCACAAGAAGCACAATCTTTGCAGGAGCTTATTGATGAGTACAATGTAAATGTACCTGCCTACAAGCGTATCTATAGCCTTAAAGTGAGGGAGAGTGAGTTTGAAAAGACGGCTTCACGTAAGATAAAGAGAAGCCGATAGAAATAATCACATAGTTACTATAATACTAAAAAGAGGAAGCCGATGCATGTGGCTTGCATCGGCTATATATGAAAAAGATTAGTATGAGTATTGCGTAATTAATATGTTTTGTTGCTTTTGTTTTGTATCTTTCGTTTATGATGTTAGTATACAAATCAATTGTGAAAACCGTGTGTTTTGAATTTCACTTTTCTGTAAACAAAATATGAACAAACTGTGCAGTCCTAAGGTACCATAAAAAATCCTTAGACAATATCATGATTTTGTGTATAATTATAGTATCGGTATTTGTTATTGCATATAGGATAAGATTTTATGCATAATCAAACAGCGATAGTATTTTTTTTACAAGGGGAAAAAGATGAAATTATTAAGTTTTGCAATCCCATGTTACAATTCAAAGGATTACATGGAGCATTGTATAGAGTCTATCCTGCCGGGTGGAGATGATGTGGAGATAATTATTGTTGATGACGGTTCAAAGGATGAGACAGCAGCGATAGCTGACAGATATGCAGCCGAATATCCTGACATAGTAAAGGCTGTACACCAGGAGAACGGTGGACATGGAGAGGCTGTAAACACAGGTCTCAAAAATGCCACAGGCAAATATTTCAAGGTCGTTGACAGCGATGACTGGGTGGATTTGGATTCATACAAGAAGATACTGGACAAGCTAAGGGAGTTTGAGCAGGAGAATACACAGATTGATATGCTTCTTGCCAACTATGTCTACGAGAAAGAGGGAGCAAAGCGTAAAAAGGTTATGCGTCAGACCGGCTTTCCGCGCAATGAGATATTTACCTGGAGTGATATAAAGCATATTTATAAGGGGCATTACATACTGATGCATTCGGTAATATACAGGACAGAGCTTTTGAGAAGCTGTGGACTCAAGCTGCCAAAGCATACCTTTTATGTGGATAATATCTATGTATATAAGCCGCTTCCGTATGTGCGCACGATGTACTATCTGGATGTGGACTTCTACAGATATTTTATCGGTCGCGATGACCAGTCGGTCAATGAGCAGGTGATGATACGCCGTATTGACCAGCAGATTCGTGTAAATAAGATTATGTTTGACGATGTCAAATTGCATGAGATAACAAATGAGATGTGCAGGAAGTATATGTACAGTTATCTGGAGATTATTACGACTATTTCTACTATTCTGGCAATTATCTCAGGCACCGATGAGAACATGGCTAAGAAGGATGAACTGTGGGCATACATGAAGGAGCATGATGAAGAAACCTACAAGAAGCTGCGCCATGGCGTCATGGGACAGTTAATGAACCTGCCGGGCAAGGGAGGCAGAAAGGTAGCTATCGGTGCGTATAAGCTGTCACAGAAGGTTGTTGGATTCAATTAGACGGATGTGAAATAAGGAGTATTATATGGATGAAGTATATAAGCAAATTGTTAATATAGCAAAAAAATATAATACAAAAAAAGTAGTGCTGTTTGGTTCACGCGCCAGAGGCACGAATCATCCTAAAAGTGATATTGATCTGGCCATTTATGGATGTGAGGATTTTGGTGATTTATCGGATTGTCTTAATGAGGAGTTGTGGTCTTTACTAAAGCTGGACATAATAAATATGGATGATAAGCATATTTCACCGGTACTGGTGACAGAAATAGAAAGGATGGAGGGTATTGTATGAAAAAATTTGACCAGTATGTCAGCCACTTGAGGATATTGTCAAGGGCATTTGATGAAGACTTGACAAATGATTTTATTGTGAGCGGTATAATTGATAAATATTATATACAATTTGAGCTGGGCTGGAAGGTTTTAAAGGAACTGTTACGATATGAGGGCGCTAATCAGGCTGCAACAGGTTCTCCAAGAGAAATTATAAAAACTGCATATGCGTATTATGATTTTATTGATGAGAGTGTCTGGCTTGGAATGTTAAGAGACAGGAATGATACAACTCATATATACAATGAGGAAGCTGCACGTCAGCTTGTGAATAAGGTGCTTGACAGTTATATTCATGAATTTCAGGTGCTGGAAATGAAAATTAAAGAAAGATATTCAGATGAGGTATTATCATCAATTAATTAAAAAAGACCACAGGGCATCAAAACAGATGAACTGTGGTCTTTTAACTTGCAATTAAATTACTCTCCAAGTGTGAGCATGGTATCTATGCAGGCCTTGGCCTTTGTTCTTATATCGTCAGGCAGTATGATTTCTTCTCCGCCTGCTCCCTTAACACAATTGTATACATCCATCAGGGTAGTGAGCTTCATATTGTGGCATACGCAGTCCTTTGAGAGCGGATAGAAGCTCTTTTCAGGGCACTCATACTGTAAGTGCTGCAGTATGCTGTTTTCAGTTCCGATGATAAATTCCCTGTCTGTGCTGTTTTTAGCATAGTCAATGATGCCGGTGGTGCTTCCGATATAGTCAGCAGCCTTTGAAACCTCAGCAAGACACTCCGGATGTACGAGAAGCTTTGCAGCAGGATGAGCCGCTTTTGCTCTCTCAACATCTGCTATTGACATGCGCAGGTGAGTAGGACAGCCACCATGTACAAATTTGAAGGTCTTTTCCGGAACCTGTTCCTCAACCCATGCGCCCAGATTGCAGTCAGGGATGAAAAGAATCTTGTTATTGTCAATATTTTTAACAATTTTTACAGCGGATGAAGATGTGACGCACACATCGCATATGGTTTTAAGCTCTGATGTGGTGTTTATGTAGGCAACCACTGTATAGTCAGGGTTCTCGGCCTTTAACGATTGTAAGAGCTCTACATCGAGCTGCTCCGCCATAGGACAGCCGGCTGAGCTGTTTGACAAAAATACATGCTTGTCAGGAGATAAAATCTTGCAGGTCTCAGCCATGAAGCGGACACCGCACATGAGCACATTCTTCTGTGGTGCTGTGGCAGCCTGCTTGCTGAGTCCATATGAGTCGCCTGTGAAGTCGGCAACCTCAAGTATCTCGTGACTCTGATAAGCGTGAGCTAATATACAGATATCATTTTCCTTCTTTAATCGCATAATCTCATCCTGTAATTCTCTTGTTGTCATCATAATATGATATACCTCTTGAAATTCCTAGTGTGATTGAAGCACAGTTATATCAATGTAAGCCCATTTTGGATTTTACATAAAGAACCGGCCAAAATAAATAAGTTACTTGTCATTATACTTAGCTGTAAACCAACTGTCAACACAAAAGTTTTACAGGTGTCTTGTCAGTTGTAAATTTTAGTGTTATAATACGCCCATTACAGTAAATCGCATCCAGGGCGATGTTGCTAAAGAAGCGGCTACATCGGTGGATGCAGGTAAATAAAAGAGGTAACATACTATGAATACAGATGTACTTATTGTGGGAAGCGGCTGCTCAGGTCTTTATTGTGCGCTTAAGCTCCAAGAGACGTAAGAATTACACTGATAACAAAATCAGATCTGGAGAGCAATGATTCATATCTGGCGCAGGGCGGCATGTGCATGCTTAAAGAGCAGTCTGATTTCGACAGCTTTTTTGAGGATACCTTAAAGCCGGCCACTACGAGAATGACAAGGAGTCGGTTGGGATAATGATAAACTCATCCCTGAGGTGGTTAAGGATCTTGTTTCATACGGAGCAGATTTTGCGAGAAATGATGACGGCTCACTTGCCTATACGAGAGAGGGAGCTCATTCACACAACAGAATTATTTTCCATGAAGATGTGACAGGAAAAGAGATAACAAGCACATTGCTTGCACAGGTTAAGAAGCTTTCAAATGTGACACTCATGGAGTATACGACGATGGTTGACATCATCGAAAGGGATAACAAATGCTACGGAGCCATCATCAGAAAACAGGATGGCACGCTGGAAAAGGTGATAGCGGCATACACTGTCATGGCTTGTGGCGGAGTTGGAGGACTGTACAGATTTTCAACAAATTTCAGACATCTGACAGGTGACTCGCTTGCCATTGCAAAAAAGCATGACATAGAGCTTAAAAACCCAGACTATGTGCAGATTCACCCAACGACCTTTTACACGAAAAAGCATGAGGACAGAAGCTTTCTCATTTCAGAGTCCGTAAGAGGTGAGGGTGCTAAGCTTTTAGACAAGAATATGAACAGGTTTGTCGATGAGCTCTTACCAAGAGACGTGCTGACCGGCAAAATCCGTGAGCAGATGAAAAAGGACGGCACAGACTTTGTCTGGAGGATTTGCGCACCATTCCAAGGGATGAGCTTGTATCACATTTTCCAAATATCATTGAACATTGCAAGGAGATGGGATATGATGTCTTCAAGGAGCCTATTCCTGTTGTTCCGGCGCAGCACTATTTTATGGGCGGCGTCAAGGTGAATCACCACAGCCGCACATCCATGGAATGTCTCTATGCGGTTGGAGAGACCGCATGCAACGGAGTGCACGGAAGAAACCGTCTTGCAAGCAATTCACTGCTTGAGAGCCTGGTATTCGCAAAGCGTGCAGCAGGACAGATGGCGGAGCTTGGCTTTGTAAATGATGAGATAGCAGCCAAAAAGGCCGCAGATAGCATCGACCTCGCAGACTACAGCGATGAAAAAGCTGTAGAGAGAGAATACAGGAAGCTCGCCATGGAGCAATAGAGGGCCGCACCGGCGCAAAAGACATGAATGCCGAATCAGGTGTCACCTACATTCAGGCATAAAAGCAAGTATCAGCCTTTAAGCGAGTGGACAGCCAAAGGCTGGCCATACGAGCAATATCGGAAATTATAGACAAGCTACAGTCCGTACATCATAGAGGCGATTTTAAGTGCGGTAATAGCTGTAGTAACCAGGTTTCGCACTCAAAAAACTAGGAAGCCGGAGAGTACACAGTGTGTTCCGAAGAAAAATATGAACTGCCACGGGGTTCCATTAACGCAGTTAATGCGAACAAGTGGCAAATTATAAAGCGCTATCCCAAAAAAATCCCGTGGCTGACTTCATATTTTTCTGAGGAATATACTGCGTACTACCCCGGCACCGCACAGCATAAAAAGTGCGAAACCGTAATAAATAAGAATAATTTGAACGAAAGGAATCTAACTATATGTACGATCAGGTAACACTGGGCCTCAACGTAGACCCATTCATATTAAGCGCATTAAAGGAGGACATCACAAGCGAGGACGTATCCACAAACAGCGTGATGCCACATCCACAGGCAGGAGAGGTGGATTTAATCTGCAAACAGGACGGAATCATCTGTGGACTGCAGGTTTTTGAGAGAGTTTTCACACTGCTTGATGCAGATACAAAGGTAGAGTTTTACGTAAAGGATGGCGATAAGGTAGAAAATAAGCAGCTTATCGGCAAGGTTTACGGAGATATCAGAGTGCTCTTGTGCGGTGAGAGAACTGCGCTCAATTATTTACAGCGCATGAGTGGAATTGCCACATATACCAGTCAGGTTGCAGCACTCTTAGAGGGCACAGGCATCAGGCTTTTGGATACCAGAAAGACAACTCCAAACAATAGAATTTTTGAAAAATACTCGGTCAGAGTCGGTGGTGGAAACAACCACAGATACAATCTCTCGGATGGAGTGCTTCTTAAGGATAACCACATCGGAGCAGCTGGAGGCGTAAAAGAGGCAATCGCATGGCAAAGGCCTATGCTCCGTTTGTCAGAAAGATTGAGGTTGAGGTAGAAAGCTTTGATATGGTGAAGGATGCGGTTGAAGCCGGTGCCGATATTATCATGCTCGACAACATGTCCACAGAGCTTTTAAAGCAGTGCATCGACTACATTGACGGCAGAGCCGAAATCGAGGTTTCGGGAAATGTTACCAAAGAAAATATTGAAAGAATAAAGGGTCTTGGTGTAAACTATGTATCAAGTGGTGCGCTCACACATTCAGCGCCTATTATGGATTTATCACTTAAAAATCTACATGCAGTATAGATTTTAGATTGCCGGTCTCACTATGCTGTGACAGTAATGTTTTACGGAAAGGAACGAAAATGAACGGTGATGAGAGAAGAAAAAAAATAATAAATATTCTATCCTCGTCAAAGTCGCCTGTGGCGGGAGTTGCGCTTGCAAAGGAGCTTGATGTGAGTCGTCAGGTGATTGTGCAGGACATAGCACTGCTTCGAGCAAACGGAGCCGCGATTTTTTCGACAAACAGAGGATATCTGATACAGGCGGATAAGCAGTATTCGAGAGTATTAAAGGTGGTTCACGAGGATGATGAAGTAGAGGAGGAGCTTTCAACAATAGTTGATGCAGGAGGCCATGTGAAGGACGTATTTGTATACCACAAGGTCTACGGAGTGATCCGCGCCCATATGGACATCAAGTCCAGACGTGATGTCAGAAATTACCTGGAGGAAATCCGTACAGGAAAGTCCAGCCTTCTTAAAAATGTAACTTCAGGTTATCACTATCACACAATATGTGCGGAGAGTGAAGAGGTGCTTGATGCCATACAGGAGGAGCTTAAGCAGAAGGGCTTCCTTGCAAAGCTGCAGGACTATGAGCCGGTGGATTTCTGGGGAGATAACGAGGACGAGGCGAAGGCTTAATTTTATCATAAAGTTAAAGCGTAATATAATAATTGCCCGGGTGAAATGCCCGGGCTGTTTTTTGCTTTCTATTTAATTTCCAGATTTTCACCTGTAAGCCCTATGTATGATCCCTCAGGAAGTCCACCTTCAGGATGTCCGATAAGCCATTTGTTTTTAGCTGCAAGAAGAGCATCTTCTCCGCCGGTGTGTGGATGTTCCAGGCTTCATTTGTGCCTTTTGGAAGTACAACGCTACCAGAAATCCGCCATCAGATGCATTACATGGTGCGTAGTGCAGTGTTGTGGCATAAAGTTCGACTGCTGTTCCGGAAGGAATCCTGAAAGCTTCCATCAAAGAGGTATCATATGTATTTTCCACAGAGATATCCTGCTGTCGGCCGAGTATCAGTATGGCATCAGTTGCGGCAATATTGACCTCAGAGCATCTGTGATACTCAACAGCATTGAGCTTATGATTGTTGCCTATGCACCAGCTATCTGTATAGGAAGCTCCCCGTATGTTTTCTGTTGTAATTCTGTAGCGCATTTTAGCTTTTCGAGTGCAGAAATGGATGGCTCATAAACCACATCAGCAGGAATTTCTACTGTCTGCATTGTGCTGACCAGCTCTGTAAGATCTATAGAGTCGATCACCTTTCCATATTTCTTAAAACATTCTTCTGTTATTTCATGTATGATCATTATATGGTCCTCCTGATTTTTAAAATTGTATAAATTATAATGTATGACAGAGAAAATGTCAGCAGGATAAATTATTGTTTTATACCCTAGTTATTAGATATATTTATTTTAGGATTTGTAAAAATATTTTTTATGGGATATAATGACTATTATGCAATTTTATAGCAGAGACTGAACAAAAGAAAATAGGGAGAAAACATGGTATGAAAAAAGATTGGTTTCCGCAGCGGTTACAGTGGCATTGTTTATCGGACTTATAGCCGGTGTTACTTTTAAAGCGTCAGATAAAAAAGAAATAAAGCATTTTACGGCTTTTTTCTGTAGAAGGAGATAATATAGATCCGGATAATGATATAAAGCAGCTCATAGCAGAGCAGATCGGTGCTGAATGTGAGGAAACATGGCTTGTTGGACAGGATAAGGACGATGCAATAAATTCTCTCATAGCAACCGGGGAATATCCGGATTTTGTATTGGGTGAGACTGCGCTGTATGAGGCAGATGCACTCATTCCAATAGATGAATACTGGGACGATTATCCGAACATAAAAGAATATCTCAGTGATGAACAATGGGAAAAGTTAAGACAGCCGGATGGACACATATATTGGATTCCACCGTTTGGAATATCACATGGGGATGATGTGGAGATGCTGCATAATGGTGAAGCCTTCTGGATTCAGACAAGAGTATTAAAATGGGCTGGATATCCAAAGATTACGACGATAGAGCAGTACTTTGACCTGATAGAAAGCTATGTACAGGCAAATCCAACAATGCCGGATGGAACAGAAAATATACCATTTACGATGCTTTGTGATGACTGGCGGTATTTTTGCCTTGAAAATGTGCCGCAGTTTCTGGACGGATTTCCAAACGATGGAAGCTGTATGGTAGACACGGAAACCAAAAAAGTGATGGATTACAATGTGACCGACACAGCCAAAAGATATTTCGGAAAGCTTAACGAAGAGTTCCGTAAGGGAATAATGGATCCCGGGGCGTTTAATGCCACCTATGATCAATATCTGGATAAGCTGTCAACAGGAGCTGTGCTTGGGATGGTCGACCAGTGGTGGCAGTTTTATTATGCAATAGATCCTGTATTCAAAAAACAGAATCTGGCACAGCTTGGGTGTGATTATGTTCCTCTTCCTGTCACGATTGATGATGGTATTCACAACAGATGGCATACAAACAGGATGGCAGAAATAGATTATTCTTCAGGAGTGTCAATTACCACTTCCTGTAAAGATATCGAAGGTGCGATGAAGTTTGTCAGTGATCTTCTGGAATCTGATATCATAAGAGAAAGGTTCTGGGGAGAGGAGGGCAAGGACTATTCAGTCGATGAAAACGGTTTGTTTTACCTTACCAATGAGCAGGCAGAGAAAAAAAGTGACAGCTCATATCAGACAGAGCATATGTGTTCGTACTCATACTTCCCAAGAGTGGAGGGAATGCTTGATGATGGTATAAATGCGTTTTCAATGGAGTATCAGCCGGAAGAATTCTATAAAAATCAGCCTGCAGATATTCAGGAATGTTTTGATGCATACGGAGTGGAAAATTATGTGGAACTGCTCGGTAAAAACGATGCTCCAGGTTCATGGTATCCGATGTACTCATATTCAGATTCGATTCCTACGACATCCGAATGTGGAAAAGTAAAAAATAATCTTGAGGCAGTTAAGAAGAGGTGGCTGCCACAGGTGATAATGGCAGATGATTTTGATGCTGCCTGGGAGCAATATATGGAGGAGTACAATGCCTGCAATCCACAGATATATTTTGATTATTTACAGCAAAAGGTAAATGAAAATTAGCAATATTTGAATACTGTTTGGCAATTTATTAATAGAATAACAAGCCCCTGTTCGTTTACACTTGTATATATCAATAAACGAATGGGGGGATTTTATTTTGGATGATTTAAAAAATGGTGCTTTGTATATAGGCACGATACCATCATCAATGGACAATAACAGATGCTCGGTCACACTTGAGATGATGGAAGTGTTACCTTTTATATCTATGCGCCAAATGCCAATAAAGTAGAAGTAGCCGGAATGGGAGGCTATTTCAGCTCAGAACGCATACTGTTAAAGCCTGATATGCATGGTGGATTTTCGGCAAACATTAAAGATTTCCACTGGGCAATGCATTATTATTTCTGGTATGTAGATGATGTCTGTATAACAAACCCTCATGCGGCTATATCATATGGCTGCTTTGCTGCAATAAACACATTTGAAGTGCCGGAAGAGGGCGAGGATTTCTATTTTGTCAGGGATGTGCCGCATGGAACGGTAAGTCTGTGCAAATATACCTCACAGGTAAACGGTCACATAAAGGAGAGCTATGTGTATACTCCACCCGGATATGAGAGCGGAGATGGAAGGTATCCTGTATTGTATTTACAGCATGGTGTCGGGGAGAATGAGACCGGATGGGTATGGCAGGGTAAGATGAATTTCATCATGGACAATCTGATAGCAGACAAAAAATGTGTGCCGATGATCATAGTTGCAAGCAGTGGCTACGCATTTAAGGATAACGAATACCCTGTATTTTTTCCGGGAGATTTTGACAGTGAGCTTGTAAATAGCATAATCCCTTATATAGAGGAAAATTTTAAAGTCAAAAAAGGAAGAAACAATCGTGCTGTGGCAGGACTTTCACTTGGTTCAGGACAGGCTACTGATATAGCGGCAAGACACCCGGAGCTTTTTTCAGCAGTTGGAGTATTTTCAGGTGTTGCAATACATCTAATGAAAAAATCATCGACAGCCATATCGGTTTGAAGCTGTCTTTATGTCGGCAGGAGATGAAGAAAAAGAGATACTGCTTGGAATCAATGAGATGGTAAAGGAATTTTCACGACAGGGGAAAAACAGTACACAAAAAGTATATGAGGGCTATCATGAATGGCATGTATGGAGAAAGAGCTTTAAGGATTTCGCACAGATGCTTTTTACATGGGATGACGCAGAGCTTGATGATATTAATAAAGCTGTCCCGGTCAGATCAAAGAATATTGATTTTACCACACCGGTACAGGCGGATGAGAGCATGGTATTTTTTGATCCGGTGTACAGGCAGATACAGTTCGAAAATGACGAGGATGGAAAACCGGCTGGCAAATATCCGGATGTCATACATGGTATCCGTGTGACGGAGGATAACAGCATTGAAGTAAATCTTTTTGCACCTGATGCAAAAGCGTGAGCGTAGTTCTTGAAAATGGCACGGAGGAGCTTCTTTACAGATCAAAGAAAAATGATGGTTATTGGGAAAAAACAATAGGTAATCCGGCAGAGGGATTTAACTATGTGACATTTATGGTAAATGGAACACCTGTAGTAAACCCTGCGGCACCTGTCGGGTTCGGATATAACAGGGCTGTAAACTTTGCTGAGGTACCTGAGAGGAACTTTGGCTGGCATGAGCTTAAGAAAACAGATCATGGTCAGATACATATCCATTATTCGTGTGATGGAGACGGACAGGTCAGTATGAATTATGTTTATACACCAGCCGGTTATGGAGAGGATAACTGTGATATCGGCAAAGTATGTGTGCTTGAGTGTGCTGCGGACGAAAGAAATTTTGCTGGATACATCAGGGAAAGATAGCAAATATCATGGATAATCTGTCGGGTGAAGGCAGGATAAAAGGAATTATGATAATAATGGCAGACAGCACGATATCTGATGATATCATCGGGAACATAACAGCCATGTACGGAATTAAGGACAGTGCACAAAAAGAATGGTTCAAAAAAGGAGATAATGAATCCTGGACATCATGCAGACACAGATTTGTAAATTTAATGTGCGGGATACAGTAAAACAGCGACAAAAAGGAGAGAAAAATGGCAGGAGCATATAAGACAGGCAAATACAGAAATATATTCAAAGAGTATGGGTATCCGGAAGAAGAAATTCAAAAAAGAGTAGAGGATACTTTTAACACGATATTCTATGGGAATGATGATGACGTTTTTATCATGAAGCCGGTGATGATATGGGATATATGGAGGATACCGGCAATCATGATGTGAGAACCGAGGGAATGTCATATGGCATGATGGTATGTGTACAGCTGGATAAAAAAGCAGAGTTTGACAGACTGTGGAAATGGGTGCGCACATATATGTACATAGAAGATGGTCCGGCAAAAAAATTATTTTGCGTGGTCATGTCAGACAAACGGAAAGCGAAATGCCGATGGACCGGCACCTGATGGTGAAGAGTATTTTG
>ENA-OQEN01000293-OQEN01000293.1-human-gut-metagenome-genome-assembly--contig:-NODE-293-length-21960-cov-2.967343_pt1 | contig 21960 bp, 27 predicted proteins | sample MGYA00242791_ERZ504627 | MGnify/ENA primary metagenome ERZ504627 (study PRJEB26092, sample SAMD00036316) | human gut metagenome | host: Homo sapiens | study: EMG produced TPA metagenomics assembly of... | reverse complement strand
GCCCGCCCGCGGGCCGGCGCAAGCATGCCGCGAGCACGCGCCGCGCGGGGTTGACAAATCTATAGAGACACCCCCCGCACGGATGCGGCCCCGATCGTTGCCGAATACATGCTCAAGCCCACCGTCATCGCACAGGACGTAGGCGGTCGAATCGCCCATCCTGCCGAACACGAGCTCCCCCTCGCACGCAGCCACGGCGACCAGGGTTGCCCCGGACCCCTCGCCCAAACATGAGGACACCTTGCTCACGAATGCATCTACCGAGACGAACGCCTGATACATGCACCACTCGCCGAGCGCCCAGCGACCCGCCGCATCTCCGACAGCATCGAGGCCGATTTCCATGCCTTGTCGAACGCCCCGCAGCACAACCTGGACATGACGTCGCCGAACGGCGCGCCGCCAATCCCGTCGCTCAAGCAAGCGCAGTCGTCCCCGTACCAAGCGCAGTCCTCGTTGCCCAAACGGGCGCCGCGCTCGCTTGAGGACGCCGCGACGAGCATGAAATCCCGCATATCTGAGATGTCCTCGACGGAATGGCGTTCGACCGGAGCTTCCTGGGAAGCCGCACCATGAGATAGCTCGTCAACGGGCAGGGCAAGGGACTCGGCGCTCATCTCGGAGCCCGAGCCGGCACCCAGGTCGAACCCGGCACCACCCAGTTGCTTGTCTTCGTGGTTATGCATGGTCGTATCCTTTCGATTCGACGGATCGTACGACCCGATTCTCCCTGTGCGAATCGCGCACGTTGTGCAACCGTGCATCTGCGTCTACCCGAGCACCTCGAACCGATAGTTCTCGTCGCGCATGCGGGATGCCCATGAAAAGTTGGCGGCACAGTAGTCGCCAGACAGCACACGGCGCGGAAAGATGCAGATAAGATCGCCATGGTGCAATTCGCAGCTATCACCCTGCAGCAGCACCGGCAACGCCTCAAGATCGGCCGGCGTCACCAGCGTGCCGTACCTGCTGCCCTGCCGTCGGTGCCCACGTCGCAATTGTCCAGCGCCCACAATCGAACGTGATCTCGCAGTGATGCCGCGAGGCGTACGCCGCACGGGTGGCGACTGGGCAGCGCCCGCGGTCAGCGCACCATGCGCGATCCTCGCGACCGATACGCGCGCCCTGCGTCTCCGAAAAGCGGTAGACCGTCACTGCTCGGGCGCCGTCGTCGAGCTGTATTGAGTAGTCGAGCGGATCAGGGCCAGCCATCACGACGGGCACCAGCTGGGCCTCCCGCAGCGCAGAATCTGTAACGACGGGGGCGATCCCCCCGACACTCACCGGCGTCTCGCGTAAGGCAAAGCCCATCTCCTGACGGTTGTCGCGCGCACCAGCCAAGCTCGCGTACACGCACGCCGCGATCACTCCGCGCTGCGCGTCCTTGATGGTCTCAACGTTATCGGCGAGAACCATGTCCAGCCGCCCAGCCTCGTCATCAATGGCCTGACCAAAAGCCTGGCAGATCGTAGGCGAGGCCATCGGCCTGGAGCGCCGCCGCTGAACGCGTGCGGAACGCATCGGTCCGGATGAAGTTCGCTTGAGCTCTTTCCACAAGTCGATATCCAAAAAGATTCGACCCGTCGCTTCGAGGTCGTGCGCGACGTCGCGCGCATTCTCGTCCAACAGCTTAGCTACCCGCGAGCCGCGAGCTGTGCGGTCACGAACCAGATGCGCAAACGACGCGTACCTCGACGTCGCTGAAAAGCTCCGCTGTGCTCGAGCGAGCTCGTCTTGGGGCGACAAGCGGTAGACGCGGCTCGCGTCGTACTTCGATTTAACAGCGTTGTCATATGAGGCGAGCACCTGGCACTCGGGCACACCCGAGAACTCCCTGCAAAACGCTTGGCGAACGTCTTGAGTGCTTCGGCCATAGCGCGATCCTTCCCTGAGACGACCTGCGACCGCAAGCGACGACCGCAACCTCAATGAATGTATCTGACTCAGCCGTTAACGGTTCCTTCCGTGGCAGTTCTTGAATTTCTTCCCACTTCCGCAAGGACACGGATCATTGCGCCCCACATTAGCGTAAGGATCGGCATCGACCGCGGTATCGGCATACGAACGATCGACCACCTCGAAAAAGGGGCAGTCTTCGAACATGAGAGCGAGATCGGTGCCTCAGGATGGAAAACGGCCATCCCTTGAGGTTGTCAAGCGAGGTGCAATCTGCGAACATCCAGCTCATGTCGGAGGCAGACGAGGTGTCGAAGCCCGAGACGTCGAGGGATCTCAGGGAAGAGCAGCCTGCGAACATGCACGTGAAATCCTCAACACGACGCGTATCAAACGCGAGACATCGAGTTGCCTCAGATTTCCGTCGTTGAAGAACATGTGACGCATGTTCGTGACGCGGGACGTGTCGAAGCCCGAGACGTCGAGCTTCCGCAGCGACGAGCAGCCGTTGAACATCGACTTGAACGACTCTACATGCGGCGTCCTGAAGCCGGAGACGTCGAGTGCTCGAGCCCGCCGCAGCCGTAGAACATCCAGCCCATGTCCGTGGCAGACGAGGTGTCGAACCCCGAGACGTCGAGCTCCCGCAGCGAAGAGCAGCCGCAGAACATCGACTTGAACGACTCGACGTGCGGCGTCCTGAAGCCGGAGACGTCGAGCCGTCGCAGCGAGGAGCAGTCGTTGAACATGGAGTCGAATGACTGGACCCTGTCCGTCTTGAAGCGTCCAACATCCAACACGACGAGCGCCGAGCATCCATCAAACATGCTGGCCATGGAGATGACCTTCGATGTGTCGAAGCCACCCACATTGATCCCCTGCAGCGCCGCGCACCCGTGAACATGGCGTTCATGCGCTCGACCTGCGAGGTGTCGAACCCGAACACGTCCACGTATTCGAGCGACGAGCAATCGTGGAACATGAACTGCATGTCAGTCACCGCAGAGGTGTCCAGGCGGTCGATGTGCAGCAACTCGGTAAGGTTTTTGCACCCCGCAAACCACGCGCGCATCCTCGCAGGGCGAACCTTGGTCAAAAAGTCGACGATTTTGATACTCTGCCAGGGAGAATCGCTTTGCCACTCCTTCACGCCCCACCCACCGCAGCTCATGTCGTAGCACGGCCCCACGTGTTCGGCAGCGTACGTCACGCCGCGGTAACGGTATTCCCGAATGTCTACGGTTTGCTTGCTGTCGCCGAAGACGAGCAGGTCGGCCTCTGCGTCCGAAAACGGCGTGCCATCGGGGCCGGTCAGCTTGTACACGCCGGCGAGTACGACGCCCGACTCGACACGGCACCCTGCTCGGAGCCGCCCCCATCCTCGAGCGTCGGCGTGACTTCGGCACGTATGTCATCTGCTGGAAACGCTCGTCATCCGTACCCTCCGCCACCCGCGTGAGCAGGCGACGAATATGGAGGCGATCGCGGTCGCGCGGATCCCAGGCGGTGCAGAGCGCGATCGCCTGGCCAAGCAGCAACTCGCGCTCCTCATTCATATAGTCTGGGAGGCTCAGGCTATCGCGCTTCTCCTCGATCAGTGCACGAAACGCATCGTCGTCATCGAGCTTCACCTCTCCACGCCAGAAGCCCGAAACATCGCCGCGCTTGGCGTACTGCACCGAATACCTCGGCGCCTTGCGCAGCGCGAGCTGGTACATCAGCGCCGAGCGACCAAAGATCGACCTCTGGGTCGTTGCGCAGGTCATACAGCTCATCGTGCTCGCGGCAGGCTTCCGAATCCCTCTCTCGCAGCGCGAACTTGGGGATTGACTCCGGGGCGCAGTACTCCGCCATGCCCATACGCGGGTGCACGCCCGGCGCAAATGAAGGGGTTACGTCCTCGTCCGCATACTTAGACTGGCCGAAGTCGATCAGATAGACCCAATCGAAGACCCCGTCATCCGAAGAGCGCCGCACGTACACGTTCCAAGACGACAGGTCGGCATGGGCGATCCCCCTCTTCTTCCCCTTCCCTTGCTCGGCAAGAAGGTCAAGTACATCCAGCATGCGCAGGCCGAACGTCGTGACCTGACCCGCTCCGAACGGCTCGTGATGTTTCTGCAAGACCTTATCGAGCCGCTCGGCGGGGCTGCCGACCTCCTCCATGAGGAAGGCGGGGCTGTACGTGACGCCGCCAGCCCCGTCGTCGATCACGAAGAACCCGCACGCGTAGGCCTGCGGCACGTGGCCGTCGAGTCCGTCGAGCGCGCAGAGCATATCGTACTCATCGTATAGAGCGCCCCATTTCGCCTTGCGGCGAAGACGCTCGCCTGCCTGGTACGGCTCCGGAAAGTGTTTGAACACCTTGAGGATGCCGCCGACCGGCAGGCCGGCTGAATCGGCACGCGGTAGATCGTGGCGTAGCGCCCTCGTCAATCCGGCTTGCGGTCAGCGGATCGATGGACGACGAGCCGTTCTTTCCGACGACCGGCGCGTTATACCACACGGACTCCAACCGGATATGCTCTCCCATGTCCTTCTCCCCTGCTCACATGCGAAGGTACCTGCGCTACACCATGAACTTCATCCACGCCGACTCGGCGAACGACAGCTCGTCGCCAGAGGCGAGCTCGGTCTTGGAACCTTTGGTCAGCTTTTGAACAGACCCGTCGAGATGGCGCACCTTGGTGCCGTTCACATCGTGCTGCTCATAGCTCCAGGTGCCGCCGGCGCACGTGAACGTACCGTGCCGCTGTGACACGTACTTGAATGTACGTATCGAGGCAGCACGATATCGGGCGCAGGGTCACTGCTGCGACGCGCCACGCCGATCACGTCGCCGGGCCGCACCACGTACGTCCCCATCGCGGGATCCTCGGGCGCCAGGCGAGCCAAGCGCGAGGATGGGTCGTCTTGCTCATCATCGTTGCCCAGCTGCGGCGTCATAGACGGTGCGATCGTACTCGAGAAAGCCGAGTCACCGCCTGCCGGGGTAATCGAGCCCTCAGCGGCCACAGACGGGAAGGCCGACTCAATCCACCCCATGAGACCGTCGACGCGTTGGAGAGTCCGCGCGTGCTCGTACGCCATCTGCAGCGAGTAGATTGTCTCGCCCTCGTAGTAGCAATACGGCGCCCCGTCGCGCTGGACCTCGATCCTACGTGCTACCAGCACCGCGTCCACACGGTCGACATCGACCAAGCTCAGCGGCAGGCAGAAGAAGACCTCGCCGCCCTTGCTGCGCTTCGGATTCCACGACGGGATGGCGCTGGAGAACATGTAGCGCGCCCGCGTCTGCGCAAGCTCGCACGCGTCACTCAGCGCCCGCCACAGCGATCGGCGCAGGCGCTCGTCGCCGTCCACGATTCCCTTCAAGCTCGAGGAGCTCCTGGCGTTTCTTGGGATCGGATTCGCGCTCCGCCTCATCGATGAGGGGCACCGCTTCAGCAGAACCCGCGAACAGCACGCGCAGGGCGGAGGGTTCGACGCGGTTCCAGCGCAGCATCAGATGCTCGAAGTCCGGCACGAGCTCGAAGGAGCCGTCGTACACGACGTCGGTCAGGGTTCGGTAGTACACGGCTCGCTGGGGCATGTCGGTGCCGAGTGCGCGGACAAGGCGCTTGCCAGCATTGCCCGAGCCCTTAGTGCAGAACGACTTGACGATCCATTCGGCTTTAGCCTTGCTGTTCGGCTCACAGAAGCAGTAGATGTCCTCGAAGTTACGGTTGACCAAACCCGTGCAGAAGACCGCGAACTTGCCCTGGGCATCCTGTCCGTAGCGAATCTTCTCCTCGTCCAGCAGATGCAGAAACGTACCGTTGAGATACCAGCTGAGAATCTCATGGCCGCCGTCACGATCGGTAAACGACCACGGCTCGGGCAGAGCGAGGTCCATGAGCTGCTTATATGCGCTATCCGACACGTAGGCAAAATCCCACAGCCTCTGGTAGGGGCGTTGGGAACCGTCCTCGCGATCGACGCCGTAGGTGTAGTACGGCTTGGGATTCTTGCGCACCGGCTTCTTGTTTGGGTCGCTCTGCTTGAGCTTCACCACAAGCACCTGCTCCTCGCCCGCTTGGTCGCGGACGGACACCTGGAAGCGGATGATGTCGCGCATGCACTTGTAGGACTTATCGGCAAACGCCAGTTTCCAGCCCGCCTTGAGAAGGTCTTCCGCATCGGTTCCCCCCGTCGTCCTGTTGACCGCCTCACGGGCAGCATTGGTGATAGCGCAGAATTCGAACAGGTCGCCGGTGATGGTATCCATGGCCTCGGCTCCTACGTCGGTGGTTATGAAAAATGATACCGCTATCCAGCGCTCGTCGGACGGTGCCGGCGAGGCATTCCTCAGACGTTAATTGGCGGTTGCAAGGTGCTCGCAGGCGCTCCTCCCGTCGTGGTTGGCAAGGCTACGATATCGCCGGGCGGCGCTCCTGTTGCGCAACACGAAGGCGCGAGCGCTGCGGCGGGAAGCGAGCGCCGCGGCAGCGTGACACCGCAAGCGCTACGGCAAGGTGCCGGGCAACCCTCGCGAGCTCGATGGGCGTCCTCCGCCTGCGTCAGGTCAACGAAGCCGCCGGGGACATGCGCCAAGCTCTTGCAGCCGAAGAACAGCCGCGCCGCGTTTCGGATGTTCTCCATGCCACGTCCCTCGTGCGCGATGCGCTCCAGTGCCGTGCAGCCGTCGAACATGCCCTGTGCGCGCAAAACGCCAGAGAGATCCATGGTGCCGAACGCCACCTCGCGCAGCAAGGCGCACCCGTCGAACATATAGCTCTCGTCAATGAGTTCATGGGTGCCCCAGCCCGCCAGGCTCGCACGCTCGATCGGCGTATAGGAGAACATGCCGCGCGCCGCCTGCAGGCGAGGCATGCGCCACATGGACACATCGAGTTGCGAGAGGGACGAACAGCCGCTGAACAGGAAGCTCGCCTCGCGGACGCTCGCGGTGTCCCACAACGCGCAATCGAGCTGCGACAGGCGCGCGCAAAAGCGGAACATGCCGGAAAGGTTTTCGATACGACCGGTCTGCAGGCCATCGACGCCCGTGATGCGCTCCAGGTTGCAGCAGCCATAGAACATCCGCTCCGCCGTGACGAGCCGCCCGGTTCGCGCGCCGACGAACGAGACCTCGTCGAGCCAGGTGCACATCCGAAAGAAATCGGACGCGTCCTCGAGGTTCGGAGCACCCAGCGCCGCGAAATCGAACGAGTGCAGTCTACGGCATCCGCGAAACATGCCGCCCGCCTCGCGCAGCTCAGGAAACCCCTGCGCGGGAAGGACAACCTCGCGCAGCTCGCGGCAATCTTGGAACATGCCCCATGCGCTGCGCACGCGCGAGGTATCGAATGCCGAAAGATCGATACGGCGCAACTTGGAGCAACCCGCGAACATCTCGCTCGCGCTCGGCTCCCGCGCTGCCATCGGGGCACGTCAAGTTTTCCAGACCGTCTACGGCGGTCAGGTGGAGGAAACCGGCGAACAATCGATCCAAGCGCTCCACCTGCGCACCGGACTGCACGCTCACCGCGTGGACTTGGTCGGCGATCTGCCGCCAGGGAACCTCGTCCGCACACGGGACGAAGCCGTCGACCACCAGCGTTCCGCCGTCGTCCAGATACCAACCTTTATCGCTACGCATGCGGAACCTCGCTTCCTCGTTCGGAACATGGGAGCAGTCGATAGGATGCTTCGCCTAGCTGAAGTTTACCGCACGCCATCACGCTGTTGCGCACCTGCAGGCTCCCCGGCGAAAACGCAGCCTTGCCAGCGGAAAGCGCTTGTCATACGCTAAGCGAGCTCCATCTCATGTGAAACGAAAGGCTCCCATGGACGCATTCATGCGTTTTGCTCTCAACGTGCGCGAAATCGTGCGAAAAGACCCCGTGCTCGTCGTGGCCATCGTGCTGGCGATCATCTCGTGCGCCGCCGTCCCGCCCGACGCTGCCTATGCGGAATACGTCGACCTTCGCACCATCGGCATGCTCTTCAGCCTCATGACGATCATGGCCGGGCTCTCGCGTCTCGGCGTGTTCCGCATCGCCTGCCGTCATCTCCTAAGCGCCGTACGCGGACCCCGACGCCTCGCGCTCGCACTCACGCTCCTCGCCTTCTTCTCGAGCATGCTCATCACGAACGACGTCGCCCTCGTGACGTTCGTCCCCTTCGCCCTGCTGGCGCTGCGCACGCTCGATTCCCCACGCCATGCATGCTTCACCGTAGTCATGATGACCATCGCCGCGAACCTCGGCAGCATGCTCACGCCCATCGGCAACCCGCAGAACCTTTACCTCTACAGCACATCGCACATGGCTCTCACCGACTTCCTGCTGCTCATGCTGCCTTATGCCGCAGCAGCGCTCGTGCTGCTCGTGGGCGCGATCGCGTTCTTTGGCCGAATTCCAGAGCACGCGAAGGAGAAGGCGGCGCGCAGCGTGGACGCGGGCAACCCGGCCAGCAGCAGCGAAGACGGCAGTGCGGACAGCCCGGCAACTTGCGGTGAAGCCGACAACGCTGCTAGCGCCGCGGACGCCAACGAAACCCCGCAGCTCGCCAGCGATGCCGACGACCCCGCACCCTCCCCGCTCCGCGTGCTCCCCTGGGCGGCCACTTTTCGTACTCGCCCTGCTTTCCGTCGCGCATATCCTCCCCTACCAGGCAATCGTCGCGGCAACCATCGTCGTGGCGCTTGCCGCAGACCGCCGCGCGCTTCTGCATGTGGACTACGCGCTGCTGTTCACGTTCATCGCGTTCTTCGTCTTCGTGGGCAACGTCGGCCGCATCGAGGTGGTGAGCGCCGCGCTTGCCCAGCTCATCGATGGTCACGAGCTCGCCGTCTCCGTCATCGCGAGCCAAGTGCTCTCGAATGTGCCTGCCGCCATCTTGCTCTCCGGCTTCACGTCGAACTTCGCTGCGCTCATCGTGGGCACGAACCTCGGCGGCTGGGTACGCTCATCGCGTCCATGGCGAGCCTCATCTCGTATAAACAGGTAGCACTCGTGCTCCCGCGCGAGAAGGGCCGCTATTTCATGCTGTTCACCGTGTGGAACATCGCGTTCCTCGCCGTACTTGCGGTGCTTGCCGCCGTGTTGGAGGTGCTATGAGCAACAGCCGAACTACCCGCACGCAAACCGCCCCTTCACTCGAAGATTTCGCAGTTTGGAGCGTCCAGCCCAACCGAACAGACGCCGTCGAGCTTATAGATGGACAATCCGCCACGCGCGTGCCCGAGCTTGTGCCGCTTCGCTACGAGCGCATGGGCGCCTCACCTTTCACGTTCTTTCGCGGCACAGCCATCATCATGGCGCGCGACCTCTCCACGCAGCCGGTCAGCGGTATCGAAGTGCAGTGCATCGGCGACGCGCACATCGCGAACTTCGGCGTTTTCTCGAGCCCCACGCGCCATCTCGTGTTCGATGTTAACGACTTCGATGAAACCGCACCGGGCCCATGGGAATGGGATATCAAGCGCCTCGCCGCGAGCGTCGAGATTTGCGGGCGCGACCGGGGCTTCGCCAAGAAAGACCGCCGAGACGCCGTGCGCGCCTGCGCCAAGCAGTACCGCCGCTCGCTCTGCAGCTTCGCCAAGATGGGGGAGCTCGATGTGTGGCATGCGCACCTTGACGTAGAGCAGGCGCTCGACGAGTTCGAGCGCGACCTCCATGGCAAGACCGGGCGCACCGTGCGCCGCGCGGTTGAGAAGCGCGCCAGAAGGATAACCAGCGCGCCGCCGATAAGCTCGCCCATCGAGTCGGCGATGCGCTGCGCTTCAACTCGCAGCCTCCCGAACTCGTGCCCCTTAGCGACCTTGAGGCGCTCCAGGCTACACCGACGGCAACGAACTTTTTGCAGCCCTGCAGGAGCTGCTTGACTCCTACCTCGCAAGCCTCCCCTACGACCGGCGCATGTTGCTGGAGCACTACCATGTGCACGACGCCGCGCGCAAAGTCGTGGGCGTGGGCAGCGTGGGCACGCGTGCATGGATCGCGCTGCTCGCCGGTAAAAACGCCGACGACCCGCTTATCCTGCAGGCCAAGGAGGCGAGCGAGTCCGTAGTCGAGCGCTTCTGGCGACCCGCGCCCTTCGCGAGCCATGCCGAGCGCGTGGTGCAGGGGCAGAAGCTCGTCCAAAGCACAAGCGACATCCTGCTCGGGTGGACCAAAGCCACCGCGCCCGACGGCACCGCGCGCGATTACTATGTACGCCAGCTCTGGAACGGTAAGGGGTCGATCGACCTCGAGCGCATTGGCGTCGGCAGTTTGGAAAGCGTCGCCCGCTTGTGCGCCCACGCGCTTGCGCACGCACACGCCCGCACCGGCGACGAATTGGCCATATCGGCCTATCTGGACGACGGAGACGCGTTTGAGGACGCACTCTGGAACTTCTCGCAGGCATACGCCGACCAGAACGAGGCCGACTACGAGGTCTTCATGGCTCGCCACGGCGCGCGGGCGTAGCGAATGAAGCCATTTCTTGGCAATCGGGCACCTCAAATTAGCTCAACCCAAAACCAACAAGCCGCGAAGGGCGCCTGCACCCTTCGCGGCTTATCACGTCGGAAGAAATGATAAAACGAACCCGGTTCGTTTTATTATTTTAGGCTTGAGCCTTGGCGCCGTCGGCCGGAGCCTCGGGGCGCTCACCATGGCCGTAACGAGCCTTACCCATCTGCGACCACTCGGGCTCCTCGTCGGGGATGGAGCCGGCCTCCTTGGTGAAGAGCTCCTTCAAGCAGTTGTATGCCACGAAGATGCCCAGAATCACGATGAGGATTGCGAACACGAGCTGCAGGCCGGAAGTCGCGATGACCGCCATGCCGCCGGCAGCGAGCGCGTTCGCGCAGCTGATGATGCTCTGCACAAGCGAGGTGAACGTGCAGGCGAGCAAGAACGCCACGGGAACGTAGAGCATGAAGCCCTTGCGGCCGGTGCACTTGCAGAACACCGCGAGCGTGATCATGGTCATGCCGCCAAGCAGCTGGTTGGACGCGCCGAAGAGCGGCCAGATGTTGTTGTAGCCGCCAAATGCGAGCGCGAAGCCGAGCGCCAGCGTGAGCACGGTGGCAACCCAGGTGTTCGAGAAGACCTTGGCAAGGCCGGTATTCTCGGCTGCCACATCCTCGGCGGCGTCGTCGCCCTTTGCGAAGAACTCCTGGAACGAGAGGCGGCCGATGCGCGCCACAGCGTCAACCGAGGTCAGCGCGAGCGCGGAGACGCACATGGTCATGAACACGGTGGCAAGCGTCCCGTTCACGCCGAAGGCCATCATGCCGCGCGCCACACCCTGCGAGAAGATCTGGAACGGCGTGCCCTGAAGCGCACCGGCGGCGCCGGTGTTGTTGATCTGGGAGTACATGATGGCGGCCACCACGATGGCGAGCACACCCACGAAGGACTCGACGATCATGGCGCCGTAGCCCACGACGACGGTATCCTGTTCCTTCTCGACCTGCTTGGACGAGGTGTTGGTGGAAACGAGGCTATGGAAGCCGGAGAGCGCGCCGCACGCGACCGACACGAACAGCAGCGGGAACAGATAGCTGCCGTTTGCGGCGAGCGCCGAAATGTCGGCGACCATCGGGGCGGTCATCGTGGCCTCGCCGTTGGCGCCGAGCACGAAGATGCCGAGCACCGCGCACACGATCATGACGATCATCATGATGCTCGTGAGATAGTCACGCGGCTGCTTGAGGGTCTGGATGGGCATAGCCGCAGCAAACAGCAGGTACACCGCGATGACCGCGAACCAGCCAAACTTGCTCAGATACACCGGGAACTGCATGCCCACGGCGAACATGAGAACGAAGAGCACCACAGCAAGCAAGAGCTCTTTCCAACCGCTAAGGCCGAACTTGCGGTTGATCCAGCCGAATGCGATAGCAACGAACGTGAAGAGGATCGAGATGGTGCCCGCCGTGCCGCCGGCATAGGAGGCGGCCGCGTCCACGGAGCCATCGGCGGCGAAGGTGGCCTGGAAGGTGCCAGCGACCATGTCCACGAAGGCCGCGATCACGATGATGGTGAACAGCCAGCTAAAGAGCAGGAACAGGCGGCGTCCCGTGCGACCGATGTACTTGTCGATGAGCTGGGCGAGCGACTTGCCGTTGTTCTTCACGCTGGCATAGAGCGCACCGAAGTCGTGCACGGCGCCGAAGAAGATGCCGCCCACGAGCACCCACAGAAGCACCGGCAACCAGCCGAACATCATCGCCGCGATAGTACGTGACCGGGCCCGCACCGCAGATGGAGCTGAACTGGTGCGAAAACGCCGTGAAGCACGAGGCGGGCGAGAAATTCTTGCCGTCCTCCATGCGCTTGGCAGGGGTAAGAGCCTCGCGGTCGATCCCCCAGGTCTTTGCCAGCCATCGACCATATACGAGGTAGCCGGCGGCAAGCACCACCGCGGCCACCACAACGACGACCATTCCGTTCATGACACGTTCCTTCCCTCGGAGCCCCGAAGATGATGCGATCTACATGCGCGCCCACCGGCTCACCGGCCTGGGCGCATCGCGCGAGCACGGGCAGATACAAAAAAGCGAGGGCCTCGATATACGACGGCCCTCACCTTACAGCCGCCCGCGATAAGCGCGGGCTGGCGATATACCAAACCCGCGCTAGCTAATAATCTCACCCGAAATTAGTAGGTAAGCATGCATCGCAGAGCAACCTTTCGTTCTATCGAGCGCGGCCCCGTGCCGCCCTCGCTGCCCTTTCGGCGAACTAGATTGTGTCGCTTTAGTTGAGTGGAGTCAAGGAATGTTACAGGACTGTTGCAGGCTGACGTCTTGTCAAGCACGGAGGAGGAGAGGTTCTGGTGGTGGCAAGCCCGGCAGCGAGGGCGAATTCGTCTGGCAGGCCCGCTCCATCGCTACGCGAACAGCTTCGCTGCGGCCTCCACCTGCTCCACGGTGCCAACGAGACCAACCTTATCGCCCTTGTGCAGCTCGGTCCGCGCATCGAGGAACAGCGTCACCTCTCCTCCGCGGCGGAGCGCCACCGCATTGACACCCGTCTTTGCGCGCAGATCGAGGTCGGCAAGGGTGCTCCCCGCGGCCGTACTTGCCTCGCCCACCAGCACCCACTCGAGCTCCACCTCGGAAAGCGACGCCACCAGGCGCTCGAACGCACGCCGCCGCGCACTTGGGCGTTGTCGCCCAAGGCCTCGTAACCGCTTGCACGCAGCTCGTTCGCGTAATCCTGAATTTGGCGGGGCGTGTAGCCCAAATCGATGAGCGTATGGCGCATAAGCTCGATACCGCCCTCGAGCTCCGGTCTCACGACCTCGTTGGCGCCAGCGGCCGCGAGCGCTTCAGGCCGTCTTCGTCCTCGGCACGCGTCACGATGTGCAGGCCAGGCGCGAACAGGCGCGCTTCGTAGGCAATCGCCTCGGCCGCCGCGTCTCCGCCGCCCGCGATCACGAGCACGCGCGCTGCATCCAAGTGGGCATGGGCCAAAATCTCGGAATTGGCCGCATCTCCCACAAGCACGCACAGCCCATCCGCCTCTGCCTCCTCCGCCGTTTCCAGCTCGCGCTCTACGACCAAACACGGGATATCGAGATTCTTGAGCACTTCGGTCACGCACCTGCGCGTGCCCATACCCCACCACGACTACGTGATCGCGTACGTCACTCGACGGCACCTCAAACTGGCGCACATGGCGCTCGTACAGGGCAGCGAGCCGCGCATGCTTGCGCATCCACCCCTCGATGGGGTCGATAAGCTTGAACGTGAACGAATTGAGCGCGATCGACACCACGGCGCCACCCAAAATGAGCGTGTACTGCTCGGCGGTGAGAATCCCCAGCCCCATACCGGTCTGTCCGATGATGAACGAGAACTCGCCAATCTGCGCGAGCCCCGCCGCCACCGTGAGCGTGCCATGCAATCCAGCCGAGAGCACTACGCCGAGCACCATGTTGATGAGCCATTTGCCCACCATGATGAGCGCCACGAGCGCAATAAGCTCTCCCATATGCGAAGCGAGGGTCACCGGGTTGACCATCATGCCCACCGAAGCGAAGAAGATGATGGAGAAGAGGTCTTTGAAGGGAATGGCCTCGGCAGCCACGCGATGCGAGAGCTTGGACCCGCTCACCACCACGCCGGCCAGGAAGGCCCCGAGCGCTACCGAGAGATCGAACAGCAGCGAAGCCGCCATGGCCGTGCCGAGCGCGATCACCACCACGGCCAACTGGAAGAGCTCGCTGGGCAGAAGCGCGCGATCTTACCGAGCACCCACGGCAGCACGCGCGAGCCCACCACGAGCATAAGCAGCACGAACGCCACCGTTTTAAGCAGCGCTTCGGCAAGGCCCGCCGCCAGCTCGGCACCCGAGGTCTCGCCCGGGCCGAAGACACCGGCAGCACCACCAAAATCACGACCGTCGCCAGGTCCTCCACGATGAGCCACCCCGTCGCCACACGGCCACCATGGCTCTGGTACAGGCCCGCGTCCGTCAGGTTCTTGATGAGGACCACCGTCGACGCGATGCTCACCGAAAGGCCGAGCATGATGCCCGCCTCGGGCGTCCATCCGAACGCCTGCGCCAGCGCATACCCCGCCACGGTACCCACGGCTATCTGCAAGATAGCTCCCGGCACCGCGATGCCTTTGACCTCGAAGAGTCCTTGAGCGAGAAATGCAGGCCCGTGCTGAACATCATGAACATGACGCCGACTTCGGACAGCTGGTTCATGGCATCCGAATCACCGATGAAGCCCGGCGTAAATGGGCTCACCACGAGCCCGCCAACAAGATAGCCCACGATGGGCGGCAAGCGAAGCGCACGCGCCACAACGCCGCCGGCAAATGCCGCGACGAGCGCGAACACAAAGGTCATAAGCAGAATGGTATCCCCGTGCATATCTCTCCAAATGTTCAAGCGAAATTAGACCGCGCAGCGCGGGCCCTGCGAGCATGTGCTATTGGTCTACCCAAAATCAGAGCGCGCCATCCGGTCGGGCCACGTGCCTAGCGCTTCGCCGCCTGCGCATTCGCTGTGACGTTTGGCGCTTGGCCCTCCTTGTTGCCCCCGCATACTTGCCCGCTAAGGTATCATCCAAGTGACATCCTGCTCGATTTGAGTCACATTCTTGGTGCAGCGCCCTGCGCGCAGCCGCGTGAACCGCCTCAAGCCGAGCGCTTCGGCATTGTACGGTACGCGCAATTCGGGGGAGTTCATGGAAGCAACTGCCATCATTCTTGCTGCGGGCGAGGTACCCGCATGAAATCCAACCATGCTAAGGTCGCCCACAAGATTCTGGGCAAACCGATGATCGAGTGGTTGCGACGCAGCGATTGCCGCTGGCTGCCAGCGCATCATCGTGGTCGTGGGCAGCCACGCGCAGGAAGTGCGCGATATCATCGACGCCTCCTATGCGAGCGCCGCGGTGTCCATCGAATGCGTGGAACAGGCCGAACGACTGGGAACGGGCCATGCCGTCAAGGTCGCCCTCTCGGCATGTGGCATCTCGGAAGGGCCGGTCGTGGTGCTCAACGGCGATCTGCCGCTCATCCAGCCCGAAACCATCCAGCGATTCGCCGAGACCGTCGCCACCGGAACAGCCGCGGGCGCCGTGCTCTCGATGCTGCCGCCCGATCCCTTCGGCTACGGCCGCATCGTGCTCGACGATGCGGGTGCCTCATCGAGATCGTCGAACAGAAAGACTGCACGCCCAGCCAGGCTGCCATCCAGGAATGCAACGCCGGCTGCTACGCCTTCGACGGCGCCCTGCTCGCCGCCCACATCGACGAGATCAACAACGACAACGCCCAGAGCGAGTACTATCTGCCCGACATGCTCGCCATCCTGCGCGAGGCCGGGCAGCGCGTGACTTCCTTCTGCTGCGACGACTATCGCGACGGCCTCGGCGTCAACAGCCGCGCGCAGCTCGCCGAACTCACCGCCATCGCGCGCGATCGCATCAACGAGACCCTCATGGCGGAGGGAGTTACCTTTATCGACCCCGCCCTCGCTTGGATCGGGCCGGATTGCACCATCGGCCGCGACACGGTAGTGTGGCCGCTCACCTTTATGGACGGCACCTGCCATATCGGCGAAGGCTGCGAGGTTGGCCCCAACACGCGCCTCACCAATGTGACCTGCGGCAACGGCTGCTCGCTTAACGAAACCGTTGGCATCGATGTCGTCATCGAGAACGAGGTCACCGTGGGGCCGCGCGCCTATCTGCGGCCCGGCACGCACCTGCTCGACCGCGCCCATGTGGGCACGCATGTCGAAATCAAGAAATCCACCATCGGCGAGGCTCCAAGGTCCCCCACCTCTCGTATATTGGCGACACCACCATGGGAGCGGGCGTAAACATCGGCGCCGGCTCCATCACCTGCAACTACGACGGCGTCCACAAGAACCCGACCACCATCGGCGACAACACGTTCATCGGATCGGACACCATGATGGTCGCGCCCGTGAACATCGGGTCGAACGCGGTGACGGGCGCCGGCGGCACTATTACCAAGGATGTTCCTGACGGTGCACTTGCTATCGAGCGCACCGAGCAGCGCATCATAACCGGCTACTCCGAGCGCAAGATCGCGCGGCAGTAATGGTATCTATTGGCCTCGAACGTTACATCAGTCGAGCAGAAGGAGAAGGGGAACATGCCCATCAACGACCCATCGAAGACGTGTGCCATGCAGAAAACGCTGCGCCTGTACTCGGGCACGGCGAACAGGCCGCTAGCAGAAAAGGTCGCGGACCTATTGGGGGTCGAGCTCTCGGGCCTGGCACTCGAGAAGTTCGCCAACGGCGAGATCTACGCGCGCTTCGATGAGACGGTGCGCGGCGCCGACGTGTTCTTCATCCAGTCCATCTCGGGCGACGTCAACGACGCGCTCATGGAGCTGCTCATCGCAACCGACGCCGCGAAGCGCGCCTCGGCCCGCACTATCACCGCGTGCATCACCCACTACGGCTACGCGCGCCAGGACCGCAAGGCCGCGCCGCGCGAGCCCATCACTGCGCGCCTCGTTGCCAACCTGCTCGAGCGCGCAGGCGTTGACCGTGTCATCACGCTCGACCTGCACCAGGGGCAGATCCAGGGCTTCTTCGACATCCCCGTGAACCATCTCTCCGCGCTGCCGCTCTTTGGCGAGTACTACAACAACATGCACTTCGACACCGACAACCTCGTTGTCGTGTCTCCGGACGTGGGACGCGCCAAGGCTGCGAAGAAGCTCTCCGACATGCTCGATTGCTCGCTCGCAATCGCGCACAAGGGCCGTCCGCGCCACAACGCCGCTGAGGTCATGGGCATCATCGGCGATATCGAGGGCAAGACCTGCATCATCAACGATGACATGATCGACACCGCGGGCACGCTGTGCGCAAGCGTGCGCGAGCTCAAGAAGATGGGCGCCGGCGACATCTATGTGTGCGCTACCCATGGCATCTTCTCCGGCCCCGCCATCGAGCGCCTGAATGACGCCCCGATCGTCGAGTGCGTGGTCACGGACTCCATCCCCGTCGAGGCTGCCGGCAAGATCAAGACCATTACGGTGGCAGACGAGTTCGCCAACGCGATCGCGGCCGTGTACGACGAGGAGAGCGTCTCCAAACTCGTCGGCGGCGACTTCGCGTTGTAAGACATCCGCAATCGCAACGCCTGCAAAATAGGGGCCGCGGCATATGCCGCGGCCCCTATTTTGTGTTCAGAGCAATTTTTTCAATAAATCCAATTATTTCTGGCAGTTATTTCAACTATGAACGATTTGGCAGCCGCTGCGACGCCCGCCATGGCTTTTTGACGCCAACTCACCTAGCAAAATGCCTGGTTTTTGTCGCTTATTTGACGGTTCCGCCATCCAGCTGCGGACGATGCTCGCCGCATCGCCCCTGCAATCGTTCATAGTTGAAATAACTGCCAGAAAAAGCGGCATTTGAAAGAAAAACTACGCGGGAGGAAGTCCGCTCCCCGCCCGCAAGCCATTGAGCCATGCTGTCTGACGCTGGCGGACGCCAGAGTATCGATACCGAAGCAGGCCGCCAGCCGCCTTATGAATCGAACGGGCAATTGCTTCCAAAGCAACAATGTCACGCATCTGGTCCCGGTTGATAACGAGCACCGTAACGCCCATACCCTTGAGACCGTTGTTGCGCTGCCCGTCATGAATCCGACGGTTCTCCTCCTCGTGCCCGATTCCGTTGTACTCCGTATCAATATGGGCAGCAGGAATGTACGCATCGCACACAGCATACGGCACCCCTGACGCCATATGAAGCGAAGTAGTATCGAAATCAATCCGATGATTGAGCAGCATGCCTCCCTTCAGGGACGAAATCCCGAAAGCTCCGAATCGCAAGGGCGGGGCAAGCATCCCATACATGATCGACTCGGCTGGCGACCTCGAGCCCGTCGCTGCAAGACGTACGGCAGTTCTAAAGTTGGCGTACTCGCTGCTCTTTGCATAACGCGCCATTGCCTGAAGCTCTTTTATTGTCGCCACCGGCTCACTTGGATAGTGAATCTGCTCAACAGACTTTCTTTCAACCTCATCGGGCCAGACCCCGCCCCACGCGATAGGAAATGTGGCCTCTGGCGGCAGCGAATAGGAGCCCAACAGTTCAAGCAACAGAATGAGGATCTCAGGAACGGATCTGCCACGCGAGCACCTCAGCGCCGTGTACGCCGGAGAGGAACAATACACCCCAGGGGCAACGCGCATAATCGCACCAAGCGGCAGCGGGCCGGGGCACACATGGCAAAGCATCGGCGCTCGGGCGCGCCGCGCGCCCGCGCTCGCTACGAGCACGTGGAGCTCCTCGCTTTCATTTGGTGCCCACATGCCCAAGCGTGCTAAATCATCAAGATCAACCATATCCGCGTTGGGCACGCAACCCTCGATCGCATGGCGTTGCTCAACGCGGCCCACAACACTCCATGGCAAAGAGCCATACGTGCGGCGGGCCGAACGCACGCCTCGCAAAGCGGAAAAGTCTATGATCACAAGTGCTTCCATGTACGAACGGTATCACATGAGCACCCGCGCTCATTCACCATATCGCATCCCTACAAAAGATATACCCCGAGTACATTTTGATGGAACCAGGACGAACGCGAACCAGATCCATACGCGAAACGCACGGGCGCTCCCAATGCGTAGCTGCGCGCTCGAGCTACGTCCCGTCATCCGGACGATTTAGGACATTCGGCGGACATGTCCTAAATCGGGCCGCTTCGTGTCCAAAACAGCGATAATTTGTCCGCAACGAACGAGAATGGTGCGGGGATCTTACGCGATGGACCTCCATCACAGAAAAGGAGCTTGCATGGCGGCAGCACAACCAATGCCCATCCGCATGGTCGCAGGTCTGGGCAATCCGGGCGAAGAATACGCTAACACCCGGCACAACGCCGGCTTCAAGACCGTGGACGAGCTGGCTCGCCGCGCCGGTGTGTCGTATTGGAAGAACCAGCTAGGTGCCGAGGTCGCCACGACCAAGGTGCGCGATACGGAAGCCGAAGGCGGCGTACGCGAGGTCGTGCTCGTTAAGCCGCAAAGCTTCATGAATACGAGCGGCGGCCCCATCTCCAAACTCTGCCGTGAGTACGGCATCAAGCCGGAGGAGGTCCTCGTCGTCCACGACGAGCTCGACATCCCCGAGGGCGACGTGCGCGTGAAGGTCGGCGGTGGGCACGCCGGGCACAACGGCCTGCGCTCGATCATCGACAAGCTGGGCAGCCGCGACTTCAGCCGCATCCGCACGGGCATCGGCGAGCCTCCGGGCCGCATGCCCACGGCCGATTTCGTGCTCAAGCAACTGCGCGGCAAGGATGCCGAGGCCTTCGATGACACCATCATGCGCGCAGCAGACGCCTGCGAGCTCGCGCTCGCACAAGGCGTCATCTATGCCCGGGACCACGTGAACGGCGCCGCCGCGAACAACGGCAAGCACTAACTACCGGCGCTTCGCCCAGCGCGCCAACCCCTCAAACCGCATGCGTCATGCACGCACCGCTCATCCGATACCTGCTGTCCACTTGCATTGAAAATGCAGGCAGCGGGGTATAATCGGTTTTGTGTGTGCAGGCAGGAGCCCGGTATGCGCGCAGCCCGTCCTTCTAGGCCGAGCAGCATGCACCGCAGCTCCCTGCCTCGTATGAGAGAGGGGTTCTATGTTCAAGATCCTGAAGAAGACGCAGTTCTCGGAGAAGGTCTTCGAGTTCCGCGTCCACGCACCCAGGATGGCCAAGCATGCCCATGCCGGTCAGTTCCTCATGGTGCGCATCAACGAGACGGGCGAGCGCGTCCCGTTCACCTTTGCTAACTGGAACCCGGAGGAGGGTTGGATCGAGTTCATCTTCATGGTCGTGGGCAAGACGACCCAGTGCCTCTCTGAGCTCAACGAAGGTGACGAGATCCAGGACATCACCGGACCGCTCGGCTGCCCGACCGAGATTGAGGGCGACCACGTAGCCGTCGTTGGCGGCGGCGTGGGCCTCGCCATCGCCTATCCGGTCGCGCGCACCCTCTGCGAACAGGGCAAAAAGGTCTCGGTCATCATGGGCGCCCGCAACAAGGATCTGCTCATCCTCTTCGAGCAGTTCGCGTCTCTGCCGCTCGAGAACCTCTTCATCACCACGGACGACGGCTCCATGGGCGAGAAGGGCGTTGTAACCCTGCCGCTCCGTCGCCTCTGCGAGACCGACTCCATCGATTCGTGCTTCTGCGTGGGCCCCGTCCCCATGATGAAGTTCTCGACCCTCACCTGCCGCGAGTTCAAGATCCCCATCGTCGCGAGCTTGAACCCGATCATGGTCGACGGCACCGGCATGTGCGGATGCTGCCGCGTCGAGGTGGGCGCGAAACCAAGTTCGCCTGCGTCGACGGCCCGGATTTCGATGCGAACCTCGTCGACTGGGACGACCTCGCTCATCGCCAGGCGAGCTACAAGGCCGAGGAAGCCGCTTCCATCAAGCATCATGAGGAGGACTGCGCATGCCAGAAGTAAAGTACCGCCCCAATATCGGAGCTCCCCGCACCCCCGCGAACGAGGAGCCCGCGGAGGAGCGCGCTCATGATTTCCGCCCGGTCGACACGGGCTACACCAAGGCCGATGCCATCGCCGAGGCAAACCGTTGCCTCGACTGCAAGAAGCCGCTCTGCATGGACGGCTGCCCGGTAGGCGTCCATATCCCGCAGTTCATCGAGAAGATTCGCGAAGAGGACTGGGCGGGGGCGCTCGCGACCATCAAGGCCGATAACCTGCTCCCCTCCGTCTGCGGCCGCGTGTGCCCGCAAGAGAACCAGTGCGAGGGCAAGTGCATCCTTGGCCGCAAGGGCGAGCCCGTGGCAATCGGCCAGCTCGAGCGCATGCTTGGCAGACAGTGGCCGACGAGGTGGGCGAGGCGCCGAGTGCAAGCCGTCCAAACGGCAAAAAGGTTGCCATCGTGGGCCTCTGGCCCCTCTGGCATCGCCTGCGCCGGCGAGCTCGCGCGCGAGGGCTTCGACGTTACCGTGTTCGAAGCGTTCTTCACCGGTGGCGGCGTGCTCACCTATGGCATCCCGGAGTTCCGCCTACCAAGGACATCGTCAAGCGCGAGATCAAGGGTCTGGAGGAGCTGGGCGTCCACTTTGAGTACAACTCGGTCGCTGGCCGCCTCTTCGATGCCGACGAGCTCTTCAACGAGGACGGCTTCGACGCCCTCTACCTGGCCGTGGGCGCGGGCCTTCCGCGCTTCCTGCACGTCGACGGCGAGAACCTGCCCGGCGTGTACTGCGCGAACGAGTACCTCACGCGCACGAACCTCATGAAGGCGTACGAGTTCCCCGAGTACGACACGCCCATCCGCCATGGCAAGAACGTCGTCGTGTTCGGCGGCGGCAACGTGGCCATGGACGCCGCCCGCACGGCGCTGCGCCTGGGTGCCGAGCACGTCACCCTCGCCTATCGTCGTACCGAGCCGAGATGCCCGCCCGTAAGGCCGAGGTGCACCACGCCAAGGAAGAGGCGTCGAAATCCTCGAACTGTGCAACCCGCTGCGCTTCCTGCCCGGCCCGGACGGCTTCGTGTCCACGATCGAGCTGCAGCGCATGGAGCT
>ENA-OQEN01000292-OQEN01000292.1-human-gut-metagenome-genome-assembly--contig:-NODE-292-length-21962-cov-1.869018_pt1 | contig 21962 bp, 26 predicted proteins | sample MGYA00242791_ERZ504627 | MGnify/ENA primary metagenome ERZ504627 (study PRJEB26092, sample SAMD00036316) | human gut metagenome | host: Homo sapiens | study: EMG produced TPA metagenomics assembly of... | reverse complement strand
GCACCGAAAGGCTTCGGCAGCGAGAACATGAGCGTATTGCAATGCTCAAATACGGAATTAACAACATCAAGCTTTTATTCGAGTCAGACCTTAGGATATTAGACCAGATTGATGACAACTAGATTCATTTTTCTTGAATATATAACAGGAGGCAAAAATTATGTTAACACCACTTAGCTGGTTAAAAGATTATGTAGATATAGATGTAACACCAAAGGAGTTAGAGGAAAAATTATTCTCATGTGGTTTCGAGGTTGAGGAATCATATGAGGTGGGAAAGGATATCTCAAACGTAGTAGTCGGCCTTGTAGAAAAATGTGAGCCGATTCCTGAGACACACCTGAGTCTATGTCAGGTAAATGCCGGAGCACATGGCACATTCCAGATCTGCTGTGGAGCGGACAATGTAAAGGCAGGGGGCAAATATCCTCTCGCACTTATCGGTGCCACAGTATATGCCACAGCAAAGGATCACGTTACAATAGAGGGCGTGATGGAGATAAAGCAGGGCAAGCTGCGTGGATATGATTCATATGGAATGTTATGTTCAGGCGTAGAGCTTGGCTTAAATGAAGACCTCTATCCGGGTGCAGGCTACAACGGACTTTTGGTTTTACCTGAGGATGCTAAGGCGGGAGATGATGTAAAACCTATCCTCGGCCTTGATGACTGGATTTTTGATATTGCAATCACAGCAAACAGACCTGACTGCCAGTGTATATATGGCATGGCAAGAGAGGTTGCTGCTGTTTTGGGAAAAGAGCTTAAGAAGCCTGCAACTGACTATACTGCAGATGATGTGAAGAAGGAAAATTTCAAGGTATCTGTCCTGGCACAGGACATCTGCCCTCGCTACACAGCTCACTATGTGCATGATGTAAAAATCTCTGAGTCACCGGCATGGATGAGAAAGCGTCTTGCACTTGTCGGAATAAGCTCTATTTCAAATGTGGTAGACATCACTAACTTTGTTTTAAAAGAGCTCGGACAGCCAATGCATGCTTTTGATTACTCATACCTTGAGGGAGATGAGATTGTAGTAAGACGTGCAAACGATGGAGAGAAAATTGTTACACTTGATGAGAAGGAATTTGAGTTAAACAGCAATAACCTGGTTATCTGTGATGGAAAGAAGCCAGTTGCGCTCGCCGGTATCATGGGCGGCTTAAACTCTGAGATTAACGACGGAACCACAGAGGTGATGTTTGAGTCTGCAAAATTTGCAAGAGACAATATCAGAAAGAGCTCACGTGCGTTGGGACAGTCATCTGATTCGAGTGCACTTTACTCAAAGGGTGTAAACGAGTACACAACAGCCATGGCCATGAAGAGAGCGCTTCACCTGATGGAGGAGCTTGGCTGTGGTAAGGTTTCTTCAACTCACGTTGAGGTGACTACAGGAAATTCGCTTGAGCCAAAAGAGATGAAGGTTTCTATTGCAAAGGTTAATGGTGTGCTTGGAATAGAGGTTCCTACAGAGGATATCGTGAGAATACTCACAAATTTAGGCTTTGCACCGGTTGTAAGCGGTGATGAGCTGACACTCATGATTCCTGCATATCGTGAGGATATGGAGGATTATCCGGATGTGGCCGAGGAGGTTATCCGTATGTATGGCTATGATCATGTCATTCCTGCATTCATGCCTACGGCACAGGTTACACTCGGAGGACTCAACCTTAGACAGCAGACAGAACGCAAGATAAAAGAGGTGCTCTGTGCAGCAGGCGCGTATGAGGGAATACATTACTCATTCTTCTCACCTGCTGATCTTGATTTGCTCAGATTCCCGGAGGATGCACCTGAAAGACATGCTATCAGGCTTATAAACCCAATCAATGTTGACCTCTCGCTTATGAGAACAACACTTGCTTCTGAGATGCTTTATGCCATAGCAAGAAATCAGAAGAAGGGTATCCTGGAGGGAAGAATCTTTGAGCTGGGAAATATCTTTATCGCAAAGGAGCTTCCGCTTACAGAGTATCCGGATGAGAGAGAGACACTTTGTGCAGGCGTATTCGGTGAGGATGAATCGTTCTTTACTATAAAGGGACTGGCTGAGACTGTAGCAGATGCGCTTGATGTGAAGTTTACATACAAGCCGCTCAAAAGCCATTCCTTCATCCATATCAGACAGCAGAGGTATTCTGTGACGGACAAAAATCGGATATCTCGGTCAGGTAAGATATGAGATATGCGATGAGCTTGACATGAGAGTACCGGCATATGTGATGGAGCTTGACTTAAGAGTTCTTTCACAGTGGTATGGAAAGGACAGAGTATTTACTCCAATCTCAAAATTTGATGATGAGAAGAGAGATTTTGCTTTTGTTGTGGACAAGGATATCACATGTGAGCAGATTGAAAACGGTATCAGGGAAGCCTGTGATTATGTCTCAGATGTTACACTGTTTGATGTTTACGAGGGTGTACAGCTTCCTCCGAATAAGAAGAGCATGGCGTACAGTGTAGTATTTACACCAAAGGATGAGGAGCTTAAGACTAAGAAGGTCGAGGGCTTTGTAAAGGATATACTTGCTCATCTTAAAGAGACTGCAGGTATCACACTTCGTGGTTAGACGTTAGTATAGTGTTAGGAATAGGAAAATTATGGACGTAAAAGATTTTGATTATGATCTTCCGGAGGAGCTGATAGCACAGGATCCTCTGGAGGACCGCTCCAGCTCAAGACTCATGGTGCTTGACAAGAAGACAGGAGAAGTCAGCCATCATGTGTTCAAGGAGATTGTTAAATATTTAAGACCGGGCGACTGCCTTGTGCTCAACAATACAAAGGTAATTCCTGCACGTCTTTTTGGCGTGAAGGAAGGCACTATGGCAAAGATAGAGATACTTCTTCTAAAGCGCAGACAAAATGACGTATGGGAGACTCTTGTAAAGCCGGGTAAAAAGGCAAAGCCGGGCACGAAAATTATATTTGGTGACGGACTTTTAATAGGTGAAGTAATAGATGTGGTTGATGATGGAAACAGGCTGATTCAGTTTAGCTATGAGGGTATTTTTGAGGAGATACTTGATAAGCTTGGACAGATGCCATTGCCGCCATACATCACACATCAGCTAAAGGACAAGAACCGCTACCAGACAGTATATGCAAAGTATGACGGCTCGGCCGCTGCGCCTACGGCAGGTCTGCATTTCACAAAGGAGCTTTTACAGCAGGTAAAGGATAAGGGAGTGGATATAGCAGAGGTTACTTTACATGTGGGGCTTGGTACCTTCAGACCGGTAAAGGTGGATAATGTGCTTGATCACCATATGCATTCTGAGTTTTACATGGTGTCACAGGAGGCTGCAGACAAGATTAATAATGCAAAGAAAAATGGCGGCAGAATAATATCTGTCGGCACTACAAGCACTCGTACCTTAGAGGCAGCATCCGATGAAAACGGCATGCTAAAAGAGTGCAGCGGATGGACGGATATCTTTATTTATCCGGGATACAGCTTTAAGGTGATTGACTGTCTGATTACAAATTTCCATCTGCACAGTCTACACTTGTCATGCTTGTGTCAGCATTAGCAGGCAGAGAGCATGTCCTCAATGCATACAAAGAGGCTGTAGAGGAAAGATACAGGTTTTTCAGCTTTGGTGATGCGATGTTTATAACGAACGATATGCATATGGACGATGAGGCAGCTGAATAAATTTTACTTGTAAAAATCAGTCATATATACTAATATGTTGTTTGAGGGTAATTTGTTCCCTTAGTCAATAATATAATAGATGGGGTAAAGTGAATGGAAGAAAAGAAGAAGACATAAAAGACTTGACATTGATGTATCGGTACAGTTAGAGCGGCTGGATGAGGACGGAGTGACAACACTTAAGTATTGTCATGTGGATGTCACAGATATTTCCAGAAGCGGTATCGGATTTAATGCAAAGGTACCTCTTGATATACATACATATTATGACACCAAGATCAAATTGGACCAAGGAGGTTGTGGATGCGGTTGTCGAGATTGTACGAAGAACAGACAGTGAAGAAGGAGTATATCACTATGGTGCTGTGTTTATCGGTATGACAGACACTGATGCACTCAAGATTGATATTTATCAGATTTTCAATGATTTATAAAGTAAAAAAAGTAAATCATCCACATGATATAGTAACCAGTGTACCTGGCTCAAAGAGTATCACAAACAGGGCCCTTTTAATCGCTGCACTCGCAAGCGGGCGCAGCGTTTTAAAAGGGTGTCTTTTTAGTGATGATTCAAGACATTTTATAGATGCACTGATTCGTCTGGGATTTCCGGTTTTGGTGGATGAGGATAAAAGAGAAATAACAATAACAGGCTTTGGAGGCAGGATACCAAAGAATGAAGCTGAGATAGATGTGGGAAGTGCAGGTACCGCTGCGCGTTTTCTTACAGCTCTTCTTGGACTGTCAAAGGGCAGATACCATATAGTGTCCTCTGAGCAGATGAAGAAGCGTCCTATGAAGGATCTGCTTGTATCGCTTGAAAAGCTGGGTGCCCATATTGAGTATGATGAGAACGAATATCATTTTCCTTTTACCATCGGAAATACAGGGGAGTATGCTGATACTGTTGATATAAACGTAGACAAGAGCAGCCAGTTTTTGAGTGCCCTTCTTATCTCGGCTATAGTGATGGAAAAGAACTTTACGATTAATGTTACAGGAACGCATGGTATGGCATATGTTGAGATGACGCGTCTTATGATGAAGCAGTTTGGGCTCGATGTGATGCAGGACAAAAAGAATAACAGCTTTATTATCCCTAGGAAAGCGGCGTATGAAAGCTTAGACTATGATATAGAGCCGGATGTGTCGGCTGCATGCTATTTTTATGCAATGAGCCCGCTTTTACATGTTAAGTCAAAGGTGATGGGGGTACACCAAAACAGCTTGCAGGGAGATGTGGCATTTCTTGATGTGCTTGCGGATATGGGCTGCACAATTTCCGATGAGGCAGACGGCATAGTGTGTATGCCACCAAAGAATGCTCATATACATGGCGGAAGCTGGGATTTGTCAACATTCTCAGATCAGGCGCTGACTCTTGCTGCGATTGCACCGTTTGCAAAGGAGCCTGTAGGGATAAAAGGCATTTCGCATATTCGTCTGCAGGAGTGTGACAGGATAAACGCCATCGAGGAAAACCTGACGGAATTAGGTGTGAGGGTTGAAGAAATTGAAAACGGCTTAAGGATTTATCCGGCAGAGTGTATTAAGCCTTGTAAAATTAAAACGTATGACGATCATCGCGTAGCCATGTCTTTTACTTTGCCGGGGCTCAAGGCAGAGGGTGTTGAGATAATAGACCCTTATTGCTGCCGCAAGACTTTTGAGAATTTCTATGAGGTACTTGAGGAGAGCGTCTATTAATAAAGTGTTATTGGTTTTTTGCTTATTTGTAAACAGTGCTGCATGGACGATATAAAACGAGCCGTAAAACGAATCAAATTCGTTTTACGGCTCGTTGTTTTTGGGATTGAAACCATATAACAGAATAAATCATCTGCGGTGAATAGTATAGTTTCTTTCTTTAAGTACGCTGATAGCCGATTCAAGAGCATCTTCGTCATAGAACTCTATGCGCAGTACACCCTCCTCAAACTCACGGTTGTTTATGATGCCGATATTCTTGATGTTGATGCCGTTGAAGGCTAAAAGGCTTGCAAGCACTGCAATACCGCCTGCCTCATCGGCAATATCGACAAATACCTCGTGGAAATCCTTGCGGATTTTGGCACCGGGCAGTGTGAGTGAATCCCTGTAATTCTTCGAATCCTGGAAATAATCAATCATCTTTTGAGAACTGCCCTCTGCAATTATTTCGCGAAGCTTATGGAAATTGGCTTCATACTGGTCCATGAGTGAGAGCAGCTGTGTTTTGTTGGACTCACATATGTTTTCCCACATGACAGGGGAGCTTGCGGCGATACGTGTCACATCGCGGAAGCCTCCGGCAGCGATAGTTTTCATGGTCTCTTTTTCGGAATCAATATGCTCAATCAGATTGACGAGAGAGTATGCAATCATATGTGGCAGGTGGCTGATGGCTGCGGTAGCATGATCGTGCTCCCTGTAGTCTAAAATGAGAGCTATCGAGCCGAGCGAAAGTACAAACTGTTTGAATTTATTCAGATTTTCTTCAGTAGTTGCAGCAGTAGGAGTGATAATATAGTAGGCGTTCTCCAAAAGCTGCTTGTCTGAATTGAGTATGCCTGTTTTTTCAGAGCCGGTCATAGGATGACCGCCGATAAAATTGCGCTCAAGGCCAAGCTCTATAACCTTTTCATGAATCTGTGTTTTTGTGCTGCCAACATCTGTGATGGTACAGTCATCCTTTATGATATCCTTAAGCTGTGTGAGGTATTCGATATTTTTGTTTACCGGTGCACACAGAAAGATTACGTCGCAGTCTTTAAAAGAGTTAAGCTCTAAAAGCTCATTATTATCTATCAGGCCAAGCTCAAAGGCATCCTCTATGGTCTGTTGATGCCCGGCTGTTGCGATAATTGAGACCTTTGGATTATTTTCTTTCATTTTTCTGGCTATAGAGCCGCCAATCAGACCGAGCCCTATAAAGCCAACTTTATCAAAATGCATTTATGTGTATCTCCTAATTCTTTATTGTAACTATTCAGAATCACCACACGCACATTCTCAAAATCGCACTATAGTGGTTCGGAATATTTACAATATATTATATCCAATTTAACACTATAAAGCAATAAATTATTGGCATATTTATTCCAATATAATAATAAAAAATAATCGTCAGATTGCATAAAAGTGTTGTAAATTATATAAAATATTAGTACAATGTTTACATACTATAATAATGTCAGGGAGGTACTTGAAATGAATGTTTACACTACTGAGAAGATTCGAAACGTCGTGCTTTTAGGCCATAGCGGCTGTGGCAAGACATCACTCGTGGAAGCTATGGCATATCTGGCAGGACAGACCACCAGAATGGGCACTGTAGCGGATGGCAGCACTATCAGCGATTTTGACAAGGAAGAGATAAAGCGTCAGTTCTCTATACATACATCGGTTGTACCGATTGAGTGGGATAATGTCAAAATAAATATTCTCGATACTCCTGGTTTTTTTGATTTTGTGGGAGAGGTTGAAGAAGCTGTATCGGCTGCAGATGCTGCAATCATCGTGGTTTCAGGCAAGGCAGGCATACAGACAGGCACAAAAAGAGCATGGGAGATATGCGAGAAATACAAGCTGCCGAGGATGATTTTCGTGACGGACATGGATATCGACAATGCAAGCTTTAAGGATGTGGTATTAAAGCTGCAGGAGCTTTACGGCAAGAAAATAGCTCCATTCCATCTGCCAATCAGAGAGAATGAGAAGTTTGTGGGCTATGTCAATGTCATCCAGCAGAGGGCAAAGAGATGGAATGAAAGCGGAGGCGTGGATAAGTTTGATGTGCCTGAGTACTCAAAGGAGAACCTGGGAATATGCCGTGAGGCTTTAGTTGAAGCTGTAGCTGAGACAAGTGAGGAGTTCATGGACAGATATTTCGGCGGAGAGGAGTTCTCTGATGATGAAATCAGGCTGCGCTTCGTGCAAACGTGCTTGAGGGCTCTATTGTACCGGTGCTCATGGGCTCAAATATTCTCGCAAGAGGCATGTATACACTTATGGCTGATATTGTGAAATACCTGCCAAGTCCTGAGAAGAGAAGCTGTACCGGTATTAACACCAAGACAAATGAGGTGTATAATGCTGATTATGATTTTGCAAAATCAAAGAGCGCTTATGTGTTCAAGTCGATAGTTGACCCGTACATCGGTAAGTATTCACTGATCAAGGTTAATTCGGGCGTACTAAAGACAGATGATGTACTTTACAATTATCACAGGGACTGCGATGAGAAAATCGGAAAGCTCTATGTGATGAAAGGCAGTAAGGTGGAGGAAGTAAAGGAGCTTCATGCAGGTGATATCGGAGCGCTTGCAAAGCTTACAAAGACTCTTACGACAGATTCGCTTTCCACCAGAAATATGCCGGTTACATATCTTAGAACAAGCATATCAAAGCCGTATGTGGCAATGCGCTACAAGGCAAAGAAAAAGGGCGATGAGGACAAGATTTCCCAGTCTTTACAGAAACTGTTAATGGAGGATCTGACACTAAACAGTGTAAATGACAGTGAAAATGGACAGACTGTACTATATGGTATCGGTGATATGCAGCTTGAGGTAGTGGCAAGTGAGCTTCTTGAAAAGTACAAGGTGGAGATAGAGCTTATGCGTCCAAAGGTAGCCTTTAAGGAGACTATCAGGAAAAAATCTGACGTAGAGTATAAGTACAAGAAGCAGTCGGGCGGACACGGACAGTACGGACATGTCAAGATGACCTTTGAGCCGTCAGGTGATATGGATACGCCATATGTATTTGAGCAGACGGTTGTAGGAGGAGCTGTACCGAAGAACTTCTTCCCGGCTGTTGAAAAGGGTATTGCAGAGTCCGTGAAAAAGGGACCTCTTGCAGCCTATCCTGTGACAGGTATAAAGGCTGTGCTGTATGACGGCTCTTATCATCCGGTTGATTCATCTGAGATGGCCTTTAAGGTGGCAACACAGCAGGCCTTTAAAAAGGGCATTATGGAGCAAAGCCGGTGCTTCTTGAGCCGATTGCCACTCTTAAGGTAGTGGTGCCTGAGGGCTATACAGGTGATGTGATGGGTGAGCTTAACAAGAGACGTGCGCGGGTGATGGGCATGAACCCGACAGACAATGGATATCAGGAGATAGTTGCGGATATTCCGTATCTGGAGCTTTATGGATACAATGCCACACTTCGCTCAATGACGAGCGGAAGCGGCACATTCTCATATGAGTTTGCCAGATATGAGCAGGCACCGGATGATGTGGCTGCAAAACAGATAGAAGAAAGGGCAAGCAAGCTTGTTGAAGTTGAAGAGTAGAATAGCATTAATTATATTACTTACATTGATTTTTACCAATACTCATGTGTTTGCATCGGAGATAAAAGAGGCAGAAGCTGCCTCTTTTGCTTCCGGGCCATCACTAAATACACTGGTTGACAATATGTCAGAAAGTGATGGTGTTTCATATATTTACTATAATCTGGGCGGTGCGGCAAATAATATCAATAATTATGGATACATCACACCAAAGCAGAAATTCATGGGACTAAGAGAACCACACAAATATGGTTATAAATTTGATGGCTGGTATCTGGATGAGCATTTTTCAAAAAAGGCGGATGTTCTGACCTACGAAAAAGCAAATGGATATGTGGTATATGCCAAATGGGTCAGGACGATTAACAATGAATACAGCGTAGAGCATTACAATTACAGGAGTAATAAAAAAGCGCATACACTGGCGCTTAAGGATTGCGATTACGATTTTATAGATGAAATAGATATTCCGGCATGCCGGAGACGAAGGAAAATGATTTTCTCAATAATTATATTTTCAGTGAGGCACAGTGTCCTCAGGGAATTTGTATCACGGACGAATACGTGCTTATCACGAGCTATTCTGATGACAAGGGCTCACTCGGGGAGCTTATGGTATTTGACAGGGAGGACGGAGAGTACCTTGTGACACTTGGCATGGATGCAAACAGTCACCTGGGAGGAATTGCCTTTGACGGGGAAAATGTATGGGTGTGCAATTCCTACGACACAACTGTGGAGCGCATCTCGTATGATTTTATCTCTCTAATGGCCACTGCGAATTCCAAGCAGGTCATCGATGCGACAGGTGTGGTAGATGTGTTTGAGGTGGGAAACAAGCGTCATGCATCACATTCTATGGAGGCAGGTTGTGGATAGCCACTCACAATATCCTTTTTAAGTCAAAGATGGTAGCATATTATTATGACAAAAAGGACGACAGGCTCACAAGCCTGAGCACATATACGATACCTGCCAGAGTGCAGGGAGTTACATTTGATGCCTCAGGAAAGGTATATCTGAGCACTTCCTATGGCAGGAATGAGTCATCGTATATCAAGTGCTACAAATCACTCATAGCTCTGTCGTCAAGGCTAACAGCCCTGATATCACAATAGAGATGCCGCCGGCTCAGAGGAGCTTGACAGTGTGGATAAAAGTTTGTATGTCATTTTTGAATCTGCGGGAGAGAAGTACCTTGAGGGTACGGATGGCAAGGGAAACTCGCCTGCACCGATAGACAAGATACTTCGCATAAATACAGATTCGTTTAAAAATTAACTATAGCATTTTTAAAAGCTTTTCAACCTGCCTGCGGTTTTTCTCAGGCAGGTTTTTGCTTAGCTCGGTGCACATGGAATATACCTCTTCTTTGGTAAATTCTATGCCGTTACGCTTTGCCTCCTTAATACTTTCCATGAGAAACGGCATGGCGCTCGTTGTATCTTTCGGTTTTTCCTTTTGTGCAAAATTATTTAAAAATTCCTGCTTTGTCATAAATCTCCCTATTGTCCAAAACTGAAAAAATATTTAATAGATTGTCTATCGTATCCTGTTCACTTTTACTGCAGTATTTCTTTAAGGCATTGAGCATGGATAGTCTTCTGTCTGACATACTTTCAGTCTCTGCAACAGAAAGTGCCGGTGCACAATCTATCATTCTCATTGAATTCATAAGTGATATGTAGTGAACCATAAGAGTCATCTGCTTTTGTGAGTCATGCGGCATATATGGAATTATGGTTTTAAGCATCTGAAGCTCCCTTGTCTGGGTTATTTCATCGAATGGTGTAAACAGGCTGTTCTCGTCCATAAAAATCCTTTAAAATATATTTCTATATAATATGTCACCTGATTCACATTATGCATGTTTACAGCATATATTATTAAAAAAAAGATATATGCTTATCATAGATGGTCACGACGTATACGAGATAGATGAAGAATGCATCAAAAAGCACAGAGTGAAGGGCGAATGTAAAGTCCTTGAAAAGCTCAAAGAAAAAGAGCAGCGCAGGCAAAAAAAAGAATACTGAAAAATCGTAAAAAGCTGCGGGCCGAAAAGACCCGCAGTAAAAATGTAAATCAGCAGCCGCAGCCACATCCGCAGCCGTTATTGCTGTTGCCGCCACAGCCAAAGCCACCACAGCAGAAAAGTAAGATGATAGCCCAGATACAGCTGTTATTGCCACTTCCACAGTCGTTTCCTCCGAAGAAAGAGCCTCCGTTACCATTTCCACAACAGCAGCACAGTAACAGGATAATCCATAAAATCGAAGAACATCCGCATCCGTTATCTGTATTGCTGCATGAACAGTTTGTTGCTGCTAAATCACTCATAAGTGACCTCCAATAAAATTTATTTACACTCTAGGTTATGATAGACATAACAAAGTGTTACACTAAGATTTAAATTTTTTTATTGACACAAAAAGTATAATTGTATACAATTATTCAAAAAGATAAAACTAAGCACAGGAGATGCGAAGATGAGAGAAGTTTTGATGAACGAAAAAACAAATTTACTGCAGCTTGAAGAGCATTTTTATCAGCTCGTGGATGTAGATGAGCCGAATACTTTTAGAAATCTCTTTCCTTATTCAGAAGTTCCTAAGATAGCATTCAATGACAGAATAGTGCCTCACAATATGCCGGAGGACATTTGGATTACAGATACTACATTCAGAGACGGCCAGCAGTCGAGAGCACCGTACACGACTGAACAGATTGTTACCATTTATGATTATTTACATAAGCTTGGTGGCCCTAAGGGAATAATCAGACAGAGCGAGTTTTTCCTCTACAGCAAAAAGGACAGGGACGCTGTTTACAAGTGTCTCGAGAGAGGATATAAGTTCCCGGAGGTTACATCGTGGATTCGTGCCAGCAAAAAGGACTTTGAGCTTGTAAAGGATATAGGACTCAAGGAAACCGGTATACTTGTAAGCTGTTCGGATTATCATATTTTCTATAAGATGAAGATGACCAGACGCGAGGTAATGAATATGTATCTGTCAGTCATCAGGGAGTGTCTTGAGACAGGAATAAGCCCTAGGTGTCATCTGGAGGATATCACACGTTCTGATATATATGGTTTTGTTATTCCATTCTGTGTTGAGCTTATGAAGCTGCAGGAGGAGTACAAGATTCCGATTAAGGTGCGTGCCTGTGATACAATGGGATATGGAGTAAACTTCCCGGGAGCAGTTATACCTCGAAGCGTTCCGGGTATCATATACGGACTTAACACACATGCAGGTGTGCCTTCATCACAGATTGAGTGGCATGGACACAATGACTTTTACAAGGCAGTAAACAATTCGACTACGGCATGGCTCTACGGAGCAAGCGGTGTCAACTGTTCACTGTTTGGTATCGGAGAGAGAACCGGAAACACACCACTTGAGGCTATGGTATTTGAGTATGCACAGCTTAAAGGCACATCGATGGAATGGATACAACGGTTATCACAGAGTTGTCAGAGTACTTTGAGAAGGAGCTTGGATATGTGCAGCCGAGCCGTACACCTTTTGTCGGCAGAAACTTCAATGTGACGAGAGCCGGAATCCATGCTGACGGACTTCTCAAAAATGAGGAAATTTACAACATATTCGATACAGGTAAATTCTTAAACAGACCACCTCTTGTAGCTGTGTCCAATACATCAGGACTTGCAGGAATAGCGCTGTGGATAAACACTTACTACCGTCTGCCGGATGACAGAAAAGTAGATAAGAATTCAAAGCTTGTGACCATGATAAAGAAATGGGTAGATGAGCAGTATGACGAGGGCCGTGTGACTACCATCACAGATAATGAGCTTGTAGTTCAAATTACTGATTGCTGTAAAAAGCTTAATATAGTATTATAGTGAGGTGGATTAGTACATGTCACATGATAATTACAGCCTGAGTGCCAGGGTATACAATCATATCAGATGGTATACTTGCAGGAACATTTGCAAAGGGCGATGAGCTTAAAGAAAAGAATATCGGTGATGAGCTAGGGGTGAGCAGGACTCCTGTGAGGGAAGCACTGCGTCAGCTTGAGCTTGAGGGACTTGTGTCTATCATCCCCAATAAGGAGCGTTCGTGGAGGGTGTTTCCACGGACGATATCAGGGATATATACGAGATAAGAGCTCTGCTTGAGGGGCTTTGTGCAGATGGGCTGCAACGAGGATATCGGACGAGATGATGGCAGCATGGAGGAGAATATTTATCTCACGGAGTTTCACGAGAAAAAGGGCAATGCAAAGAAGCTTCTTGAGCTGGACAATAGGTTTCATGAGCTACTGTATGAGGCCGGCGGAAGCAAGGAGCTTATGAGGGTATTAAAGGACTATCATGAGTATGTCGGCAGAGTGAGAAAGGTGACACTCGGCGAGACAAAAAGAGCCAAAAACTCCACTCACGAGCATAAACAGATATGCGAGGCAATTAAGAATCATGACGCACTGCTGGCAGAAAAATGCGCCAGAGAGCATATAAACAATTCAAAGAAAAATATGGAACACCTTGGTTGGGAAAACCTTATTAAGTAAAGGAGATTTAAGAATGAGCAAGATTACGATGACAACACCCTTGTAGAGATGGACGGAGAGAGATGACCAGAATCCTCTGGCAGATGATAAAGGATGAGCTTTTAATACCTTTTATCGATTTAAAGACAGAGTATTATGATCTGGGCTTAGAGGAGCGAAATCGTACAGATGATCAGGTGACCGTTGAATCAGCAAAGGCAACCATGAAATACGGTGTCGCAGTAAAATGTGCGACAATCACACCAAACGCAGCCAGAATGACAGAGTACAATTTAAAGGAGATGTGGAAGAGCCCTAACGGCACAATAAGAGCCATGCTTGACGGAACAGTGTTCAGAGCACCAATCGTTGTAAAGGCATAGAGCCAAACGTAAAGACATGGGTTAAACCAATCACAATCGCTCGTCATGCATATGGTGATGTGTACAAGGCAACAGAGATGAAGGTAGCCGGTCCCGGAAAGGCTGAGCTTGTATTTACAGCAGAAGACGGAACTGAGACCAGAGAATTAATACATGAGTTTAAGGGCGCAGGAGTTATTCAGGGACAGCATAACCTGGATGATTCAATTGAGAGCTTTGCACATAGCTGCTTTAAGTATGCACTTGATACAAAGCAGGATTTATGGTTTGCCACAAAGGATACCATCTCAAAGAAATATGATCACACCTTCAAGGATATCTTCCAGGAAATCTTTGATGCACAGTATAAGGATGCTTTTGAGAAGGCTGGAATTACATATTTCTACACACTTATTGACGATGCAGTTGCCAGAGTAATGAAATCTGAGGGTGGATTTATCTGGGCATGCAAGAACTACGACGGAGATGTAATGAGTGACATGATCTCATCTGCATTCGGCTCACTTGCCATGATGACATCAGTGCTTGTATCCCCTCACGGATACTATGAGTATGAGGCAGCACATGGAACAGTTCAGAGACACTATTACAAGCATTTAAAGGGTGAGGAGACATCAACAAACTCTGTAGCTACTATTTTTGCATGGACAGGAGCACTCAGAAAAAGAGGAGAGCTTGACAAGCTTCCGGCACTTTCTGAGTTTGCAGACAAGCTTGAGGCAGCTTGCATAAAGACTATTGAGAGCGGAAAGATGACAAAGGATCTCGCACTCATCACAACAATTGAAAATCCTACTGTTTTAAACAGCGAAGGCTTCATCAAGGCAATCAGAGAGGAGCTTGAGAAGACAATTTAATCTGAAATTTGGTTTTTAGCCTTAGAATAAGATATAACCCGGGGATAATTATGAATTTTGAATGTTAAATTCTTAACACATTGACAGATGACCTTCAAAAAATTATAATTAATCTTGGGTTTTTGTCTTTAAAAGAGAAATGATATCCTGATGATTGGAGGAATAAGACTTGAGTAAAGAAATATCACAGGCGGTTATCAGAAGGCTGCCACGATACTATAGATATCTCGGAGAGCTTTTGGATGAGGGAGTGGAGCGTATTTCATCAAACGATCTGAGTCACAGAATGAAAGTGACAGCTTCACAAATCAGACAGGATCTCAATAATTTCGGAGGCTTTGGACAGCAGGGATACGGATACAATGTTCAGTTTCTCTACGAGGAAATCGGAAAGATAATGGGACTTAACACAGAGCATAGAATAATTATCATCGGTGCAGGCAATCTGGGCCAGGCACTCGCCAATTATGTAAAGTTTGAAAAGCTTGGCTTTGTCATAACAGCACTTTTTGACGTAAATCCTGAGCTTTCAGGAAAGAGTGTGCGAGGTATTCCAATCCTTATGCTAAGTGAGCTGGATGAGTATTGCAGAACACACAGGGTGGATATTGCGGCGCTCACCATGCCAAAGTCAAAGGCTGACTCTATTGCGTCAAAGCTTGTGGATTTAGGAATAAGGGCTATATGGAATTTTGCACATGTGGATCTTGAAATTCCAAATAAAGATGTGGTTGTGGAGAGTGTTCATCTGTCTGACAGCCTTATGCAGCTCAGCTATAATATTGTTAAAAACTCCAAAAATAAATAGAGGGTGAGTCTTATGAATGATAAAAAAGATTTTGAGGCTGCATTAAAAGGAAAAAAAAAGTGCCTTTACTGGTTTTAGACCAGAAGTGGCACAGACTTTTTGCTATTCATGGTAAGACTGATGAAATATCAGCCACGGAAAAAGAACTGGATGAACTGTTAAAGCTGCAGGGAAAGTACAACAATGAGCTTAAGAATTTAAAAAAGCTTAAGTCGAAAATTATGTCTAATATTGTTGCCAACATGGGAGATGACGGCGATGAAAATCGTGACAAGGATAAGCTGCTTATAGATGAGATAAATGAGAAAGCTGACAACATTGAGGGAGAGCTTATTGAAATCCAGAAGAATATAAAAGCTGTAAATGACAGGCTGATGCTTTTATCGATGGATTATTTCAGTGAAAAGATCGAGAAAAATAAACTGGAATCAAAAGAAATTGACGACTGGATTGCAAATATAAGAGTTGAACTTAAGAAAAATGTAATCAGAAAACAGAACAGAGATATTAACAACAGGGAGATTTATTCGTATCTTCATGATATTTTTGGCGCTGAGGTTTTAGATCTTTTTGATATTGAATATGACGATCCTATGGTTTTCAATGCCAATAATGCAAATGCTGATAATGCAAACAATGAGAATAAGGGGAATTGATATTGGAATATATTGTTACAGGTAATGAAATGAAGCTTCTGGACGATACAACATCACAGGTCTTTTTGGTTCCTTCGGTGGTGCTGATGGAGCAGGCTGCGGCCGGTGTTGTCCGGGAGCTTGTTGCATGTTTTGATAAATCAAAGGAGTTTGCCGTGATATGTGGCAGAGGCAATAATGCAGGAGACGGTATCGCGATAGCAAGACTTTTAAATCAGGCCGGATACAGATGCATGGTGTACTATGCTTTTGGCACAGATGAGGCAGGAAGCGAGCTCTTTGAGCTGCAGAAAAATATATACGCAAGGTATGGCTTTAAGGTAGTCTCTGATATTGAGTGTGTGTGTAAAAGTGACGTAATAATAGATGCACTGTTTGGCACAGGACTTAAGCGAGCCATAGAAGGCTCTTTAGCAGATGTGATTTCAGCCGTTAACAAGGCAGATGCTTACAGGGTGGCGGTCGACGTGCGTCGGGAGTGGATTCTGATAAAGGACATGTGATGGGATGCACTTTTTAAAGCAGATTTCACATATACTTTTTCTTATAAGAAGACAGGTATTCTCCTGTGGCCGGGCTGTGATTATTGCGGTCTGGTTAAGGTGGTGCCTATAGCATAGATGACCACAGCTTTTGTGGTAATCTGCCATCAGTAAGGGCTCTTGATGAGTCTGATTTAAAGAAGCTTGATAACAGACCGGCACACTCCAACAAGGGGACTTTCGGAAAACTGTTGGTTATAGCAGGAAGCCGCAATATGGCCGGTGCGGCGGTGCTTTCGGCAAAGGCTGCATACAAAAGCGGAGCAGGGCTTGTGAAAATTATAACGCCGGAGTGCAACCGCTCAATAATCCAATGTGCTTTGCCGGAAGCACTGCTTTGTACTGATATCGCGTCAGCTAAAGCACTTGAGACAGAGCTTGAGTGGGCAGATGCAGTGGTGATAGGTCCAGGTCTTTCAAAGTCTGATAATGCCAAAATGTTAGTTGAAACAGTACTAAAACAGCAGAGATACCTCTTGTGATTGATGCGGATGCGCTTAATATCATATCAGACAACATGACTTTACTTAATGAGCATAAAATGCCGGTCATTGTGACTCCGCACCTGGGCGAGATGTCCAGACTTATGAAAAAGAGCATTGCTGATATACAGGAGGATATCATCGGTGTGGCAGGAGAGTTTGCAAGCTTGTACAATGTGACTTGTGTACTTAAGGATTTTCGTACGATTATCGCAGCGGCTGATGGCGAAAAGTTTATCAATCTGTCCGGCAACTGCGGTATGGCAACAGCCGGAAGCGGAGATGTGCTAAGCGGTATAGTGGGAGGTCTTCTGGTACAGTGGCGTGACACGAAAAAGGCCGCGGCATACGGTGCATTTATTCATGGACTTGCCGGTGATATGGTATTTGACAATACCGGCTCTTATGGTATGATAGCAAGTGATATTATTGATGGATTAGATAAGTTTGGATTAAGGTGGAAAAAATGGCAATTAACAGAATCAGAGCAGATATAGATCTGGATGCAATTTTATATAATATGGAGTCGATGCACAATAAGCTAAAGCCGGGGACAATGATGGCAGCAGTCGTAAAGGCTGATGGTTACGGTCACGGTGCTGAGGCTGTTTCAGAGGTACTGGAGCCGCTTCCGTATCTGTGGGGCTATGCTGTTGCTACAAGCAACGAGGCAATGGAGCTTATTGCGGCAGGCAGGAAAAAGCCGATACTTATTTTAGGACTCAGCTTCCCGGAGCAGTTTGAGGAGATAGTGGACAACGATGTGCGCCCGGCGGTATGTACATATGAGACAGCTAAGGAGCTATCGCGTATCGCTGTCGCTAAGAATAAAACCTGTAAGATACATATCAAGATAGATACCGGTATGTGCCGTATAGGCTTTCAGGTGACAGAGGAAAGTGCAGATATTATTGCACAGATTGCTAAGCTGCCGAATATTATGATAGAGGGAATATTCACTCACTTTGCAAGGGCAGATGAGCTGTCAAAGGAGCCTGCCTTTGAGCAGTTTGATCTTTTTAAGAGGATGATAGCTCTTGTTGAGGCAAGAGGAGTCGAGATCCCGATTAAGCACTGCTCAAACAGTGCGGGAATAGTAGAAATCCCTGAGTGCAATATGGATATGGTAAGAGCAGGCATCACACTCTATGGTCTGTGGCCGTCAGAGGAGGTAGACAAGAGTAAAATCTCCCTAAAGCCTGTTATGTCGCTGCACAGCAGGGTTGCTTATGTAAAGGAGCTTGAGCCGGGCAGGCATATAAGCTACGGCGGCACATTTACGGTAGAGCATCCTATGAGGATAGCAACTGTCCCGGTGGGATATGGTGATGGATATTCAAGAGGACTTTCAAACAAGGGCTGGGTTCTCATAAAAGGAAAAAAAGCACCTATATGCGGCAGAGTCTGCATGGATCAGTTTATGGTTGATGTGACAGACATACCTGACGTAAAAATAGGCGATGCAGTTACTCTGCTCGGTAAAGACGGAGATGAGACAATCACAATGGAACAATTAGGTGAGCTGTCAGGCAGATTCAACTATGAGTTGCATGTCTTATTACACCGCGTGTTCCAAGAATTTACCACAAAAACTAAAAAAGTGTAACTTTTAAGAATACACTCGAAAAATCTGGAGATACTTTTTGTATACCATAATATGGAGTGTATTCGTGTATGATTATTCAAAGAGGAGATATTTATTACGCTGATTTAAGGCCTGTAGTAGGCTCAGAGCAGGGCGGGATAAGACCTGTCCTTATAATACAAAATGATGTCGGAAACAGACACAGCCCGACAGTAATCTGTGCAGCCATAACCTCGCAGATGCATAAAGCAAAGCTGCCTACCCATGTGGAGCTTGCCTGCAAGGAGTATGCGCTTGCAAAGGATTCGGTTGTGCTTTTAGAACAGCTTCGCACAATCGACAAAAAAAGGCTTAAGGATAAGGTGTGCCATCTTGATGAGGATACATTGCTTAAAATAGACAGGGCGCTTGAAATCAGCTTAGAACTTATTACATAGGATAATAAAACATTATGTTATATGCAATTATAATTTTATCAATACTTGTAGTGATACTTCTTTTGTGTATTGGAGTATTGCTTTATGGAATGAAAAACAACAAAAAGACTCTCGATGGAATACTTGGAAATGATGATGTCACAGAGGAAGAAATTATTTCATGGTCAGGGAGGGGCATGAGCAGGAACAATCCTTGCATCTGAGGCAGAGCTGATACACAATGTGTTTGAGTTTGATGATAAGGAAGTAAAAGATATCATGACTCACCGCAAAAATATCGTAAGCCTCGACGGCAGTATGTCCTTTATCGATGCAATCGAATTTATCATAGATACCGGCAAATCTCGCTTTCCGGTCTATGAAAACGATGTTGACAGTATCATCGGAGTCTTACATATCAAGGATGCTTTTACATTTTTTTGAAAAAAATGAGGTTTACCGCAGCAGTATCAAGGACATAGAAGGCTTATCCGGCCGGTGGACTTCATACCAGAGACGGTAAATATCAACGATCTGTTTAAAAAGATGCAGTCTAAAAAGAGTCATCTTGCGATGGTTGTGGATGAGTACGGACAGATATCTGGACTTATCGCGATGGAGGATATACTCGAGGAGCTTGTCGGAAATATCGAGGATGAGCATGATGAGGAAGAAAACTACATCAGAAAGAATGATGACGAGACATTTATAATGGACGGCATGACTGAGTTTTCCGATGTGAAGGAGGCGCTGTCGCTGCCTGTTGATGATGATGCCTACGAGACGCTTAACGGCTTTATCATATCGCTTTCGGATAAGATTCCGGAGGAGGGGGATAAGACTGTGATTAGCGCATATGGCTACAGATTTTCTGTTATGAGCGTCGAGGATAAGGTGATTAAGCAGGTAATGATTAAGAAACTTGCGCCGGAAGAGAAAAAATGATATTATAAGGTATGGATTATTTTTAAAAGTAGAAAAGAGGATACAAATTATGTCAGGACATTCTAAATTTGCGAATATCAAGCATAAGAAAGAGAAAAATGATGCCAAGAAGGGTAAGATCTTCACAGTCATCGGCCGTGAGATCGTTATGGCAGTAAAGGCCGGCGGCCCGGATCCTGCAAACAACAGCAAGCTTCGTGATGTCATCGCAAAAGCAAAAGCAAACAACATGCCGAATGATACCATCGAACGCGGTATCAAGAAAGCAGCCGGTGATGCCAATGCCGATAACTACGAAATGATCACCTATGAAGGCTATGGTCCGAACGGTATCGCGATCATCGTAGATACCCTGACCGACAACAAAAACCGTACTGCTGCAAACGTAAGAAGTGCCTTCACAAAGGGAAGCGGAAACGTTGGTACTCCTGGATGCGTATCTTTCATGTTCGATAAAAGGGTCAGATCATTGTTGCAAAGGAAGACTGCGAGATGGAAGCTGATGACTGATGATGATGGCTCTGGATGCCGGTGCAGAAGACTTTTCCGAAGAGGACGACTGTTATGAGATCATCACCGATCCGGACGATTTCTCTACTGTCCGTGAAACTCTGGAAAAAGAAGGCGTGGTAATGGCAGAGGCAGAAGTTACCATGATTCCGCAGAATTATGTGGAACTAACAGATGAAACTGCTGTTAAAAATCTGCAGAGAACTCTGGATCTTCTGGAAGATGATGATGATGTACAGGCTGTATATCATAACTGGGACGAATAAAACAACAATATTTTACGCCGGGCATGGTTTCCCATGTCTCCGGCGTATTTTTTTGTCCATAACTGTCCATACTGATTGGGAGCACTGACAGTTCACAGAAAGTAAAAGGAGATGCCGAATATGGACAAACAGGAAACGAAACAAAAGCTTCAGCCAAAAGCAGACCGATAGATAACGCTGTCCCCCTGGAAAGCCGGATTCATCTGCTCACCATCATCGGAGAAGTGGAAGGGCATGAATCTCTGGGAGATCGTACCAAATCCACCAAATATGAAGAAATTCTTCCGCGGCTTGCTCTGATTGAAGATGATGAACAAATTGAAGGAATCCTGATTCTTCTGCACACGGTAGGCGGTGATGTGGAAGCCGGACTTGCTATCGCAGAGATGATTGCATCACTCAGCAAGCCAACCGTATCACTGGTTCTGGGAGGCGGGCATTCCATCGGTGTTCCTCTTGCCGTCTCTGCTGATTACAGTTTCATCGTCCCAAGCGCGACCATGGTTCTTCATCCGTGCGCACAAATGGTATGTTCATTGGTGTTATGCAGACCTATCGTAACATGGAAAAAACCCAGGACAGAATCACCGGTTTTATCGCCGCGCATTCCGATATCACTCAGCCACGTCTGGAAGAACTGATGCTTGATACCTCTATGCTTGTCAAAGATGTCGGAACCATGTTAGAAGGAGAGGATGCTGTCAGAGAAGGCTGATCAACGAGATCGGTGGTATCCGTGAAGCACTGAATAAGCTAAAAGAACTGATGAAGAAAAACATATAGTTGTTCTGCCGATCGATTCGTGTTAAAATGAGAAGACAGATAAGTTTATGTATTCGGAGGAACAAGGCTATGAAACGTTGTACAGAGTGTGCGCTGTTATTTGAAAACAGCCTGACTCACTGTCCACAGTGCGGACGACTTCTTGTCAAAGATAAAAAAAGTCCCCGCTTTTTTGTAATTACCGTACTTGCCATTACCCTGGCAATACTTTGCGGAGTTCTGATTTCTTTTTCTCCAATCATGGCTGCTTAATTTCTAAAAG
>ENA-OQEN01000291-OQEN01000291.1-human-gut-metagenome-genome-assembly--contig:-NODE-291-length-22029-cov-2.520500_pt1 | contig 22029 bp, 34 predicted proteins | sample MGYA00242791_ERZ504627 | MGnify/ENA primary metagenome ERZ504627 (study PRJEB26092, sample SAMD00036316) | human gut metagenome | host: Homo sapiens | study: EMG produced TPA metagenomics assembly of... | reverse complement strand
AAAGAGCCGCTGATAGCGATAGTCGGACAGGTCATCGTGGTTACCGCGAAACAAAATCTTCTTGCCCTTCAACTGGGCAACCAGCGCGAGTAGTGCACTGTTCTTACCCCGCATGGCCATATCGCCCAGGATATAGACGGTAGTGAAAGCGCTTTTAGACCGCGGTACCACAATGGAGGTCGCCTATGGAAGATGAAAAAATCATTGGGCTATATTGGGAGAGGAACGAGGATGCCATTACAGAAACCTCCTCAAAATACGGAAAGCTCTTTTTTCGCATTGCCAGTAATATCCTACTAAACCATGAGGACAGCGAGGAATGTGTGAACGATACATATTTAGGCTTATGGAATGCCATTCCCAAAGAAAGGCCGTCACCGTTTTCCGTATTCGCAAGTAGAATTACCAGAATCTTGCCCTGAAAAAGTATGAATACCTCTCCGCAGAAAAGCGAAAGCCAGAGGCGATTTGTTCATTTGAAGAACTTGGTGACTGTGTTTCTGGCAAGGAGTATGTTGAAAGTGAAGCAGAAAATCGGCGCATCGAGCAGCTTATCGACACATTCCTTTGTCAGATAGGGGAAGAAAAGCGCAACATTTTTTTATGCCGATACTGGTATTTGCTATGGTTTTTATTGCCTTTATCTTATTTTTAATACTCTTTTAGAAGATGTTTCCTCAAATGTCGATGCAATGAATGAATCTAATCTACCACTCTATATTTTGTTCTTTGTAATAGCAATGCATAGTATTTCTATTACCTTAATATATAGAGTTCTAAGACCAGCTGAATAGAGAGTGTGCAGATGTTTCAGGCTCTAATAGCTATAGTGTATAGAGCCCTCTCCAGCGCACAGAGATAGGACTCAGTGGCCGCAGGAATAACTATAGTGGATTTTCAGAAAAGACCATGCCAACAACAAATGGACCTATATCATGAAGAACATTGTTTATATTCTTGTTCTTTCTCTGTACTGGTATATCCTCCGGTAGAGTAGGTTCTTCTGGATGCGCCATGATGACGCCACCCTATGGACAGATTTTTAGGAGAGAAAAGGTCACAGTCCCCCCTTGGCGGGAGACTGTGACTTTTTTGCCGCTGTCAGGCGGTACAGATTGCTGGTAAGGCTGCCGTTGGCGCGGTGGCGCTGCCGCTTCTCAATGAGCTGCCTGTGTTCCAGATCTGCCAAGCCCGCTGGACGGTGCGGGGTGAGAGGCCCAACTCACCGGCGATGGTCTTGATCCCCGGCCAGCAGACGCCGGAGGCATCCGCGCGATCCCGGAGGTAGATGTAGACCGTCTTTTCCCGGTGGCTCAGATCCTCGGCGTAAATAAAGTTAAATTTGCTCATTTGCTATCCTCCGTGTTGTAAGGGCTGTTTTCGCGGCGGTTCTGAATATTGCGGGCCAGCTCGTCGCGGTTCACATAGGAGATTTTTCTGGCCGCCCGCTCCGGCATCCGGTACCCATCGGGATCGAAGGTGATGCCCCAATCCAAAAACAGGCGCAGTCTCGTCCGCATGGGATGTGTTCCTGTTTTCATCACCACAAATTCGCCCTTGGGGATGGACTTCAATTCGTCTGGCGTCATGAGCGGGCGCTCCATCATCTGCAAGGACTGGCTGCTCTCCTTGCCCTGGCTGACGGAGCCGGAGAGCACCGTGCGGCTGCCAAGGGCGGCGGAGAGTGCTTCGGCGGTTTTGCTCTGGGGCGAAAAGCCACCGAAGATGGTGTCCTGGCAGTTGTCACATATAATTTCCGCGCCCTCTTTTCCGTAGTTCTTTTCCAGTTGGGCAAGGCTCTGGATGATGGGCACCAGCGTCAGCCCGCGGGAGCGGCCCGCACTGAACAGGGGCAGGATGTCGAAGGGCGGCATGGTGCCCAGCTCATCGCAGAACAGCACCACGCGGTTCTTGAGCCTGCCGTCATGCTCGTCCGCCACGGAGAACAGCTCACGGGAGAGGTTCTGGATCATAGTCCCGCGATGAAGTTCTTGGCGGGGTCTTCCTCCGGCAGAATGAGAAAAATGGCGCACTTCTCCGAGGCGAACATCTCCGCGTTGATGGGGCTGTCGTAGCAGATGACCTGCTCCAACTCCGTGTCCAGGAAGGCGTTCAGGCGGGAGAGGACGGTGGACATGACCGAGGCCATCGCCTGATCCGCCGCCGTCAGCGCCGCGCCCGCCAGCCACCGTGCTTTATGCTCCGGCGGCAGAATGTCCACCAGCAGCTGAAAGCCGTTCCTGCCCCGTGAGCTCGGCATCGCCAGCAGATCCTGCACCAGCTTGAAGGCCGACACGATATGCCGTTTTTCCGGCTCTCCGTCCTTTGGCGGCACGAATTCCGCCAGCAGCAGCACAACGGCCGTCAACAATCCCTCGGCGCTGTCATAGAAGTAGGCGTTATCACCATATTGGGAGGCGTCACCGTCCGGCTGATAATCGTTTTGGCGAGGATCTTGGCGTACTTCTCCGCCCTGGCCCGCGCCGCCAAGTTGGACGGATCTGCTCTCGCCAGATCCATGTAGTGATTCATCAGCGTCAGGAAGTTGAAGCCGTCCGAGCGGGTGGGATTCCGCAGGTCGATGACGGATACCCGGTAGCCGTAGTACCGGGAGGCGATGGCACCGTAGTTCCTCGCCAGATCCCCCTTGGTATCCAACGCCAGATAGCTCATGCCGCAGGCACAGGCATATTCCAGATTGGGGTAGAGAAAAAACGCCGTCTTGCCCACGCCGGAGGCGCCGATCATCAGACAGTGGATGTCTCGCTGTCCACCAGCGCCCGGATATCCCCCTGCTCCTCGATCATCTTTTTGACTTTTGAAAGCGCCTTTGATTTTTTCTTCGGCTTCCGTTTCTGCTTTCCCGCCACAGGACGGCGCAGCTTTTCCAGCAGCTTGCGGGAGGTTTTCCGCAGGAAACCTCCCTTACTTTTACGTTTTCCGCCGCCCACGCTGCCGAGGATGAGCCCTGCTCCGTGGGCAGCTCCTTCCCCTTGCGCCAGCGGCGGGGGCGGAAGGGTACGGTGTGGTAGGTCTTGCCGATCTCCTTGGGCGTTGCCCACCGCGCCGTGCCGTGCTGGCCGTCGCCCACCGTCTTGCTCTTGATGCGGTCAAGGGAGTAGCTTTTGGAGAGGAAGGATGCTGCCAGCAAGAACGCCAGCAGAGCGCCGCAGAGGGCGGGGAAGATCCATGTATCTCGGTTCATGGCAGGCTCTCCTTTTTCTCGAATTTGGCCCGGAGATCGTCGTTCCAGTCCTTGCGTACCGGACAGAGCCGCTGCACCTCCAAGCCCATGTCCTCCAGCGTATCCATCATGCGGTCGGAGGCGTCATTGCCCGCGTCATCGTTGTCGAGGCAGAGGTACACCGTGTCCAGCTTTGGATTCTGCCGCAGTCGTTCCAGCACCGGTTGGATGGATGTCCCGCAGCAGGCGACGTAGCTGTGCTCCTGCCAGCCGTATGGGTAGAGGGTGATGTGGGACAGGAGGTCGATGGGGGCCTCGAAGACATAGAGGGACTTATCCGTGCCGTTCTTATGAAAGCAGTGCTCGCTGGCGCTGCTCTCAATGTTCATACGGAACACCCGGCCCTCGCTGTTGGTGCTGCGGATGTGGGCGTGCTTTGCTTCGCCGCTGCCATCCAGCCCCACGAAAACGCAGTTGTGATGCTTGTCCTCGTAGAGCAGCTTTTCGTGTACGAAATAGGAGATGACCTCCCGGTCAATGTGGCGCTGACGCATGAGGTAGGCATACATACGCCTCATGGTCCCGTAAGGCTCCGGCAGCGCGAAGGGCTTCGGAGCCTCCTTTGCGGGCTTTGCCTGCTCATACGATTTTCCATTCTTTCTGCCCAGCAAAAGCAAAACCGCCTCCTGATAAGGGAGACGGTAATAGCGTTGCGCGAAGCTGACGGCATAGCCGCCCTCGCGCTTGGAGTGGTCGAACCACTTGTTGCCCCGCACGGTGATGCTGGGATCATTGGGCGTACGGAACTCCCGACCGGAGCGCACGGGTCGCTCCCCCTGGGCACGCAGCAGAGACACGAGGTCTGTGTTTTGCGCCCGCACCTTTTCCTCCGGCGTAAAATAAATATATTTGCTCATGATGTGTCCTTTCAAAATTCTGCTTTGCGCTATCTGAACGTCTGTTCTTCGTGGTCGTCCGGCTTGTGTCCCATCGCCAGCCGCTTGCGCTGCAATTCCTGACGGCGCTTGCGGTCGATCTGCAAGCGCGGTGGATCTGATCGATCTTGCTGTTGTCCTCAAAAATTCTGCTCATGTGATGCAGCATCCGCACGACGGTTTCACCCACCGTGGGGGCACGATAATCTGATCCTGCCGGTGCGCTCCCTTTCTGCTGATTGGGGTGATCTGACCACTGAGAGAAAGCCGGTGCATCTTCAGCCGCAGGCGGTGTGGTACCCTCAGAAGCGGCATCATCAGCGGAGGCGGAATCTTCTGGTGCGGCACTCGTCGAACGGTCAGATTTGGGCTGCGCGGGAACGGCTGGTGCTGTGGATTCTACTTTGGCTTTTGTGGCCGCCGCGGAATTCTCAGGCGAGAGGGATTCCACCGATGTGGCAGAAACTCTTTGTGCATCCGCACACCTCTGCCGCTCAGCCATCCATTGCAGTGTTTCCTGAATGACCATGTTGCGGACACTCCGGAACTCCTTTTGCCGGGAGAGCGGCAGTCGCTTGGGCGGCTGCTGATCGTAGTCCAGACACACCTGCTCGTAGAGCGTCTGCCACGTTTCATAGGCGGCGGACACCCGCTCGTCCTTCGCCAACTCCTCCACGATGGCGTCCACGATGGCCTTGACCCTTGGCGGCAGGTAGCCGTAGACCTTTCGGCCCTTGACCGTCAGCAGACGTTCCGCCAGCTCCTCGGTGAGCTGCTCCAGCCGTGGGTTATCCACTGCACCATGTTTCAGTTGTGCGATGCATTCCACCATGGCCTTGCGTGTTCGTGTCTGGAGTTCCTGACGCGCGATGTCCTTTTGCTGGTAGATGTGCATCCGATCCGCGTGGTAGATCCGTCTGGCGAAGACGGATTTCATTTCCCGGATACCATCTTTGGTGAGGTAGCCCTCCTTGGGATTTGCGGAGAAGATGATCATGTGGATATGCACCTGATTCGGCTTTCGGTGGAAGGCGGCATACCAGTGCAGGTTGTTCGGCTGGATCTTATACGCCGCGGCGATGTCGCAGACGGAGGCGTTCACCAGAGCCTGCCAGTTTTCCGCGTTGTCATAGCCAAGCCGCTCCGCGTCCTCACGGCGCAGCGCAATCACCGGCGTCCACACATTTCCCGGATGCTCTGCCACCTCCCGTACCGCCTGCGCGAGATTTTGTACCTTGCCGTGAGCGTCCCACAGACCGTGTTCGCCGTCCTTCTGGACGCCGGGGCGGTGGGAGATGTAGTCGATGAAATTTTCCTTTTGATCCAGCGCCTCCATGTAGTCTTCCCGCACCTGCTGGATGAACGCAGAGGCATTGCCCTGGGTGGGATGCTCCAGATACTCCTCGTACTCAATGAGTTCCCAACAGGAGGGAAAGGACTTCAGCAGCCGTGCGATAAAGTCCTGCTGCTTTTTTGTGGCGGGGAGCGTACTGCGCTCATCCGCCAACAGCTCCACGCCGGGACGGGTAGCGACGTAGCGGGTGCGCTGGGCCAACTTCGCGGCGTTCTGTCCGCCCTTGAGGTAGGGGAGATCAGTACGATCCGGGCCATGCGTCATCCGGCTCTATACGCCGCTGGCTCCGCACCGCGCTCTCAAAACTCACCTGACCGTTGGTGCGCTTCACCTCATCCACGGCGTAGGCCCGCAGCTCCCGCGTGTGGATGGGATCGGTACGGAAGTGGGCGGCGATGGTGTGGCACAGCATATTCAGCTCCACCGCGCACTTGAAAAGAATGCGGCAGAGCCGATTGTTGTTGTCGTCCAGCGTACCCTGAATGGCGGTGAGGATGGCTTGGGAGAGGTAGGCGGTGTTGTCCTCGGTGCCGAGATAGCCCATGTAGAACCGCAGGGCCTTGTTGATAAATTCACTGCGGTTTTTGCAATTATCCGCGGCCAGCCAGCCGTCCATACGGGGGATTAACTTGGCATCCAGCCATACCACCGTGCGCTCGATCCGCTTTTCGTCATTTTCCTGCATTTTTGCAGCTCTCCTTTCTGAAAAGGCGCAACCTCTTGTCACGCCTGCGTTTTTGCGGGTAAGGTGCACCTGTTTTCCATCAAGACCCGCAAAAGGTGCACCTTGTCCAAACCTCTGAAAGCCCCGCACTGCGGGGCTTTGTGGCTGAGAGGTGCCCAATTAGGGGCACCTCTCTTTATCTTGTGCTTTTATCGAACGGGCAAATAAGGGGCGAAACCCACCGAAACGGGGCATGGCCGGGAGGTGAACACCCATCCTCAAAGGCTCGGTTTCCCATCGCCGGAGCAGGATGCACCGGGCCTTTTCACACATCGCCCACAAACGCCGCAACGTTCGTTTCAAGGGGCTGCGGCGGGTACACACGCCACCCCAGCCCCGAACCGCGCACACAGCGCTCACACGGCGAAACACGGGGCCTTCTCTCTCCCGGCCACAGCGTGGCTTTGTGCTGTCAGCAAAATTGCCACCGAAAGAACAGCCGGAGGAAGTGGACGCACGCCCTACGGCGTGTGTCCGCTTTCTTCGGCGCCGCGGCCCCGCTGGGCTGCGCAGCCTGGACGCTGTTGTTTCCGCAGCCGTGAGTGCTTCAGCCTTGCTGTGCCTGCGTTTGTACCTACAGCTTCATCACCGGCCCCTGCTGCTGTTCCGGTTCCTCGCGGAATTGCTGCGCGTAGTCGTGGAGACTCATGCCGGTCTGCTGTTGACAGTATTCCTCCATCTTGCGTAGCAGGACATCCTGCTCTGCGGCGTTGAGCTGGTAGCTCCAACTTTCCTCGGAACCGTCGCCCTTGCAGAGTGTCAGCTCCAATGTGTCGCAGGGCTTGCCCTGTGCGAGATCGTAGTTGGCGTAGACATTGAGCCAGTCATCGTTCTCGTCAGTACAGACGAAGGTGCCGAAGACTGCGTCCACATCGAACTCCGTCTGCACATAAAAATTGAGCTTGCCGTCCGACTCGATGATCTCATCACCGAAAGAAAAAATCCGCGCGGAGAGGTGTCCCGCCGTGGTGATCTCTTTGCCGCTCAGATGCTCCAGCAGCTTGCGCCACTGATCATCGCTCGACGCGAATTGTGACCGGGTGGCATGGTACGCCGCCACGGATACATCCCGCATCGCCCAGGTCTGCCAACCGTCCATGATGTGAACGGCGGAGAACAACCGCTTGTCGAAGTTGACGTCGAACACACCGCGCACCTTGCCGGTGTTCTCCATGCGAAAGGCGGTGAGCGCGTTGTACTCCTCCGCGTGATGGATCGCCCGTCCGCGAACAGCTTGATGAACAGATCCGGTGCAGTATCCTTCTCGCCAGTGACATAGCCGCGCAGCTTTTCTGCGGCATCCAGCAGTTCCTCACCGGGGGAGGTCTTGAAGTACCACTCCTGCCCGTTCTCTACCATATGGTAGGCGGCGTAGGTACGGGCAGCCTCCCTCGCTTCACGCTCTGCGGCATCTCCGCGTAGATCTCGGCACTGATGCGCTCGTACTCACGCTCCGGGAGTTGGTTGCACAGCTCATCCAGCACATCCTCCAGATGCTCCCGCAAGGTTTCATTCCTGAGATGCTTTTCAATGGCATCCTTCCATCGCCGGTCGATCCACAGTGTGATGTCTACATGATCTGCCATCTCAGTCACCATTCCTTTCGTCAGTGGGCTGTGCCAACGCGGAGGGAGGCTCCTCCCGCGTCTGCGGCTTCGCCGGTCTTGCCGGACGGCGGGGACGGGCAGCGGGCGCGCGCGGCTGTCCAGATACTCCCGCACCGGCTCCGGCACCTCGGATTCATAAAGGCATTTGAGCAGCTCCTCCAACTGCGCCTGTACGCTGGTGTTCTTCTTTTTAAGTGAAAATTCGAGAGCTGCAAGCTGCTCGCTCTCGAATGAGATCGTGACATTTTCTTTTTTCATGATTGTTATTCAACCTCCTCGTAGTAGTCGCGGAGCTGGAAGCCCAGCGCCTCCATGTCGCTGTGCTCCATGCTTTTTTGGCGTTTTTGTGTTGTGGGGGTATCACTACCCTCCGGCGGTCGTGCGCGGTCTCAATTATCCCCGCGCGGGGTTTTCCGACGGGCAGAAACGGCCTTTTCACACGCCTTTCTGCTTGCCTTTTTTGCGCTTCACTTGCAATCCGCGGCGACGCGATCCTTATCCATGATTTCGGGATGGTGTAGTCAACTGCCCGCCCGCTGCGGGACACTTTGACGAGCCTGCAATCCTCCGGTCTGTCCCGCGCCAGTGCTTCCAGCTTCTGACGCAGCACCTTGTTGTGAGTATAAATCCCGGCGGTCTTTTCTTCCTCGTTGAAGCCGATAATGGTCTCCTGCTCGTAGCGAGCCATGTTCATAATCATTTCCTTCCTTTCAGCCTTTCGGCAGATACGCCCTCGGATTCGTCCGCTCCCCATTGACGCGCACCTCGAAATGGAGGTGCGGCCCGGTGGAGCGCCCGGTGCTGCCGGAGAGGGCGATGATGTCTCCCGCTTCCACCGTCTGGCCCACTTTTGCCAGCAGCTTGGAGCAGTGGCCGTACAGCGTGGCAAGGCCATTGCCGTGGTCGATCATCACATAATAGCCGTAGCCTCCGGCGTTGTACTTGGAGACCGTCACCGTCCCCGGCAGCGCGGCGCGGATGGGTGTGCCGGTGGGAACGGCCAGATCCATGCCGCCGTGCCCCTTGCGCTTTCCGGTGATGGGATCGATGCGGTTACCGAATTCAGAGGTGACACGGCGCTCCCAGCCGGAGCCGATGGGCGAACAGAAACCGTCCGCGCCAATAAACGGCACATCCGCGCCGGGTATCCAGCCCTCGGTGCTACCGGCTATGCCATAGCGGACGAGGCTGTAGATACTGTCGGCGTTGGACTTCTGCTCCGCAGATATTTCCAAGTGAAGCACGTTTTCAAGATTACCGTACACGGCGGATATGTCCGCAACGGGAATCGCCACAGTGTAGCTCTCCTCGGTTTCCGTCCCATCCTCATCGGTGACAGTGCGGGTGCGCTCCTCGTAGGTCACAAAGCAGTCCACGAACTGTCGGTGCGCTCGGCGGCTGGGGGTGTCCTCCCCAAAGAAAATGGCATAGAAAACAGCCTTGACGCGGATACCGTCAAGGCTGTCGCTGTTCTCCGTCATGTCATTGACGGCGGCGATGGCATCGTCCAGCAGCGTGAAGCTGCGGCGCATATCTTCAATGTAGGCGACATATTCGGCAGGCGTTTTGTTCGGGATTGTTCCGCCGTTGAAACAGAGCAAAACAGCGGAGTTGTTGTGCTCCGCGCTGCCGGAGAGCAGAGCGCAGATCAGCGCCAGCGTCAGGATCAACGGTGAACAGATCGCCGCCACGATCCAGCCAGCTTTCGCCGGGTGTCCTCATCCGAGAGCGCTGCAGCGGCGAGCTTCGCCAGTGCCGCGACGGGTACCGCCATTACCGTCCACCTGCCGTTCCGAAGAGAGCCTGCTTGTACTCTGGGGCCTGCACCTGCAAGAGATACCGCTCATTGCCGCACTTGTAGAGGCAGGAGCCGCGCTGCGGGTCCCGGATCAGGGCATACTCAGATTCCTCCAGTTGGAGGTTATCCATGAAGAATTTCTTGTCCACGTTGCCGCCGTTAAAGATGAACTGATGGACGGGGATGGAAAAGAGGGGGCGTGTCAGCTCCCGTATTCCCGGCTGGGTAAAGTCCTCCAGATTCTGGCTGGCAAGGAACAGGCGGATTCCTTTTTTCGTACTCGCTTGAGGGCGTTGCGGATGTAGGTGATGACGGTGGGATCGGACAGCCACAGGTATAACTCATCGATAGCCGCTACGGAATTGCCCAGCGTCAGAAGCTGATCCGACATATAGGACAGCAGGCTGAACAGCAGGGTGTTCCGCAGGTTTTCCGCCATGTTATCCAGCCCCTTGACACAAAAAACGAGGAATTTGGAGTTTGTAATGTTGGTATGCCCGTTGAAGAAACGGGCGTCCGCGCCGCGGCACATGGAATGGAGCCCCAGCAGCAGATCCCGCAGCATTTCCCGCGGGTAGAGGCTGTCTGCGGCCTCGTAATGGTCGTAGCTTTCCTGAATAGCGTCATAGAGGTCGGAGAGGATGGGGTAATCCGCCGGCCGCATTCCGGCAGAGTCCGTGCGGTCGGTGATGTTCCACTTTTGATAGAGCCGCTCTACCATCAGTTCCAGCGTGTCGATGTGAGGCGTGTCGAAGCCTTTATACACACGGAACACATCCCGCAGGAAGGAGATGTGCTGGGAGAGCAGCGTCCCCCGGAAAGCGTCCGGCGCGTCCGGGTCTTCCGGCCCGCTGCCATCGTCCCAGCAGCGGGGTTCCAGCAGGTTGATGCGGTACTGCCCGCTTAAGTAGTCCAAAAAGCAGCCGCCCAGGGCGCGGCACTCGTCCTCCATCTCGTGCTCGGAGTCCAGAGAGATCACGCTTTTGCCCGCCTCCCGCACATTGCAGAGCAGGAGCTTCAGAAGATAACTTTTGCCCTGTCCGGTGTTGCCGAGGATGAGGCGCTGGCGTTGGTCTTGTCAGAAGCACGGCGGTCGAAGTCCACAATGATGTTGGAGCCGAAGCGGTCACGGCCAATGAAGAAGCCCTTGGGATCGGTTTTGCCGGAATAGTTCATGGGGTACAGATTGGCAACGCTCCTGGCAGGCAGAACACGTTCCGCAAAATTGGCAAGCTGGCTGCCGCCTGCGAGGTTGGCGGAGAGAAAGCCCTCCCGCTGCCGCAGGAGCAGCGGATCGGCGCCATGCGGGAGCGCACCAGTTGGCGGATACGGTATCCCGCGCCGCACGCAGCTTTTCCGTATCCGCGGCGGCAATGTCCAGATACACGCCGCAGTGGATGAGCGGCTCCTTTTCCTGCCGCTGCTTCGCCAGCAGCTCCGCCATATCCCGCAGGTTGGCTCCGCCGTGACGCTCTGCTTGTAATCGTTGGTGTTGCTCCGCTCCATGCGGCTTTTGTTGGTAGCGGCATGAGGATGGCGTCCTCCTCGGCGGGTGTGACCTGCCGTGCCGTCAGGCGCAGGTCAACGCCGCCCATATCGCCAAGGCCCCGCAGCAGCGCCAGCTCATCCGTCATGGGCGGGTAGCTTTTCAGCGCCATCGCCGTGTGATACCGGCTGCCGAGGATGAAGTGATCTGTGTTGAACTTCACCGCCGCGGGCGCGATCATATCCAGAAAGTCCTTCGGACGCGGGGCCTGCTCCGGCATCTTCTTTTTCTTCTTCTGTTTCTTTTTAGCCATGTACATACTCCTCTCCATCGAAATCACGGAATACCTCCGTGGTGAGATCCTGCCGGTAGTAGATCGCCAGCAGGCGCTTGACATCCTGTTCCTCCGCCAGACGCACGCGGAGCCCGTGGTCGCAGATGGTCTTCTCCAACTGCCGCAGCGTGGTTTCCTCCGCGTTCATCTTTTCCGTCAGGGGAATGACCAGCACAAATTTGCGGGAGGAGGCGGAGGAGAACTGGATGGCGTCTAAATGGGCCATGTCCCGCTCCAGCAGCTCCCGCACGGCAGGCTCCGTTTCCTCCTCCAAGCGCCGCAGGTAATATTCCTTGTTCCGTTGGAAGGACTCACGGGAGTCCAGAGCCAGAATTTCCAAGGTCGGTTGGGTGCTCAGAAGCATGGTCAGGGAGCGGACACGGCTCCGGATGACTTCCGGGGACAGGACGGAGAGGTTGTCCGGCTGGATCAGGAAGAAGACCCGCTCTCCGGAATCTGTCACGACGCCGTGGGGCGTCACGCGGACGATGCCCATGAGCTGCCGGGTGGATTGCCGCTGGCGCAGTTCTTTTTTCTGTTTTCGGTTCATGGGTCCAGGCTCCATTCATAGTATGCTGCCGCAGAAAGAGAAAACAGGCGGCACGGCGCAGGAAATCTAAGATACTGCTGCCATCCACCTGAATGGTGAGGAAGGCGTAGAGCACCGTGACCACCAGCAGTCCCATGCCGAGGCCCTGGGTCAGCGCCAGCACAGAGAGCAAAGCGCCGATGCCGATCACGCCGATGTCCCGCAGCAGCCAGAGCCACAGCATGGGCTTGGCTTTCAGGTTTTCAGGGTAAATAAACATTTCGTTCCTCCAAAGCAAAACCGCTGCCGAGAATCTCAGCAGCGGTCCGCGCGATGTATTTCTTATTCTTCGGCAGTGCTGGTGTCCTCCGCCAGCGCCTGCCGGATGCAGTCCAGGAAGAAGGCATTCTGCTTGATGCCGTTCCGCTTGAGGTATGCCTTGAGCTGCTCAAACAGTGCGGTGGGCACCTGAAACGCCACCGTCCTCACATTGTCCTTGTCCATCTTCATATTTTCCTCCATATCATAAAATTTTGTGATGAGCGCGGTCATGTACCGGCTCAGTGTCTCGCCGGATTCCGCCTGCCGCTGCCGCACCTTGGCATGCAGCTCCAAGGGAATTTCAGCACAGAGGTTGCGTGTTTTTTCTGCCATGGCAGTTCCTCCGATCTTTTTAATGGTAAAGCTAAGATACCCGAAAGCAAGTGCGAAAGCTATTACCAAAGCCAACGAAGAAGCGGCGCGAAACAGCGGCAATACCAACAAAGAGGCTATGCCGCCCGCATGGCCGCGGCGATCCGCGACATAATAAACTCCACACAGGGTATCGCCACACTGTTGCCCAAAGCTTTGTACCTTGCACTGTCCGACGCGCCGGGGATGTCTGTCCAGCCGTCCGGGTAGCCCTGGAGCCGTTCACACTCTAAAGGTGTCAGGCGGCGAATGAGATAGGCATAGGCTTCTGTCTGCTGGCAAATGAGATCGGTGGCGTCCTTATACTGACGGGCGCTTTGGGTACTTACCACATCATTCCTCCGAAAGTCATCCACACGCTGGCGGCTGTAGACCGCGTGGCGGTCTGTGGCGGTCAAGGTGTACGCCAAATCCTCCTGACAGCCAAGGCCGTTGCCGCCGTTCTCCGGCTGGCGGTCTACAATATTTCCGGCAATGCAGATGGCGCCCGCGTTCTGCTCAACCAGAGGTATATTGTTACCACCTGTGCCATAACGGGCAGACATGGTGGGCGCTACCTTGTGGGGGCCAGTGTAGCGGCTGTCAATGCCGTGATTTTCGTAAACAAGAGGTTGGTGTCCATGCTCCTGTGCTCGGAGGGTTCCGGACACGTTTTCGCTGCATTCCATCACGCTGCCGCCCTGGTCATTAAGGCATAAAACAGACGGCATACAGTTCCCGCCGGGGCTGCCCTTGAGGGTTGGAGCAACTGATTCATTGTAGCCAATGCCGCCTGCGCTGGCGCCTGCTCCGGCGGAAAAACCGGCTACAAAGGTCTGCTGCTTCATCCCCGGCTGTGCGCCCAGCACACCAGCTACATCGTGCAGGTCACGCACCTCGTCCCGCTGGTTGGCGGCAAAGGCCATGACGCGTTATAGCCGTCAAAGCCCTCCCCGGCTCCATTTGGCTGTGTCACGAAGGTCTGCATCTGCATATTGGTGAGCTGACCGTCCGGCCGCATGAGCCCCGCTTGGATCTTCAGCGCACGCGCCAGCATCTTCGGCAGCTTCTTGCCGCGCTCAAAGGCGCGGCGCAGGATGCCCAGACAGGCGGTTTTCGATAAATAATACTTTAGAGACGGGTACGCTTCCAGTATGCCAGACAGTGAGACGCGGATCGGGCGGCGGGGCGCGGCCCCGGTATTGAGGGGCCGCTTGCTTCCCGCCATGGAGATCGGAGCTCCCAATGGCGCTGTCCAAAGAGATCCACGGGAGAGGACAGCAGATCCAAGTGGAAATACGGGATCGAAACCAGTTCGGAGTCCGGCTTGCCCGGTCTGCGCTTGGGCGGTGCTCCGCCCCTTTCAGCCGTGTCTAACCCAAGCATCGTCATCTGCCCGTTCGTGTCGAATCGGTACATCTATGAGACCTCCTTCCCGCTGTTTTCCGTTTCGTCAAATACATCAAATAAAAGCTGGGGTGCAAGCGGCCCGGCGAAGTCCGCAAGCAGAAAAATGCGCTTGCGGCGCTGCGCGACGCCACACAATTGCGCGTCCAGACAGCGCCACGCAATAGAAAACATATCGCCTGCCGTGAGATCACCGACATCGGGCCATCCGTAAGGATAGGGGCCTGGGATAAGCTCGTTGGGAAAGCAGATCCGCACGATCTCCTCCAGCACGATCCGAAAGTCCTCATACTTCGGTTTTCCGCTTGAAAAGGCCCCCGGCACGTTCTCCCAACACATCCAGCGCGGCCGTATGTTGACGCTCTCCCGGCCACGGGCTTTCTCTGCCAACCGCATTTCACGCACAATGCGCATCTGCTCCATAAAGAGGCCAGAACGCGCGCCGACAAGACCTGCCCTTGCGCCAGCAACGGAGAGATCTTGACACGGGCTGCCCCCGCAGATGATGTCCACAGGCGGCAGCTCTTCGCCACGCAGCTTAGTGATGTCGCTACATGGATCATGCCGGGAAAGCGCAGCTTTGTCACCTCAATGGGAAATACTTCGATCTCCGACGCCCATACCGGCGTGATGCCGTTGCGGACCGCAGCCAAAGGGAATCCGCCGATACCGTCGAACAGGCTGCCCATGGTGATTTGTGTTAACCAGGTCATATCATCACCCTTTCATTTGATCGCCGCGGCGATGGTTCGGGTGGTGTTGACGGCAGCCTGCGCCGTATACACGGCGCTCGTAATATTGGCCTTTGTTGTGGTGTCCAAGCCAAAGCTGCCGGCGATGCGGGGCACCTCTCCCGCCGAGAGCATGAGTCCCACGCCCATCAGCGCGTGATCCTTGAACACCATGAGTCCCGCAATGAGTATGGTGGACTGGAGAAAGGCGGTCAGGCACAAACCGATGACCTGCCGCATCCAGCCCATAAAGCCGTCCAGATAGCCCCGTGGGACACTGAACATATAAAGGCTTCCCACCGCGATTTGGATGAGCAAAATGCCCCCGCGTTTCAGATTGGCGAAAAACACCTTCAGCACCGCGTAGCCCATGAGGATCACGCAAAAGAGGAGCATAATGGGGCTGGTGATGATGCCGAGACCGAAGTGAGAGCTGTTTACCACGTCCGAGAGCGTCTGGATCTCGCTGAGCTCCGTTATGATGTCCTGTCCCACCTCACCGATGCTTCGTCCGTAGCCGGTAAGTCCCGCCGAGAAGGTGGCTTGGAGCGACACGGACAGGGCATAGAGCCGGACGGGGACGACGGTGAACAGCTCACCGCCAGAAAGCCCTTGATAATGTTCATCCCGCACTGCTGGAGATTGCCCCTGCCGGCGGAGTATTCGATGCCGCATTCAAAGGCGCAGACCACCACGCTGACGGTAAACAGCGCCCACGCAAGGCGGGAGAAAAAGAGAATGATGGCGCTGACCCATTCCAGCTCGAACAGCTCTACGCCCATATTGCCCATGAGGGCAAAGAAGTTGCCGAGAAAGCCTATGGCCTGCCCATAGACCCAATCCATGAGCTGATCCAGGACTGTCGCGGCGACAAAATCCCAAATAAATATCTTCGTTCACCTCCAGAGACGCGACAAGGCCGCCGCCCTTTCGGGCGACGGCCTTGACTGCTGTCTTTACTTATTTCATTGTCTGTCCAAAGCTTTGGGTATCTTTGCTTTCCGGTTCATATCCAAGTTTCTGGCAAACAAAGTCTTGAACGAGCCTGCATTCCTTTAACGCGCAGACGGCGTCGGATTCATCCAGTTCTAAATTGGACGGATAGCGAACTTGAACGCCGTATGGCGTCAGTTCAATACAGGAGTCTGCCAGTTGCTCAAACTGCATGTCTACTTCACAGCACAGCTTACAAAGCTGGATAAGGTCATGCGTTTTGGGCGGCTCTCTGTCGAATTGAACAAGCGTGGCTTTTAGAAATTTTTCGGCAGCCTGTTCACAGTGATAGCAAATAATTTCCACAGGCAGCGGACGCATCGTCAGCAGATGTTCCGCGGCGCTGAGATCCATATAGGCAAAGTCAAGCCATTCGCTGCTCCAGCCGGTGCTCATACAGCAAGACCCCCTCTCTTGCGATTTTCCGCTCCAGAGAAGCGTGTTCCGCTCTCTGATGGAATGCGTTAGAGCGATAAACAATTACATCCAAGGGGACGGACTGCGCTGAAAAGAGCGCACGGCGGATCGCCTTGACCGCGTCTGCCGGACGCATGGAATTTTCCGGGATAATGACGCACAAATCGTAGTCACTATCATCGGTTGGTGTACCATAGGCGTATGAGCCGAAAAGATAGATCTTCTCTGTATCCACAGTTGCGTCAATGATCCGGCAGATATCAGAAAGCTCATTTTTCACAGATTCTGTCATTCGCGCCGCCTCCTTTCCTAATTTCCATTATACCCAGCACACAGAAAATAAGCAACTGATTTTTACCCTTGCGCCTTTTAGATCCCAATGATGCTCCAAATGTATTTCGGGGCCGTCAGGGTGAAGATGAGGCAGGCAAAGAGGATGGCGGGGCCGGTCCACTCAAATTGACCTCGCTGGCGAAAATCAAAATACGCGCCGCCAAGTTTTACGAAGAACGCGATGGCGAGGATCATATCCAGCGCCGGGAACACCACCTTCTCCACCACGCTTTTAATCTGCGTAGCGGCCTCCGTCCATGTCTGCTCCACAGCGCCTGCCACATCGCCGCCCGCGGCGAGGGCGGAGGTGCAGCAGAGCACGGTCAGGAGCAGGAGCGCCAACGCCAAAATCATGATTTTTTTGTGTTTCAAAATCTCAACCTCCTTAATTTGGGGATGCCGCCCCTTGCGGAGCGGCATCCGTTGTTAGACCTTAATAACCGGTGCGGGGCAGGGGCTTGCCGGGAGCATAAATTCTGGTGACCCAGCGGGAGGTGGCCATGATCCACTGCCCGTTGTAGACGCCGCCCGCGTCCGACGCGTTGACGAACTGCGTACGCCGGTGAGCTTGGCAAGCGCTTGCAGTCCACGCGAGGGGCTTCCACCTGCCGGAAGTTGGCGGGGACGATGCCGAACGCAGCCATAAACTCCGTCACATACTCGTTGGCGGCAAGTCCCAGCGCCGCGGGCGAAGCGTCCAGCACATAGTTTTTGGATGTGCTCAGGTTATCCGCCAGCGTGCGCCATGTACCGCCGCTGAGATTTGTGCGGTACACGATCTTATAATTTCCAGGGGTGTTCCACGTGCCGGTGTAAATGGTCTGAAGCCGCACCGCCTTGACGGGCAGGGTGTCACGCCAATAAAAAGATTCCAGCGCCGTGGTAGAGTTGTTGGCGATGCCGGTAAAGTTGTAGCGGACGAGTTGTCCCGGCATGACCTCCACATAGCCGGTTTTCTTGATGGAAACGTTGGTAGACAGGCTCTTGTTGGTCATGCTTGCCTTGACGATCTGACCGGCGTACTCGATCTCCATCTCAATGGGTGTCCTATCCAGTCCGTAAAACTCCGCCGCCTTGGATTCCACGATCTTGTACCGCGCCAGCGGCAGGGGTCTGCTCACCGCCAAGCCGTTTTTGTCCGTTCGGATGGTATCTACCAGGCCGGTTGGTGCGGGCGTTGTAGATCTCAAAGACAGTGTTGGGGATGGCGTCCCGGCAGGCCAGCCATTCATGGCGTTGTAGTCCGCACTGACCTTCGTCACTTGGATCTGGCCGGTGATGGGGGTATTCTTCCACTCGATTTCTGTGGTTTCACCAGACTTTACATACACGGTCTTTTTCTGCGTGTCGGGGATATAGCCTCATTTTCCAGTTCCCGCAGATAGTAGCGGCCATCTTCCAGTCCCTCAAACCGGACATAGCCCCGGTCATCGCTGGTTTCCTGCGCGATGGGATCGTTGCCGCTGTCATAGAGGAGGAAGGACACGCCGGGGATGCCCTCGCCGGTGGTGGCATTGACCTTGTGGATCAAAATGCCGGAGATGGCCTTGTTGGTGATCTCCAGCGTGGCGGTCTGGCCGTCTTTGACCTCGATCCGGTGGGGCGTGTCATCCAGACGGTAGCCTCGGCAGCCTTCAACTCCGTCACGGCGTACCAGCCGTTTTCCGCTCCGGGGAGATAGATCACGCCGTTTTCATCGGTGGTGCAGGTGTCGACGATCTCGCCATCCATTTTCCGGATCTCAAACTGGACGCCGGGGATGCGTTCTCCGGTTTTTTCGTCCTTCTTAATGACGGTAAGCCCGCCCGCGCGGACGTTATAAAAGCGCAGGTCTGCACCTCACCCGCCTTGATGAGAATGGATTTCGGCGTGCCGTCCAGCACAAAGCCCTCCACGGTCTTGACCTCCCGCGCCGTAACGGTGGTGCCGGGGATCAGGTCATGGATAATGACGCGGCCATTCTCATCGGTGATGAACTCTCCGTTGGAGTTGCCCACCACCGCGCCGGAGCTGTCGGTGACAAGGAAGGTCACGCCCTTCAGCGGCGTCGTGGTGCCCTCGATATACTTTTCAATCACAAGGGTGGTGCTGGGCGTGTTGGTGAAATGCAGTGTCTGGGTGTCATTGGGATTGACCACCACCGTCTGGGTGCGGCTGGCCTCGTCGATGGTGTAGCGGGAATGGTGGCCGTTTCCGTCACCACCAGCGTCCCCACCACACCATGGATGGTAATTTTCCGTCCTTGTCGGTGAAGTACAGGCCGTTGCTGCTGATCTGTCCATTTTCAGCGGGTACAAACTCACCGGTAGAGGTCGTCACCTTGAAGGTTACACCCTGCAAGGGCTTCCCGGTGAGGGAATCCCGCTTGTCAATCACCAGTGTTCCGGCCTTGGAGTTTTTCACGATGACCGTCTGCGTATCGCCGTTTTTGCCGATGACCACGTTTGTGGACGCACGATCCATCACATACCCTGTCGGGGCCTTGATCTCGTTGATGACATAAGCACCGGGGGCCAGATTGGTGATCGTGATCTCGCCCTGCCCATCCGTGGTAAAGATACCGTTTTGCGTCAGGGTGCCGGTGCCGATCACGCCGTCCAGCCCAACCTCACAGCCAGCGGCAGTGGTCACCCGGAACTCCGCGCCGGAAAGGGGCTGACCGGGTGGCGCTGTCCCGCTTCTGGATGATGAGCTTGCCCTTGGCTGGTTCTTGAAGGTCAGGCTGATCGTGCGGCCTTCCTTGATCTGAACGGTCTGGCTCTGGGTATCAATGATATAGCCGTCCGGAGCCTTCGTTTCCGTCACAATGACGCTCTTGCCGGGTTTCAGGCCGGGGACGCGGATCTCGCCATGCTCATCCGTCCGGAAGATGCCGTTGGCGTCACCGATCAGCGTGCCGTCCGCGTAGGTGATCTTGAATTCCGCGTTGGCGAGAGTCACGCTGGGGTTCACGGAACAGACCTTGCGGATCAGCAGGATGCCGTCCGGGGCGTTGTCAAAGCGGACGGTGACAACACTCTGCTCACCGCTGTCCGCCAGGTAGATCGTTTCGGAGGCGTTGATGATGCTGTACCCATCGGCGGGGTCAACCTCCTCCACGATATAGGTACCGGCGGTCAGGCCCGTCCAGATGGCGGTGCCGTTCTTGCCGGTGACCTTCTGCCCGATGGTCGTGCCGCCTGTGCCGGAGGTGCCGCCCAAAAACCGCAGCTGGAAGGTGCAGCCAGGGAGCGCCTCATGGGTCACGCTGTCATACTTCTCGACGATGATGGCATTCAGCGGAGTATTCTGGAAGGTCAGGGTCTTGCTCTCACTGCCGTGGAGGATGATCTTCTGGGTGGAGGGTTCCTTCATCTGGAAACCGGGAGCGGGTTCTACTTCCGTCACGGTGTACTCGCCGGGATAGAGCCGCTTGCCCTGCTCATGGAGCCGGATCTCGCCCTTGGCGTCTGTGAGGATATTTCCGTAATCGATGGTGGCAGGGGCCTCGGCGGATTCGCCGCTGCTGGTGTAAGTGATGTGGAACTTGGCTCCCTCCACAGGAGCGCCAGCACGCTGTCCTCCTTGTAGATGGTGAGCTGGGGCATTTTCCAATTTTTGAAAGTGATATTCACCTCGTCACCGGCGTCAGGCTGACGGTCTGCTCCCGGTCGGCGTTTTTGCTGGGCAGGTAGTACGGTGCGGGAACAGACTTTTCTGTAATTTTGTAACTGCCGGGGGCCACGCGGTCCGTCACCGTGCCGTCCGCGCCGGTAGTCCAATCGGCGGAGAAATCACTGTCGATGCCTCTACGGTAAACACGGTGCCGGGGATGGGCTTGGAATCCTCCGCGTCGATTTTGGTGACGGTCAGCCGGGGCATTTTCAGATTTTCAAATACGAGGTTTTGATCGTCGCCGGGGCCGAGGTAAATGGTCTGGATCGTCTCGCCGCCCACCACATAGGGGTCAGGGACGGATGTTTCCTTTACCTCATAGCTGTCAACAGGGATCGCGGTGAGAACCGCCTTGCCGTCCGGCCCGGTGGTGACGTCCTGATGATAGCCGTAATGGATGCCTTGATCTCAAAACGTGCCGGGGATGGGCTGCTTGGTCTGCTTATCCAGCTTCTGAATGGTCAGATTCGGGAGTTTCAAGTCCTTCGCCGTTACAGTCACGGTGCCGCCGCCATTGACGGTAGCCTGATCCACATGGGCGCAGACAGGGGCGGTCAGCTTGGCGTAGGGGGCGGGAGCGCTGACCTCCACAAAGGCGTACATCCCCTCCGTCACATGGGGGACGGTGATCTTGCCGGAGGCGTCCGTGGCCTCCGTGCCGATCAACTGCCCATCCCGGAGGATGTGGAATACCGCGCCGGGGAGGGGCGCGTTGCGTCGGTCAGCTTGATGAGCTGGATCTTTACCTTCGCGTCATTCTCAAAAACGAGCGATACGTCCGTTTTGCCGTCCCAATAGAATTCCTGACGGACTTTGCCGGCGTCCTTGCTCAGAGAGTAGCCGTTGGGCGGCGTCACTTCTTCCGCCACATAGCTGCCGATGGGCATGGTATCCCAAGGCACATCCGTGAGTGCGCCGCCCGCTCCGGTGGTATAGGTACCGGTGAAATTGTTATCCGCGCCGGTGATCTTGATGACTGCGCCCGCAAGACCTCTGGTGGGATTGTCCGCGTCCACCTTGCGGATCTTACCGGTGGCGGTGACGGTGGGGGTATCCGTAAAGGTGATCGTCACGGTGCTGCTGCCGCTGTTCGGCAGGACTACATATTCAGGCCCCGCGTTGTCGATCTCGTAGCCGTTCGGAGCCGCCGTTTCCGTTACGGCGTAGGTTCCGGCGTCCAAGGGAGAGAAGGTATAGGTGCCGTCCGCGCCGGTGACGATGTCCTTGGAGAAGGAGCCATTGGTGGATTCCACGTGGAACCGCGCTCCGGCAAGGCCCTTGGTGGGATTGGTGGCGTCTACCTTCTTGACCACCAGCTTGTACTGCTCGTTTGTGACGGTAAGACTGCCGATCATAACGCTCTGGACAGTGCTGGCAGGGTGGACGGCAGAGCCAGCGCCGGTGAAGGAATACTCTTTTACGTCGCAATCGCCCCAAACATCCTGCTTGCCAAGATCCAGGATATATTTCGCCCGATCCGGAATGTGGTGCCGTCGCAGGTCTGGTCGATGCTGGTATAGCTCGCGCCCTTCAGCGAGTTCCAGACATACATCAATTCCTCCGCGCAGGCGGTGGCGGGATCACCCAGGGAGCCGTCCTTATACCGCCACACGATTGCCTGCACCCAGGCGTTCATGTACCAGCTATAACCGGAATCCAGATGTCATCCACGCCAAGGGCGTGGGCCTTGTCCGTGAAGATGCCGAGGGAGTGGCGTAGTAATAGGCCATCATCATTTGACGGTGGGATCGGTGACGGGCTTCGGATCGCCCAGGTCTGCCCGATCAGGGAGGTGCCCATGCCGCCGCCCTTCGTCCCGCAGAAGCCCACGGAGGTCTTTCCGGCCACGCCGTAATACATCTGGTGCATTG
>ENA-OQEN01000289-OQEN01000289.1-human-gut-metagenome-genome-assembly--contig:-NODE-289-length-22068-cov-2.282530_pt1 | contig 22068 bp, 23 predicted proteins | sample MGYA00242791_ERZ504627 | MGnify/ENA primary metagenome ERZ504627 (study PRJEB26092, sample SAMD00036316) | human gut metagenome | host: Homo sapiens | study: EMG produced TPA metagenomics assembly of... | reverse complement strand
CGGCTATATGGGCATGAGTGGATGGAAAATATACGCATGGCGGTGGCCGCCTGCCAAAGGCGTGGATGGCTATATGGTGCTATGATGAATATGGCAAGCCAAGCGGCAACGCAGCCGGTTCGGTGAGCGGAATGGGCGAGAAATACCAGCAAAAATACCTGCGCTGTTCCATAACGCCGCTGAAGCAGGGCGTGAAGCCCATTGCGAGCATCCCGGTACACGGCCGCCTTTACTACTTTTATTATGAAGTGAACGAGAATTATGTGGACTTTCTGGAGCCCAAAGTGACAGAGGCCTTTCTGCGCAGCTCCATCAGCAGTATAAAAGGCGATTAGGCAGTTATATAGAAAGTTTGGCGGGATTCTTTACAGACGAGCCTCAGATTTCAAGCGGCGGCTATCCTTGGACGCCTTCTCTGCCTGCGGAATATCAAAAGCAATATGAGGAATCTCTTCTGGAAAAGCTACCGGATCTTTTTTTCACAGTGAAACGGCTTATAGAACGCGCATCCGCTTCTGGCGGCTCATCACCGAGCTCTTTGCAAAGCGCTATACAAAACAGGTTGCCGGATGGTGCCATGAAAATGGATTGCAGCTAACCGGCACCTGGCCTATGAGAAAACAATGACCGGCCAGCTCACTGCAAACGGCACATGCATGCCACAATACGCCTGTTTTGATATTCCCGGCATTGATTGGCCTGGTCGCCGCGTCTCCGATTGCCTGACCGTCTTACAAGCCGCCTCCGTTGCGCATCAGCTTGGAAAGCGGCAGATCCTGAGCGAATCCTTTGCCATGTGCGGCTGGAATGTCAGCTTTGAGGAGCTGCGCCGGATCGCGGAATACCAGATGGTGCATGGTGTTACGCTTTTATGCCAGCATCTGGCGCCTTACAGCCTTGGGGGTATTCGCAAGCGGGATGCTCCGGCTGCGCTTTTTGTGCAGCAGCCATGGTGGAAGGAATACCGCCATTTTAACGATTTCATCAGCAGAGTCGGAATGCTTCTCACGCTGGGGAACGTCCATTTCAGCGTGCTTGTGCTGCATCCCCAGCAATCTGCCTGGCGCTTTATGACGGCAGTGAAACAAGCAGGGCGGAAATCGACAGGCTCAATAGTGCCCTGCGTTCCACCGTTCAAACGCTGGAGCATGCGCAAATTCCCTTCCATTTAGGAGACGATCAAATGCTCAGCCAGCATGCCAGCATAGAGGCAACCGCCTCTGTGTGGGCGCCCAGCGCTACCGGGCGGTTATCATCTCCCATGCCTCTCGCTGGATGCCCGTGTGGCTGCGCTGCTCGCGCAGTTCGCCCAAAACGGTGGGACCATCCTCTGTGCTGAAGCCGAAGAGCCCAAGCTCAGGCGCAGTCGGCATCCCCTACCTGTCGGACGGCGTTTCCTGCGCAAATCTGCGGCGGCTTGCCGGAGCTTTCTCCGCGTTCCACTACACCAAATTGCACAAGCGCTTCCTTCCGGCTGCCGCCCTTTTTCTCTAAAGCGGCCGGACGGTTCCCCCGCCGTGGGCATCGCTGCAACCGTTCGTGATTTTGACCGAGAAGGCGTGCGCATGTGTTATTTTGTAAACCTACAGACGCACGCCACGCCGCTTACTATCCGTGTGAAGGGTGCTGCCGCGGTCCGTTTTGACCCCTCTACCGGAAAGAGAAGTCCGGTTCCCTCTGTGCAGGAGGAGGGAACACTATGCTTTTCCATAATGCTTGAGCCACATGGAAGTGCAATCTTTTTCGTATTTGAAAAGCTGCATCCATCATTGGCAAGGCGGAAAAAGGCAGCAGCCTCCGCGCCCCTTGCATCTATCCGTCCATGTCTTTCGCCAACCTGGGAGATCCTCCGCAGCGATCTCAACGCCATAACGCTCGATCGCTGCGACTGCTCTTTTAATGGGGTGCATGTGGAAAAAAACATCCCAGCCATTGAAATTACAGAACGTGCCTGCATGCTGGGGCAGCCTGTGGAGCTGCGCCTTACCTACCGCTTCCAAATCTCCCAATCGCTCGACGGTCCATTTTCTGGTGTGTGAAACGCCGAAAAATTTCCGTTTTACCATCAACGGCAAGCTTGCCCGCCTCACGCCGCGCGGCTTCTACCGCGATCCGGCATTTGAAAAATTGAATATCACCAAATGGATTCAGCTAGGCGAAAACGAGCTGTGCATGGAAACCTGTTTTCAGCAATACGATTCCGTATACCGGAATTTTCAGGCGGCAAAATGCGGCTTTGAAGCCATTCGAAACCGACTGACCTATGAAGAAGAGATTGAGGCAGTTTATCTGCTCGGGCATTTTCGAGTGGACACCCCTGGTGATTTTCAACCGGCCGGCGGGAGGATAGCCTCTATCAGGGCCATTTTTCGCTCGTGCGGCCCTCCCCCATCGTATACGCCGGGGATCTCGCCAAACAGGGCTTCCCGTTCTTCAGCGGACAAATCACCCTGCGTAACACGTTTCGCCTCACCCAGGAGGAGTGCGTGGGCCGTTGCCTGCGCTTTGCCAAACGCGGCGCAACCGTGCTCGCCGTTCGCGTCAATGGAAAGCCAGCGGGCAAGCTCTTTTGGCAGCCCTATGAAATAGATCTCAGCCGGTTCTTACTGGAAGGGGAAAATACAATTGAAATCACGCTGACTGGCTCCCTGCGCAATCTGCTTGGCCCGCATCATCTCAAACACGGGGAAAGCTACAGCGTTTCTCCCGGCAGCTTTTATCGCCGCTCCTCCGTTTGGAGGGGCGAAGATAACCCGGATTGGACGGACGACTATTCCTTTGTGGAATTCGGAATATTTTTAGTTTAGGAGAGGAAAACATGTTTTTTCAATTTTGCGGCACAATGGTACAAAAATGCATCGCCCTGCTGATGACCTTGCTGATGAATCTCGGCGCGCAGTCTCCGCCGTCATCCAGCCAATTTCTCTGCCCACACTCGCACAAAGCGCATCCACCTACACTGTGGGGAATTTGACCGTACAGCTTGATCTGGGAGACGGCAGCTACACGGTCGCCCACAAAGGAATCACCATCTTCCGCAAAGCCTATGCTGCCGTGATGCTGGACAGCCTGCTTTCCAGCAGCGATTATGAAGCGCATTCGGTCAACACAGCGCCCCTGCACGATGCGGCTGGAAACGGGCTTAAAATCACTGTGCTTCACACCGGCCCCGCTCTGCCCAACCTGCGGCAGGATTTTCTGCTTTATGAGGGGCGGGATTACCTGCTCACCCAGGCCACCTTATGCGCAGAGGAAGGAGGAACGGTAAAAACCAACTATATTTCCCCCCTCTCGATTTCACAAAAGGGCAATGTGCAGGCCGCCGCCCCACGCTGGTCGCGTTTTTTGGAGGTGCCGTTTGATAATGACGCATGGGTGACCTTTGAAACCAAGAGCCTGTTTCAAAAAGGCCAAAGCCATGAAGCCGCAGCCTTTTTGAGCCGGATGACGGCGCAGGCTGATTCTCGGCTCTGTCACGCACGACACTTGGAAAACCGGAATATCCTTTGAAGGCTCCTGGGGAAACATTCGATCGCTTACCGCATACAGCGGTGCAAATACAGCGCTCACCCGCGACCAATCCCCCCACGGGGCGGTCAGCGGCCGGGAGGTGCCCTCCGCTTTGCTTTTCATCGGGATCTTCGACCATTGGAAAACCGGCATGAATACCTTCGCGCAGGCTAACACCGCAATAACGCCTAAAAAGGAAACCAGCTTAAAAAGCATCCCGATCGGGTGGAACAGCTGGGGTTCCGTCCAAACAGACTTGACGCTTCAAACGGCGATCGGAATCTCCGATTATATCAGCGACTATCTCCAACCCGCCTGGCAAACGGAGGGAGAAACGGTTTTCGTCAACCTCGACTCCTATTGGGATAATTTGACGGATGATGAATTGAAAACCTTTGTTACGCATTGCAGAAAAAACGGGCAAGAGGCCGGGATCTACTGGGCGCCCTTTGTCTCCTGGCTCGGCGCCAATGCGCTGGGCAGCACCTATGTAGAGGGAACTCATGCGCCCGTGTTATACAAAGACGTGATCCTCAAAAAAGCGGACGGAACCCCCTATGGAAACGATATTGACGGCTGTTTCCCGCTGGACGTTACCCATCCGGCCGTGCGTGCGCGCATGAGGTGGATGATCGGGCGTTTTCTGGAGGCCGGGTTCACCTACATCAAATTTGACTTTATGGGCCATGGCGCGCTGGAGGGGCAGCACTTCGATCCGGCTGTGCAGACAGGGATGCAGGCCTATAACCACGGCATGGCCTACCTCAACGAACTCATCGGCGGGCGCATGTTCATCAACCTTTCGATTGCACCAATCTTTCCTTATCAATACGCCCACGGGCGGCGCATCGCGTGCGACGCCTTTTATGCAATGAAGGATACAAAATACACGCTCAACGCCCTGACCTATGGATTTTGGGAGAAGGAACTCTATGCATACCCCGATCCGGATCATCTCGTCATCTGGGGCAAGGATGGAAAGGCCAGTGAAAATGAGGCGCGCAGCCGCCTGACGCTGGGCGCCATTGCAGGCACCAGCTTCCTGACAGGCGACAACTTTATCGCCCCTGCCGGAAATGCCGGCCAGGCAAACGAGCGCTTTCTCACCCTGCTGACCAATGCGGATATCCTGCGGGTGGCAAAATTTGGACGGGCATTCACACCTGTGATCGAAAAGCACTGCCCGCAAAGCGCCAGCATATACCGGCTGGAGCAGGATGGAAGGCTGTATTTTGCCGTGTTCAACTTTTCTGTTTTGCCGCAGTATCAGGAAATTCCGGTAAACGGTGTATTCCATAGTAAGGAACTGTGGAGTGGCAAACAGGCCAGCGGGAAAGAAACGCTCGGCGTATGGCTCGCGGGCCGGAATGCGGCGCTATATGAAGTTGAGCTTCTCTGAAGTCAGTGAAAAAAGCGACTGCAAGTTACGCCGTTGCAGCATCAGTTGAATGATAAAAGGAAAAGCCGCCGCAAAATGAAATACATTTTGCGGCGGCTCTTTTTAGATAAGACAGGGTCAATCCGTGTGCCCACGCTCCATCGCCGTGGAAGCCATCACAAAGCGCAGCACATTTTTGGCGCCGCGCTGCAATTCACCCAGCGTGATCCCCTCCGGCTTTCCATAGACTTTTAGCAGCGTGCCGTCGCTCTTCTTCCGCCTGACCCGGCCGCCGCCCGGCATAAACACATCCACCTGCGCGCGCACGCGATAAGCTTGGTCCCGCAGGGCAGGGAATTCCGGGCTCTTGGCGGGTTGCATCCACCAATCCGTCATGACGCAGCCCTCATAGCCCCATTCACCGCGCAGGATCGCCGTGCAAAGCTCATATTGGTAATGGCACCACACACCGTTCACCTTGTTGTATGAGGTCATTATGTTTTGAGGCTTCGCCTCTTTGACGCAAATTTCAAACCCTTTGAGGTAAATCTCCCGCAGGGCACGCTCGGACAGACGGGAATCGTTGGTGTTGCGGCAATACTCCTGATTATTGCAGGCAAAGTGCTTTGGGCAGGCGGATACGCCCGTCTGCTGAAGCCCCTGCACCGCTGCGCCGCAATCTTCCCCGTCAGGAACGGATCCTCGGAATAATATTCAAAATTCCGCCCGCACAGCGGATTCCGATGGATATTCATCCCCGGCGCGAGCAGCACGTCGCTGCCCTTCGCGCGCATCTCACGGCCCTCCGCCTCATATACCTCCCGGATAAGCGCCTCGTCAAACGTGCAGGCAAGCAGCGTGCCGATCGGCAGCAGGGAGCAGCTGCTTTGCAGCCGGATGCCCGAAGGGCCGTCGGTCGTGGTGACGGGCGCAACACCCTTTTTGCGTAGGGAGGGCAGCACGCCGCCGAACACGCCTGCGTTGCCCGGCGCGCCGAGCGGGCTGTTCATTATATAAGCGCCCCTTGAAATGGCCTCCAGCTCAGTCGGATCGAGCTGGGCGACAAAAGCGTCCAGCGTCACCTTGCCCGCCTTAACGTCGTCCAAACGGTAGCCCCGATCGCCGGTTATGGGCACGCCGGCAGGCAGTGATTGCAGAATTTTCTGCTTTAAATCTACCGTGCGGGTATGTACGGCTCCTGCACGGGTACATGGACTCCATCCACCTCTTTGGCCGTGAGGATGAAAAAAGGCTCTGCCGGAGCGGCCGCTTCCTCCAACTGCTCCAAAACCACCGTTTCCGCCTGTGTGAACGCCCATGCGCGCCTAGCGTCGCGCACATTGGCGCCAATAGCAAACCCATAAACGCCTTTTTCAATCACATAGGCGGAACGATGGCCGGTTTTTCCGCTATCGTCATAAGAGGACAAGAGCTCACAGGGAACCGATATGGTCAGCTGCTGGCTTTCCCCCGGGGCGAGCAGCTTCGTCTTGGCAAAGCCTGCAAGAATCCGCGCGGGATTGCCGAGGCTGCCGCATGGCTTCTCCACATACACCTGCACGGTTTCCTTCCCGCTGAAGCGATCCCCTGTGTTGAAAACTGTACAGGAAAGCTCCACTCCCCTCTGCGTCTGCTCCGCACCGCCGAATGCGATAGCAAAAGAGGTATAGCTCAGCCCATAGCCGAATGGAAATAATACAGCGTCCCTTTGGAACGTTTCAAACCACCGGTAGCCAACATAAATATCTTCTTCATAGCAATTAAACGTTTTGTTACCAAAGCTGCCGGAGGAGGGATAATTTTCATAGGCGCGCGCTATCGTATCCGTCAGCCTGCCGCAGGGCGTCACATTTCCACAGAGAAGGTCCGCCACCGCATTGCCACTCTCCATGCCGCCTTGCCATACCAGGAGCACGGCGCTGATGCGGCTGCCATACTCCTCGAGCCAGGAAAAATCCATAACACTGCCGATATTGAGCAGCACTGCCGTTTGATTAAACTGCGCCGTCACCGCGGTGAGCAACGTGCGCTCTGCATCCGTCAGATAGAAGCTGCCTTTTTCCAGCGCGTTTTCCCGATCCTCGCCAGAGGAACGGCCAATCACCACCACGGCGCTTTGGGAATGCTCCGCCGCCTGATGGACGAGCTCCTTCGAAACCGGCATTTCCGGATAAAAGCGCGGCCAATGGCCCCAGGTGCCGTGTTGGACCGGGTGCGCTGCACACCAGGCCTCATAAACGCGGGCAAGCTCTTCATTCAGCGCCAGCCCTTTACAACGGCGTATCCCCTCCAGCAAATTGACCGCATAGGGCTTTTTTACATCTCCGCCTGAGCCATAGCCTGTGTAAAACCAATCCCTCTGCACTCGGCCAAAGAGAGAAAGTTGAGTGCCTCCGGCGAGCGGCAGCATCCCATCGTTTTTTAAAAGTACCGCGCCCTCAGCTGCCGTGCGGCGCAGTAATTCCGGCATCCATGGGGTAACGCTCGCATTCCCCTGCGCCTGCCCGCCCTCCGCTTGAGATAGCCCGCTCCGCCTAACAAAAGCCTTCAGCCTGGCTCCTATTTTTTCCTTTTGCTCATCCGGCATCGATGCACAACTCCTTTTTCATAAAATCGAGTAGCATCAGTGGATAGGGCCAACAGCGGTTTCTTCCGCCTATGCGGTATCGTTGGCGGCGTTGTTTCCCCAGTTCACTGTCGCTATGATTATAGCACATGAGCAGAATTTTTTCCAAGCCTTCCGGCGCAGCCTGATAAGCAGAAAACGAGCTTGCATAAAAAAATGCATTTTGCCCAAACTAACCGAAAACAGCCATACGATTTTGACAGGGAGGTATTTTATGTTTAAGCATGAAAAACAGTTATTTCATCCCGTAGGCGTTGAACGGCCGAACCCCCAGTATGCCGCGCTTTTGCAGGAGCAGCTTGGAGGGGCCAACGGAGAATTAAAGGCCGCGATGCAATATATGTCCCAAAGTTTCCGGATCAAGGACCAAACAATCAAAGATCTATTTTTAGACATTGCGGCGGAAGAACTTGGCCATATGGAAATGGTTGCTCAAACCATCAATCTGCTCAACGGGCACGATGTAAATTCTGCATCCGTTTCCGCCGGAGAGATCCAAACACACGTCCTACTCGGATTGAACCCGGGCTTAATCAATGCCTCTGGGTATTCGTGGACCAGTGATTATGTCACAGTCACCGGAGATCTGTGCGCAGATCTCCTCTCCAATATTGCATCTGAACAACGCGCGAAGGTCGTCTACGAATATCTTTACCGGCAAATCAACGATCAAAAAGTGCGGGAAACCATCGACTTCCTGCTGAATCGGGAAGAGGCGCATAACGCCATGTTCCGTGAGGCGTTTAACAAAGTACAGGATACCGGATCCAACCAAGATTTTGGAACGACGAAGGCTGCAAAAATGTATTTCAGCATGTCGAATCCTTCCCCCAACTCCACCTTTCCCAACACAGAGGTCACGCCGCCCTCCTTTCAATAAACGGAGCACGAATCCCGTAATTTGTCACATTTATCGATAAAGCACGCCGCAAATGGGGATCAACCCATCTCGCAGCGTGCTTTTTGACACTTTTCGCCTGCTTCACTTTGCAAACCGCTTCAAAACGGATATAATAACAATATCATCCTGTAAAATTTATTATTGGGAGGGATCAGCGATGCCTTATATCGCAACGCAGGTGAGCACACCGCTCACCCCGGAGAAGGAAAAAGTGCTCAAGGAAAGATTCGGCCAGGCAATCGAATTGCTCGGCAAAACGGAAAGCTGGCTCATGCTCTCTTTTGCCGACAATTGCCGCCTATGGTTCCAAGGGAACCAGGAGCAACCCAGCGCCTTTATATGCATTAAATTATTTGGAAAGGCCTCACCGGCAGCATACGAAAAAATGACTGCCGCGGTCACACAGATTTCTTTCCGAGGAGCTTTCCCTTGAGCCAAGCCGGATCTATGTGCAATATGAGGAAGTCAATCACTGGGGCTGGAATGGGCGCAATTTTTAAATCCGAAGCAGGAAAGAAGGGCTATCTATGTCTCATACGGATCGAGTGCTGGATGCCATTTGCAATAAGATGGATCGATTGATTGAAAACCAAAAGCAGATTGAGCGCCGCCTCGCTTCGCTGGAACGCGTATGCGCTCAGCAAGGAAAGAGCCAAAAAAAGCTTACGGTAAGCGTCCGAAAACCGGAAAAGGAATAAATCCAGCCGGATTGTCGGAGAATAAAAGGAACCGAATCGTTCAAAAAAGAGCCGGGCCAGCGCCGGCTTTTGCCCGGAGGACCGCTTATGAAACAGACGCAAAAGAAACGAAAAAAGAAACAATATAAAAAATGGCCTTGGGTTGCCGCCATCCTCGCGCTGTTGGTGATCGCAGTGGTCGTGTTCGCAGGCGCGCGTCTTGCTGCTGAAAAAGAGCAAAGTGCATGCGTTTATCTGCGGGAAGGTGCGCTCTATTTACAGCGGTCACCGGGGGACGATCCCATCCGCGTGGCGGATGCATTTGATGAGAGCGGCGGCGCATATGTCAGCCAAACCGCGTCCGGGGATTTTTGCTCTATCCCTCAAACCTGCGCAAAGCAGCGGATGGTCCATCAGCGGATATGACCTTTATGGCGCGCTGCGCGCGGTCGTGAGGCCGGCAAGGAATTTTTGATCGCACAGGATGTTTCCGGCAAACCGGAAGAGCTAACGGAGGAATCCTCCATTTTTTACCTGCGGGCGGAAACGGACGGGGCAGGTACGCTTTGTGCATATCACCTCCCTAAGCGTGAAGAAGTCGTCATTGATACCGAAGTGACCGCTTTTCAGCAAATCGGCGGAAAAGACAGCCCGCTTTGCTATCTCCGGAAAGAAGGCGGCAGTCAGGTGCTCTATGCCTATAACGGAACCGCCAAAACAGAGTTGGACCGCGCAGTGGCCGAATTCCACCTTTATCCTACACAGGCCTCTTGGGAGCTCTTTTATCTCAAGGCACAGGAGCAGGATGGTATTTTTTCACTTTATAAACAGACAAAAACTACAAACGCCCAGCTAGTGGCCGAAGGCGTAGCCTCCGTTCGTTTCGATCAATATGCGCCGGGCGGCCCGCTTTATTACCTGTGCCCCAGCGCAGAGCAGCTTAGCTGGACGGATCTGATTGAGGATGATAAAAAGGAGGAGGACGCAGCTTTACAGGAGCCAAAGCTCACTGATTTTGTGGGCGGCGTGCTGGACTCTCTGCTGAATTTCAGCGAATATGGCTCCGGCGCTTATCACACAGCGCTCACAGCGTATAACGAAAAACTCAAGCGCGATAAAATTCGGGAAGAACTCTCCTCGCTGGATGCAGAAGCTCTATTCGGCGGCTTGCGCTACGATTGCTACGCCTTCACCGGCACAAATTCCCTACTGCTTGCGGGAGGCCTGCATTTAGACAGCCTCTACGCCGCCAGCGCCGCTTCTCCCGCAATCGTTTCCTACTCCTACTCTCTCAATCAAAAGGATCGTTTGCAGATCTCCGCGCTGGATGACGAATGGATTGCACAGGCACAGGAGGAAGGCTGGGAAGCTCTGTTGACCAAGCTTGCCCAGCAGGCTCTGAGCCCCGCCCTCGCACTGACTACGGTAAAGGATGGGAAACCTGTATCTTCCGCGATAGAGCAGGTGCCACAGGAGACCGCCTTTGCGTTTTCTAACGATGGCGCGCACCTTTATCTGCTCGAAGAGATGGAGCAGGGCGGCACACTCACTCGCGCCACAGTCTCCGCCACTGGTTTAACGGAAAAAACGAAGATTGACACCAACGTTTCCCGCTATATCGTTTCGAAAGATACCGTTTATTATCTCAAGGGCAGCAATGTGCAGTCCGGCACTCTGTACAAATTCACCTACAGCGAATCCGTGCTCATCGAAAACGACGTGCGTTCCTTAGAGCAATTATCAGATGGTAATTTACTGTATTATCAAAAATCTGCTGATGGTAATACCGCCCTTTTCCTGCTTCAGGATGGGGAAGCGGTACAAGTGGGCGAGCATGTATTACTGGGATCGGCCAAATACAGCCCGACGAAAGAGCTTTTCTTCATCCGAAATCCAAAGGGCGCGCCGGGGAGCTGTGTTTATACCATGATTCGGGAAAAACAGAAAAAATAGATGAAAAGGTTGCACGAAGGTGTTCTTTTAATCCATCAAACACATCAACTGCGGGGTGCGCAACATGCAAAGCATGTTGCGGCACCCCGAATCATTTAAAACAGCCCAAGCCGTCGCACAGCTCCCGTAGGAGGCCTCATTTGCAGCGAAACGCTTCACATCCCCTCCCACAAATGCTTTGGCGTCCGCTAAGGTAAACACCCTGGTAAGCTCCGTTTCCTTCCCATCCGGAGCAGTGCTTTGATAGGTCCATCCGACTGTGCCGCCGTTATCGATCAAGGCGAGTATCAATACTGCATAGGCGCGCATTTTCGCATCAAACGCTTTACAATCTGCGGGCGCAACCGGCTTTTTAAAATCCAATATAATACCATATGGTTCACTGGAGGTAGTCAGCCGGATGGAAAAGGAGCCGAGCACCGTTTCAATCCGTAGAGCGCCAAGCAGTTCCATATCCTTGGGCGCTGCGCGATATAAGTGACCCGCTTTTGAAAGATATCTTTCAAAAAGACGCATCAGAGCCGAGATCCTCCAGCTTCTCCATCCCCTCAATACGCCGCTCGGTTTGTGAATCAGCAAGCTCCACCTGCGCATTCGCATCCCAGACAGGCAATTGCGCCCCTTGCCCTTGATAAACAATCTGCTGAATGCCGGTATCCCTTGTATGAACGATCCAACCACTTTGCGCACTCTCTGATGCTGAAAAAAGTGGAAAGCGGGTTGTGGTAGCGGTGAGATAGAGCTTCCCATCCATCTCATAGTAGCTGAGCTCACGAAGGCCTGTTTTTCCATCCGCCGATTGAAGGATGAAGGCAGATCGCCGTTTCCCAGCCTGGAAAGGGAGGAGACCGCTATCTCCTCGGCCGGAATCACCTTCATGCTGCAACCAAATGCAATCAGCCCAATCAGCAAGGCTGCCAGCAAAGCTGCTGCGGCTCCGACGAAAAGCATTTTTCGTCTGCTTTGCTTCCATCGCTTTGAAAGCCTGTCTAACACTTTCCTTTCCCTAGCGTCATAAAAGAATTCCCTTTTTGAAATGGTTTCATATTCCGCTTTACAAGCTGGGCAATTTTGCAGATGTCCCTCTACCAACGCCCGGCTGCCGGCGCTACACACCTCGTCGATATAGAGCGGAAGCAGATCTCGTATGATATCACATGTGATCCGATCCATTTTGCTTCACCTCAAATAAATCCAATATTTTTCGTTTCGCCCTAAAATAAGTCACCCGTGCCCAGCTCTCAGATTTCTCGAACAGAGCGGCGATCTCTGCAAACGAAAGCTCCCCGAACACCCTCATGGAAAACACTTCTTTATACGGTTCCTCCAGCGTATGCAGCAGCTGATAGAGCTGAAAAGCCTCCTCCCTGCTGAGCAGCTGGTCGAAAAGATCTTCCTCTAGAAAATGATCCTTGGAAAATTTTTCTTCTTTTTTACGCTGTAAAGAAAAAAGCGTATTTTTGGCGATCTGGCAAAGCCACACGCTGATTTTGCAATCTCCCCGGAATCGATCAAGCTGCTTCAAAGCTTTAAAAAAAGTTTCCTGCGTTACCTCCTCCGTAAGGCACCGGTTCCCGCATAAGGAAAAAACATAGGCGTATACCTGCCGGAAACAGGTTCGATATACCTCCTCAAAATCGACATCAGCCACTCCTTCACCTCCCTGTTAATAAGACGCGGAAGCCTGCAATTTGTTACAAACTTTTTGGCGCTACAAAAAATGAATGATATGAAAACAGGAGCGATTGCCTGTTCCAAGGAAATACTTCACTCTTTCAATAAAAAATAAAAGAATTATGGTTTCTTTTAAAACAGATTGACAACCGGCCTGTTTTTGATTACTATAAATGTGAAAAAGGAACCGGATTTGAAAGGGGGATTATTGGAAGGCTCATTGGAAGCCAAGCAATCGACTGCATATAGAAAGGAGATACATGATATGATGAAACCAAAGGCCTCTCGGCTCACCGCACTGTTGTTATGCTTGATTTTACTCTTTACGCTTGGAGCCTGCAAGGGAAAAGCTGACGAGGAAAGCACGGAACCGAGTGCAAACGTCCCTGCGGCAAACGTAGAAAACACATTACCTTCTAACGAAGAAAGCGCGCCGCCGGAAACCGACGACGCAACGGCGGGCGACAGCATTACGGAACCCACGCAGCCAGCAACCGACGTGGCTGGGCAAAAGGATCCTACCAACGCGGGAAAGGAGCCTAGTAAGCCCGCCGTATCCGATCCAAAAGCGCCGCAGGAGAGCCAGCCCAAAACAGTGGCTGAGATCGTCGCCTATTATAACAAAGCCGCGAATAAGATCAAAACAGATAAGCCGGGATACAGTAAGGTGAATGTGAAAAAGCAATTCCCAGGCACAAAAGCCAACATGGGAGTCCTTCCGATCCCGAGTGCCCTTCTAAATGCCGTTTTGGGAGAGGAAAAAACTACGGTCAAGAAAGGCCAAAGCAGTAACGATATCTTCCCCGCTGCTGGGTTCAGCTGGGCTAGTAAACTAACAGCTCAGTATGTTAAAAACGCCACCTGCACAAAAAGCGGCAGCAGCTATAAAATAAAAATCACGCTCAAGGATGAAACCAATCCTCAGGTCGGCAAAGGCGGCTATGGCAGCTGCATGTCCGTCATCGATAAGGCCGGAGCACAACAGATGATCGGCGGGATTGCGACAATCAAATCCATTACCATGCAGTACCATGATGGATACATTATGGCTACCGTAGATATTGCAACTGGCAGAATCACTTATGCGGAGTTATACGCTGCTTCTAAGATGGAAACGTTGAAACAAACCTGCCCGGCAAGTTGAATGCCGATGTGGACAGCAAAGGAAACCTTCACAAACTTTCAGTGGTAATCCCACATACGCCAATGAATTTAATTTCCATCAATGGGGCTGTTTGGAACAGCCCCATTGTTTATTCCGGCCAGAAATCGTATGATCATATGGGTAAGAAAGGACGGCTGATTACATGCATCAAATCAAACTCGGCGGCGTTGGCCCCAGCGTATCCGAATTGGCGCTGGGCTGCATGCGGCTTTGCAACCTGGATACCAAGGCGGCGGAATCGCTGCTGCGCACCGCGATGGAGCAGGGCATCAACTTCTTTGACCACGCGGATATTTATGGAAAGGGCGGGTCGGAATCGCTGTTCGCCTCCGCCCTAGGCATGGCCCCTTCCCTGCGCGGCCAGATCGTGATTCAAACAAAGTGTGCCATCCATGATGGAATGTATGACTTTTCGAAAGAGCATATCCTCAAAAGCGTCGAGGGCACCTCAGGCGGCTGCAAACGGACTATATTGATATCCTGCTCCTGCACCGGCCGGATACGCTCATGGAGCCGGAAGAGGTGGCCGAAGCCTTTGCGGCGCTGCGGCAGAGCGGAAAAGTGCGCTACTTGGGGTAAGCAATCAAAATGCTGCGCAGATGGCGCTGCTTCAGAGCGCGCTCGGCGAAAAGCTGCTGGTCAATCAGCTACAATTCGGCCTGGCGCACACGGGGATCATCGACGCGGGGTTCAATGTGAATATGAAAAACGAGGCCGGGCTCTTACGGGATGGCGGCATCCTCGAATATTGCCGTCTCAACGGGATTACCATCCAGGCATGGTCGCCGCTTCAATACGGCTTTTTCGGGGGCGTATTTCTCGATAATCCAGCTTATCCGGAGCTCAACAGCGCGTTGGAAGAGATTGCCCGAGAAAAACAAGCCTCTAAAAGCGCGGTCGCAATCAGTTGGATTCTGCGCCATCCGGCAAATATACAGCCGATCCTCGGCACCACCAGCCGGGAGCATTTGCTTGAGATGTGCCGCGCATCGGACATCACACTGAGCCGTGCGGAATGGTATGGGCTCTACCGTACCGCGGGCAACCGGCTTCCTTGACCAATCCGCAAGCAAATTTTAGTTTTCCATGATTGAAGGGCCTCTAAAACGGGCATCTGCACATTTGACTTTTCCTGGTGATTTCAAGTATAATAAACACTGTTTGTTGCTTGCTTTATGTGAAATATATATATCTATCTTGGAATGAGGGAAAATGGGAAAAGGAGATTCATCATGGAATTAAAATCGATCTTATCCGCTATTGATCACACAGCGCTCAGCCAAACGGTTACTTGGCCGGAAATTAAAACCCTGTGTGACGAAGGAATGCAATGCGGGGTTGCCTGCGTGTGTATCCCTCCCTGTTATGTGCGCCCGGCTGCGCAGTATGTGGAGGGAAAGCTGAAAATATGCACAGTTGTCGGCTTTCCAAATGGCTACGAAACATCGCAGACCAAATGCATGGAAACGACGCAGGCCGTGCGCAGCGGAGCTTCAGAAATCGACATGGTAATTAATCTCGGCATGCTGCGGGCCGGCAGAGATGATGAGGTTCTATCAGAAATTCGCTCTGTCCGCGTTGCTTCCCGCGGTAAAATTCTGAAGGTGATTGTGGAAACCTGCCTGCTCACACAGGAAGAAAAGATTCGTATCTGTGAAATCGTATCCCGCTCTGGGGCTGATTTTATCAAAACCTCAACGGGTTTTTCCAGCGGCGGCGCACGCGAGACGGATATCCTTTTATTTAAAAAATATATCTCTCCCCATCTAAAGATCAAAGCAGCGGGCGGCATCCGCACGCTGGAGCAGGCACAGCGCTTCTTGGCGCTCGGCGCTTCGCGCATTGGTTCGAGCGCGATCATCCCAGCTGTTCACAACCAGTTAGCGTAAACAGTAAGGAGGCATCCGACAATGTCCACCAGTCAAATTCCCACCCCACACATCGAAGCAAAAGCAGGCGATTTTGCCAAAACGGTTTTAATGCCGGGCGATCCGCTTAGGGCCCGATTTATTGCGGAAACATTTTTGGAGCATCCTATTCTCGTGAATAACGTGCGGGGCATTCAGGGGTATACCGGCGCCTATCAGGGAAAACGCATTTCTGTGATGGCCAGCGGGATGGGAATGCCCTCTATCGGCATTTACTCTTATGAGCTTTATCATTTCTATGGGGTGGAATCCATCCTGCGCATTGGCTCCGCAGGAGCGATAAGCCCCTTGCTGCATGTGCGCGATATTGTGGCGGGGGTTGGCGCATGCACCAACTCTGATTTTGCGCGTCAATATGGACTGCCCGGCGCCTTTGCCCCCATAGCAGACTATGGGCTTCTCTGCGCGGCGGATGGGATTGCCCAAAAAATGGGGATTGAGCTGAAAATGGGCAATCTTTTTTCTTCCGATACCTTTTATGACGATGCAGCAAGCCTTGAAAAATGGAGGAAGATGGGCGTGCTCGCCGTCGAGATGGAAGCGGCAGCCCTCTATATGACGGCCGCCCGCGCCGGGAAGAAGGCGCTTGCCCTCTGCACCATTTCCGACTGCCCCTTTACCGGGGAAGCCTGCACCGCGCAGGAACGGCAGACAAGCTTTACACAGATGATGGAGATCGCTTTACAGACTGCGGTGAAAACCGGCGCGGAATAACTGGTGACAAGCAATGTTTTGCGCCTTGTTTTGCAAAAAAATACGCCTTCTATCAATTGGATTTCACACTGAAACCGGCGAAGGAGCAAACGCTCCCGCGCCGGTTTTTTAAGGCATGCCGAAAGCGGCAGCATACAGCGATCCACTTTTTGCAAAAACGTAGCCGCCCTGAAAATAGGGCGGCCGCGTTTTTTAGTAGGTTACACGCAATGTTTTAATTTCAAAGGGGTGGAAGCACAGCGAAACCTTCGCCAAATCCTCTAATCCCTCCTGCGGTTCCTCCAACATGTTGCAGATAGCGGCACTCTTTGCGCCTGCAAAGAACCGCACGGGCGTATTCGTAAAGGCGCCTTCCGCCTCATAAAGCCTCACAATAAAAGCACGCGCCTCATCCTCACAGGGTTTGATCGTTTCCACCAGGATATTTTCCGCTTCCGGCAGTGCAAGCGGCAAGGCGATGAAAGCTTTACCTGCCAAAACAGGCGGATAATTCAGCTGGTAAGCAGGCTTCACGACATGATTCACATCAAAGGCGCCTGATGTGGCAGGAAGGCATAGACGCAATCGTGCACGCGTGGTCCCCTTTATAATCCGGACGGCAGCCGCCTTTGTGGAGCGACAGACGCATCTGCCCGCCTTCTACGGAAATGCCATATTTGCAGTCGTTTAACAACGCAGCGCCGTAGCGGCTTTCCGAAAGATCCGTATATTTGTGATTGAGCACCTCAAATTTAGCCTGTTCCACCGTTGTGTTGCGTGCGGTTGGGCGTTTCACATTGCCGAACTGAACCTCAAAACGTGCATAATCCGTGAAAATAGAGGTATCAAAGGCGGTTTTCAGGAAGCGGTGGTCATCTTGCCAATCCATCCGCGTATCAAAGCGCACCTCCGCGCGATCCGCAAAAAAGATCATATCCTGCGTCAGCGTGGATTTCGGCGTTAGCGGTAAACGCTGCGGATGATGTGGGCAACCGGCCGGTGGATACCGTCTGTCGGGAGAGCAGCTCCGCGCAATCGCGGAATTTCAATTGAATATCCGCATCCACGTCCCAGTTATCCCAGGCCGAAGGCACATCCTCTGCCAGCAAGAAGGTGTTGAGCGCATACCCCTCCCCGCACAGCTCGCGGTTATTCTGCAAATCAACAAAAGAAGAAAGATAACCTTTCTCGTTAAAAATCACCTTTGCATAAGGGGTAGTGAGCGTATGACCCGACTCTGTAAAGGGGGAATCCGCCTCCGGCTGTGCGCTCTCCGGCACATAGCAAAGCGAGACGCTTGACATCGCTGGGATATGCACATCCGCGACGATCCGTTTTCGATCGCCCCGCAAATCCATATAGCTTGCTGACGATAAGCCCCGCCAATTCTGCTGCCCGGACGATCCTTTAGGAAAAGAGGCTCCTCACGGTCGAAAGAGAGGGTGTTCACGAGCGTGAACTGATCCGCATCCCCGCAAAAGCCGGTCACTGCCTCAATTTGATCCTGCGCCTGCTTGAGCATCGCATCTGTTTCAGCAAGGCTTTCCTCATGCGCGCGCGGGATGCAGGTGCCCGGTAGAATATCATGAAACTGGTTGACGAGCAGCGTTTCCATCAAAGGTGCAATTTTCGCTTCGCTCGCTTCATGACCATCACAAACTGCCCGCTGAACGGTCAGAGCCTCCAAATCATGCAGCTTGATTTCCGCCTTGCGGTTATTCTGCTTGATTCGGTGCTGATTGGTCAGCGTACCACGGTGCAGCTCCAGATAAAGCTCACCGCTGTAGGTTGCCGGGGTGTGGGCGGATTGCTCCAGCTTCTGCATAAAATCCCCCACCCGCACATGCTCCGCGCGCGGGCAGCCATCTGTGTCACGGCAGCGGCGAGCAGCCTCAATCATCTCAAACTGCGGGCCGCCGCCGCCGTCGCCAAAGCCGTAGGAGAGCAGCCGCATATTGGAAACATGCTTTTGGCGCACCACGTCGCCCTCTTCACTTTCCACCGTATGATGATAGATGCCCTCTGCATCCGGCCAGATATGTGTTTTATTGAAGTGGGTAAACACCTTCGTGCCGTCAATTCCCTGCCAATAAAACGTATCATATGGGAAGGCGTTGGTATCATTCCATTGAATTTTGGTTGTGAGAAAATAATCCACACCGCAGCCCCTCATAATCTGTGGGATAGCAGCGCTGTAGCCAAAGGTATCCGGCAGCCAGAAACAATTGGAGGTATAGCCGAAATACCGGCGCGTAAACCGCTGCCCCCACAAAAACTGCCGGATCATAGACTCGCCGGAGGTGATATTGCAATCGCATTCCACCCAAACGCCGCCGTTTGGCTCATAGCGGCCTTCCCGTACGCGCTGCTGCATCCGTTCAAAAAGGGCCGGATAATTCCGGCGGATCACCTCGCTGTGATAGGCGGAGCTTTGAATAAACGTATATTCCGGATACTGCTCCATTAAGCTCATTTGGTTGGAATAGGTGCGGGCGCATTTTTTCACCGTTTCACCAATATGCCACAGCCAGGCCGTATCCATATGCGAATGGCCAATTAAACCGGCAAAAGGCGCGCTCCGTGCATTTTGCACCGCCAACGCCTCCTGTAAATAGGGCCGCGCAGCGCGCAGCGCAGCCAAAAACGTATCCCGCCCGGCCGCTTCCGGATCATAATAAACCGTCTCATGCACATGCGTCAGTGTATCAATCAGGGCCCCACGGCGAAAGCTCGGCTCAGGCAAGGCGCGTGCAATTGGAGAACAGTATGTAAATCGAGGGCAAAGCCGATAATCTCCTCATTCTTGACGCAGACTTCCGCACCGCGGTAGGTATACTGATAACTTGGCCGCTCCTGTTGCTCAAACGGGGCGGTTCCCATCACATAGTGCCCGGCGTATGATTCCAGCGCAACCGAAACGCGCTCCCCCGCCTCCGCCTCTTTCAGAATCAAATTGCAGTAATGGTTGCCATGGTCATCGATCAGAATTTTATTACAGAAGGTGCCGAAGGGCACGCCGTTTACCCAGAGGAGCGCTTCATACCCCACGCAGTGCGGGCGCAGAAATAGATCCTGCCCGGCAAGAGCATCCGGTATCGTGAACTCCCCTTTGAACCAGCAATAGGAGCCCTCTCCGCCCCACTGCCAGCCTTTTTCAACTGGCCGAAACAGGCTGTCCTCCGGGATTGCATGGTGGCTGCCATCGGCAGGATAGGCGCGCATGTCTAACTCCCCGACTTTTTCAAAATAACAGCGTTCCAAGGTATGTTCAAAGCGCTCTAGCTTTGTGAGCATTCGATCGATCTGCCGCTGATTGAGCATTTTCTTCTTCCCCTTCCCAATTGATTGAAAAATGAACGCAAACGTTTCCATGATCTTCTAAAATTATACTGATATTTTTCATTTTGTATAGAGGTTTTGAAAAAATAGACACAGGCAATTCATATGGTAAAGCTCGGAAGTCTTTTTGCCGATTCAAGATGGAGCTGACGCTAGGAGCTAGGAAAAACGCAAAATGCGGACCACATTCACGGCCCGCAAGCGATTGATCCAGGGGTTAGCGCATCATGAAACAGAAGGTTTCAATCCTCGCTTCCCTTATCACAAAAAACCGGCAGCTGGAGAATTCCCCACCTGCCGGAATACACGATTCGGTTCTGCGCAGAATATGCGATTATTTATGCCTTCGGTTGGCGCGCGCCAGCTCTTTATCTGCCTTTTTCTGCGCCACACGGGCCGCGTCATCCGCATCTTCCTTTGCGCGCTGCGCGTCGGCACGTGCTTTCGCTTCCTCATACATTGCCGCAATCTCGTCGTAATGCTTATAATTCTCTTCCTGAATCAACAGCTTCTTCGCATCCAGCCACGGCTTGGCGGCTCGGTGATATAGGGAGTTCGCGTTGGTCGCTTCCTTAATCTTTGTGCGCACTTTCGCGCGCTCAACCTTAACGCGCTGCACCTCTTGCTTCGCCTGCTGAAACGCTACACGGTCTTTTTGGTCCTTCGCGGCAAACTGCTTTTTGAAAGCTTCCTCCAAGGCGAGCTCCAAACGGTCTTCTTCTGCAAAAAGCTGATCGAAAACGGTGATATCGAATTCCTCTATCCCATCGGGATAGTTTTTGAGAATCATCCGCTTAGAATAAAGCCGCTCCCGCGCCTCTTTGATTGCAGCCTTGCGATAGAGCTTTTCTTCCTCTGTGCCCTTCGGGAGCGCCCTTGCCCTTGCAAGCACATCCGGTTCTACATTGACGAGGTTTGAGAGACCGGCCTCATAAATTTCTTTTGCTACCTTGACCTGCTCCTGCACCTCCAGCGTGCTGAATTTATTCATTTCATCAATCACAAACCTGGAAATCTCAATCATGCGGTTATGTTCGATCGCATTTTTATATGCCTTTTTCGCAGCCTTGATATCTGGTCGGCTGCCGGATTTTTTCGCTTCACGGATTCCGTCTTTTGTTTCGGGCAACGGCTGCTCCGCCACATAATAGCGCGCTTCATTGACCAGATCGATGGTTTCTACTAGACCGCTGTCCGACAGGGCATTATTGCCGTAATCCTCAAACAGGGCGCGCACCTTCAGACGTTCACCATGCCGCGCTGCTTGGTTTCCGTTAAATCATAGAAGAAATAGGGAACCACATTCATAATCGCTCCGAAAACGCCCAGGCCAATGAGCACCGCAAAGGCATTCACAAAAACATTACGGTTATACAGCACATCGTAAGCGTTTGTGTAACCCATGCTCACCGCGTTCTCCGTGGTGATGCCGAGCGCTTCATATACGGCGGGCAGCACGCCGCTCGTCGCCATGGTGATTGCGCTGCCGATCAACCCAACGGCGGCAAACATGCCGTCAATCCGCTCGCCGGTGGTATACTGCTGATAATCTCGGATATCGCCCTGGATGCTGGGATTGAGGACATTGGCAAAGGAGCCTACCAAACCGTTCATCCACATGCAAATCATAACAAGCCAGATACCAAGCCCCGGATCGATATTTACCACGATCGGATAAATCATCGCGATAAAGATAATATTTAAGATATTGGTAAACACAAGCACGCGCTTCTTGCCAAACTTCCGGATCGCCCAGGGAGCCATCAGCATGCCCCACAGGGCAGAGTTGCCATACAATGTGGTAATGAGGCATACTGCCCTTCCGTGCAAGCGTGCTGATACTGATAAAGCCATTGCAGGATCGTGCCATAGGAATTTTCCAGAAAGCCTAGCCACCCGGCAAGGGAGATGATCCAGAAATATTTATTTTTTGTCACGGCACGCAAAGCGTCCATAAACTTGATTTGAACGACATGCGTTTTGGCTTGGATGATTTTTTCCTGTGTGTTGGCATAAACCAGGATTACCAGCAGGATGCCAATGATCAACATCGGCGGATAAGCGAAGCGGTAGAGCTTCATATTGGTCATATCACCGTTTGTCAAAAACTTTGCCGCTAAGGGCATGACAATACCGGTAATCGAGGGCGCAATCGAATAAATAACAGCCTTAATGGCAGAAACATCGGTGCGCTCCTGCGTGTTGGGAGAAAGCACATAGATTA
>ENA-OQEN01000288-OQEN01000288.1-human-gut-metagenome-genome-assembly--contig:-NODE-288-length-22091-cov-4.520579_pt1 | contig 22091 bp, 27 predicted proteins | sample MGYA00242791_ERZ504627 | MGnify/ENA primary metagenome ERZ504627 (study PRJEB26092, sample SAMD00036316) | human gut metagenome | host: Homo sapiens | study: EMG produced TPA metagenomics assembly of... | reverse complement strand
AGGGCCCATATGGTGGTGCGGACGGTGGGGCGGTGGGCATCGCTGGCGGCGGCGTGGCCAGCCCGTGCTCCAGCAGCCACAGGGCGGTATCCTGTGCCCGGCGGCCCAGACGGCCCAGAACGCTGCCCTTGTTCAGTTGGATGACAATGCCCCGCCGGAACCAGCCTCAAGCCGCGCGGGGTCGCGCTGGACGGCATTGTACCGCTCCGGATGGGCGGCCACGGGAACCAGGCCCCGGTGGCGGATGTCCCGGAAGCACTGCTCCATAAACTCCGCGGACTCGTCAAAATAAAATTCCACCAGCAGATACCGGCTCCCGCCCAGGTCTGGAGCTGCCGCTGGTCCAGCAGCCGGGGCAGCTCCGGAGTGCAGAACACCTCGGCCCCCGGGTGAATGCGCAGGGGGATGCCCTCCGCGTCCAGGGCCTGCTGCAGCCGGGAGAAGGCCGCGCGCAGGGAGGCGGAGCGGTAATTCTTGGGCCCGTTCCCCGGCAGATTGCAATGGGGCGTGGCGATGATGTCCGTGACGCCGGAATCCGCCGCCATCCGGGCCATCTCCAGCGAGTCCTCCATGGACGGGGACCCATCGTCCACCCCCGGCAGAATGTGACAATGGATATCCACCATATCCGGTCCCTCCCCTCCTGCGAAAGCACAATACGCGAAATTATAATCAAGTATAGCACATTCCCCCCGGGTTTTCAAGTCGAAGAAGGGCGAATCCCGTCTGAGGCGCATTGCGCGTTTTCCCTATTGACAAAGACAATCACTTCTGCTAATATAAGAAATTACAGAGCACCCCACAAGTTCATACCTTATCGAGAGTGGTTGAGGGATCGGCCCGATGAAACCACGGCAACCTGCAAGGCAAGGTGCCAAATCCGACGTATGCTGAGCGCGGAAGTGATATCCCCGCGTTCGTCCTTCGACAGATGAGGAGCAATTTTCACGCACGATCCGTCGAATGGCGGAGCGTGTTTTTTCATGCTCCGGGTCGGTGGGGGATTCTGAAAAATCTATTCATAAAGGAGCACGAAAATCATGGCAAGACGACTGTTTACCTCAGAATCCGTTACCGAGGGGCATCCCGACAAGATCTGCGACCAGATCAGCGACGCCGTTCTGGACGCTATCCTGGAGAAGGATCCCAATGGCCGCGTGGCCTGCGAGACCTGCGCCTCCACGGGGCTGATCCACATCATGGGCGAGATCACCACCAACTGCTATGTGGACATCCCCAAAATTGCGCGGCAGGTGGTGCTGGACATCGGCTATGACCGGGCCAAGTATGGCTTCGACGGCCATACCTGCGCCGTGATCACCAACATCGACGAGCAGTCCGGCGATATCGCCCTGGGCGTGGACAAGAGCCTGGAGGCCAAGGAGCCGCCGACAGCCAACTGGACAACGGCGCCGGCGACCAGGGCATGATGTTCGGCTACGCCTGCGACGAGACCCCGGAGCTGATGCCCCTGGCCATTTCCCTGGCCCAGAAGATGGCCATGCGCCTGACCCAGGTCCGCAAGCAGGGCCTGGTGGACTATCTGCGCCCTGACGGCAAAACCCAGGTCACCGTGGAGTATGACGAAAACGGCACTCCCGTTCGGGTGGACACCGTGGTGGTCTCCACCCAGCATGCCGCCGAGGCTACCCTGGACCAGATCCGCCGGGATATGATCGAGCTGGTCATCAAGCCCACCGTGCCCGCGGAGCTGCTGGACGAGAATACCAAGTTCTATGTGAACCCCACCGGACGCTTTGTCATCGGCGGTCCCCAGGCCGACAGCGGCCTCACCGGCCGGAAGATCATCGTGGATACCTACGGCGGCAGCGCCCCCCACGGCGGCGGCGCCTTCTCCGGCAAGGACCCCACCAAGGTGGACCGGTCTGCCGCCTACGCCGCCCGCTGGGTGGCCAAGAACGTGGTGGCCGCCGGCCTTGCCCGCCGCTGCCAGGTGCAGCTGGCCTACGCCATCGGCGTGGCCCGGCCCGTCAGCGTGCTGGTGGAGACCTTCGGCACCGGCGTGGTGTCCGACGAGGCTCTGGAGCAGGCCGTGGAGCAGGTGTTTGACCTGCGGCCCACCGCCATCATCCGGGACCTGGACCTGCGCCGTCCCATCTATCGTCAGCTGGCGGCCTACGGACACATGGGCCGGGAGGACCTGGGCGTTACCTGGGAGCGCACCGACCGGGTGGACCAGCTGAAGGCCGCCCTGAACGTAAAATAATCGGGATAAACAGGCTGGCGAACCCGAAGCCGTAATTCCCCGTGTTCTTCATCAGGGATCGCCGAGATGCCATGTCCCGTGTTTTTCTCTTGGCCATGAGGGGTATGGTCTCGTTTCCGGATAAGCTGGTGCGCAGCTCAGCTTTATCACATGAGACCATATCCCTCATAGCTTTTTTCACTTGTCCAATATGTATTACGCACATAAATGACCGCAGCGAGAAAAAGCTTTGCTTTTCTCCCCTCGCCGTGGTATAATGGCAGAAGCTGAATATCCGGGTATAGCGAAGCTGGTATCGCGCTGGTTTGGGACCAGGAGACCGTGCGTTCGAGCCGCACTACTCGGACCATAACTGGACACCAGTTTTGATACAATGCGTATCGAAGCGGGTGTCCAGTTTCTTTTTTCAAAAGCCCCTATTTGCAAGGGTTTTCATATACCTTTTAACGAAAGCAGGCTCTACGGTAACCGAGAAATAGTCGCCGTAGAGCTTTTTTGCATTTTTGCCTATGTACTTTTTAATTATAGGTCTTGAGGGTGTGCATTGCCATAAAAGGAATAATTAAAAGGTGCAACGCTCAATATAACAAAACGCAGCGTTATTGTAGCCTCCATCACATATAATCTTTTACACTTTGACTATATATACACTTTGACTATATATTTTGCGTTTGGTTACAAGATTTTTGTGTATAGAAAGAATTTATATAAATCAAGTAAAGTGATACTTGACAAAGGGGTAACCAATAAGTAAAATGTAAAAACATAGAATCTCCGGTGTATAATATTGCGTGAGCGCACCATCTCAAGCCGCCAGGCAGGGCCTGTCAGCCAGAAGCAGATTCGCCAGCGCGAACATGATATTAAATTTAGCCTGTTGCTTTTCGAGCCCTCGGTATCGCGTTTTAGGCACGTCTTAATATGTTTTTACCTATATAGCCTGTCTATCTGCTCATTTTTTGGGATATTATTTAGAAATATACTGATAGAATAAAAACGAAGGGTGGAAATTAGGATGAATGCGACACACATTGATTTGCTGCTGAAAAATTGCAAAGCGTATGCGATGGATGAGAAAAACACCTGTTACACGACGATCGGAATCCACGGCGGTCGTATTGTTTATACGGGACAGGCCGATGAGAATTCAGCGCCTTGCGCAAAGACTGTCATAGATATGGCAGGAAGACCGGTGCTGCCAGCTTTTACAGATACGCATATGCATATGATTAATTCCGCATATTTGAAAACGATATTTCGGCTTTTTGGCGTCACATCCATCAAACGTGTGATTGAGATGGGAAAGGAATACCTAAAATCCGGTGAATTTTCCCGGGAAGATGGGTCTTTGGGCGAGGCTGGAATCAGGAACTCTTTGAAGAGGGGAGAATGATTACCAGAGATGATCTTGATGAAATTTCAAGCAGTGTTCCCATTTGTATCGTAAGAATATGCGGACATATCGCGGTGCTCAATTCAGCCGCCTTGGAGTTGCTGAGAGCCTCGGCGGAGGTAGAAGCCTACGCGCACAATATTGATTGGGATTCTGGTGTCCTGAGAGAGAGCGCGGTGAAGTATTGCTACAAAATTATGCCACCGATTCCCAAGCCGATTATGAAGAATTTGATCGATATGGCGCAGAGAGCTCTGTTGTCCCAGGGAATTACGGCGGTAGGGACGGATGATTTCATTTCCCTGCCGGGCAATAATCTGAAGGTAATCTATGAAAGCTATCAAGAAATGGCAAAAGAGGGAGAGTTGAAAGTACGGGTTAGCGAACAGTGCGGGTTCGTGGAAGTAAATGATTTGGAAGACTTTATTGCGTTTAATAGGAAAAACCGCATTGCATCTGATTTTTTAAGGATGAACGTAATAAAAATCATGCTGGATGGTTCTCTGGGCGGTCGAACCGCCTTGCTGAAAGAACCCTATGCGGATTGTCCGAAGGAAACGGGTACACAGACTCATTCCCGCGAAAAACTGAATAAGATGGTTAGAATTGCCCACGACAATGGGTATCAGGTTGCCGTACATGCAATCGGAGATAAGGCGGCGGATATCGTGGCGGATGCGTATATTGCGGCATTGAAGGAAAACCCGAAAAACGATCATCGCCACGGTATTGTTCATTTTCAGATAACAGATGATGATCTGCTGAAAAAAGTAAGAGACGCGAATATTATTGCGTATATTCAGCCGGTTTTTCTGTCTTCGGATCTGGATATGCTCACGGACCGTCTAGGCGAAGAGCGTGCGCAGCATACATATATGTGGAAAACCATGCAGGACATGGGGATTCACACGGGCGGCGGCTCAGACGCACCGGTTGAGTCGTTTAACGTTTTGGAGAATATTTTCTGCGCAGTTACGAGACAGCGGATACATTCGGAGAATCATGAATGTCACTGTCGCAGGAGTGCCTTGATATAAAAGATGCTGTGGCATTGTTTACGTCAAAGGCCGCGTATTTGACTTTTGAGGAAAACAAAAAAGGAACGATTGAAGTGGGTAAATATGCGGATCTGGTGGTACTCTCTGATGACATTTTTCAAATTGACGCGCAGAAGATCCAAGATGTCGCTGTACTGAAGACAATGGTAAATGGAGAGTTTGTTTATTCAAAAGAATAATGTAGGCAGAAAAAAGGCAGCCACCGAGATGTCGGTTTGAAAAACCATGTGCGGCAAGATTCAAAATATGCTCGTGGCGGGGAGGTGGGAAATGTAGTAGACAGATGTATGAAATTTGCGGTGTTGTGTGATGAGGTTTTTTTGATTTCTAAAAAAGATATCAGAAAATCGGCGATACTGCGAGCAATCGCAAATGAAGTGTTCGGATTCAAAAAACGGAGGAGAATTCAAAATGAAAAAGAAAGAAGCGGGAGAGCAGGTAACTGCAAAACAGGGACTACTCCTTTTGTTTGCGGCAGTCTGGTAATCATTGTTTGCAAAATTGTATTTAATGTAGATACGAAAACTACCTTGATGCTTTCCGGTGCAATCGGTGGAATCATTTGCATGATTTGGGGCTTCAAGTGGGAGGATATTGAGAGCAAATTTGCCGAGGGAATCAAATCGACGGCAATGCCCATTGTTTTGCTCATTGTAATTGGTATGATGGTTGCTTCATGGATTTTGTCCGGAACAATTCCAACCATGACTTATTATGGAATGAAGCTGCTGGCTCCGGGGCAGTTTTTGTTCTTATCGTGTATTTTGTGCTCCGTGATGTCAGTTTGCACGGGTACTTCCTGGGGAACTGTTTCCACTCTGGGCGTAGCACTTTTGGGTGTGGCCATGGGGCTGGGAATTCCTATAGAGATGACTGCCGGCGCCATTGTGGTTGGATCGTTTTTTGGCGACAAAATGTCTCCTCTGTCTGACTCCACAGTGTTGGCGGCCTCGTGCGCGAGAGTGAATTTGTTGGATCATGTCAAGCATATGTTCTATTCGACTGTTCCGGCGATGGCCGTTTCGTTAGTACTGTTTTTCGTGTTGGGTTTCAAGTTTAAGGATGGAGCGATATCTGGTGCGGAATATGATGAGATTCTCGCTGGGCTTGACGCCTCCTTTAATTTAAATCTCTTAACCCTGCTGCCTCCGATTGTAGTACTGGTGTTGGTCCTGATGAAAAACCTGCGATTCCTACGTTTGGAGCGGGAATTGTTGTCGCTTTTATTATCGGTATTGTGACGCAGGGTGCGAATCCGATAGAAATGCTTAACGCGATGAGTAAAGGCGTTTCCATGGAGACTGGCATTTCTATCGTCGACAAACTGGTAAACCGGGGCGGCATTGTGAGCATGCTGGATACCATTGGCCTGATATTGTCTGCGGCAATTTTTGCAGCGCCAATGAGAGCGTCGGGCAGCGTAAATGCCATATTTGAGGCGGTCAAAAAGGTTGCGAAGACGCCTACGCAGTTTATGGTATTGGCACTCATTATGCAACCGGTCCTGCTTGTGGCAACAACTTCCTATTTTGTCACGATGCCTGTTACAGGCGAATTGGCGGCGGACGCTATGGATGAACTGGGGTATTCCAGACTGAATCTTTCCAGAATGATGGAGGATGGCGGCACCGTTGTCTGCCCATTGATTCCTTGGGGAAATACGGGAGCGTTTATCACGGCTACATTAGGTGTTACGCCTTATGAATATTTCTTCTATATGCCGTTTATTTGGCTGTGTTTTGTGTTCGACATGCTGTCAATCGTCACTGGCATTGGACTTAAGAAGGCTGATGGTCTATGGTTACCCCTCTTTTCAAAAGGAAAGCGTCCTGAATTCATCGTCACTGAAAAGGACAAAATGCCTATCGGCGGGTAATTTCTGCCGGGTTGACAAGAGTAGATAATAGGTGCCCTTTGATGCAGGAGAATAAGGGTACTGCATCAAGGTTGGGTGTTCGAGCCGCACTACTCGGGCCAAAAGCCTCTGAAATCGTTGATTTCAGAGGGCTTTCAGCTTGTCAAAATCCTTTTTGACAAGCTGAAAAGCATTTTCAGGACTTTCATAAAAGTTCTGAAAATGCGGTGATTGAAAACGAAAGACACCCCTGATGGGTTTCTTTCGTAACTATCTTCCTTTCCGAAGGCAGAGGCTATCCTATTTTTTGACAGTCTCAAAGCCTCTGAAATCGTTGATTTCAGAGGGCTTTTTCTTGTCTTTGACTACTGCGGCGCAGGGGGTGAGCCGGCTTACGCTTTCAATATGATTCTCCGCTCAAACTCCTCCGCAATATCCAGCAGATCCTGATCCAGATACGACAGGGCGATGTTCTTCATCTCCCGGTCTGCGCCGTAGTAGCTTCTGCGATGGCGCCGGCCATATCGGCAATGGGTGTCGCTGTCGCCGCCGATGGAACGGCATTGCGGATGCGTCCTCGAAGCCAGTGGATTCAAAGAACGCCTCCAGCGCCTGCGGCACAGAGCCTTGGCAGATCTCCACGAAATCGTAGTCCGGGCGGATCTCATCCAAGGTAAAATCGATGGGATAGTACCGCTCCGCATACTCCCGGATCTCTGCCATAGAGTGACCCGTTCTCGCCAGATAAATGCTCCCGCCACCGCCACAGCGCCCTTGATGCCTCCGGGTGATTGTGAGTCACTTCGGCAGTGGCCGCCGCCAGTTTTTCACACTCGTCCAGGGAACCGGCAAACCACGCCACCGGGGACACCCGCATGGCAGAGCCGTTGCCGAAGCTGCCGTAAGGCTCGGTATCATTCTTCATCATCCATGTGCAGAATCTTCCACCATAGCCGCAGTGCGGGTGCGGCATTCCTACCTCGTGCATCACCCGGACAAGCTCCCGCTTGAAGGCGTCCATATCCGTGATGGTATCATAGAGCAGCAGCGCCTTCGCCACCGCCAGCGTCATCACCGTGTCATCAGTATAGTCACAGGTGTTGGTAAAGAGCTCAAACTCCTTGGATTTGCAGTTGTCAAATTCAAATCTTGAGCCGACAATATCGCCGATAATCGCGCCAAACATACGCTTACCTCCCTCTTTTCTGCACATCCTCGTCAATACGGCGCTTCCAGTCGGCGCTAAGCGGCCGGGCGGCGCGGATGCTGCACACCGCCTCACTGATGACCTCGTAATTCAGCGCCGTGCCCTCCTCGTCGCACTTGTAGTTCACCGAGCGGTCCGCACCGATGCCGAAGCGTGCTGCCTCCCTGGCTGCGTCGATGTTGGCACCCAGGAACAGAAACTCCCAGCCGTACTTTTCCTTCTGACGCTGGATCATGCGCCGCACCATCTCGTAATTATAGCGGCGGCTGGCGTTTTCGTAGCCGTCGGTGGTGATGACGAACAGGGTCTTTTCCGGCACGTCCTCCCGGCGGGCGTACTTGTGGATGTTGCCAATGTAGTGGATGGCCCCACCTACGGCGTCCAGCAGCGCCGTGCAGCCCCGGGTGAAGTACTCCTTTTCCGTCATGGGCGGCACCTTGGCAAGGGGCAGGCGGTCGTGGATGACCGTGCTGTCGTTGTCAAACAGCACCGTGGAGACCAGCGCCTCCCCCGCCGCCTGCTTCTGCCTTGCGATCATGAAGTTGAAGCCGCCGATGGTGTCCGCCTCCAGCCCCGACATGGAGCCGCTGCGGTCCAGGATGAAAACCAATTCTGTCATAAAAAGCCCTCCTTCGTTTGTCTGTGCTTACATTGTAGTGCGGCCGAAGGAGGGTTTGGTCGCCTGTGGGGCGACATTTATGTTACATTTTGCAGCTTTACAGTTTCCCCAGCCGCTCCAACCGGGACTCGATCGCGCCGGAGGTACGGCCAAAGTGCGTACAGAGGTCTTTCTTTTTCATACCGCCGTCGAACAAGCGGCATAGCTCATCGTCCAGTTCCTCCGTCCAAGGTTTTCCATTGTTTTCGGGCAGCGGTTTTTTCCGTCTGCGGGACAGTTCCTCCACGGCGCAGTTCAGTGCGCGAACGATCTCACCTTTGTTGCATACATGGTCATCCGGCAAGACCTCGCCGGTCAAGGGGTCAACGCCTTCCGCCAAAACCGTCAGCAGTTCTTTTGCTCGTTGTATATCCATGGTGTTTCACCTCTTCTTTATTTTTTCAGACGGCTCTCCCACTCGGCTTCCTTGAAGCGACCAGCACGAAGTTATCACCCACCAGCAGCGGGCGCTTGACCAGCATCCCGTCTGCTGCGAGGAGCTTCAGCATCTCGTCCTCGCTCATTTCGGGGAGCTTGTCCTTCAGCGCCATAGATTTGTATAGCAGACCGCTGGTGTTGAAAAGCTTTTTCAGCGGCAGGCCGCTGCGCTGATGCCACACAAACAGCTCTTCATAAGTAGGATTTTCCATTTTGATGTCCCGGAATGTATAAGAGATGCCGTTCTCGTCCAGCACTTCTGTGCCTTCTGGCAGGTGGTGCATTTGGGGTAGCAGATAAAAGTCATGGTGGTATGCTCCTTGTTATGAAAATATATTTTCCTCACGCTCCCAACAAGCTCTGATCAAAGGCAAACAGCGCCTCGTTGATCTTGAAAATGTCGTAGTCCCGCTGCATGATGAAATACTCAATGATCACATCAAATTTGCTGCTGGCACTGAGGCATAGCCTGCCCGGGCGATGAGGTCGCGGGTCTCGTCCAGGTTCAGCTCCAGGGCGATGGCAAAGGCGATGGCCGTGGACTTGGAGGGCTTGTAATCCGGGTTGTTGCGGATCTTGGAGAACAGCTTGCGGTCTACGTTGGCCTTTTTGTAGACCTCGGCGTCCTTTTTGCCGCTGCGGTCGATGAGCTTCAACAGCGTCTCCGAAAATCCGGCGTCCAGATGCGCCAGCGCCTCATCCAGACCGCCCACCGCCATGGGTGCGTCCTCGTAGGCGGTCGGCATCCGGCTTTCGACGACGCCCATCCGGCGCATCCGCTCCCGGCGGGAATCGGTGTGGGCGTCCACATAGTGGTCGTCAATGTAGGCGGCGATGTCCGCAAACAGCTTGTTGCCGATCTGGTACGCCGCGCGCTGAAAACCACAAGATAGACCGTCATGTCGTTTTCAGCCAGAAATTCGCTGATGGTGTCCACCGCCACCCGCAGCGCCTGATCCTTGGGATAGCCGAAAACGCCGGAGGAGATCAGCGGGAAGGCCACCGTCTCACAGCTGTGCGCCTGGGCCAGCGCAAGCTGGTGCGATAGCAGGAGGCCAGCTGCTCCCGCTCGCCGCACTTACCGCCGTTCCACACGGGACCCACGGTGTGGATCACATATTTACAGGGCAGGCGGTAGGCTTTCGTGATCTTGGCGTCGCCGGTTTTGCAGCCGCCAAGCCGCCGGCACTCTTGGAGCAGCTCCGGCCCCGCCACCCGGTGGATGCAGCCGTCCACGCCGCCTCCGCCCAGCAGAGATTCCTTGGCCGCGTTGACGATGGCGTCCACGGGCATTTTCGTGATGTCGTTGCGAACGATGATAAGGGGCATAGCGTCACCAGCTTTCAGGGATTCAAAATCCAGCCAAAGCGCCGTCCCCGGCCCGCAAAGGCCCCGGCGTAGGCGCAGCACATTACTCTGCCATCTTCCGGGCAAAGGCGGCGGCAGTGTCCCTGATGCCGGGCAGATGCAGAAGGCTCCCCCGCTCGTTGGCGGTCTCCAGCAGGCAGAAGTGGGGCGGCAGAAAAAAGGACTTGTTCATATTCAGGGCCGAGATCAGCTGTCGGGCCAGCAGGTCGCCGCCGGAATAGCCGGACACCACCAGGCCGAACAGCCGTTTGTCATAGAACCGGGTCTGGCGGAACAGGGCCGTCAGCCGGTTGACGCAGGCGGTGAGATTGGCGGACAGGGCGTCGTTGTAGTTGGCGCACAGCATCACCAGGGCGTCGCACCGGCGGACGGCCGGATACACCTCCTCCACCATGGGGCCGCCGTAAAAGCAGCTGCCCTGCTCCCCGAAGTGGAGACAGGCGGTATAGCTGCACCCGTTGCAGTCGGGGACGGTGCCGTTGCGCAGGCCCACCTCCTCCACGGCTATCTCCGGCGGCAGAGCCGCCTTCACCAGCTCCCACAGGGCCAGGGTGTTGGAGGTGCTGCACTGGGAGGCGTGCAGGGCCAGCACCCGCCGCACCGGCGGCAGGGGCCGCCACCCGTCCAGCCGGGCGATCAGCTCCCGGACCGCCAGGCGGAAGGCGGTTTTTTCGTCCACGCCGCCGATCTGGGCCTGGATGCGGAAATTCCGCAGGGAGCCGGTGGCCTCCACCAGTGGGCGGCCCAGAAAGGCGCAGCCCGCCTGATTGGCAGCAAACACCATGTCCCGGGCCACGTCCTTGGTGTAAAACTCTCCCACGCCGGTGACGATGACCCCGGCCACGCTGCCCCGCAGCAGAGTATCGCTGCCCCGCAGCCCGGAGCATCCCATAATAGGCCAGGTTGCAGCCGCTGGGGTCCAGGGCCACAGCAAACAGCAGCCGCCGGTTCTGCAGGTCCTCCATGCCGTCCTCCGGGCGGCGGATGACGCTGCCCGGAGGCAGCAGCGGCTCCAGCAGGGCCCGCAGCGGGGCGCTGTATAGGTTCTCCGGCAACAGTACCGTGATGGACATGGCTCACGCCCCCTTTCCGTCAGTCAATGGCCCGCAGGCGGTCCATAGTGGTTTGCAGGCGGTCTTGCAGCTGCCGGGGCAGAGGCAGACGCTCCAGCTCCGTGCCCGCCGCCGTTACCCGGTTCCGGGCCCCCATGAACACGCCGCCCAGGTATGTGGACGAGCAGTGCCACTGGCCCCGCAGACACAGCAGCAGACTCAGCGCTCCGGAGGACAGGGCCGGGGCCACATAGGGCTTGAAGCCCATCTCCCGCATCTGGAGGTTGGCGTGGACGGTCCGCTCCGTCAGCAAACGGGACAGCCCGTCGTCATAGCGGTCGATGGAGTTGGCCACCACTAGGTCCTCCCCGTGGGGGCCGAAGGTGCGCCCATCGGTCAGGAACGAGGCAAAGCGGGGGTCCTGCCGGGCATAGTACGCCGCCCGGGCGTCATGACCCCCAGCCGAAGCCCCGGACCTGGTGGGAAAACAGGCCCTGATAGTCCATTTCCCCCGACGGGGCGCGGTTGCTCTCCGTCAGCACCGCCCGGCACAGGGGGTCCACCGGGTCGCTGACCACGCAGAACAGCCCCCGATAGCGGGCCTCCCGGGCCTTGCGGGCATACAGGCCGCCAGCTCCCGGTTCAGCTGATACTGAGCCATGCGCACGTCGCCGGTTTTCACCGCCGTGTCCGGCACGAACCGGGACGCGCAGAACAGGAACACATCCCCGTCGAACAGCCGCTCCGGAGGCACGATCTCCACCGGCGGCAGAGCGTCATAGGCCCCGGCAGCTGGATCTGGTTCAGCTCGAACTCCCAGCGCCGGGCCACCCCCTCCCGCAGGTCGCAGATGCCGATGGAGGAGATCACGTCCCCGCCCATCAGCCGCAGGCCCAGCAGCAGGGTGCTGCCCACATCGCCCAGGGCCAACAGATTCACCCGGACCTTTTCCGGCCGGAACACAGGAGCCAGCAGCTCCTCAAGCCGGGGGTGGGACCCGTTTACCGCCCGGACCCGCCCCGCCCGGATGGCGGACAGCAGCGCCGGGGCACATCCTCGGGGCACGGGGCGGTACACAGGGACGCCACCCCCTCCTCCTCCGTCAGCTGGGCCGGGTCCGTTACCGGGAAGGTGTCCCGCCCGGCCAGGGGAGGCCGGTGAAACACCCAAAGCACCTCTCCCGTCTCCGGCAGGGCGGATATCTCCGGGTACGGCAGGGCCCCGGCGCTGCACAGGGTGCGGCCGTCATAGGTATAGTAGTGATACATAAGGACACCTCCTTATCTCATGCGCCGCAGCTGCTCAATGTCTCCGTCCAGATAGGTGGAGGCGGCGCGGGTCAGGTCATAGGTCATGCAGGGCCCCTTGTCCGGGCACAGAGGCAGGATCACTGCCTCGCCCAGCCGGGCCAGGGTCAGGTTCCGGGCGTACAGGCTCCGGTACTCCGTTTCCAGAGCCAGCAGAATGTCCCGGGCATTTTCCAGGCAGCACAGGCTCAGCTGCCACACGGCTCCGCCGTCCACATCCGGCAGCTCCGGGGACGCGTAGGGCAGGATGCGGTTCACCGAGGCTGGAGCCCGCCGGGCAGACGCCCCGGCCGCCGGACGGTGTCGCCGCCGATGAAGGGATACAGGGTGGATTCCACAAACCAACGGCGCAGGTTGGGCAGGTAGTAGATGCTGTCCACGGGATAGCCCAGCTGCTCCATCAGGTCCCTGCCCATGCCGGTAAGATAGCCCACCAGCACCTGATCCACCTGGGTATGGGTCTGCCGCAGCAGCGGGGCCAGACGGCGGATGCGCTTGCCGTCGTGGAGCATGTCGTCCACCAGGATCACGGGCCGGTCAAAGGCCCGGATGGTGCGGACCTGATCCGCCAGCGGCGAGTAGTCCGGATATGCCTCGATGGAATAGGCGGACAGGTCCGGCTCGTACACCTTGTCGGTGCGCAGGGTCTTGGTGACGGTGTTGGGCACTGCCACGCCGCGAAGAATTTTGCCGTAGGGCACGCAGATATCCGGCCCCAGGCGGCGGGGCGTCACCGGCTCCGCCGGAACGCCGTTGCGCCGGGTGATGCGCTGCAGCAGCCGGTGATAGATAACCCCGGCGCTGAGGCTCAGCACCAGCTCGCCGGGATACAGCCGGGTCAGGGCCTCCTGCAGGCGGATGCGGGCGGCAGACACCGCCGCCGCCACGGCGGGCCGCCCCGCCAGAGGCTGCTTGATGGCGGTGTCCACGTTGCGGCTGAGCACCAGAGGCCGCCGCATATCCACGGCCAGGGCGTCCCGTTCCCCGCCGGAAACCGGCACGAAGCCCTGGCGCAGCATCAGCTGCCGGGCAAAGGTCGATGCCGCCCCTCCAGGGGAACGTACAGTCCATAGGCGTATTCCCGGCTCAGGGCCAGAGTCAGGACCTCCGTCAAAAGCAGCTGGCCGAATTCCTCCTGCTGTTCCCCCCGGGGCACCAGCAGGCCCGATACCAGCAGAGCCCGGCCCCCGGTGCTCTGACGCACCAGCCCGTCAGGGCGGGGCTTTTCAGCCGGGAGAACAGCATCTGGGAGTCCAGACACCGGAAGGTAACGGCCCCCAGAACGCAGGTCTGGCCGCTGCGGTGCAGCAGCACCGCCTGGTCGCCGGACTCAGACACCGCCCGGGCCACGGCGAAGCCGTCGGGCCCCAGCTCCCGCAGCAGGGGCAGCAGCTCCTCCGCCGGGTGCTGGGATACGGAGAACTCCAGGTCCTCCGTTTGCAGCATGGGCTTGTCCTGGGGCTCCCGCAGATACAGGCCCCGGCGATAGATGAAGTCCTGCACCGCCGGGTCCACCAGCCGGGAAATATCCCGGTTGGCGTCCACCGCCTCCCGGATGCGGGTGGAGCTGATCTCCTCCAGCTGAGGCGGCAGTGTCAGCTCCACCACCCGGCCCCGGATGCAGCCGTAGTCCACCGGGCCGCCCAGCTCCTCCCGGCGGAAGATCACATGGTCGAAGGTGTGGATGGAGTCCGGCTCCACGGGCTTTTGATAGGACGAGGCATGGGCCACCACGTCGCTGCCCACCACGATGGACACAGGCCGCCCGGGAAAGGCCTCCCGCAGGCACCGGAGATTCCCGGGGTTGGCGATGTTCACCGGGAAGTCCTCCGGGAAAATGTGAACGTGGAACTCGTCGGCCACGGACATGGCCGCGATGCGGCGGCGGATGCGGTAGGGCTGGGTCCGCTTGGACCAGGAAAATTCGTCGATGGCCAGCAGCACCTCGAAGCCCCGGTCCCGGATGGCCCGGACGATGCCCTTGTGGGACAGGGTGAAGGGATCGAAGGTGCCGGGGAAAAAGGCGATGGGCCGGGGCTCCTCAAAGGGGAACCCCCCGTGGAACAGGCGCTGCTCCGTCATAAAGCGGTACACCCGTCCCAGCATGGACGCCCGATAGTAGAAGGTCAGGGCGTCCTCGGCCTCCTCATAGCAGGTCTCCAGCAGCTTTTGCTCCGTCAGCAGAAAGGCCTGGCGCTTTTCATGCTCGCCCAGGCTGCCGGAGCCGAACACCCGGCGGCCCAGGACGAACATGGCCTCCTGCCGGGCGCCGCCGTCGCTGCCGGCCAGACGCTTCATCAGCATGCCCAGCAGCCGCTCCCGGCGGCTGCGGTAGGCCTCCGGCTCCTCCGGGAACGGGCCCGGTAGGTGTCGTATTCCTCATAAATCACGCCCACGGTGTCCAGGGCCGAGGCCACCATCCGCACCGACGCGGCGTTGAGGGTCTGGCTCAGGTCCGCCAGCAGCTCCTCCAGCTGGGCCGGCGGCAGCCACAGGGCAAAGCGGCCCAGATAGTCGGGGATATACTTGGCAAACTCCTGCTGCCCCAGCTCCAGGCCCCGGGACAGCTCCACGGACACCTCGTTGCGCTGGTCCACCGTCAGCCGGGGGGCCAGGGCCAGCAGGGCGTTTCCGGCGCTGTGGCGCACCGTGACCCGGTCGCTGACCTTGATGAGGTTGGACAGGTGCGTGGCGATGTGCAGCACCGGTCCGTCCTCCCGGGCGGCGTAGTCCTCCAGCAGACGGATGTTCACCTGCTTCAGTATCCAGGGGGTGGCGGTTTTCAGGTTGTCCAGGAAAATGTCGGAGATTACCTGCTCCGGCAGGGGCTCCGGCACGCCGCCTCCATGATCCGGCAGCGCAGCAGCTCCAGGGACGCGCTTCCCCGGCAGTCGATCCTTTGCAGGATGCGCAGCGGGCGGCGGCTGCCGGGATCCAGCCGGTGCAGCCGGTCCACCAGCAGCATGGAGCCTGCCCGGACGGTGATGTCCTCCCGCTGGCACAGTCCCTGGGCAAACCGCAGCAGCAGCTCCTGCCGGGACCGGGTCAGGGCCGGCAGCGGCAGTCCCGCCGCCGTGTCCAGCAGCTGGAAGCCACGTCGTCCTCCAGCTGGTCCGGATGGCGGTAATAGGCGAAGAAGGGAGCCAGGAACCGCTCCTCCCGGCCCGGGCACCGCTGCAGCAGGGAGCCCACGGCGAATTTCAGGGTATAGCGGATCCACCGCCGGTGCTGGGGCATCAGCTTGTGGTCCGGGTAGATGATCTTTTGCAGGTACAGCTTCCACTGGTCCAGGTCCGTGGGCACGCCGGCGTCGGAGCGGCTGTCCGCCGGACGCTCCTTGGCATAGCCGCGTGGAACCCGGCGATGATCTCGCCCATCAGCGCCGCCGCCTGGCGGCGGATGTCCCCCTCCCGGTGCATCAGCAGCTCATACAGAAAGGCCAGGGTCTGCACCTTCTGGGGAATGTGCAGATACAGGGAGTAGGACTCGAACACCCCCAGATAGGCCCGCAGCCGCCGCCAGTTGGTCTCGCCCCGGGCCTGTTCCAGCAGGGAGGCAAAGCTCCGCTGGCCCGTCAGCCGATGCATCAGGTCGATGTTGTGGCCCACACACTGCAGGGTCAGGGCCGTCAGGGCCTCCCGGTCCGTCATCAGGGCGGTGTGCTTTTCCGGCAGAGGCGGTGTGTCCCTGCTCCCAGGGTCACATCCACCCCCTGGGACACCATGAACTGCTCGAAATCGTACAGCCGGGCGTACACCAGCTCATACCGCCGCCGCTTGGCCTGGTCCAGGTTGTCCAGCTTGGACAGGATCACGTCGAAGGCCTCCGCCAGGGAGAAGATCTTCGTCACCTCCCGGCCCTGATCGTCCCGGGTCTGCTTCACCCGGAAATCGGCGTAGATCAGCAGCAGAGACTCCACCGACAGATAGTCCAGCTCCAGGTCCCACACGGAGTGGTTGGCGGCCACATGGCCGATATCCGTCATCCGCCGGCGGCGGAACCACTGGTCCGTGTAATAGTAGTGCAGATACGGCACCCGCTCTCCGGGGTGGCAGCCGAATTTGCCGATGTCGTGGCCGATGGCGCTGCCGGACACCAGGGCCAGGTCCAGGGGTACGCCCCCCCGGCGCAGGGCCCGTCCGGCGGTGACGGCCACATGGTGAACTCCCACGATGTGCTCCAGGGTCCGATAGGGTGTCACCTCCAGGCCCAGGCGCATCATTTCATACACATACTCCCGCTTCCAAAGCCGCAGCATCTGACCGAACTGGGCGGCAGCAGGGCAGTCCGTCAGCTCCTCCGGGGCCGGGGGAGCAAAGTCCCAGGCGGGGTCATAGTCCCGCAGCTCCCGCTCCGCGTCCAGCAGCACCTGCAAAACCGACAGGAAAAACACCGCCCCGGCTCCGTGGGACCGGTCCCCGTGCTTCTCCGGAAACAGCAGCCGCCGGGCAAAGCCGTAGCAGTAAGGCAGCCAGCCCTCCCGGGGCTCCGGGCCGTCCAGCCGCTCCAGGTCCTCCCGGCACAGGTCCAGAGCCCCGGCGCAGGATACCCGGTCCGCCATCAGCGGCACAAAGCGCTGGAAATACCCCTCGCCCACCAGCTGCTGCACCAGGTCCTCCCGGCCGCCAGGTATTCCGCCGCCGGGCGGCGGGAAAGCCGCCGCAGCAGTGCGGCGTTCATCTGGCGGATTCGTTTTCTCGTCATAGCACGGTCCCCTTTGCGGAAAGTTTGGATTTGTTTCTATTATGCCACGCTCCGGCCCCTACCGCAAGAATAAATCCCGCAAAAATACGGGATAATATACCTGTCAAAAAAGGGCTTTGCCCTTTTGGAATAAAAGGCTTGCAGGCCTCTCAGTCGGCTGCGCCGACAGCTCTCCCAAAGGGAGAGCCAAGGTCTTTTGGGCAAGTCATTTTTCCGTATTCTGGGGGTGCAGCAGGGTGAAAATTGTACAGGACGCCTTCCTCCGCCGGACGGAGGAGCTGGATGCGCGGCTGGGCGTGGGCCGCAGCTTCGATATGGTGGGCCGCAGCCTGACCGTCGGGGGCCGCCGGGCCCGGCTGTGGGTGGTGAACGGCTATGCCGACGACGCGGTGCTGGAGCGGGCCATCTCCGGATGGCTGCCCATCCGGGACCTGAACGGCATCGGTACGCTGGAGGCCTTCGTGGCGCAGTACGTCACCGTGTCCGAGGCGGAGGCGGAGACGGACATGGACAAGGCCGTGACGGCGGTATTCTCCGGCAAGACCCTGCTGGTCATCGACGGCTACCCCGGCGGCGTGCTGATGGACGCCAAGCAATTCCCCCTGCGGGGCATCGAGGAGCCGGACACCAGCAAGGTGCTGCGGGGCAGCCACGACGGCTTTGTGGAGAGCATCATGAAAAACGCCGCCCTGCTGCGCCGCCGCATCCGGGATCCCCAGCTGACCCTGGAGGGGCTGGAGGTAGGGGGACGGTCCCACGCTGACGTGGCCCTGTGCTATCTGGCGGACAAGGCGGACCCGGCCCTGCTGGAGGAGCTGCGGGGCAAGCTCCGCCATATGCAGATCAGCTCCATCTCCATGAGTCAGGAGAGCATTGCCGAGGCCATCGCCCCGTCCCAATGGTGGAATCCCTTCCCCAAGACCCGGTATACCGAGCGCCCCGACGTGGCCACGGCGTCCATCATGGAGGGAGACGTGGTGCTGATGATCGACAACACCCCGTCGGTGATGCTGTTTCCATGCACCCTGTTCCGGTTTGCCGAGGAAATCAACGACTATTACTTCCCGCCCCTGGTAGGTCGTATTTGCAGATCGTGCGGATGATCGTGCTGCTTCTGACGCTGTTTGTGACGCCCCTGTGGTTCCTGCTGGTAAAGGACCCGGAGGAGCTCCACGAGAGCCTGCGTTTTCTGCTGATCGGGGATGAATACTATGTGCCCCTGATTTTGCAGCTGCTGCTGGTGGAGCTGATCATCGACGTGCTGAAGCTGGCGTCCCTGAACACGCCGGACGTGCTCAGCAACTCCTTCAGCATGCTGGGAGCCTGATATTGGGAGACTTTGCGGTGCAGGCCAGGTGGCTGGTGCCGGAGGTGCTGGTATACATGGCCTTTGTGGCCATCGCCAACTATGCCCAGCACAGCTATGAGATGGGCTACGCCGTGAAGCTGTGCCGCATGGCGCTGCTGCTGCTGATTTACTTCTTTGACTGGTGGGGCTTTATCGGCGGCATCATCGGCGTGGTGGCCATGATCGCCTCCACCCGTCCCCTGGTGGGAAAGGGGTATCTCTATCCCCTGATCCCCTTCAACGGCAAGGACCTCCGGCCCTGCTGCACCGCCGGCCCATCAGCCGGGACAATACCTGACTGACTCCATCAAAAACCGGCCGCCCATGGGGGCGGCCGGTCTGTTTATTCTGTTTATCTGGATTGGAGCCGGTCCCGGAAATAGGGGATCCTGGGCAGCTGCTTCACCAGCAGCACCCCCAGCACCAGGCAGGCGATGGCCTCGCCGGCGCCCACGGTGGCGGCGTTGAGCCATAGGCGGGCCAGAAGGCGGCAGAGGTCCCGGCCTGCTCATAGGCCAGCACCGCCCCCACCAGCACCATGTTGCACGCCACCGGCGGCAGGGCGGCCAGCCAGACATTGCGGCATCTGGACGTGATCAGCGCGGCAATAAGGGTGGCCAGGGACCCCACCACGATATCCAGCACTCCATAGGGGCTGAACAGGTTGGCGATGAGGCAGCCCACGCCCAGGCCCCAGGCCGTCTCCGGAAACAGGAACGGCAGCAAGCACAGTGCCTCGGAAAAGCGAACCTGAATGGTCCGTAGGTGATGCCGAACACCGCCCCCAGCAGGGACAGCACGGCGTAGGCGGCCGCCACCATGGCGGCCAGGGTCAGCTTCTGCGTGTTTTTGTTTTTCATGTGGTACCTCCCATGTTTTGTTTAGAGAACGGCCCCGCCGGGCCGAACGAACGCCTTGCGGCGCTTGGACAGGTCGGGTCCCTGTCGCCGGAAGTATACCACAGGACACGCCAAAAGAAAAGAGAAAAATCCCCGCGCCAGGCGGGGATTTTCCGGATGTCGGATTTTACGTGGCAGGGACCACGACCCGCAGCGCGCCCACGGACAGGCCCTTGGCATCGGTGAGGGTGATGTTGGCGTCGCCCCGGTCATAACACTGGGCCAGCACCAGAAGGCTGCCCTGGGGCAGCTGAGCCGCCGTGCCGTCGGGGTGCAGGCAGGGCACGGACTCTGCCGCCACGGCGGCCTCATACTCGGCGGCGTGATACGTCAGCTCATAGTACAGGGGCTGGCCGGTGAGCTGACCGGCCCACAGGTCCGCCTGGTCCATGGCCTGCATGGTCTCCGCCCACTGCTGCACCGACAGCATAGCCGCCACGGTGTCGGAATCCATGGGCAGGGGCCGGTGCTGGTCCTGGGCGGAAACGGTGAAGCTGCTGCCGCTGCGCTGGACGGATACATGTACATCGGCCCAACTGTTCAGAGAATACGTCTCCTCCTGGAGGGACCAGACCGTCATCTCCAGGGAGGTCAGGCTGCCGGTCTCGGAGTACCGGGCCCGCAGGGTCCGCAGGGCCATGCGGTTGTCGATGGCCCCCACGGCGGCATAGATCTTGTCCAGCAGGGCGTCATAGTCCGTGGGCCGCTGCTCCCGGGGGATGGCCACCCGGGTGCACTCGGACAGGTCCAGGGCCACCCGATAGCACTTCTCCGTGTCGGTGGTCAGGGGGCAGTACACCGCCCCGTCGTCGATAAACCCGATGGAAAGCCCCGACAGCCCCGGCTCCGTGAGGGTCTGGCGCTGGGTGGGGTCCTTCAGGTCCACGGCCACCATGCTGCCGCCATGGACATAGTACAGCTTCCCGGCGATGATGGTCAGGGGCTGGGGATAGCTGCCCATCTCCGCCACCACCTCCTCCGTGCCGTCGTCGTGGCGATAGCTGACAGAATACGTGGTGCCGTCGTCGGACAGGAAAAAGTTATCCACACTCCACTGTTCCTTTTTCCCGCAGCCGGACAGAAGGGACAGCAGCATCAGGGCCAGCAGCCCCGCAGTCAGTCGTTTCATATCAATCTACCTTTCCCCGGGCGCGGAGAACATCGTCTGCCGTAATGACAGTCAGATCCTCCCGGGTAACGTTTTCCATGGCGGCCAGGCGGTTGTTCTGGGCCACCAGAATGTGTTCAAACAGGTTGCGGACGCCCCGGGCATTGCCGAAGCTGTCGTCCGCCGACTCCTCGGCGATATAGTCCCGGACCAGGGGGCGGGCGTCATCGGTCAGCCGGTAGCACCCCTTTTTGCACTGCATGTCGAAGATCTGCACCATTTCGTCGGCGGTATAATCCTCAAACAGCAGAAATCGGTTGAACCGGGACTCCAGGCCCGGGTTGGAATGGATGAACTTGTCCATCAGGTCCGTATACCCCGCCACGATCACCACCAGGTCGTCCCGGTGGTCCTCCATGGCCTTGAGGACGGTGTCGATGGCCTCCTGGCCGAAGTCGTTTTCGGACTTGCCGTTGAGGCATAGGCCTCGTCGATAAAGAGCACGCCGCCCATAGCCTTTTCAATGACCTTCTGGGTTTTCAGCGCCGTCTGGCCCACATAGCCCGCCACCAGGCCGCTGCGGTCCACCTCCACCAGCTGGCCCCGGGACAGAATATCCAGGCTCCGATAGATGCGGGCCATCATCCGGGCCATCATGGTCTTGCCGGTGCCGGGGTTGCCGGTGAACACCAGGTGCAGGGACATGTCCGTGGTGGGCAGGCCGTGCTGCCGCCGCAGCTGGTATACGGAGGCCATGTTGATCAGGTTATGGACCTCCTCCTTGACGGTTTGCAGACCGATGTAGCTGTCCAGCTCCGCCTGCAGGTCCTTCATGTCCTCCTTGGGCAGCGGCTCCGGGGCCTCCGTCTGCTGCTCCGGGCCGCCGGACTTCTTGTCCGGGGCCTTTTCCGGCGTCTTATCCGGGGCCTTTTCCGGCGTTTTGTCCGCCGGGGACAGGGGCGTGCCCCAGAAATCCGCATTCATGCTGCGCAGGTTCCGTTCCGTCATGGAGCGGATCACGTCCAGCTGCTGGAGGATGATCTCGTCTTTTTTATCCATTATCCGCGCTCCTTCCGTGGGATAGCTTTACATGGCTCATGGCCCGCAGCAGCAGGGCCGACACGAAGCCCGTCAGGGCTCCGGTAAACAGGGACACCGCCAAAAGAAACGGCAGATAGCCCAGGACGGCGGTGTTCCCCAGGGTAATCAGGCCGCGGCCATCTGGCCGATGTTGTGGCCGCCGCGCCGCCGATGGACACGCCGTATACCGACAGGCCCCGCAGCCGGGTCAGTGCCATCATTACCAGCATAGCCAGCACGCCGCCCAGCAGGGAAAACAGCAGGGCCGAGGCGTGCCGGCAAAGAGACTGCCCAGCAGGCCACCGGGCCACCAGAATGCACAGGGCCGGAGCGGCCCCCAGCTGATACAGGGCAAACACCGTGACGATATTGGCAAGGCCCAGCTTCAC
>ENA-OQEN01000287-OQEN01000287.1-human-gut-metagenome-genome-assembly--contig:-NODE-287-length-22120-cov-2.468240_pt1 | contig 22120 bp, 38 predicted proteins | sample MGYA00242791_ERZ504627 | MGnify/ENA primary metagenome ERZ504627 (study PRJEB26092, sample SAMD00036316) | human gut metagenome | host: Homo sapiens | study: EMG produced TPA metagenomics assembly of... | reverse complement strand
AAAGAGGTTGCGTTGCTGTTTGGCCGCCAATGCGGTTTTGCGCCGGGTAACAACGCCGTTTCTGAGATAGTATCAGCCGCTGTCCGAAGAGGTATTTTGATAAAAAGCTCTATGAACGGTACCGGATCCTGACAAGTAGGGGGATCCAGATGAGGTACCTGGAGGCAGTCAGCCGCCGGAAGAGCGTTGAAATCAAAAAGCAGTACCTCTTGGCTGACTGCGTCTCAAATTTCAAAAATGTGCACATTTCAAGTGAAGATGTTGACATTTTTCAAAAAAATGCAGACATTTCCGAACAAAGTAAAGTAGAGGAAAGTAAAGAAGAGATATATATATGCGCGCGTGAGGAAACAGGGAATTTAAGACAGGTCTCTGCATACTTCGAGGAAGTCTTCGGGCGGCTTATCGGCGGGAAGGACCGGGACATCATTGTCCGGATCGCAAAGGATTATGATCCCGCCTTATCGATGGAAGCCATCCGATTGGCCAAAGATCGCAACGCAAACAGCGCAGCTTATGTGCTATCGATCCTAGAACGTTGGAAGGCGCAGGGCGTCACCCATATTGACCAGGCAAAAAAGCAAAATCAACGCGCGGGCGCAAAAAAGGCAGCACTGCCGGACTATACCGATCCGGCGCTGTATCAGGAAGAGGGTGATCTGGATGCCGTTTTCGGAAGATATGATCCAAAAAACAAAGGATGAATACGCGCTGCCGCCCCTGGAACAGACCGGGATATGCCCCCATTGCGGAGCGCCCATCCTGGGCCGGAAGATGTTTGGCGGCTGGATCAACCAGGAATGCGAATGCCGGAGAAAGGCTCGCAAGGAGGAAGAGCGCCGGGAAGCGGAACGCATCCGCCGGCTGATGGTCGAGCGGAACAAGCGGGAAAGCGGGATCCCACCTAGCAGCGAGAGTGCACGCTTGCATCCTTCGAAGAACGGGAAGGCACGGGCAAGGCCTTGCAGGCTGCCAGGCGGTACATAGAGGCATTCTCGGAGATGTCCTCTTGCGGGGAGGGCCTGCTCTTTGCCGGGCCGACCGGCTGCGGGAAAACACATCTTGCCGCGGCGATTGGGAACGCGCTGCTGGAGAACGGGCGCCGCGTCGTTTTTAAGCGCGTGACAGACCTGTATTACGAATTACGCAGGTCATTCGATGGCGGAAACAGCGAGGCTGATATTATTGCCCCGTGCCGGCAGCTGATCTGCTGATCCTTGATGATTTGGGGGTTGATGTGCCGACGCCTGGGCGCGCAGCGTCCTGCAATCCCTGGTGGATTACCGCGTCAACTACTACCGCCCGATAGTAGTCACAACCAATCTGCGGGACGGGGCGGCTTTGCGGGAAGCGGTGGACAGCCGGACGTTAGACCGCCTGGAGGCTGCTGCCACCGGTTTGTAATGACGCGTCGTCATACAGGAGGATCCGGCATGATGATTAGGTTTGTAATCCCCGGGGAGCCGCAGGGTAAGGGCCGGCCAAAATTCAGCCGGCAGGGAAACTTTGTGAAAACCTACACGCCTGCGAAGACGGAAAACTATGAGGCGCATATCAAGGCGTGTTTCATGGCTTCCGGCGCTGGCATGATCCCGCAAGGCGTGGAAATCGGCATGGAGATCACAGCGTTCTACAGTATCCCGAAGTCCACCAGCAAAAAGCGAGCGGCCCTGATGCGAGAAGGGGTAATCCGGCCGGCCAAGAAGCCGGATTTCGACAACGTAGCGAAGGTGATCTGCGACGCGCTGAACAAGATCGCGTATTACGACGACGCGCAGATTGTGGAAGCTGCGTTCGCAAAGTTTTACGCGGACGAGCCCAGGGTTGTGGTTAGGCTGTGGAAGATCAATGAACGGAGGCAGCGTGATGCGCAAGATCAGGAAAAGCAAACCGCCGGAACAGGCGATTGAGCAATACACGTTATATCACACGGTCGTATATACCTGCCCGGAGTGCGGGCAGAGGATTGCTTATGAGGAGGCACAATGATGAAACGGAAAATCCGCTACATGGCGTATAGCGCCATATATACTGCCCGTATCCACGCCAATGTGTTGTGTCGGTTAAGATTCCTGGCAATCAAGGCCATTGCAAAGCCGGAATACTGGCCGGCACATCACAAATGGTGCCCTACATGCAAATATCGCTGTTTGCAGCGAGCGGGCGTTTATGAGCGGGCGCGCGAGGCCTGGGGAATCAAGGAAGGGGATCAGTAAACAATGCCAAAATGCCATCATATCAAGTTAAGCGTCCAATTTTGCGACGATGTGCTGAATGGAGACAAGTGCTTTGAAGTCCGCGAAAACGACCGGGGATATCAGAAAGGTGATCTTGTACAGTTTGAACCGTATGACCCGTACAAACTAATCACCCACCATCCGATCAAAGAAAAAACGTATATGATTACCTACGTTTTGAGCGGTTGGGGGATTAAAAACGGATATGTGGCTTTTGGGATTAAGGAGGCGGAGGGATAGAAATGGCAAAATTTTTTATGGACGGAAAAGTCTATGATACCGAGCAAGCTGAGAAGGTATTCGCTTCACGTGGTTATGGATTTATGTTCGAACTGCCGGAAAATCTTGCAATTTATCACACGAAGGCAGGAAATTGGTTTTCCACGAAGGAAAGTCTCTTGGGGAAAATAAGCGCACAAATTGAAACAGAAGAAATCGAAACGTATGAACGTTTATTTGGGGAGGTAGAACGGGCATGACTAGAGAGAGTAATAGCTCTGCCAGATTTGAACCTGGGGACTTTTGCTTGTACGCATTTGGCAAAGAAAACAAATCCAAAGCCGTGGTGGAAGTCGTAAAGGTATTGGACGATCCACGTGGAGTGGCGCAAGTTAAATTTCACAGGGTTTTGGCGGATGATACCGGTAACGGCTTGTTCAACTATCTGCGCCGTACAGGCGATACGATGAACGCCAGCTTTGAATATCTTAAAAAGTTGCCCCGAAAGCAGGTGAAAAAGTGACCGTCAAAGATGCTGAGAACATAAAGCTTGACCCGGATGTCTACTCTCGGTGCGTCGCCACGGCAAAGGGATATTACCGGATGTTGCAACGCCAGAAAGAGATCGAAGAGGAGATCATCATGAGACGTATGCGCCGGATGGGCAGCCGAGGGGCAGCGGTACGGGGGACCCTACTGCCCGAAAGGTCGAGAAGATCCTCCAGAGGCAGCGGGAGAACGACCGGAAAATTCGGGCGGTGGAACAGGCGTGGATATCGTTTCAAGATAAGCGCGTAAGGATGTTCATCAAAAAGAATTTTTCGAAGGGCTGCTTATGCGGGAAATCTGCATCATAATGCCCGAAGGCACACCTATGGCAGAAATCACAATGAAACGGTATCGTAAGAAGTTTTTGATACGTCTGGCTGAAAATCTTTTTGAAATTTAATTGCGCATGATACCTATTTCCCGAAAAAGGGTCTATAATTGGTATTGTGGAATGATTGCAAGAACCTTTTCACTTTCAGTTTTCTCCTTTCTTCCCGCCTCCCCGGGGCGGTAATACCGGGGAACTATCGTGGGGCAACAGGTCGAGACCGGGTTCGAATCCCGGAGGCCCCACCAAAAACCTTGATGCCGAAAGGCTGACTTGCGCGGGGAAGAGAAACGCGAGGCTCCGCCGGAGGCCAGCATCCGGCAATTTAAACCGATACCAGCGGACTGCCTTCCCCCAGGCGGTTCGCTATCCTTTTGCCGGGGTAACGGTCCCGGCAGGGACAGCACACTCCACTGTCCCACGGTGAGTATACTACAGCGGCGTGTACGACGGGGGATATGGCGAGGGATTGTCACAAATAGTTTTAAACGAGGTGGTGAGGACAGTGCTGACAGAACAGCGTAAATTGTTTGTAGATGAGCATCTAAAACTTCGATGTAAAAATGCGACGCAGGCTGCGGTCAATGCCGGATATAGTCCAAAGTCGGCACAGTCGCAGGCATCACAGATCCTAAAGGATACTGAAGTTCAGAAATATCTAGAGGAACGAAAAAAAGCGCTCCAGCAGGATTTGAGAGAAGAATTTTTCTTTGATGCATTAGAGGCTCGTTTGATTATGTATCAAATCATGAAAAACCCAGTTGCAGAAAACAAAGACAGATTATCCGCAGCAAAGGATTTTTTAGACCGGGCTGGATTCAAGGCTCCTGAGAAGATGGAAGTTACCGGCCAGCTCGACACCGGCCAGCGGAAGCTCGACGATATTTTGGATCAATTGCGAGGGAACAGCAGTGGATGACCGTCTGATCTTGTCAGAAAAGTACAAGGCATTCCTGCGCTGTGACGCGCCAGTTGAGTTTTTAGAGGGCACAACGGCGGCAGGGAAGACGACTGTCGGCCTGTTCAAGTTTATGCTGAAGGTCGCCGAGAGCTTAAAAAAGATTCATATTTTGGCTGGCCTTGACCTCGGCACGATTGAAAAAACATCATCAATAAGGATCTCGCATTCTCGACGATTTTGGGAGCCTGGTCGAATACAACGCCGGGGGCAAGGGCAAGAATTCTCTTCCCCATCTGCTATTTCATCCGTCATCTGGCGATAAGGTAATCTATGTCCTTGGGTATGACAACAAAGCACGCTGGAAAAAGGCGCTGGGCGGTCAGTATGGCTGTTTGTATATCGACGAGATCAATATTGCGGACATGGAGTTTGTACGCGAAGCTCGATGCGCTGTGATTACCTGCTCGCCACGCTGAACCCGGATGACCCTGGCCTGCCGGTATACGAGGAATACATCAACCATTCCAGACCGCTTCCGGAGTGGGAGGAAGAAACTCCAAAAGAAATTTTAGAAATGCTCAAAGAAGAACCAAAGCCCGGTTGGGTGCATTGGTTCTTTTCTTTTGCTCACAATTTAGGCCTACCGCCAGATAAGGTGCAGCAGATTATAAACAGCGTCCCCAAAGGAACAAAGCTCTACAAGAACAAAATCGAAGGTCTGCGAGGCCGGGCGACAGGTCTTGTTTTCAACTTGCAGCCGCATAATCTGATCACAGCAAAATGGCTTCTGGAGCAGATGCAGGAGGGCAAGATCAAATTTGTCCAGATTTCCGCCGGGTGGATACATCGTATTCACAGCAATCGGCCGACGCATTTGCCTTTACGTTTTCCGGCATTACAACAGATCGCATGAAGATCACACTGGCCGCGGAAATCCACAATAATCGGGATCGCATAACGCCACTGGCCCCAAGCGATATTCCTCCGCTGCTGATCGCATTTCTCGAAAAGAACCGGGCTATCTTCGGTCTGTTCGCCCGCAATGTCTTTATCGATTCTGCCGACGAGGCAACAATCATTGAGTGCCAGAAATACAAACGGCTACATGGTAGCATCTATGAATTTACTCCCGCATGGAAAAAGACGAAGATCATTGACCGGATCAACCTGCAGGCCGGATGGATGGCGAGCGGGCATTTTCTGCTGGTGGAGGACTATTGCAAACCAGAAATCGATGAGCTGAATTCATACAGCTGGAAAGAAGACAAGGATAACGAGCCGGAGGACGGCACGATCACACAGTTAACGCCGATCAATATTCATGGCTGCCGTATAAAAACCGGATCGGGCGAGGAGGAATGCATCAATGAGTAAATTTGGGGAGAAGGTGAAAAGTATGCTTCGCAATTGGCTGCAAATTCAACCTGCGGCGCAAAATAGTATTGTTCTTCAGGAGCCACTGAGCCACCAGCGTCTGTGATCCGCAATCAAATCTGGTACCGTGGAGAGGCCGCAGAGCTGGAGCAGTTATATAAGCAGCTCGGCGCACAGGACCGCACGAACGCAACGCGGTTTTGGGCAGCAGTTCCAAGCAACAACCTGAAGCTGCGAAAAATTCACAGTGGTCTTCCTGCAATCCTTGTGGATACGCTTGCCTATCTCGTTAAATCGGATATGGACGACGTTGAGTTTAAGCGGGACGCAGGTAAGCAAGCATGGGAGGATATCACGCAGGAGCTGGATTTTCAGGATGCGGTGGGTAAAGGCATTGCCGGCGCGCTGAAATCGGGAGACGGGGCCTGGAAAATCATGATCGACGATCCGAAGGATCCGGAAGCCTCCCCTTACCCCCACGTGGAGTTTTACGAAGCCGACCGTGTGGAATACATTCACAAAAACGGCCGGATCACAGGAATACGCTTTTGGACGACTTACCGGGAAAAACACCGGGAATACCGGCTCTGTGAAACCTACCGCAAAGGCAGTGTCAGCTATGCGCTATTCGAGGGCGAACACGAGGTATCGCTCGACTGTGTTCCAGAACTCGCAGGGTTGAAACCAGTCGAGTTTGACGGCAATTTCATGATGGCGGTTCCGTTGAAGTTCTACGACAGTCCCAAGTTCCCTTGGAGGGGCAAGGCGATCTATGAGAGCAAGCTTGACGATTTCGACGCGCTTGACGAGGTGATCAGCCAGTGGTGGGACGCAATCCGCGCGGGTCGCGTCAAGAAATACATCCCGAGGACCTGGTCCCCACTGACCCTGAAACCGGCAAGCTGAAAAGGCTGAATGATTTCGGAAGCGAATACATCGTGACGGAATCCGCATCCGGCGAAAACGACATGAACAAAATCGAAATGGTCCAGCCGGAAATCCGGTACGAAGCGTTTCTGTCCTCTTATCTTGCCGCTCTTGATATGTGCCTACAGGGAATTGTGTCACCGGCCACCCTGGCATCGATGTGGGCAAAATGAGCAGCGCAGAGGCGCAGCGGGAGAAAAAGGACGTCACTGGATACACCCGCAACACGATTACGGGCGTGCTGGAAAAGGTGCTGCCGCAGCTTATCCGCGTAATCCTGATGGCTTACGATCTCATGAGAGGGGAGGCCCCGGGTGCATATGAACCGTCCATCGGATTTGGCGAGTACGGCGCGCCGTCTTTTGATGCCCGCGTCGAGACGGTCAACAAAGCCGCTGCGGCCGCCACGATGAGCATAGAAACACAGGTTGACCAGATGTGGGGCAACAGTAAAGACGAGGAATGGAAGGCCGCAGAGGTTGCCCGTATCAAAGCGTTGCGCGGGATTGAGGAACTGCCGGAACCGTCTATCGGCGGCGGATTGCAGGATGCGCTGTCCGATGAGGCTGATGCGGTATGACGTGGCAACAGATCGCCCGGCTGTTTGAGGAGATGGAACTGCGGCTGATTGCCTCCCTCGTTCGTAATCTGGCGGGACACAGGGAATGGGAAAAAAACGAAAAGTTCCGCTGGCCTGCCTGGCAGGCGCTCAAAATTCGCAATCTGGAACAGTACCGCAAGCAGAATAAGGCTCTGATGAAAGAATACCGGCCTGTGATAGATGAAGCTACAGAGCAGATGCTCCGTGAACAGTTTGATGAGGGTTGGGAGCAAACGCAGCAGGAGCTGATTGAGATTGATCCGGAACGCGCGAAACAATCCATACCGGACGATCATTTCTTCGGAGTGAATCACCGTCGCCTAAACTCCCTTATTGATGAAATCCAGACGACGGAATCCCGTGTGGAACGCGCAGCCCTGCGCACGATGGAGGATGCTTACCGGCAAACGATTTCTCGCGTGGAATTGTCTATGTCAGCGGGGGCTATTACCCTGTCACAGGCAATTGATACGGCGGTCAAGGATTTTTGGCGCAGGGAATCCGCTGCGTGGAGTATAAAGACGGGCGGCGGGTCAATATTGCGGATTATGCGCAGATGGCGCTGCGTACCGCAGCAACCCGATCCATGTTGTTAGGAGAGGCACAACGCCGGTCGAACTTGGCGTGGATACCGTACTGGTCAGTCAATACGGCGCTTGCTCGGAAACATGCCTACCCTGGCAGGGCAAGATATATATTGATGACGTGTGGGGCATGTGGGACGGAGAACGCAGCGGCGACCGGGGATTAAGTAATGATGGCCACTGGTATATGTTGCTCTCCGCCGCGGTTAACAAGGGGCTGTTTCACCCGAACTGCCGCCATACGCTGCTGACCTGGCGATACGGAGATTCCATCCCGCCGCCAATGGATGGAGATAAAATCCGAAAAACGCCGCCTTGGAGCAGCAGCAACGCGGGCTGGAACGCGAGGTGCGCAAGTGGAAGCGTATGGCTGAAGGCACGCTCGACGAAGTCAGAAGAAAGCGTGTCAGCAAAAGGCGCGGGAGGCACAAAAAAACGTCCGGGAATTTATCGGGGAACATAAGGATGTGCTGCGTAGGGACTACTGGCGTGAAAAAACATACGGAATACCGTTGGAAGATTCCCAAAAAGATGCTATACTGAATGCAGAGATCAAACGTGAATCTGGCATCTGCGGCGTGCTCCACTTAGATCCGGAGCCGCTAGAGATCGAAGCGTTGCAATTTGACGATGAACATATCAATTACAGCGGAAGCACAATATTACGCAGGAACAGGCGCAGGAAATGATCAAAAATGCAAAGGCTTCCGTCACCGTCTGGAATGGCCGGTTTGAGCGATATTATTCCGATCAGGCGTTATATATGTCGATCGGGAAAAGCAATCGATACGCACGGCGTTTGGGCCAGAGGAATTTGACGATAAGGTGAAAAAGATATTGGAGGCGTTAAAGCGGTATGGAAGATAAGGTGTTTTGCCCGCTGATGGGCGAAGAAATAGACGTTGCCATCTGCTTTGATATCTGTATGGTAGTGGATGACGCGCGCCGCAGTGGACAGCTCCGCAGGAGGCCTTTACTCCTGATGACTATGAGAAGATATGTTCCAAGTGTCCGAACCATAGAGACGATTAAAACATGCTGAAATCAGGCAATTGAAGTAGAGATTGTGCTGCTACGCACCCTCTGAGTCAAAAGAAATGCGGGAAGGGGCACACCCGCCAATTGCCATTTCACGAGGGAAGCCTGCTAAAAGCGGACTTCCCTTGCTTTATGCCTTTATATGTTAAAATATCAAATCGCTTGCCATCCGGCAGGCGCTTTTTCATGTCCATTTGAAGGAGGTGAGGACAATGCCAAAGCGCAAGGGAGGCGGGCGGAAGCTGCTAAATTTGCCCGCAGAAATGCGGGTCATTTTTATGCCCAAAACGTGCTGCAAGGCGTAAAACTCTGCAAGGATAACAGCCGACAGGCTATAAAAGGAGCGATATGCAATGTTGAGAACCACCGTACAGAACAGCAAAACCTTTTTGAGGCCGCAGCTCCAGTTGTTTGCGGAACCGGCTCCCCAAGAGAATCCCGACAAAAACCCGAACAACCAGATTCCGCCCCCGGCCGATCCTCCCGGTGGAGGGACAGAGCCCAATCTGCCAAAAACACAGGAGGAGCTTGACGCTCTGATCAACACGCGTCTAAAACGCGCAGAAAAGGACTGGCTCAAAAAGCAGAAGCAGGCCCAGCAGCCACCCGCTGCCCCTCCGTCAGCTTCTCACGCAGAGGCGAGGGTGAGCCTGCCGAGGACAACAGCGCTGCCCTCCATCGGGAGATTGTCGAAACCCGCGCGCAGCTTGCCGCATACAAGGAGGGAATAAAGCCCGAAGCGGTGGAGGACGCGGTTCTGCTTGCCATGCATGACGTTGAAAAAGCAGGGGATGAACTCGATGAGGACGCTGTTGCAGAAGCGTTGAAGGAAGTCCTGAAGCGGCACCCTGAGTGGAAGAAGCAAGATGACCCAAAGAACAGCTCCGGCGGCTTCCGGGTAGGGGCCTCCGGGAACGGAAATCAGCCGAAGACCGATGACGATGCACTCGCCGCGATCTTCGGAAACAACACAAAATAGGAAGGATGATGACCAATGCTGCATACGATTACGCCGAAACCTTTGCGCGCCAGCTCGCGCAGAAGTATGCGCGGGAGCTGTGCTCCGATGCGCTTACCAAAAGCAATCCTGGCGTGCAGTTTATTAATGCACAGACAATCAAATTGCCTCGCATGTCCCTGAGCGGCTACAAGGACCATACCCGCACGCCCGGATTTAACGCTGGCACCATGTCAAACGACTGGGAGCCGAAAAAGCTCACCCACGACCGCGACGTGGAGTTTTACATCGACCCGATGGATATCGATGAGACGAACCTCGTCATGTCCGTCGCCAACATCCAGACGACTTTCGAAGAGGAACAGGCAATCCCAGAAAAGGATTCCTACCGCTTCTCTAAGTTACATGCGGAGTTAAAACAGTACAGCGTAACCCCAGATTCCACCGAGATCACCACGCAAAACATCCTCGAAATGTTCGATGAGTATATGGCGAAGATGGATGAGGCCGGCGTGCCGACAGAGGGTCGCATCATTTACGCAACGCCTACTGTGCGCAAGATCATCAAGGAGGCCGAGGGCATCCAGCGTGTGATGAGTGTATCCTCTGCTGGCGGGATCAACCGCCAGGTGCACAGCCTGGATGACGTGCAGATCAAGATGGTACCTGCGGCCCGCATGAAGACAAAGTATGATTTCACGACCGGATGTGTCCCTGCATCCGACGCGAAGCAGATTAACTTTATCCTCCTGCACCCGTCGGCGGTCATCTGCCGGGATAAATACAGCTATATCAAACTGTTTACGCCTGGCACGGATAGCCGTACAGCCGATGGCTACCTCTATCAGAACCGCAACTACGGCGACCTATTCTTGATCGAAAACAAGGTTGCAGGCGTCGCCATGAACGCGGAAGCCGTGGACATTTGAAGGAGGGACTAAAATGAAGGCAACAAAGGGAAACAAGGACTATACGATCGATCAGACGCAGCAGGAACGTTATGTCAAGGAGGGCTTTGACATCCTCGACGACAGCGGAAAACTCGTGCGGCATGGCGCAGGCAAAACCGTGCCTTACGACAAATTCCAGACGGTGGCCAACGAGAACACCGCCCTGAAAAAGCAGCTCAAAACCGCACAGGAGGCCTTGAAAAAGGTAAAAGAGCAGAAGGATTGATGCAAGGATGCGTTATGTTACGATAGATGACTACATGCGTATCTGCCCGGAAGGAGACGCAACGCAGCAAAATTTGGAATCCGCCGAGTATGACATTGATAGCTTGACCTTCAACCGGATTATCGGTCAAGGATTTGATCGACTGGCGGCGCGGCAGAAGGAGCTTGTGACAAGGGCTGTCTGCTTACAGGCGGATTTTTTGCGCGAATATGGCGAGTTGCTCAGCAATCCGCTCTCCTCTTATGCGATCAACGGGGTATCCATGTCGTGGGATAAATCCATGTTGGTACAGCAGGATGGCGTCAGTACCTGCGCAGCATTTATGCGCTCTTGCAGCAATCGGGGCTCACCTACCGTGGGCTGGATTGGGGGTGACGCGCTTGAAATGGCCGCAGCTCGTGCCGTCGCAGGCCTGCTGCACACCGATCACCGTGCAGCTGCAAACGGGCCTGAATCTCGACGGTACGCCGAAACAAGAGACCATTTTTAAAGGCAAATGCAATTACTCCGAGAGATCCCGGCAGGTCATGAACGCCGAACGCAGCTCATCCAGCTCAATGCCTGCGCGTTGATCCCCGGCGATATTGCACCGGGCCGGGATATCGCTGGCGAGGTGGTTATCCGCGGCGCCGGGGCAGAAACCGTCCGGGTGATCTACAGCGCATCCCGCGCGCGGAACCCGGACGGCACGGTAAATTATACGCAACTGGAGTTGGTCTGATGGACGGCATCCGAATCGAACTTGACTATGCAGCGATCGAAAAGTTAGAAAAGGCAGTTCTGCGCGCGGTGGAGGAAACGGTGGATGAATTGAGGTCAGATGTTGTCAAAGAGCAGGTCATGCCTTATGACAGCGGAGACATGCAAAACAACTCTACTTTCGCCGAAACCTTTCGTTCCGATGGCAAAATCGTGTCCCTGCTCACAACAGACGCCCCGCAGGCCCGCCGCCTGTACTATCATCCAGAGTACAACTTCCAGACCGTCAACAACCCCAACGCTGGCGGCCTCTGGTTGGAGCCTTGGCAGCCTGGTGGCAGGCGTGAGACCTTCGCACAGGATACATTTGCTGAGTTATATAAAGAGGAGGCAAAGCTGTGACCCTGACCCTTGAACAGGTCGCCGGATGGCTGCTTAAACAAGATGCGGAACTGAATGGCCGCGTGACCGTCGGTGCGATTGATGCGAATCTGGATCGCTGCGTGGGCGTGTACAACGATAACCGCGCATCCGGTGGCCAGCGAATCTGCATCGGCGGCGCGGCCTGCACCCGATACGATTACAAGCAGGTAACACTGCTTGTGCATTGGACAACGAATCCCGTCACGGCAGAAAAGAAGGCCGCAGAGCTGTATGAATCGCTCTACGGCCTGTCTCACATCGAGATGGGAGGCGTGCGGGTGGTTGCCGTAGACCCTGGCGCTGCTCCGGTTCCGTTGGACGGGATGTAAAAAAGGTATATGAGTACGTGATTCATTTGAAAATCTGTTGCGAAAGGAATGATGTTTGATGCCGAAAACAGGTGTGTTTCCGGTCTTTACTAACAAATTCAAGATCGGGAAAGATGGGCGAGCCAGCGAAGAGGAAAGCATGGTGCCGATTGCGGAAATGACTAGCTTCTCCGTCTCGATCGACGGCAGTGTGCAGGAATGGACACCGATGGATGCGGAGGGCTGGATGAAGCGCATGACGACCGGCAAGGCGCTGACGGTATCCCTCTCCGGCAAGCTGTGCCCCGGTGATCCCGGCAACGATTATATCGCAGGCCTCGCATGGAAATCCGGCACGGACTGTGATACGAAATTCGAGTGGGAATTCCCTTCCGGCGCGAAGTTGGCGTTCGATGCGGTGATCAGCGTGACCGCGATCGGCGGCGGAGAAAGCACGGATGTGGCCCCGCTGGAGTTCGACGTGATGTCGCACGGACGACCCTCGTTTACGCCGCGTCGGCGGCGGGATAAACGAAAAGAGGCCCCCTCAAAATTGAGGAGGCCTCGATGAGCACTTAAACGTTCCACTTGTTGCCGCAGTTTTGACAAATAGCAACGGTACTGTTTTTAATTTTGGTCTTCCCTTTCCCTTTGTGCTTGCCGACAAGAAGCCAAAGCCCACAGGTACAAATAATCAAACACCAGCGTCCAATTGACCACAGGCACCCCGCCCCTTTTCCGCTGGTCTTTGCGCTGGTTTGCTCGCTGGTTACCAGCACATTTTCAGAACCGCATTTTGGACATGTCATTTAAAACCACCCCATATGAATTATTTTATCCAAAATACCATATTTTTCACCAAAAAGCAACCATTTAAGATGATATCATAATTTTAACCCATTCACCCCCCAGAAGATCACGACAAAAGGAAGAATTTGTAAAGTTCCACCACTGGAAAAACATAACGCTTGACGAATCGACTTCACGGAACTATCATATACTAGAACAAACGTTCACGCGGAGGCGAATCATGGAACGCTCAATTATGCATGTCGATTGCGACAAATTTTATGCATCTGTGGAGTGTTTGCATCATCCGGAAGCCAGGGACAAACCTGTTGTCGTTGGCGGGGATCCGGAACAACGTCACGGCATTGTCCTGACGAAAAACGAGATTGCCAAGCAATACGGGATTAAAACCGGGGAGGCACTTTGGCAGGCAAGGCAAAAATGTCCCGGCCTCATCATCTTTCCACCGAATTTTCCGTTGTATATCCGTTTCTCGCATTTGGTACGGGAGATTTTGCTGGAGTATACGAACCAATTGGAGCCGTATGGCATCGATGAGTGCTGGATCGACGTAACCGGCAGCGAGGGCTTGTTTGGACGCAGCGAAGCGCTGGCGAAAGAGATACAGCAGCGCATCTGGAGAGAGCTTGGCATCACGGTCAGTATCGGCGTGAGTTGGAATAAGATAACGGCGAAGCTTGGCAGCGATTATCGAAAACCGCATGGTTTGACGATGATTACAAAGAGCAATTATAAAGAGGTTGTATACCCTTTGCCAGCCTCCGATCTGCTCTACGTCGGCACTGCTACGGCTCGAAAACTCAGAAATTATGGCATTTATACAATCGGAGAACTGGCTACAGCCCCGGACGGCACCCTGCATGGAATGTTTGGGAAAATCGGCTTGATCCTCAAACAGTTTGCGCTTGGTAACGATCAATCCCCGGTCAGCCCCTATGGCAGCGAGATAGTCATTAAATCAGTAGGCAACAGCACGACCACCCCACGTGATCTCGAAACCGATGAGGATGTGAAGCTGGTCTATTATGTGCTGGCGGAGAGCGTGGCGCGGCGGATGCGCGAGCTCGGATTTAAGAGCCGAACGGTCTGCATCTCCGTGCGGGACAATGCGCTCACCTCCTTCACGAGGCAGGGCAAAGTGCCGCACTATACCAATATCAGCAGTGAGATCGCGCAGAAGGCAATGGAGCTCTTCCAGGCAAACTACCGATGGGAGAGGCCGATTCGTAGCATCGGCGTGAGCGTGACTGACTTTGAGCATGACAGCATTTGTACACAGTTGGATTTCTATACGGATGAAGGCAAGCGTGAAAAGCTGGAGGCGCTGGACCGGGCGGTTGACGGCCTGAAACAGCGGTTCGGAATTTTCTCGGTACAAAGGGCGACATTATTAAAAGATAAGACCTTGACGCAATTTAATCCCTATGAAGACCATACCATTCATCCGGTGGGATATTTATAAACCAGTGAGGGATGATAGGGATGCAGGATATCAGGCGCAAGGTATACGTCAGTGTGCTGGCCGAAATGACGCCAACGGGTTATGCCCAACAAGGTAATTACCTGGGAGGATGGCACGCATTATGAGATCGATCAAATTAAGGATGTGCGGAAAGCCGCGTCGCTCAAAGCGGGCGGCGCTGGAATTCGCTATCGTGTCCGGATCGGCCGGACGGAAACCAATCTCTTTTTGGAGGAAAATCGTTGGTTTGTGGAGGGTAAATAGATGTGCGGAAGATACACAATATCAATCGACGAGCAGGAAATCCGGGATATCGTGAATGCGATCACGCAACGGCATCCGGACGCAGAGTTCAAAACCGGTGAGATTTATCCCACCAATCCCGCGCCGGTATTGCTGGCCGGGCAAGACGATATCCGCCCGGATGTAGCGGTGTGGGGGTTCCCGAATTTCCGCAGCAAAAGCGGCGTGATCATCAACGCCCGAGCTGAAACGGCGCTCGACAAAAAGAGCTTCCGCGAGAGTCTGCTCTCACGCCGGTGTGTGATACCAAGCACGGGATTTTTCGAGTGGGCAAAAGACGCAAAGAAGCAAAAATACCTGTTCCGCGAAACTGGGAAAGCACTGCTGTATATGGCCGGATTTTACAACGAGTTTGGCGGGGAACGGCGGTATGTGATCCTCACCACGGACGCAAACCAGTCTGTCAGAGATATCCACAACCGAATGCCGGTTATCGTGTATCGGCAGGAGATCGGAGACTGGATCCGGAATGAAACCGCCATGAGAAAAATATTAGAGCGCGTACCGCCAATCTTAACAGCGGCACGGGCATAATCAAAAATCAAACAGCGAAAGCGTCTATCTCACACGAGGTAGGCGCTTTTGTTATATAAAAAATCATATTTGGAGGAATCAAATCGTGGGAAAACTCTACACACTTGATCAGAAGCTGCTCACTAACACGCCGGAAATCCGAATCGGAGAGAAAATCTACCCGATCGACGACCGGACAAAAACGGTTATGAAAGTAACCAAGATGGATACCAGCGATGCCGAAAACATTTCCAAAATCTTAGAATTGGCGCTTGGAAAGCCGGCCGCAAAAGAAGTGGACGAAATGAACCTGCCCTTCGTTGCCTATCTAAAACTGCTGGAAATCATCATTGCAGCTATGACCGGGGAGGAACCGGAAACGGTGAGCGCCCGATTTCAGGAAGCCACCCAAAAATCAAATCAAAAATCAAATTGACGATGAAATCTGGTATGATCTCGAATTTGATCGCGTCCTGATCGAGCAGAGCATCGCTAAACAGTACGGCTTACTGCCGTCCGAGCAGGGCGATCTTAAATACACCGATTGGGTCAAGATGGTGTCTGGCCTGATGGACGATACCCCGCTGGGGCGCGTCGTGGCTGTGCGGTCAGAGAAGACCGGGAGATGATCCGGCACATGAACAAATGGCAGAAGCAAATCCGCGCGATTGGGCCGCCTTCCGGGCATCGAGCGCCCGCAGATCGATGAAGCGGAGGCAAAAAAGCAGACGGCCACGCTGGAGCAGATGCTCGCCAGTATGTTTGGAGGCGGGAAGAAATGAGCGAAGGAACGAGCGTCGGCAAGATATTCTTGGAGCTGGACATTCTGTCCGATCTGAAATCTCAGTTGGAAAATATCGCGAGCAAGGCACAAGGACAGGCGAAAAACAGCTTTGAGAGCGTTGGAAAGGCCGCCTCCGAAGCCATACAGAAGCCTATCGAGAAGGTTGGAAATACGGTTGAAAAAGTCGCGGATAACGTCCAAAAGACGACCGAAGAATGTATCACTGCCGCAGGTGAATCACTTGATGCAATGGTAGAACGAGCCTTGAAACCTCGAAATTTTGAGGTAGAGGCTAAAGTGACGCAAGCAGCGGCAGAACCAGGCGCTCCCCGCGGCCACCCAAATACGCGATGGCTGGCCCTGATCCAGCAAAATTTATTGAAAACTACGGCAAGCAGGCAGAGAAATCAACTATCCCTATGGAGGATATCTTTCAGGCTGCCGATAAGCCCGCGGAATTGCTGAAGCAGAAGATCGAAAACATAACCACGCAGATTACAGATCAACGTGAAAATCTGCTGAAACTGGAAAACGCTTATGCAAAGCTGGGCGAAGAAGGCGGAGAAGAAAGTGATAAGCTTGCCCAGAAGATCACCGCCGGGGAAGGCCGCCTGATATCTCTACAGCAGACCCTGATGCAGACGCAGGCAAAGTATGATAAAGCAATGTCGGCAGCGGCGCAGGCGACGGAGAAGCCAAGGAAGCCGTTGACTCGCTCGGTGAACAGATCAAGTCAACCCTGAAGTCTGCGGCCTCCAAGGGTGGAAAGAGTGTCAAAAACGGCCTCGAAAAGCCTTTTCCAGCATGAAGCAAAACGCCTCAAAATCCGTTAAGGATGTGGGGCATAAAGTCAGCGGCCTTGGGCGAAGCATCAAGAGCGCGTTTAAATCGGCTGTACTAATGGCTGGATTGTACGCAGCTTTTCGAGCATTCAGAGATTTGGTCGGCGGCGCGTTGACATCGAACGAGCAGTTTGCGGCATCCTTGAATGCTTTGAAGGGGAATTTACAGGTTGCGTTCACGCCGATCTTGCAGGTAATTATGCCAGCGGTCAATGCACTCATGTCTGGACTCGCCCTTGCCGCACAAAAGATTGCCGCGTTTACGTCGAGTGTATTTGGGAAAACCTATGCGCAATCCGTCGCGGCTGCAAAACGACTGAAAAGCACATCAAAAGAGGCAAAAAAAGCAGCTGGTGCGGTTGCGGGATTCGATCAACTGAATAATATTGAAAAATCAGAATCAGAAGATACAGGTGAAACCAACTTAGATACACTGGCCGTCGGCCCAAACGCCGGTGCGAACATGGTCAAGGAATTTTCCGATCTCGGCCCTATCATTGCCGGCTTTTTGACACAAGCGCTGGTCAAAATCGCACAATTTACACCGGCGTTTGTACGGGGCGCGGTCACTGTGCTGACCTCTTTTATCCGGGGCATCAATGCAAATTTCCCGATGATTTCGTCGGCCGTCCTAGGCATTATTACTGCCTTTATGGATGGGTTAGACATGCTAATACCCGAGCTCATCCCGTTTGGGGTAAATGTCATTACGTTACTGGTTCAGGCTTTCCTGACCTATGCGCCGCGACTGGTTTCTGCCGGCATTGCTCTGATCACAGGGCTACTGACCGGCCTGGCCGACAAGATGCCTGAACTGATCCCAATGGCACAGGGCGCGATCCGGATGATTGTGAAGTCACTTACGGATAACCTGCCGCAAATATTACAGTCAGGCATAGAAATCCTGATGGCCTTAATTGACGGGATCATTGAAATGATTCCGGAGCTAATGCCGGCAATTGTGCTTGTTGTGATGCAGATCGTTCAGGCCTTGGTCGATAACCTGCCCCACATCATCAAAGCCGGTATAAACCTTATTGTGGCCCTTATCAAAGGGATTACAGGCTCGCTCGGAATGATTGCGCAGCATGCCCCTGAAATCATAGAATCCTTGGTAAAAGGGCTTGTCGAAGCGATCCCAATCTTGCTACAAGGCGCTTGGGAGCTTGTAAAGGCTCTGTTTGACTATTTGACGTCGGTCAATTGGGCACAGCTTGGCATCGACATCATGGTTGCCCTTGCGAATGGCATAATTAAGGGTATCAACTCTCTTATTAGCAAATTGAATTTGTTTGACATTGATGTTCCCGACTGGGTGCCGGTCATCGGCGGCAATAACATAAGCTTCAAACTTCCGACGATCCCGACGATTAAGGCGCCGCAGCTCCCCAGCTTTGCATCCGGCGGCATCGTCTCACAGCCCACCCTCGCAATGGTCGGCGACAACCGCCAAAGCGCCGAAGCAATCGCTCCCCTGCATGAGCTCTACGGCATGATCAAGCAGGCCGTAGCGGATGGCGGTACCGGCCTGACTGCCAGTGAAATATACACCGCCATGCTTAACGCGCTTAACGATAGCAAGTTTGGCAGCCAGATCCGGTTGGAGGGCGACGTCAACATTGATGGGCGCAAGTTTGCGCGGATTATCGCACAGGCTGTGTGGGATGAGTTTGTTCGAATGGGTAGCTGAAGCCTCAAACAGTGTAAGGAGATGATTCAATGGTCTATGCCGTAGATGGCGTAGCCTTTCCTGTCCGGCCGGACGCCTACACGTCCGTATCAAGTGATCAGGTTGTAACCGGGGCCCAGCGTACAGTTGGACCCGCGCCCAGATGACGAAGGAGCTGCTGGCCGAGAAGCTAACGATCACTTGCAAGTGGACGTTCCTCACACGCGATCAATTTCTCCGCATCAAACGAATGCGGACGGGTCGGAATTTTGTCCGCCTGCGGTATTATGACGAAGATACGGACACGGTCCGCGAAAAACAATTTTACAGCGGCACGATGACGTACGAACCAGGGCCGACAGATGCGAGCGGGAAGCCGGCGCACTACAAAAATATATCGTGGCCGTTTATTGAACGATAGAAAGGAGGCCTCCCCATGCTCACCGTCCCACAAGAATACCACACCTACAGCGCCGCCTCTGAACGCCGCACAGACCTCATTGTCCGGCTCGATCCATTAAGCTGGCCGACGGGCATCAACGCCCACGGCACCGCGCACAGCCTTTGTATGCCCATCCAATGGGACAAATCTCCTCCCCACCGTCTCTATGCATCCGGTGAGTACAACCGCACACCCCTCGACGGCCGGGCGCTCGTCAACGGCTGGGCCGGGCAGGTCTGCGGCTATCTCTCCAACGCCCTGTCCGATCAGGACGGCATGTTTGCTGCGGACACTGTCAAACTCAGCTGCACCCGCAATGGCGGTGCGATCAGCGTTTTGACCATCTGCTTTGATCCCGCAGCCAATGAATACGCCGTAGACTTTGACGTCACGATCGACGGTGCATCATCCACGGAAACTTACCACCAGGAATGGCACATCCGCAACAATGACCAGCCCATCGTGTACATCACCGGTATCCGCGCCGCCTACGATACGGTTACGGTCACGGTCAGCAAGTGGAACCACCCGTTTCATAGAGCCCGCATCCGCGAGATCGCAAACGGCGTGCTGTTCGAGGCCACCGGAGATAGCCTCTACTCGTGCAATCTGATCGCGGAGAGTGACCCGACGAATCAGTCCATCCCGACGGGCGAATGCACCCTGACCTATCCCGATCCCTTGGGCATGTTCGACCCGGCGAACCCCGCGGGCGTGGCATCCGCTGTCCGGTCGGATCAGATCATGACCGTCTGGATTGGCGTATCCGACGGGCAGCACAAGCCTGTCTATGCCAAAGTCGGCGCCTACTATTGCCCAAAAGCCACCAGCAAGGGCGGCACAGGCGAACTGCATGCCGTGGATATCCTCGGCAAATTGCAGGGCGCAGCAAAGCCCAACGCCCGCTCCCTTGACCACCTCCATAATCAGAGCCTCGCAGATTTCGTGCTCGGCCTTGGGGCCAGCCCGTGGATCCCGGCGACGGATTTTACAGGATCGGCCCCGACTGCCTTTGATAAAGGCACAAACCGCCTGGAGTGCCTGCGATATGTATCGCAATACCTGCACAAGCTGCTGTATGTCGACGCGGACGGCAATGCCCGGCTGACCGCCATGTCCCGTACGCCGGTTGCCGTAATCCCGTTGGATCAGTCCTACGAGCATCCGTCCATTGAGGCCCGCGAGGAGCTCGGCGGCATTGATTACACCTGGCACCGGTATGAAGATACGGGCGAAGAAATCCTTGCGGCGACCGTTGCCATACAGACCGCCAAAGGCGTGCCTGTCACTTACACAGCGATTACGGAGGAGCCGGTCGCATACACCCGCTGCGAAGTGGAGCATCCTTACGCAAGCGACTTTGTTGTGACGCTGGTCTCAGCGACCTCCTATGCAATCCGGATTACTGTCAGGACGGACGCTGTGTTTACGGATCCGGATGAGTACAATGTCACGGTCAGGCTGTACGGCAAAAAGATTGAGGATCAGACAGGCTCCGGCACCTCCGAAAAGGACAGCGTGGTCAACAAGGAGCAGAACCGCATGTCCGTCGACAACCCAATCCCGGTCGGCATACTCGATCGGCTCACCTGGGGTATGTATCTCCGGCGGACCTACGGCAAGGCGGACATCACCTGCAACTGGCGTGGGGATGCGTCCCTGCAAGTGGGTGACCCGGTCACGGTGGAGGGCAAATACGGCCCTCTGAACGGCGTGATCATCAAGCAGGAGATCGATTACGATGGGGCGCTCACGATGCGCACTACGGTCCGCCAGCCGGATTGGATGATCAATCTGGGAGGTGAGGGCTGATGCATATTAAGACGGGCTGGACGCCCCGAGACTATCTTGACCTGTATGTAACGGACGACGGCGAGACGTTTGACCTGGTGCAGGGTGGCCAGGCAGGCAATAACGATGCTCTGGCCTTCAACCAGATCCTCGCAAACTGCAAGACCATCGCGGACACATACAACAAAATATTCGGCACGGCGTGGGGCTTCGGCTTCACGCGTTTACCGTTGAGAGTATTTACTCTGCCGCCAACCTGCAATTGATTGAGGGCCGCTGCGGGGAACTCGCTCGGGCGTTTGGACTGGATTACAGCGGCAGAACCTGGGCGGCAGGGGATGTCGTTGATTACCGCGACCTCAACCGCTGGGAGGCGCCGTTTACCTTTTTAGAACGGTATGAAGACAAAACAGCAGATGATTTTAACGTCATCCGCTGCGGCACGATCCTGTGTGGCGGCGTGCCGGGCGATTACCGATATCATTTCTGCGGTACGTTCAACTGCGGGGACAATACAGCTTATTTTAAATAACGGAGGTAAAAATCTATGGCCTATCAGAAAACACAGTGGAAGGATCATATTGAGGGCGTGCAAGTAGGCACACCGGTCAATGCGGTGAATATGAACAAGATCGAGGACGGGATTGCGCAGGCGCATCTGATCAGCCGACTGGATACGCTCTGGGAAGGCAGTTTAACTGCCGACAACACGACCATCAGCCTTGCCAAGCCAATCACGGACTATCGGATGCTGATCGTTGTTGGCAGTGCAAATCAGTATACGCATTACGGCGCCAGCAATATTTTGCCGGTTGGAACCTTGCAAGGCGATGGTTGCCGAAAGTTTGTGGTATCCACCTCCGATGCAGGCTTCGCAGTATTATTTGTCAGTCTCACTGCGGCAATCAGGTTCCGGTTTGCGTCGTCGACCAGTCTAATATCCATTAGCGGATTTAGCGAGAGCGCTCGTCTGACTGGTGTGTATGGAATTAAATAGAAGGATGCCTGACCTGAGCTGGGCAGCTACTATGCGTGCAGATTATCGCCACGGATGAGGCGGTTACATGATCTACAGCCAATCAACAGCAGCCCATATCTACATTGGGGTTGCAATCATATTAGCGATATTGGTCACGTCAATTTTTGGCGTGGCCTTATCTATTATCTTAAATTTAAGGAGCG
>ENA-OQEN01000286-OQEN01000286.1-human-gut-metagenome-genome-assembly--contig:-NODE-286-length-22188-cov-5.204796_pt1 | contig 22188 bp, 26 predicted proteins | sample MGYA00242791_ERZ504627 | MGnify/ENA primary metagenome ERZ504627 (study PRJEB26092, sample SAMD00036316) | human gut metagenome | host: Homo sapiens | study: EMG produced TPA metagenomics assembly of... | reverse complement strand
AAGAGGGCGCGCAGTTCACGAATTTCTATTCGAGCTACTCTGTCTGCTCTCCCGCGCGTTTGCCGCGCTTACCGGCGCTATCCCTATCGCGGATATGCCGACAATGTCATATATCCGACCGTTGACACCTTCTCTCCGTTCGCCTCGACCCGTATATTCAACTCCATCGAGATGGGCGGCAATGCCGACGGTATGCTCGGCGACGAGATAACCATAGCCGAGGCTCTCAAGGGAGCGGGCTATGCGACGGGTTGCTTCGGCAAGTGGCATCTTGGCGATTACGGCGAGTATCTGCCGACCAATCAGGGCTTCGATTATTTCTATGGCAGCCACTATGTCAACGATATGAATCCGTTCTACCATGTCCGTGAAGAGAACGGCGAATATGAAATTGCCCGCGGCACAGACGAGCTCAAAGACCAGAGCAACGCCACAAAGTGGATATATGAAGAGATAAACAGCTGGATAACCGAGCAGGTCAAGGAGGGCGACGAGCCGTTCTTCGCGTTCTATGCAACTCCGTGGCCGCACGCGCCGTGTATGTCGGCGATGAGTTCAAGGGTAAATCCGGCATGGGCACATATGTTGACTGCGTGACCGAGTTCGACTATTATCTCGGCAAGCTTTTGATACTCTCGAAGAGCTCGGCATCATGGATAACACAATAATAGTGTTCACCAGCGACAACGGCCCCGCGCTTCAGGGCTCGACGGGCGATCTTCGCGGCGGCAAGTATCTTGCATATGAGGGCGGTCAGAAAGTGCCGTTTATGATCCGCTGGGGCAACAACGGCGGTCTGTTCAAGGCAGGCTCGACCTATGACGAGTCCGCAACGCTCGTCGATCTGTTCCCGACTCTCGTTGAGATGTGCGGCATCACCGGAAACGGCGGAACGGAGAAGAACTATCTTCCCGCAGACCGCGTTATAGACGGCGTTTCGATGGTTCCCGTTTTCACTCAGAATAAAGTTATACACACTGCCGAAACCCCGATACTCCACATGAAGCGCGAAAAGCTCAAGGCTATCCAGTATGCTGTACCGACTGCGATATCCTCTCGCGCGAGGAGTATAAAGACTATGATTTCGATGTCCTCAAGAATAATGAGTATGTCGTGTTCAAGTATTTCAAGAATATACAGAACGACAATTCCGCGTTCTTCGACAAATTCCGCAAGAACTGGCTGCATATCCTGACCGACGATGCGGGCGAGAACTACAACCGCACCCCGGCATATCCGACAATTGCCGACGAGATGCGCGACAGACTCGACGAGAAGATGAACGAGTTCAAAAATAACCGCCGAGGAATTGTAAAAAACAGCTGATAAAAATGCCGCCGAACGGGTGAACAGTCCGCTCGGCGGTCGGAATATCCGGGGGTGAAATTTTGCCTGAACTTTCAATAATGATAAAGCCGCGTCGAGCCTTTGCAATCTGCGGTGCGAATATTGCTTTTATCACGATGTTTCACAGATAAGAGAAGAGCATAACCTCGGCATTATGTCCGCCGAAACTTCTGACAGGCTCATAAAAAGCGCGCTCAGCTTCGCAAAAGGGGACAGTGTAGCTTTCGCGTTCCAGGGCGGCGAGCCGCTGCTCGCGGGATAGACTATTTCAGGGACTTCGCCGAGCGGGTCAAGAAATATAACCTGCGCGGCAGCCGTATATTTTTCAGTATACAGACCAACGGCTTATTAATAGATGAGCAGTGGGCGCGGTTCTTTCACGATGAACATTTCCTCGTGGGTCTGAGCCTTGACGGCGATATGGAAGCGAACCGATTCAGAGTCGACGCCAACGGCACAAACAGATTCTATAAAATTCTCAACGCCGCCCAGATGCTGACCATGCATGAGGTCGATTTTAATATTTTGACCGTGCTCACTGGCTACGCTGCCGAGAATATCGACAGGATATATTCGTTCTTCAAGCGCAAAGGCTTCAAATATCTCCAGTTCATCCCGTGCCTGCGCCCGTTCGGCGACAAGAGTGAGAGCGAACTGTATATGACTAACGAACAGTATGCGTATTTTCTGATACATCTGTTCAACGCCTATGTCAAAGACTACGTTCGTGGCGAATACACGAGCATCCGCCAGTTTGACAACTGGGTTCAGATGTATGTCGCAGACAGCCGGAGCAGTGCGGACTGCGGACACTGCATGCACCAATTGTGGTCGAGGGCAACGGCAATGTCTATCCGTGCGACTTCTATTGCCTTGACGAATGGCTGCTCGGCAACATAAATTCAGATGAACTTGAAGCGATGGCAAATTCAAAGAAAGCCGCCGATTTTATCCGCGAGAGCCTGCCGGTCGATCCGAAGTGCAAGGCGTGTCGCTATTATCCCCTCTGCCGCGGCGGCGGATGCAAGCGAAGCAGGGCCGACCGCGATTATTGCGAGGCGTATAAAAAATTCTTCTCCTCATGCCTGCCGCTGTTCCGCGTGTTTGTCGACGAAGCAAACAGATGAATAAAAATGACAGTGCAATAAAAAACATAAAATCCTACCCGATTTCACACGGGTAGGATTTTGCGCTTGTGGTTTATGATATGCACGAGATAAATCAAGATTTGTGGGTGTAAATGCCGACAATAAACAATTTTTATAATATTACAAATCAGCACAATCGTGTAGGGGCGGATATCATCCGCCCGCGAAACCCTGACGATTTTATTGACACGCATTATACAAATTATATCTTGAGCGGAGCGAAACAACCCCTCAGTCTCGGCTTACGCCGAGCCAGCTCCCCTGCAGGGGAGCCTGATGGATTCCACGATAAATTTCAATTTTTTCTATACAATTCCACTCCTCAAAAAATATAAGAACAGCCGCAACAGTAAAATCTGTTGCGGCTGTAAGCTTTTATTGAATTACCGTCAGTCGGTGACGTTCTTCCAGAAGAAGTCGCGCTTGTCCTGAGTGTTGAGCAGGACGACGGGCTTGAGCTGGTTGAGGTTCGCGCCCTCGTTCTTCTTCATCTCGAGATACTGGTGATAAGTGCCCTTCTTGACGAAGTGAAGCTCGGTCTTGCCGAGGGTCTTTTCGTGCCAGGCATCGCTGATGAAGAGGTTTGAATCGCTGAGTTTTTCGTCAAATACCGCCGCGAACTCCTGACGTCTTGCGGGATCGATTTCGTCCTCGGTCTCAACGAAGAGGACATAGTGGCCGGGAGTGGTCGTCTCAGTGTCGGGATAGACGCTGTGACCTATCGCGACTGTGCCGAAACGGTCGCACATCTGCTCAACCGCCCAGTCAACCATGCTCTGGTCGGTCTTTTCTCCGCCGATGTTAAGCACCTGGTTGAGTCTGTACTTGAACATTACCGTCGGAGACTGCTTGTAGAAGCCGGTGACCTCACGACGTCGTCAATGCGGTAACGGTAGAGACCGGAGAGATTCGTGATGATTATTTCATATTCCTCGCCGGGCTTTACTTCGCTTATGGTGAACGGGCGGGTGCTCGGGAGCGCCGACGGGAAGGAACTCAAAGAATCCGTTGTGAGGAAGAATTACGCAGTCGTTGGAGTTGAGCGCTATCGGCACTGCAACAAGATCCTCGGAAGCGCCGTAGCCCATGTTGTGAATCGGGAGATTTCCCGTGTAACGGCCCAGCTTCTTCGAGTATACCTCGAGCGAGCCTGCGCCCATGCCGAACATCCAGCAGCAGTTCTTCCAGATTCGGGGGACTATCGGAGTGTCAAAGCCCTTTTCAAATTCGCTGCGAAGCTCGGCGGCGCGGCCGGGCATGGGCTTAATGCGCTTCATGAGCTTTTCTTTTACCTGGGGCGGGCACGCGATGCTCTCGTTTATCGTGCCGTGCTCAATGTCGTCGCAGAGCATCTCCCAGTTGTCCTCGAGATAATGCATCATCGACTCGAGAACGGTTATTATCATTGTGCTCAGGTAGCTCACGTCTCTGTCTACCAGAGCGAAACGCAGCTTGAAATACTGCATATCCGTTCTGCTCGGATCCTCCGGGAACATTATCTCCGGGGGAGAGGTGACAAAGGAGCTGACTATGGGCTTTAAGTACATCATCGGGATACCGGAAAGGCAGCTGCAGGTCTTTCCGTTGGGAAGGCGGTGGGGCGTTATCTCGAGCGTCAGCATGCCTTTCTGAGGAGCAGACGCTTGCCGTGCGCGTGGAACCACTTGACGGCGCAGCCGACGGGAGCCGAGAAGCTGAAGCACTGGCAGTTCCACAGCGACCTTGCGGCGAGGGGAACGAGCTTCGGCTTGCCGATGCTGCCGGAGGACTCGGCGTATCTGTGTATGCGGTATCTGGTTATAAGATTTCTTTCGCCGGTTTCAACCATGCGGTCGATATATTCCTCGTAGTCCTTGTAGCGCGAGAGAGGAACCTTTGCCTGATAGTCCGCAACGGAGTGAACGTCCTTGAAATTGTGCTCCTTGCCGTATACGGTGTTCTTGTTGTCGCGCATGAGCTTCTTGACAATGTGTTCCTGAACCTTAACGGCGTTTTTTGCATAGATCCCGAGCTTGACGTGCTCCGCAAGACCCAGGAAGCCGCCGAAGTCGGTCATAAGGCGGCTGAGCGGTTTGATTTTCATATTTTCCTTGCATCTCCATCCCATGGCGGCGGCTGTCTGTTAGCAGCCTGTCCCACCTTAATATGCTGTTATTTTAGTATAAGTATAATTGTATTTTGTTCCTTTTATGAACTTAAGAAAGATTTAACAATAGAGAGTGAAAACGGCAGGGGATTCAGAGCCAATCTGTTTTTTGATATTGAAAAGACCGCACTTATATGTTATCATCTTCTTGATATTCGCAGGGGAGGCGGAAAGGTGAAGAAAAAGAGTAATAATGCAGTCATTCAATACCTGAAATTCATCGTCGTCGGCAGTATAAACGCGATAGTCAACTATGTTGCGTATGCCGCCGTTGTTTTTGTCGGGGGTCACTATGTGCTTGCGACTCTTGTGGGCTTCGTGCTCAGTGTGCTCTCATCATATCTGATTAACAGCAGGCTTGTCTTTGAACGCGATGAGGGAGTCAAGGGCTGGCAGGTTTTGCTCAGACTCTATGTTGTGTATGCTTTCTCGGGACTGTTTTTGACAACCTTGCTCACCTGGCTCTTCCTTGACGTATTGAACCTTGAGGAGGGCGTAAGGTCGTTGGGCGAGGCCATAAGGCAGTCGGGCGTCGATATGACCGACAGAAAGCTCGCGGAGTATATCGCCCCGTGCATAGTCGCGGTTATAGTAACGCCGTTTAACTTTGTGACAAACAAGTTCTTTGCATACAAAAATCTCGGCAAATCCTCGAAAGAAAAAGCGAAAAAAGAAGAAGTGCAAAACGCATCGACGGATGCGATCAGTGAAGCTGATTCGTCCGGCTTTTTGGCTTTTTAATATAAATTATAACTTTTTCTAAACTAATGCAAATGTTTATTAATTTCGTTATAGTAAAAAAGAATGCTCTGCAATCATATAAAATTATGTTTTGAGAGAACTCTGTAAGGGATACGGAGTTCAAGGCCAGAGAAAATAAAATATGAGGGAAGGAATCAAAAAATGAAAAAGAAGTACAAGGACGTATACTATGATGTGCCCGATGTCAAGACGATAAAAGAGCTTGTCATCCACGGCGTCGGCGAGGGAAAGGATCAGCCCCTCTTTATGTATGACAACGTGAACGGCACAAAGGACAATCCGTTCATCACCAAAACATTTAACGACGTTTGGCACGACATCAACTGCCTGGGCACATATATGTTTGCCCACGGCATCAAGGATTGTAATGTCGCCATTATCGGCGAGAACTCCTATGAGTGGATAATCTCGTTTTTTGCGAACCTTCTCGGAAAGATAGTCAGCGTTCCGCTCGATCCCAAGCTTCCTGCAGAGGATCTTGCCGTTCAGCTCAACGAGGGCGAGTGCAAGGCTATCTTCTATTCCGATACTATGCTCCGACAGTCGAGAAGATAAAAAGAGATAGGTGCTCCCATGGATACATATCTCTATATCCCCGATTTCCAGAAGTACATCGATGAGGGCGAGAAGCTCCTTGCGGACGGCTACACCGAGTATAAGGATGTCGTCGTATCTCCCGATGACCTCGCAACAATCGTTTTCACTTCCGGCACCACCGGCAAGAGCAAGGGCGTTATGCTCACCCACGGCAACCTCGCTTCTGTTGTCACCTCCTCCTGCAAGTGCTTCCAGGCGGAAACTCCGTCGGTTTCCTGCCGCTTAACCATACCTTCTCATGGGTCGCGACTATCTTTGCCGCGTTCATTATCATCACCTACGGCTATATCTGCGTAGATATAAGAACCTCGTTAAGGATTTCCAGACCCATCATCCTCAGAACTTCTCCGGTGTTCCGTTGGTTGTCGAGACTATCTATAAGCGCGTCTGGAAGACTGCGAGAAAGACCGGCAGAGAGGATGTCCTCAAGAAGGGCATCAAGATAAGCCGCTTCCTTCTCAAGTTCGGCATCGCGTCCGCCGCAAGTTGTTCGCTCAGGTTCATGAGCAGCTCGGCGGAAATCTGAAGTATATCATTGTCGGCGGTGCTGCGCTCGATCCCGAGTATGAGCAGGGCCTCTATGACCTCGGCATCCAGGTTCTCAACGGCTACGGCATAACCGAGTGTTCGCCCGCAGTTACCACCAACACCATGGAAAATCATAAGCCCGGCAGCGTCGGCAGACCGCTTCCGTGCAACGAGATAAAGATAAACGATCCCGATGAGGACGGCGTCGGCGAGATATATGTCCGCGGCTCCAACGTCATGAGAGGCTATTACAAGGATCCCGAGGCAACCGCCGCGGCATTCGACAACGGCTGGTTCAAGACCGGCGACTACGGCAGAATAGATGAGGACGGCTTCCTCTTCTTCGTCGGCCGCAAGAAGAATCTTATCATTACCAACAACGGTAAGAACGTCTCTCCCGAGGAGCTTGAGGACAAGCTTTCTCAGCGCTGCCACGCGATCCATGAGATCCTTGTCAGCCAGGAGGGCAACAAGATTGTTGCAGAGGTCTATCCTTACTATGAGGAATACGGCAAGGATGCCGATCAGCTCATCAAAGATGCCGTTGACCAGTTCAACCGCGACATGCCCAGATGGAAGAACATCGACAAGCTCGAGTTCCGCTCCGAAGAGTTCCCGAAGACCACGACTCTCAAGATCAGAAGAAACTACAAAGAGCTTGAAAAGGCGGGCAAGATCTGATTCTTTTCATCAGAATAACACAAAAGGAGAGCTTCCGACATGTGTCGGAGGCTCTTTTTGAATATTTTTGTTGTCATTTCTAACAAACTTTTGGCGCTTGTTTTGTAGGATATTCCAAAAAATCTGCTTTTGCTTCGTCATAATACACAATCAGGAACGCTCTGATTGTGCAATGTGCACATAAGATTTTAATGCGGCTAAAAGCAATTATTCAACTGGTAGGTTTATAAAAGTCTGTTTCTTTAGTGAATTTGTACAAATGACAGGGCGCTCGTTTGTGCAATTACTTGACAAATAGCGGAAACTGAGTATAATGAAAGCATACCAAATGAAAGGACTGACAGATATGATGATGAAGCAGTACTACAAGATGGAACAGGACCTGTTTGGTGAGATTGAGAAGGAGAAGAAGTTCAGCTTCCACAAGCTCATGATGCTTCTCGCGCTTAGTTCTGTAGCAAGCAAAGCTGCACTGTAACTTAAGCGGCGGCTTCTCAGCCGCAGGAACTAAAACAAGCCCGAAAGGGTTCCAATATATCGGCACCGCACAGTTTTGAGTGCGGCGCTGTTTTTTATGTCTATAATTTTTTCAATCGATAGATGCGGCACTAAATTCCTATTGTTTTTTTCGTCTCAAAATGATAAACTGGAGCCTGAAGAGAAAATCGTAGGGAGGAAACAGGATGAACAAGCCCGTATTCAGACTCAAATATTCTCTCGCCGGCGCAGTCTATGAGACCGTCGGCTATTCTGGACCGCACTTCTCGGTCATTACCGTTAACGATGAGAGCGGAGTGAAGCTGACTCTCATTCCCTCGCGCCCGATAACGCTCATTTCGGCGTCGCTCGAATTCTGGCATGAGTATGAAAAGAACGAAAAATTCTTTGTCAACGGCTATCAGTCGTGGACAACATCGGGCGAGATGTCCGCAGAGGATATCTATCGCGGAACGACTCCGCTCGCTGGTGTCACAAAATATACGAAAGATATGGCGATAACCTCCGGCGACTATGCGTTCACCCGCTATGAGCCGCGCCCGGGCTTTTTCCATAGCTTTACATATACCTATCTCCGCCGCGGCATGAGTTTGAGCTCTTTGGCTCGCTTAGCGAGAGAAACGGCTACACCGTTTTCTATTCGGATATGGAGAAGCATATTTTCTCCGTCGAAAAGGATGTCGAGGGGCTGACTATAAGCGAACCGTATGAGATGTTTGATATCGTCCGCTTTGTCGGCGGCTATGACGAGGTGTTTGATAAGTATTTTGCTGCTATGAGTCTACCTGCAAAGAAACACATCGACAGGCTCACGGGCTATACTTCGTGGTATAACTACTTCCAGAAAATAGATGAAAATATAATCCTGCGTGATTTAAAAGGACTTTCAAGGGCGCGCGAGAGCGTCAATATATTCCAGATCGACGACGGTTATGAGCCTTTTGTCGGCGACTGGCTCGACTATAACGGCAGGGACTTTCCCAACGGCATGAAAACAATAGCCGACGCCGTCCACAGAGAGGGCTATCTCGCGGGAATATGGCTTGCGCCGTTCAATGTCCAGCGCGGCAAATCACGAATATTGAAGGAGCATCCCGATTGGCTCATACGCAATCCCGACGGCAAGCCACAGCTCGGCTGTGTCGCGTGGGGCGGCGCGTATACGCTCGATATATATAACCCCGAGGTGCGCGAGCATCTGAAAAAAGTCTTTGACAACGTATTGGACGACTGGGGCTATGATATGGTGAAGCTCGACTTCCTCTACAGTCAGTGCAGGACTCCGCGCGATAATAAGACCCGCGGAACCATCATGTGCGAGGCGATGGACTTCCTGCGCGAGTGCGTCGCGATAAGCTCATCCTCGGCTGCGGCGTGCCGCTCGGTCCCGCGTTCGGCGTTGTCGATGCGTGCAGGATAAGCTGCGATGTTGATTTATCTTACGGCGGCAAGTTCTACAACTCCATGTCGATAAACAACGAGCTGCCCAGTGCGCAGAATGCCATAAACAACAGCATGTTCCGCCGCCACCTCAACGGCAGAGCGTTCTTAAATGATCCCGATGTTTTCTTCCTGCGCGACCATAATCTGACTTTTACATGGGAACAGAAACTGCTGCTCGCGAAGATAAACAACCTCTTCGGGCGCGTGCTCTTCGTATCCGACGATGCCGGGGAATACAGCGAAGCGGAGCTCGAAGTGCTCAAAGAGACTTTCAGAGAATCCGATGCAAAGATTCTCGATGTCAAATGCGTCGGTGCCCGCGCGGACGGAAACTATGAGATAAAATTCATCGAAAACGGCGAAGAAAAACTGTTGTATTTCAATCTCTTCACAGGCGCGAGCAATATACTCGAAGTCAGATAAACAAATCAATATCAGCACTCTGCATTTTTGCAGGGTGCTTTTTTGTTCTACCCGGGGACAAGGCTTCATATTATTTAGAGAAACGGAGGCGATATCATGCGGGCGGCAGATTCATTTGACAGCGCGGTGGACTTTCTAGATGATCGGCTTCGCGCTGTTCTGCTCGGGGTCGACAGCCGTGTCAAAGAGAGCGCATATGAAATTCGCCTGCGCGCCGCGAGACCCGTTGTTATAGTTACGCGCATAGGCTCGCTGTTTGTTTATAAAAGCGGCAGAACCGGCTCGGTCTATTCGCCGGGTGCGCTTGCGGCAACCCCTGCGGAGCTTCAGGCGAGCTTTTCGCGCATGTGCGGCTATTCCGTCCATTCAAATTCCGCCGCCGCGGCGAGCGGGTTTATAAGCCTCGCCCACGGACACAGAGCCGGAGTCTGCGGAACGGCGGTCATGGCGGAAAGCGGGATCGTGAAGTCCTTTCGCGATATCTCGTCCGTAAACCTGCGTATCGCCCATGAAGTCCCGGGCTCGTCGGATGAAATATATCCGTCTCTCTTTTCTCAAGGCATCGTGTCTGCGATTATCGCGGGGCCTCCGCTCTCGGGCAAAACAACGCTCCTGCGCGACCTCGCACGCAGGCTGTCGGGCGTTTCCGGCGGCAGATATTATCGTGTGGCGATAGTTGACGAGCGCGGGGAGATAGCCGCTTCGAGCGGCGGATGCCCGCAGTGCGATGTCGGCTTCTCCGACGTTCTGACAGGCTATCCGAAAGATGTCGGTATTTTGACAGCGCTCAGAACTCTCTCGCCTCAGATAATCATCTGCGACGAGATAGGCAATCTCTCCGAAACGAAGCGTATCTTGGAGGGCATGAACTCGGGTGTGAATTTTCTCGTCAGCGTCCATGTCGGTAAAGATGAAGACCTGCGTAGCCGTCCCGCCGCGGCGGAGCTGCTCGCGTCCGGCGTGTTCTCGAAGCTTGTCATGCTCGGCGAACGCCCGGGTGAGACGGCTGGAATATATGACCTGAAGGAGCATTTTTATGCGAATGATCGGAGCCGTCCTGACGCGTCGGCGCTGCTGCTCGCGGGCGGATATGCGGCGCGTATGCTGAACCTGCGCGTGAGCCTGCTCGAAAAGATATGCATTATGCTGCGCGTTGTGCGGACTCAGCTTGAATGTTGCTGCTGCCCGGTCGGCGATGTGCTCGAGATACTCGGCTTGACCCCGGACTTGAAAGAACTCCTGTTTATCCCGGAGTGCATAAAGCTCTGCGATTCCGAGCCGTTTCCGCAGGCGTGGAGCGATTCGCTCTCCGCGCGGAAAAACACAGTCGGCTTGACCTCGTCCGATGTCTCGCGGCTTGTCTCTTTCGGTCGCTCGCTCGGCACCACCGCGCTCGAGGGGCAGATAGCAAACTGCGATATGTTCTGCGCCGATTTTGAACTGAGACTATCGGAGGCGCGGGAGAAGAAAAAGAAATATGCAAAAGTTCTGCCGCCTCTCGGCGCGCTCGCGGGCGCAGTCATTGTGATAGCGGCTGTCTGATAAATTCAGGAAAGGAACGGCGTTTGCCGTGCATCGTCTATGGAAGCGGGAATAGTTATAAAAATAGCAATGGTCGGCATAATCGTGGCGGTGCTCAGTCAGGTGTTGTCAAGAGCGGGTCGGGATGATTATGCGCTGATAACCGTGCTGGCGGGCATAGCCGCAGTGCTTATCATGCTGCTGCCGTATCTTTCGCAGCTGCTCGATGCCGTCAACGGTATGCTCGGTGGCTGATATGGCGGAGATAATTAAAACCGCCGCGCTCGCGGTGTCGGTGTGCGTGCTGTGCGCCGTGATAAAGCAGTACCGCCCGGAGTATGCCCCGATAGTGCAGATAGCGGCAGTCGCGGTGATAGCGGCGTCCGCCGTATGCATTTTGCAGAATATAATCTCGCAGCTCGATTTCTTCTCCGGGATGTCGGAGACTGGCGGCGAGTGCATATCCGTGCTGATAAAGGCGCTCGGTGTTGCCGTCGCGGCGCAGATCGCGGGCGATATCTGCCGCGACAACGGCAATTCCGCCGTGGCGGGCGTGTCCGAGCTTGCGGCAAAGGCGGCGATAATCGCGCTCGCCCTGCCGCTGATAAAGTCGGCGGTCGGACTTGCAAAAGAACTGATAAATATCTGAGGGACGTCTATGAGATGCTTGAAAGTGATTGCGGCTCTGATGATGCTGTTCGCACTCAATACTGCCGTGTGCTTCGCTCTTGAAGGGGAGACGACGGACAATTATTCGTCTTTTTATGAGTCGAGCGGAGCGGACAGCCTCGACGATTCTCTGCCCGATGATGTGAAAGACACTATTGACTCGGCGGGGATAGATATATCAAATTGGCAGTCGATGCTCTCGCCCTCGCCCAAAAAAATTATCTCCATGTTCGCCGATATCGCGCGCGGGAGCTTCAAAAAGCCGATAAAAGACATGATTATAATCGCAGGCGTTGTTGTTCTCGTCGGTCTTATCAAAGGCACTGCCGCCGCCGAAAATTTTTCCGAGCCGCTGAATATAGCCATAGGCTGCGCCGTCGCGATAACCGTCTTCGCCTCGTCCGCCGGAGTTATTTCGCAGGGGATGAGCGCCGTTGAGGCGACTTCTGATTTTATGCTTGCGCTCATTCCTGTGCTTGCCGGTATAATAACCGCCGCGGGGAATCCCACGCTCGCCCTGACTTACGGATCGTTTGCCATGGCTGCGGCTCAGGCGGCGGCGCAGACGGCAGGGAATATAATAATGCCCCTGTGCGGCGCGTTTTCGGCTTTCGGCGTGTCCGCGTCGCTGAGCCCCGAATTGAAGCTCATAAAGCTCGCGGATATGATAAAAAAGCTGACTATAGGCGTTCTGTCATTTGTTGCGGCGGCGTTTTCGGCTGTTCTTGGGCTCAAAAGCCTCCTCGCCGGGAGCGCGGACACTTTGGCTTCAAAGGGCATAAAGCTTGCGCTCAGCTCCGCCGTGCCGATAGTCGGCGGTGCGCTCAGCGACGCCTATTCGTCGATAATCGGCAGCGTATCTCTGCTCAAAAGCACGGTCGGCGTGTTCGGCGTTATCGCCGTTGTGATGATAGACTTGCCCGTCGTTCTTCAGCTGACGGCAAGAATTATTTTGTTGAAGCTCCTCGGCGTGCTGTCCTCGTCCATGGGGGACGACACAACGGGCGAGGTGCTTGACACTCTCTCGTCCGCGCTGACCGTGATAAACGCGGCGGTGATTTTTACGGCGGCTCTCTTTATTATCTCAACGGGGATAGTCATCTCCGTGAAAGCGGGTGCGTAGCTGGAAGAACTGAAAAAATGGGCGCTCGGCGTGTGCACTGCGGCGATATTCTCGTCGGTCATATATGCGCTCGTGCCAAAGGGAAATATGCAGAAAATAATGCGGTGCGTCACTGCGCTGGCGGTCATATGCGCGCTCGTTTTTCCGCTTGCGAGCGCCTTGATGAAAACAAATTTTTCCGCATCCTCGCCAGATACAGAAGCTCTGATACCGAGCAAATTAAACAACGAAGTGAACTACCGCCTGACCGCCGCATATGCCCAGCAGATGCAGGACGGCGTGCAGGAAATACTCGCGTCCTACGGCTATCCCGACTGCGAAATAGACCTTTTGACGGATATTGATGAGCAGGGCGGCATATTTATTAAAAAGGCGAATATCATATTGCCGGGCGGGGCAGTGCTGAAAGAAGCGGCAGTCGAGAAACTACAAAACCTGTTGGGGGACGCAGTGATAGATATAAGAACCGGGAGCACAAGCTGATGGATATCAAACACTCATTTGAAAAATTGAAATCCGTATTCACTTTCGACAAGAAGCTTGCCGTGCTCTGCGCGGTCGGAGTGCTCGGTGTAGTGCTGCTCATTCTCTCCGAATTTATTCCGTCAGGCGAAAAGAAGGCGGAGACAAAAGAGAGCGTCACTGCGGCGCAGGGCCAGGAGACATACGCCGAGGACATAGAAAAACGCCTGACCGAGATAGTATCTTCAATAGACGGAGCGGGCAAGACCCGCGTCATGGTGACTCTCGAGAGCGGCGCCGAGCAGGTTTATGCGAGGAATGAAAAGATAAAGAGCGACACCTCCGGCGGCACGGCTCTCGAAAAAGAAAACTTTTCGGATGAAAAGGAGTATGTTCTTATAGAGACCGACGGGAACGAGGGCGGAATGATAATAAAACTCATTCAGCCGAAGATCCGCGGCGTTGCGGTCGTTTGCGAGGGCGGCGGCTCGGATGCCGTGCGCCAGGAGATAACCCAGGCGATAACCGCCGTTCTCGATATCAGCGCGTCGCGCGTATATATCACGAAAATGTCGGCGTAACAGCGCCGTTCAAATAAAAGAAACCCGAAAGGATTGATATTTATGGTCGTCAGGAAAAGGCAGATAATCGCCGCGGCACTCGTTCTCGCCCTCGGCTCGGCAGTGTTTATAAACTGGTATTATAACCGCCCGTCGGTGAAGAGCGCGAACGCGAAACCGTCGGTCGAGGCGGTCGATAACACGGGCGGGAATCTCGGCGATGCGCAGCTTGTCAATTCGTCGGGAGTCTCGGAGAGCGCGGTGGAGACAGGCAAGAGCAGCGATTATTTCGCCTCCGCCAAGCTCAGAAGAAATTCCGCCCATGACGAAGCGGCGGAGACCCTCAACAAAGTTATAAAAGACAGCTCGTCCGATGCCTCCGCCGTCAAAGAAGCAACCGCGGCACTAAAGGCTCTGTCGAACGCGATAAAGCTCGAGGGTGATATCGAAGCGCTGATAAAAGCGAAAACCGGCGGCGACTGCGTCGTGATAATCAACAATAACTCCGCCGAAGTAATAGTCGCAAAAGGTGCTTTGAACGACACAGTTATCCTCCAGATAAAGGAGATAGTTCTCAAACAGACCGGTTTTTCAGCCGAAAACATAACAATTGTTGAATTAAGTAGTTGAGAATTTTCAAGTTTGTGTTATAATATAGGGCAGAAGGAGGAATGCCCTGTGGAAGAAAACAAAACTGTTGACAATATCGGCAACCTCGTAATATCCGAGGATGTCATTGCATCGATAGCTCTCAATGCCGCCAAGGACGTTGAAGGCGTGAGCAGCTTTGCCGCCAGGACTCCCGACGTACATTCGATCTTCAAGCTCGGAGAGGGCGCGGCGAAGTCCGTGCGCGTCTTGTCGTCGGATAACGATGTCAAGATATATATCCATGTCAATATCGCGCCCGGAACCAAGATTCCGAAGGTCGCGGCGGATATTCAGAAGAATGTCAAGAACGCCGTCCAGAGCATGACCGGAAAGATGGTCTCGAAGGTCAACGTCTCGATAGCCGGTATGGATATCAAGCCCGAAAGCGAAAAGTAAATTTTTCAAGCCCTCTCTTGCGGGAGGGCTCGATTCGGTTTTTATGCCGAGCAATGTTTACCGCCCGAGAGCGGAATTCTGAGGGGAGTACAGGAAAGTTTATGACAAGAAGCCAGTCGAGAGAGCAGGCATTCGCCCTGCTGTTTGAAAAGTCCTTCAATCCCGAGACGGATATGGACGATATTATATCTCTCAGCCTTGAAAACGAGCTTATAGAGCCGGACGAGTTCGCGTCCATGCTCGCCCAGACTGCGTGGGACAAGCTGTTTTCAATCGACGATATCATCGAAAAATATTCAAAGAACTGGAAGAAACACAGAATATCCCGCGTCGCTCTGTCCGCTATGAGACTGAGCATCTGCGAGCTTATGTACATACCGGAAGTCCCGGTCGGCACCTCGATAAACGAGGCTGTCGAGCTGTGTAAAAAATACGCTACGGCAGAGGATGCGTCGTTCGTCAACGGTGTTCTCGGCTCTGTGGCGCGCGAAGAAAAGCTTGCCGACAGAAGCGGCTCCGACGCCCCGGAAGGGAAATAAGCCATGGCTGTTTATCTTGGCATAGATACAAGCAACTATACTACATCCGCCGCAGCCTTTGATGATGTGAGCGGATGTGTTTTTCAAAAGAAGATGCTTCTGCCCGTCAAGAGCGGCGAGCGCGGACTGCGTCAGAGCGACGCGTGTTTCATCATACACAGCAGCTCTGGCAGGTCGTTTCTGCTGTTATCGACGAGTGCGGTAAGCCTGATTTTATCGGCGCGTCATATGCTCCGCGTGATGCAGAGGGCTCATATATGCCGTGCTTTACCGTCGGACTCAATACCGCGAAGTGCCTCTCATCTGCCCTGGGCGTGCCGCTTTATGAATTCTCGCATCAGGCGGGTCATGTCGCGGCGGCTGTCTATTCGAGCGGGCATATTGAACTTTTTGACCGCGAGTTTATCGCGTTCCATGTCTCCGGCGGAACGACCGAGGCACTCTTGGTGCGCCCCGATGAAGAGAAGCTTCTCAATATTGATATCATCGGCAGAACTCTCGATCTCAACGCGGGACAGGCTGTTGACAGGGTCGGCGTTGCTATGGGACTCAAGTTCCCTGCGGGCGCAGAACTCGAAAAATTGGCGCTCAAAAGCCAAAAAGTATTCAAGCCGAAACCCTGCGTCAAGGGCACAGACTGCTGCCTTTCGGGCATTGAAAACAAGTGCCTCGATATGATAAAAAGCGGCGAGGAGCAGTGCGATATCGCGCTCTATTGCCTCGATTCCGTGTCGGCGGCTCTCGAAAAAATGACGAAGAATATACTCGGAAAATACGGCAACCTACCGCTTGTCTTTGCGGGCGGCGTGATGTCCAATTCAATAATACGCCAAAGATTTACAAAGGAGTTCGGCGCATACTTTGCCGAGCCTGCATTCTCGGCGGATAATGCCGCCGGAACGGCGTATCTGACTTATCTCAGGGAGCAGAAAAATGCTTGAAACCGTCAGCGTAACAGTAAGTCAACTTAACAGATATATAAAATCCGTTATGGATTCGGACTATAACCTGCGAACGGTGTTCGTCAGCGGGGAGATATCGAATTTTACGAATCATTACCGCACCGGGCATTTCTACATGACCCTCAAGGACGAGAAAGCGGCAGTGCGCGCAGTCATGTTCAAGTCCGATAACGAACGCCTCGGCTTCATGCCCAAAAACGGTATGAAGGTTATCGCCAGGGGTCATGTTAGCGTCTTTGAGCGCGACGGTCAGTATCAGCTCTATATTGAAGATATGCAGCCCGACGGAGCGGGCGCTTTGAGTATTGCCTTTGAACAGCTCAAGAAAAAGCTTGAAGCGGAGGGACTTTTTGCACAGGAGCGTAAACGTCCGATACCGCGTTTTCCGAAGCGTGTCGGCGTCGTCACTTCGCCGACGGGCGCTGCGGTCAGGGACATTATAAATGTCATAACGCGCCGCAGCCCGTCAACGCAGATAATCCTCTGTCCCGTGCAGGTTCAGGGCGCGTCTGCGGCGGGTCAGATATCCGATGCCATAAGGCGATTCAACGCGGGGTATTATGCCGATGTGCTCATAGTCGGGCGCGGCGGCGGCTCGGTCGAAGAGCTTTGGGCTTTTAACGAAGAAAAAGTGGCTCGCGCAGTTGCGGCGAGCGATATCCCTGTTATCTCTGCAGTCGGTCACGAGACGGATTTCACCATCTGCGATTTCGCGGCGGATCTCCGCGCGCCGACCCCGTCCGCAGCGGCGGAACTTGCTGTCAGCGACAGGGCGGAGCAGCACGCATATATCAATCAACTCGGCAGGCGCTGCGCCTCTGCGCTGGATTCACATATTCGCTTCGGCTGTAATGAAATAAAACGCATCTCCGCGGAACTTCGGCATACGGACCGATGCAGCAGATAATCTCTCAGCGGCAGACTCTCGATTCGCTCTTTTCCGATATGCAGTCGGCGGCTCTGAAGGCACATCACAGGGATAAGTTAAATCTCTCCGTCCTCGCGGGCAGGCTCGATGCGCTCAGCCCCCTGAGAATACTCTCGGGCGGCTATGCGGCGGTCGAACGCGGCGGAAAGCTGATATCAAAAACGAATGTCCCAAAGAGGGCGACGATATAACCGTGACTGCGGCGGATATAAAGCTCACCGCCCGCGTCACTTCATCTGTCGGAAACGGAGGAACAGGCAATGGCTAAGAAAACTTATGAAGATTCAGTCAAAAGACTTGAAGATATAGTTTCCGCTCTCGAGTGCGGTGACGCTTCTCTCGATGAGTCATTGAAGCTCTTTGAAGAGGGGACGAAGCTCGTCTCTTTCTGCAACGAGTATCTCGACAAAGCCCAGACGAAGATAAAAGAACTGTCCGAGCTTGAAAAGGAGAATGAAGATGAGTAAAAAATATACAGCCGACGAGTATATCTCTATGATAAATAACTCGCTCATGGCATATCTTTCGTCCGAGCCGTCGGGCGCGGGTGAAGCAAAGATGCTCGAAGTGATGAGATACAGCGTCGAAAACGGCGGCAAGCGTATCCGCCCGATGCTGACTCTCGAATTTTGCAGAATGTGCGGCGGCTCTGTCGAAGCGGCTCTGCCCCTTGCGTGCGCCATCGAGTTTATTCACACATATTCGCTCATCCACGACGATCTGCCTGCATGGACAACGACGATATGCGCCGCGGCAAGCCGTCGAGCCATATCAAATTCGGCGAGGCAAACGCGCTCCTTGCCGGCGATTCGCTGCTGACTTTCGCATTCCAGACCGCAGGCGAAGCAAAAGATATCCCCGCCGATGCCGTTGCAAAGGCCGTTTCGCTTCTTGCGCGTGCGGCGGGCTGCGCCGGAATGATAGCGGGTCAGGTGCAGGATCTTGAAAACGAGAACAAGACTGTTTCGGTCGATGATCTGCGCAGTGTCGATGTCCTCAAGACGGGCGAGCTTATAAGATGCGCGTGTCAGCTCGGCTGCATCGCCGCCGGAGCCGACGATAAAAAGCTCGAAGCGGCGAGAGTATATGCCGAAAATCTCGGCATAGCGTTCCAGATAGTCGATGATATCCTCGATGTCACGAGCGACGAGGCGACCCTCGGCAAGCCGATAGGCAGCGACGCCGAAAACTGCAAAAACACCTATGTCTCGCTCCTCGGTCTCAAAAAGGCGCAGAAAATAGCCGCGGAGCTTACCGATAAGGCGATAGATGCGCTTAAAATTTTCGGCGATGAGGCTGAATTTTTGATATCGCTTTCCGAAAAGCTTCTCTCCAGAAATAAGTGACCGTCAATCCATTCTCAGTGAAAGGTTGAAGTCAAATGGCATCTGACAATTACCTTAAAAATATACACTCCCCTGCGGATATCAAAGGAATGAGCTATGCTCAGCTAAACGAGCTTGCCGCCGAGATACGCACAGTTCTTATCGACACGGTCTCGAAGAACGGCGGTCATCTCGCGTCCAATCTCGCGTCGTGGAGCTGACTCTCGCCATGCATAAGGAGTTCGATTCCCCGCACGACAAGTTCGTCTGGGATGTCGGACATCAGGCGTATACCCACAAGCTGCTCACGGGCAGATACGAGCGCTTTCACACCCTGCGTCAGGAGGGCGGGCTCTCGGGCTTCTGCCGCCCGGATGAGAGCGAGCATGATATGTTCTACAGCGGCCATTCCAGCACCGCCGCATCGAGCGCACTCGGACTCTCGACCGCGAACACCATTCGCGGCAGCAAGAATACCGTCGTCGCCGTCGTCGGAGACGGCTCAATGACCGGCGGAATGTTCTATGAGGCTTTAAACAACGCCGGCAGAACGCACGACAGCTCATAATCGTGCTCAACGACAACGAGATGTCTATCTCCGAAAATGTCGGTTCGATGGCGCGTTATCTTGCCGTCGTCAGAGCAAAGCCCGAATATTACCGCATGAAAGCGCACACCGAAAAGCTCCTGAAACATATCCCGATCATCGGAAATGAGCTTTCGGATGCCGCGTTTGATATAAAGAGCGCATTGAAGCGCATTATCTATTCCGATTCGTGGTTTGAGGATCTCGGACTTCACTATATCGGACCCATCGACGGACACAATATCCAGCAGCTCTGCGAAGCTTTTGAGATGGCGAAGAAGTATGACAAACCCGTACTTCTCCATGTCAATACTCTCAAGGGCAAGGGTTATGATTTTGCCGAGCGTTCGCCCGAGCAGTTCCACGGAATCTCGAAGTTTGATATAAATACCGGCGAGCCGCTCTCGTCCGGTACGAGCTTTTCGAGCAAATTCGGCGATATCATGTGTCGCTTCGCGTCCTGCGATGACCGCGTGTGCGCCATAACCGCCGCGATGTCCATCGGCACGGGACTCGACAGATTTTCGAGCGAACATAAAGACAGATTTTTTGATATCGGTATCGCCGAGGAGCACGCCGTTGCGTTTGCGCTCGGTCTTGCAAAGAGCGGATTTATCCCGGTTTTTGCAGTCTATTCCACCTTCCTCCAACGCTGCTTTGATCAGCTTCTGCACGATGCCGCTCTCCAGAAGCAGAAGATGGTCATCGCCATCGACCGCGCCGGATTTGTCGGCGAAGATGGCGAGACGCACCAGGGTGTTTTTGATGTTTCGATGCTCAGAAGCGTGCCGGATATAACCGTATATTCGCCCTCGTCCTATGAGGGACTCAAGCACGCCATGCAGCAGGCGCTCTATTCTGAGTCGAAGCTCGTCGCGGTCAGATATCCGCGCGGAGCTCAGCGCGCGATACCCGAGAGCATCAAACCGACCTTTGCCGACTTTGATGTGTTCGGCGACGAAAACGCCGAAAAGGCAATCATAACCTACGGCAGGACTTTTTCAGCCTGCGCGTTCGCATATGAAAAACTCGTGAATTCCGGCAAATCAGTGAAGCTTATAAAGCTCAACCGTATAATTCCCGTCTGCGAGGCGCGGTGGAAGCGGCGAAAAACTGCAAGGATGTCTATTTCTTCGAAGAGGGCATACGCCGCGGCGGAGCGGGCGAAGGCTTCCTGTTCGACCTCTCGAAAGCGGGATTCTCCGGAAAATATCATCTCAGAGCTATCGAAAACGGCTTCGTCAAGCAGGCGTCCGTTGAGTCGCTCTTACATAAATACGGCTTTGACGAAGAGGGCGTGCTCTCGTTCGTCACTTCTGCGGAGGATTGACCGTGGAGGAAAACAGAAGGCGTATAGACGCTCTTATGGTCTCCTTGGGGGTCGCGCCGTCGCGCGAAAAAGCCAAGGAAATGATAAAGAGCGGGAATGTATATTTAAACGGCAAAGTTGTATCTAAAGCTGGACTTTTGGCGAGTGACTGTGATATAATCGAGTATAAAGCGAGTCGGAACGCTATGTCAGCCGCGGCGGGCTGAAGCTTGAGAAAGCCGTCGATGTTTTCAAACTCGATTTGAACGGATATTTATGCATCGATATCGGCGCGTCAACAGGCGGATTTACCGACTGTATGCTCCAAAACGGCGCGAAAAAAGTCTACGCCGTCGATTCGGGGAGCGGGCAGCTCTCGCCCGTGCTGGAGCGCGACTCCCGCGTTGTCGATCTCGAAAAGACGAATTTCAGATACATAACGGAAAAAGAGATTCCCGAGCGCGCCGATTTTGCGAGCGCAGATGTCTCGTTTATATCTCTGAAATATATCCTGCCTGCGCTTTCGCCGCTTTTAAAAGACGGCGGCAGTGCCGTCTGCCTTATAAAGCCGCAGTTCGAGGCGGGCAGGGAGAATGTCGGCAAGAAAGGCGTGGTCAAAGATCCGCGCGTGCATATAAAAGTCATCAAAAATGTCTGCTCCTATGCCGTGCAGGCGGGATTTTCGGTGTCGGCTCTCAATTTTTCCCCGGTCAAAGGGCCGGAGGGCAATATAGAATACCTCGTATATCTGAAAAAGGACGAAGTGCAGTCCGTTTCGGCACCCGATGTCGCGGGAGTCGTCAGTGCGGCGCACGCCTGTTTCAAAGCGGGAGAATAACTATGATGTTTGCAATAATTCCAAATCTTACTCGCAAAAACGCCGCTCAGGTGACAAGGCTCATCTGTGCGCGGCTCGACGAACTCGGCGCGGCATATTCTCTGCCGCTCAGTACGGAAAATGTGTTTTCCGATACCAAGGCTGAATTTTTGCCTGAAAAAGAGCTGCTCGGCGGCTGCGAGGCGGTCATAACCGTCGGCGGGGACGGAACGATAATCCATTCCGCCAAGAAAGCCGCAGTCTATTCAAAGCCCGTCCTCGGCATCAACGCGGGTCGCCTTGCGTTTATGGCGGGTCTCGAGATACACGAGCTCGATCTGCTCGAAAAGCTCATAACCGGCGATTACAGCATGGATAAGCGCATGATGCTCAAAACCACCGCCGCCGACGGCGACAGCGTGCAGAGCGGCTACAGCATGAACGACTCCACCGTGATGCGCCTGTCGAGGCTGAGCAGAATTTCCGAGATAAATGTCGATCTCGACGGCAGATATTTCAACCGCTATCTCGGCGACGGACTCATTCTCTCGACTCCAACGGGTTCAACGGCATATTCGCTCTCTGCCGGTGGTCCCGTGGTTGATCCGAAGCTTGAATGTATGATACTCACTCCGATTTGTTCTCATTCGGTTTTCACCCGTTCGCTCGTTCTGGCGACGACGCGGTGCTGCGCATCTATTCCGATGATGACGGACCGCTCTCCGTTTCGTGCGACGGCGACGAGCCGTTCACAGTCTCGGCGCAGG
>ENA-OQEN01000285-OQEN01000285.1-human-gut-metagenome-genome-assembly--contig:-NODE-285-length-22325-cov-3.592261_pt1 | contig 22325 bp, 24 predicted proteins | sample MGYA00242791_ERZ504627 | MGnify/ENA primary metagenome ERZ504627 (study PRJEB26092, sample SAMD00036316) | human gut metagenome | host: Homo sapiens | study: EMG produced TPA metagenomics assembly of... | reverse complement strand
CCTTCCTACGACAGGAACGCACGCGGTGACAGACCGCAGGGCGACAGGCCTCCTTACGACAGGAACGCACGCGGCGACAGACCGCAGGGCGAGCGCAGGGGAGATAACCGCGGTTTCGGCCGTCCGGATGACAAGGATGCACAGCAGAACAGGCAGCAGCGTCCGCAGCAGCGCCCCGTCGGCAGAAAGCCCGGAGAAGCACCTGCAATTATTCAAAAGGAAAATCGTGCGCCTGAAAACAAGAGCAGCTATGTTCGCACCTTCGACACCGAAAAGAAGGCAAAGAACAAAAAGACGATCATGAAGGAAACCGCTCCCTCCGCGAAAAACTGGGAGGATGACGGCGGATCCTACGGCGGCAGAAAGAAGAAAGCCGCAAAACAAACTCAATATCGCAAACCCGAACCCGTTGTTATCGAAAAAGCGGTTATAACGACAGAAACGATAACGGTACGTGATTTCTCCGAAAAAATCGGAAAACCCGCAGCGGAAATTCTCAAAAAGCTGTTCATGATGGGCATTGTTGCAAACATCAATCAGGATATCGATTTTGAGACCTGTGAGCTTGTTGCAATGGAATACGATATCGAGCTTGAGCACCAGGTTGCAAAGACTTATGAGGAGACGATGCAGGAGAATGCCGAAGAAGTGGATGCAGAGGAAGATCTTGTTCCCCGTCCTCCCGTTGTCACGATCATGGGCCATGTTGACCACGGCAAAACTTCCCTGCTTGATGCGATCCGCAAAACTCATGTTACCGAGGGTGAAGCGGGCGGCATAACTCAGCATATCGGTGCTTACACGGTTGAATGCAACGGCAGGATGATAACTTTCATCGACACTCCCGGCCACGAGGCATTTACTTCCATGCGCGCAAGAGGTGCACAGGTCACGGATGTTGTAATCCTTGTTGTTGCTGCGGATGACGGCATTATGCCGCAGACAGTTGAGGCTATCAATCACTCAAAGGCGGCGGGTGTTCCCATCATCGTTGCGGTGAACAAGATCGACAAGCCCGAGAGCAACCCGGAAAGAGTCAAACAGCAGTTGACGGAACACGGTCTCGTGTGCGAGGATTGGGGCGGCGATACGATATGCGTCCCCGTTTCCGCAAAGAAACAGCAGAATCTTGATGAGCTGCTTGAAATGGTTCTTTTGCAGGCGGATGTTCTTGACCTTAAGGCAAACCCGAACAAAGCGGCAAAGGGAACCATCATTGAAGCTCAGCTCGACAAGGGCAGAGGTCCTGTTGCAACCGTTCTTGTGCAGAACGGCACTTTGAAAATCGGCGATCCCATCGTTGCGGGCATTGCATACGGCAGTTCGTGCAATGATGAACGACAGGGGCGAAAACGTCAAAACCGCAGGCCCGAGCTGCCCGGTCGAAGTTCTCGGCTTCAACGAAGTGCCTTCCGCAGGCGATATCATGAACGTTGCGGAGGTTTCCAAAAAGGTTGCGGAGGAACGCCGCAACAGAATCAAAGCGGAGCAGCTTAAAAACCTGTCCAAGGTCAGCTTGGAGGATCTGTTCAGCCATATTGCCGAGGGCGAAGTCAAAACGCTCAACATCGTTGTCAAAGCGGATGTTCACGGTTCGGTTGAGGCTGTTAAACAGGCTCTTGAAAAGCTTTCCAACGAGGAAGTCCGCGTGAAGTGCATTCACGGCGGCGTAGGCGCAATTACGGAGTCGGATGTTATGTTCGCTTCCGCTTCAAACGCAATCGTAATCGGCTTCAATGTCCGTCCCGACAGCGGAGCGCGCAATCTTGCGGAGCAGGAAAAGGTCGATGTCCGCACCTACCGCATCATTTATCAGGCGATTGAAGATGTTGAAAACGCTATGAAGGGTATGTTCAAGCCCGTATTCAAAGAAGTGCATTTGGGTACAATAAGCGTCAGAAACACGTTCAAGGTCAGCTCCGTCGGCACGATTGCGGGTGCATACGTTCAGGACGGCAAGGTTCAGCGCAATGCGCAGGTTCGCGTTGTTCGCGACGGCGTGGTTATTCATGAGGCCAAATTGCATCGCTGCGCAGGTTCAAGGACGATGTCCGCGAGGTTGCTGCCGGTTATGAATGCGGCATAGGCATTGAGAACTTCAACGATATTCACGAAGGCGATGTTATAGAAGCTACACGATGGAAGAGGTTAAACGCTGACAACAGAATAATCCGTCCCCGGCTGTGCCGGAAACGCTTTTTGCGCCGCGGTACAGACCGGGGATTAAATCAACGCTGATCAGATAGATTTCCGCCGGAGCGTTTACGCATTAACCGAGAACCGGCATGTGTCCGAAGAACAGTTATTCGGAACGCGGAGAAGGCCGTTTGCAAAGGTGGGCTTGAACGACGGAAATTTAAATGCAGCATTTCGGCGGCAGGGATTCAAAATCCGAAAGGGAGCTTATGGCATCAGTCAGATACGACAGAATAAACGAAGAAATCAAAAAAGCACTGAGCGAAATCGTCCGCGAGATGAAAGATCCGAGAATATCTCCAATGACGACAATAATGCTCGTTGAAGCAACAAACGACCTGAAGCTTGCAAAGGTTCGGGTCAGTGTGTACGATAAGGATGATTCGGTTCGAAAAGAAACCGTTGCTCAGCTCAACCGTGCGGAAGGATTTATTGCAAGAGAGCTTGGGCGCAGAATCGATATCCGCCGAATACCGACTCTGAAGTTCACCCTTGATGACTCAATCGAGTATTCCGTGCATATTTCCGAAATAATCAACAAACTGCAAACCGAGCGCGCTCAGCTTGACGCGAATCGGAACAATGCGGAAGAAGATAAGGAAAACACCCAAAATGAAGACTAAACATGGGGCGGAGTTCGCCGATGTCCGAAAGTTTATATCCGATGGGCAGAGTTTCACGCTGCTCACGCACATTTCCCCGGACGGAGACACCCTGGTTCGGCACTCGCGCTGAAACTGCTGCTGAACGCTCTCGGAAAAACTGCAGAGGTCGTTTGCTCGAACCCCGTTCCGAAGATTTACGGATTCCTGCCGGAATCGGAAACCGTCAAAATGCCCGAGGACGCCGAGGGCTATTGCCGCGTCATTGCCGTTGATTGTGCGGACAAGCCGCGTTTCGGCCGTGCTGTGCGTTTGTTCGATGCCGCGCAGGCAGAGGCATGTGTTGACCATCATGTTACGAACCCGCATTATGCCGAAGTGAACCTTGTTGTTTCGGATGCGGCGGCAACGGCGGAGATTGTTTATGAGCTTTACGGCATGTTCGGTGTTGCAATCGATAAGCGATCCGCAATTTGCTTTATACCGGAATAGTCACCGACACGGGCAACCTTTCATACAGCAACACAACACCGAATGCTTTGCGGATAATTGCCGATTTCATTGAAAAGAAACTGGTTGATGTTTCGGAGGTCAACCGACTGATTTACCGAACGGTGCCGTACACGAAAACAAGGGTTCAGGGCTTTGTGACATCAAGGATCCGTCTTGAGGATGAAGGCAGAATCGGCATAGGCGTGCTTACAAGAGCTCAGATGCTGAGCTTTGATGCAACAAACGAGGATTGCGAAGGCATTGTTGACTGTGTTCGTGATATCGACAGCGTTAAAATCGCAATCTTTATCCGTGAAGGCGCGGACGGAAGTTTTAAGTCAGCTTCGCAGCAAGGATATCGGGGACGTTTGCCGAATTGCAAACAAATTCGGCGGCGGCGGGCATGAAAGAGCGGCCGGATACACGGCATGGCTGCCCCTTTCAACCGTTGTTGCGAGCGCAACAGAGGCGGCAATTGCAGAGCTGAAAAGGGATGAGAAACACGATTCTTCTCCCGATACGCATTAATGCCCGAATGAAAAGCAATGATGCGTTTCAACAGAACAACAAAGGAATTATTGATTAACAATGCAATTTGAAGGAGTAGTCAGCGTGCTGAAACCGCCGGGAATGACATCGAGCGATGTCGTGGTGGATATACGCAGAATCTTCGGCGAACGGCGCGTCGGACATACGGGAACGCTTGACCCTGCTGCGGCGGGCGTTTTACCCATCTGCATAGGCAGGGCAACCCGCCTGTTTGACTATCTTGTTGATAAAGAAAAAGAATACATTGCGGAGATTCGGTTCGGAGCGGAAACCGACACGGAGGATGCCTGCGGCACGGTGATCGCCGAAAGCAGCCGCATGGTTTCAAAAGCGGAGCTTGAAAAAATTTTGCCTGATTTCATAGGTGAAATTGAGCAGGTGCCGCCGATTTATTCGTCTTTGAGTGTGAACGGCGTTAAAATGTACAAGCTGGCACGCAACGGGAGCGTTGCAGCTCCGGTTGAGGAACGCAGGCGGAGAATCAGAGTTTTTTTGCTTGAAACCATTTGTGAACTCGAACAAAACAGCTTCCTCATCCGCATTCGATGCTCAAAAGGCACATATGTCCGTTCGCTTTGCAGGGACATCGGACGGGCCCTCGGCTGCTGTGCATACATGCCGTTTCTTCTGCGAACCGCTTCCGGAACCTTCGATATCAGCAAAGCGCATACGATCGCGGAACTGAAGGAACTGAAGGAAGCGGGGGAACTTCAATCGGTTGTTGTTCCCGTTGACGAGGCTGCGCGGCACCTGCCGGAACTTCGCCTTTTTAACCTTTCCGAAAAGCAAAGGACGCTTATTTCAAACGGAGCTTCGGTTGAATGCGGGCAGGCTGAGCCGGGAACGGTCTACAGACTGTATCTTGAAAATGAATTCATGGGCCTTGCGCTGCGGGATGATTCCGGATTGCATATCACCGTATGGTTCGGGAAGGAGAAATGAGCGTTTGATGCAGAACAAGGACAAAATTAACACGCCGGGCACAGACTATACGAACGCAGCCAAACCGGGTACGGTGGTTGCTCTCGGCATGTTTGACGGAATGCATGTCGTCACAAGAAGATAATTGACGCAACCGTTCTGATAGCGCGGCAATCCGGACTTGTTCCCGCTGTGTTTACGTTTAAGAATCATCCGCAGGAGCTTTTCGGCAAAAAAGTTCTTCGGCTTTGCAGCAATGAAACCCGCGCCGCTCTTATGCGCAGGCAGGGCATTGAGCTGGTTGATGAGGTTGAGTTTACAAGTGCGATTCGCGACCTTTCCGCAGAGAGTTTTATCCGAATGCTTGCCGAAAGATTGAACCCAAAGATTATTGTTGCCGGGTTTAATTACACTTTCGGGAAGAAAAAGCAGGGGAACAGCGAGACACTTCAAAGGCTTTGCCAAAAATACGGAATCAAAACGGCGATTATTCAACCCGTGCTTTTGGGGCGCGAGCCTGTTTCAAGCACGAGAGTTCGAAACATGATAACATGCGGGAACGTTCAGGATGCACAGCTCCTTTTGGGAAGAGCTTATGCCCTTGACGGCATAATCGTTCAAAACAAGCGTATAGGAAGGACGATCGGCTATCCGACGGCGAATATTGAACCCGATTCCGCCCGCGTGATTCCCGCAGACGGAGTGTATGTGAGCATGGCGCGCGTCAACGGCGACATAATGCCTGCCTGCACGAACATCGGAACGAACCCGACTGTCGGCGGAACAAAACGCACGATAGAAACGCATATTTTTGACTATGACGAGGATATTTACGGACTTCCGATGTCGGTATGTTTCGTTAAAAAATCCGCGATGTCAAAAAGTTTGAATCACTGGACGCTCTTAAGGAGCAGATTCGGATTGATGCAGGAATTGCAAGGACATATTTCGGCTGCTGATGCACGGTATGCGGTTCTTAAAAATGCATTCCTGCGGTCGATTTAAGTTCTGAGCCTGATTAAAATGCGGTAACTGAAAGGGAAAACTATGATAACTGTGCTTCTGTCCGTTTTTTGCCTCATTGCGGGTTATCTTCTCGGCAGCATTATGAGTGCGGTGAAGATTGCACGAAGCAAAAGCACGGATATCCATGCCTGCGGAAGCGGCAATGCAGGTTCAACAAATGTATTGAGAACCTTCGGCTGGAAATGGGGGCTTATCTGTTTGGCGAGCGACAGTGCGAAGGGTGCGGCAAGCGTCGGCGTGGGTTACGCCGCTGCGGCAATTGCTCCGGCACTGTTTTCGAATTATGTCATGCCCGAAAATCTGAGCGGAATACTCGGCTGCATAGGGCTGTTGGGTGCGATACTCGGGCATTTGCTGCCTGTTTTTTATGAGTTCCGCGGAGGGAAATGCGTTGCGGTCGCGCTTGGCGGTCTGCTTGTGCTGTCCCCGGTTCAGCTGCTCATTGCTGTCGGTTGTGCGGTTATTCTTATTGCAATAACAAAAATGGTTTCCGTAGGCTCTGTTGTCGGCACGATAATCGCGACTGCCCTTGTGATTTACCGCAACCGGGGCAATATTCCGCTGATGCTCATTGCTGTTGTGATTGCCGCTGTTGTCATCACTGCTCACCTTCCGAATATCAGGCGAATTATGGAGGGCCGCGAGAGACGGCTCGAAAAAATCGAGTGGGAGAAACAGCGGACTGAAAAAGAAGAAACATGCGGCAGCCGTCAAAATGACCAAAACTCCGCAAACGAGTCCTGATAAGCTGCGCTTAATTGTGAACCCGAACGCCGCACTGATTAAACTTTGTATGTTAAACCAATATTGAAACGCCGTTCCGAAAACGTAAGTCGGGCGGCTTTTTATTTTGAATACGATGCGAATGCATTGCGACGGCCTGCAAAACCATATTGAACTTGCAAAAAAACGAACTTTTTTATTCCAAGGCGCGGCGGCACGGTCGAACTGTGTGCACACCGCAAATAATGTATCATGAGGCCGATTCATGCAAATTATTGCACTCACGGGAAAAACATATTGAATATATTGCACGAACGTGATATAATTGTCATTCCGAAAAGGGCGATGAATCGGTACGGAGGAGAATCATTATGATAGATTACCATGTACACACGAATTATTCGGCAGATGCATCCGCAACGGTGACGGAGCAGCTTGAAGCCGCCGCCGAGCGCGGATTGAGTGAGATTTGCTTCACGGATCATGTTGATTTCGATAACGGCGATAAGTCAATGCAGCCATCGGATCTCGGTGCACTGCGAGAACAGCTTTTGCCTTACAACGGACTATATAAAGGAGTGCGCATACGCCGCGGAGCGGAAGTTGCTCTGAACGATGGGAACTGCGCCGAAAAAGCACGGCAGTACATCGCGCCGCATGACCTCGATTTTATTATCGGTTCAATACATGTTGTGGACGGATTTGATGTTTACTATCCGGAATACTACATCGGAAAAACAAAACAGGATGCATACCTTTCCTACCTTCAGACGATTCTCAAAGGTATTAAAACCTGCGATTACATGAACATACTCGGTCATTATGACTTCATTGCAAAGTATTCGCCGTATGAGGACAGGCGAATGACGCTTGATGTTTCAAAGGAGCTTTTTGCGGAGATTTTTTCATATCTTGCAAAAAACGGAAAGGGAATTGAAATCAACACTTCGGCATGGTGGGATGATCTGCTGGGGTGAGGATGTATTAAAGCTTTATCGTGATCTCGGCGGTCAATATATAACAACAGGTTCCGATGCACACAGAAGCGACAGGGTCGCAAAGCGCATAAATGAGGCGGAGAAACTTGCAGCGGCGGCAGGCATTCCGCTGATTGCGACGTTCCAAAGAATGAAACCGATATTCCACCCGCTCGGAAGCATTTGATGCGAATGCACTTAATCGCGCTGATGCCGGTTTGGGCAGCTTTCGTAAACAGCAGGGACTGATCCTTTGCTGCAGCGCATGACTCGGCTGAAATTTTGAACTCGGCTGAAAACGGAAAACATATTGTTAAACCTGAAAGGATGCAAGTTGACAGAAAACGGTTCGCAACTGAATGAAAACCCGCCTGAAACACTGACGGTGCATTCCGCTCTTGAACGCTGCGTGGATTATATCGGCAGGGTTGATATTGATTTTATCTGCGCGCTGGCGCGGGTCGATAAAGCGGAAGCATTTCAATCTCTCAAGGGTGCGATTTACTACGATCCCGAAAAGAGCTGTTTTGTTACGGCGGAGGAATACCTTTCCGGAAATATTATGAAAAAGCTTGCTGCCGCAAAATCGGCACTTGAGCAGCAGGCTGAAACCGCAAAAACGGCAGGGGATGAATCTAATACCCGAAAACAAATGCCGGATGATTGGGATTTTTCGGAAAATATCTCTGCTCTTGAGGTTGTGATGCCGCCCGTTGTGCAGCCGGGGCAGATAAAGGCGTCAATGGGCAGTCCGTGGATTCCCGCTTGGGTCTACCGTGATTTTATAATTGCTTTAATCGGTATCCGTTCCGCTTCCGGAAAGCCGAAAATCAGCGTTGAATACATTCGCGCCGCAAATCATTATATAATTCACGGAAAAAAGCATTTCACGGACTTTACGCGTGCAAAACTTACTTACGGCACGGAACGCATGAAGCTTTGAGATTATATGAGCGAATGACTCAATCGCGCGAAATTGCCGTTTACGATACATATATTCCTTACGGCAAGGAACAGCAGGTTCGCCGTGTCAACAAAGCCGAAACTCTGCTTGCGCAGGAGAGAGCGCGGCAGATTGCGGAAAGATTCTCATTCTGGCTCTTCAGGGATGAGCCGAGAAGAAGTCAATTGCTTAACTACTACAACGAAAACTTCTGTGCGATCCGTCCGCGGCATTTTGACGGCAGCAGAATGCTCCTTCCGGGCAAAGATCCGAACATTAAGCTGCAAAAGCATCAGCTGGATGCCGTGAAAAGAATCGTGCATTCAAAAAATATCCTGCTGGCGCATCAGGTCGGCGCGGGCAAAACCTATGTCATGGCGGCAGCGGCAATGGAAATGCGCCGGCTTGGCATTTCAAAACGCAATCTGTTTGTTGTTCCGAATAATATTCTCGAACAATGGCATTATGAGTTCACCCGGCTTTATCCTGCGGCGGAGGTCATTGTAATTGAACCGAAAAGTTTCACTCCCGCAAACAGGAACCGCGTTTTGAAACAGATTATTGAAAGCGACTGTGACGCGATAATCATGGGTTACGGCAGTTTTTCGCTTATCCCGCTTTCGCGCGGGGAGCGTGAACGCGAATTGAACGCACACCTTGCGCAAATTGCGGAGTCCATGCGCAGTGCAGTGTACAGCGATGCATATATCGTGCTGAACAGATTTGCGTCGCGCATTGAACACAGGCTGCAAAAGCTCTGGGAGGAGGAACAAACTCTTCCGAAGGGTGCTGTTTTTTTCGATGACCTCGGGATCGACACGATATTTGTTGACGAAGCGCATAATTTTAAAAACATCAGTATTGAAACCAAACACGGCAGTCTGCCGGGGCTGAACCCGAAGCTCGAAGTGCGATGATTTGATGGCAAAACTCCGCTATATACAGCGCACGCATGACGGACGGGGTGCTGTTTTTGCAACAGGAACCCCGATCACAAACTCCGTTTCGGACATGTACACGATGCAGCGGTACCTCGGCTATGAACATATGGACGAGCTGAATCTGCTTGAGTTTGACAATTGGGTCAAAATGTTTTCCGAGGTTACGGAAGAATTCGAAGTTGAGGCGAACGGTATAGGCTATCGGCTGCGCCGCAGGCTCAGCAGGTACTATAACCTGCCCGAACTGTCGCTGCTGTTTTCGGATATTGCGGATTTGTACTTTACTCCGGAAGATGATAAAAGGATTCCGCATAAGGTGAATTATATCAATTGTACGTTCCGGCAAGCGAGTCTCTCAGAAAGTATATTGAGGAGCTTGCGGTGCGCGCAGAGGAGGTAAAGAGCGGCAGCGTTGCCCGAACGGAGGACAACATGCTGAAAATCACGACGGACGGCAGAAAAGCCGCTCTCGACATGCGTCTTGTTAACCCCGAGGAGCCTGATAATCCGAATTCAAACTTAATACATGCGTTGAAAATGTGTTCAGAATCTGGAGTGAACGCGATAAACTGACCCAGCTTGTGTTCCTTGACCAAAGCACGCCGAAGGACGGGTTCAATCTTTACGACGATATAAAACAAAAGCTTATCCTGCGCGGCGTGCCCGCGGATGAAATTGCGTTCGTTCATGATGCTGTAAACGATGCAATGCGAACAACGCTTTTTAACAAAGTTCGCAAGGGACGCATACGTGTGCTTATCGGTTCAACTTTCAAACTCGGCATCGGTGCGAACGTTCAAAACAATCTGCTTGCGGTGCATCACCTTGATATTCCGTGGCGTCCGTCGGATGTTACCCAGCGTGAAGGCCGAATGCTGCGTCAGGGCAATCGAAATGACGAGGTAATGATATATCGCTACATCACAAACGGGAGCTTTGATGCTTATTCGTGGCAGCTTCTTGAAAACAAACAACGATTTATATCTCAAATTGTAAACGGTGATTGCCCGAGCAGAAGCGGTGACGAGGTTGATGAAGTTGTGCTCACATACAGCGAAGTCAAGTCACTCGCCGTCGGAAACCCGCTCATAAAGCGAAAGATTGAGCTTGAAACGGAGCTTCAGCGCAAACTTGTTTTGAAATCAAAGCATGAGCGCGCAAAGACAGAAGCGGCGGAGCAGCTTTTGCAGTTGCCGGCAAAGAACAGCGAATTGCTGAAACTGCGCGACATTCTTCAAAAAGATATGCTTCTTGCGGAACAAAGCACCGGCGAGGGGTTTTCAATGATGCTTGCGGGCGAGAATTATACACGGCGGCGCGATGCGGGCGAAAGGCTGATAGAGCTGCTTGCGGAACATGCATTTATACGTGAGGAAAAGCGAATCGGCACATATCGGGGGTTCAAACTCTTTCTTGCGAACGATATTTCGGGGGCAAGGCGAATCTTTCTGCTCAAGGGCAGTGGGACCTATCGTTCCGATTTAAGCGAAAGCGCGATGGGCATCATTGCAAGGCTTGATAACGTTGTGAACGGCCTTAAAACACGGCTTGAAGCTACACTCGGCAGCATAGAGCGTATGGAGCAGGACGAGGCGGAGCTGCGTTCGGAGTCTGAAAAACCGTTCCCGTTTGAAACGAACTTACGGAACTGCGCCGTGAGCTGAAAAGGGTCAACGGCGAACTCGGAATGCTGTAAATTTGGATAATATATGAAATAACAGTCGGCTGATTGTTGATTACGGAGGAAAAAATGCAAAATCAGCACAATTATTCCGTTGATGATATAAAGGTAATGGAAGGCCTGGAGGCGGTTCGTGTCCGTCCGGGCATGTATATCGGCAGCACGGGAAGCAGGGGTCTGCACCATATGCTTTGGGAAATCGTTGATAATGCCGTTGATGAAGCGGCAAACGGGTTTGCAACGACCGTCAGCGTTACAATTAACAGGGATAATTCCGTGGTTGTTGAGGATAACGGCAGGGGAATCCCCGTAGGCATTCATGAAAAGCTGCATGTGTCCGGCGTTGAAGTTGTTTATACTCAACTCCATGCGGGCGGAAAATTCAACAACGATTCATACGGGTTCTCGGGCGGATTGCACGGTGTCGGTGCATCGGTTGTTAACGCGCTTTCCGAATACGTTGAGGTTGAGGTTGCAACGGGCGGAAAGCTGTATTCAATAAAATTCCACAGCTATGAAGATTCGGACGGCAACATGCATTCCGGAATTCCTGTCGCGCCGCTTGCCGAGGTCGGAAGAACGCGGCGGCAGGGCACAAGGGTAACATTTTTGCCGGACAAACGCGTTTTTGAAACGATCGAAATGAATTCCGAAGTCGTTGCAAAACGCCTGCGCGAGCTTGCGTACCTGAACAAAGGGGTAACGTTCAAATTCACCGACAACAGGCTGAAGGACGAAAATAAGAGCCGCGAGTACAAATACGACGGCGGCATTGTGGATTTTGTGTGCTATCTTAACAGTGAAAAAACCCCGCTGTATAAAGAACCGATATACTTCCGCGGAATGCGCGGCACGGGCAAAGATGCAATCATCGTTGAAATTGCAATGCAGCATAACGATGGCTATACCGAAAGCATCTTTTCATATGTCAACAATATTCCGACGACCGAGGGAGGCACGCATGAAACCGGATTTAAGTCCGCTCTGACCAAGGTCATGAACGATTATTGCCGTCGAACCGGAATCCTTAAGGAGAAGGATGCGCCGCTGCCGGGTGAGGATTTCCGCGAGGGACTCACGGCGGTCGTGTCGCTTAAAATGAGTTCGATTCAGTTTGAAGGGCAGACGAAAACAAAACTCGGCAATACCGAAGCGCGTACGGCGGTTGAAGCTGTTGTTATGGACGAGCTGACACCGATACTTGAAAACCTTAAGAATTCGGATCTTGCCGCCGCAATTGCGGACAAAGCAGTTAAGGCGGCAAAAGCGCGTGAAGCTGCAAGAAAAGCAAAAACCATGGCGCGTGAAAAGTCCAAGCTTGAAAACGCACCTCTCGTCGGCAAGCTTCAAGCTGCACGGGCAGAACACCGGAGCAAAACGAACTCTTCATCGTTGAAGGCGATTCGGCGGGCGGCAGCGCAAAGCAGGGCCGTGACAGACGGTTCCAGGCAATACTGCCGCTGCGCGGCAAACCGTTGAATGTTGAAAAAAGGCGCATTGAGCAGGTGCTTGAAAATGACGAATGCCGCTCCATCATAACCGCCCTCGGAACCGGCATAGGCGAGGATTTTGAGCTTAAAAACCTTAAGTATCATAAAATCATCATTCTCTCCGATGCCGATCAGGACGGTGCGCATATACGCGCTCTGCTTCTTACGTTCTTCTATCGCTACACAAAGGAACTGATAACGGGAGGGCATGTTTACATGGGTATGCCGCCTCTTTATAAGGTTCAAAAGGGAAACAATGTTACGTATGCCTATGACGATGAAGAACTTGCCCGAATTACGAAAGGCATGAAGGGGTACACCTTGCAGCGGTATAAAGGCTTGGGTGAAATGAATCCGGAGCAGCTTTGGGAAACAACGCTTAACCCGGAGAACCGTTCACTTGTGCGGGTAACGATTGAAGATGCGGCGTATGTAGAACACCTTGTAACGCTTTTGATGGGAGACAAGGTTGCTCCCCGCAAGGAGTACATTACCGAACATGCGAATTTCAACCGCGTGGATTCTTTTGAGGACAAAATCGGTTGATGTTGAAGTTTAACACCGCTTCGGAGTACAACGCGATACACAATTCAGATTGATTAGTGCAGCCTGCGGTCAATCAAAACCGAACAAAAAACAAAAGCATCCGAAAGCAGCGGAACTGCACGGATGCTTTTGGATATTTATCCGAAACAAAAAACTAAACGATTTGAAAAATATAAAACTTCAGATAATCCGTCTCGGGTACATTCCAAAGAATCGGGTGATCAGGAGCCTGCTGACGCGCTTCGATTTGACGCAGCTGAACCCCTGCATCCTCTGCGGCATTATGAAGCATCTTACGGAAAAGCTCATCGGTCATGAAATGCGAACATGAGCAGGTTGCAAGATAGCCGCCGCGCGGAAGGAGTTTCATTGCTTTTGCATTGATGCTTTATAGCCCTTTACCGCACTGCCGATCGTATCCCGACTTTTGGTGAAGGCGGGCGGGTCGAGTATTATGTAATCATAACCGTGTTTGCGATTGGATTCCATATCGGTCAGAAGATCAAAGACATCGGCGCAAACGAAATCCATTCTGCCCGAAAGCCCGTTCAGCTCCGCATTTCTGCGCGTTTTTTGGATTGCATCCGCAGAAATATCAACGGCAGTGACATGCTTTGCACATGCAGCGGCGGCGTTCAGTGCGAATGCGCCCGTATGCGTGAAACAATCGAGAACCGTTTTGCCGGCAGCAATCTTTGCAGCGGCACGACGGTTATATTTCTGGTCAAGGAAAAAGCCCGTTTTTTGTCCGTTGATAACGTCGATTTCGTATTTGATGCCGTTTTCTTCAATCATTACCAATCCGCTGTCCGGTGCGGGAGGCAGGAGATCACAGCTGATAAAGCCCTTGTGCTGAGTCAGACCTTCCTTTTCGCGTATGGCGACATCGTTTCTTTCGCAAACGGCCCGAATATTAATGCCGAACTCTTTGAATACTTCAATAAACAGCGGAAACAGGCGGGATTTAAGCATTTCGGTGCGAGGGAGAGAATTTGAAAAACAAGAACATCTCCGAAGCGGTCCACCGTCAGCCCGGGAAAACTGTCGGCCTCACCGAAAATAATTCGACAGCAGTCAAAATCGTTTCCCATGACCGTTTGGCGGTACTCAAGCGCGTAACGAATTCGCCTGCGGAAAAAGTCATCGTCAAACCTGTCGTTTGCATTGCGTGAAAAGATGCGAATGCGAATTTTGGAATTGTCATTTATGAACCCGGTTCCGATGAACCGATCCTTTTTTGTATAAACATCAACAAGTCCGCCGTTCGTATAATCACCGTCAACGGAAAGCACCTCCTCCGCATAAACCACGGGTGCCCGCCTTTGAGTGCGCGTTCCGCCTTTTCGGATACTTTTGCTTTCGGATACATTCGCATTATTAACAAACCAACCTCTCTGCCGCATTCGGCAAAACTGTTTGTTGAATATAACACAATCGGGCGTGGATTTCAAGTGCGGTTTCAACTTGCCGTGCCTGCACAGCGAAAAAACAGTCGAAAGTGTTTGTTCTGCCTTGATTTGCGGCAGATGCGCCATATCAATCAGACAGTGTCGGTTCGAAAGGTTCAACGGCGGAGCAGCTTATCTCATATGCAGTGCGCATTTCCTCCGTTCCGTCTTCAAAAACTTTTTTATATTCGCGGCTTTGCAGCCTTCCGATAACGTGCATTCCGATGCGACCTTCATATCCTGCAAATACCTTGCGTTTCGTCCCCATGCGATACAGGGCAGATAGTCGGATTTGCCGTACCGTCTGTTGACTGCAAGCAGAACGTCCGCAATTTCACGTAAAAAAGGAGTCGTTCTGTATATTACGGACTTACAGATGTATCCGAACAGTTCAACTTCGTTTTTGTATGCAAAAACATCGGTTTCATCCGCCGAAGCAGGAATGAATTCACGTGCAAACACGGTGATGATAAGTCTGCTGCCTTTTTCAGTCTGTTGATTATAGGAACGTATCTGTCCTTGGACATGAAAATACATACCGTGTTCAACAGGGATGCCGCCGAGCAGTCGTTCGCTGACGGTGACAGGTATTTTGTCCTCGGTTCCGCTCAATCTTTGAACGGTGAGCACAAGCTTGAAAAAAGCCTCTCCGTAAATTGTATGACTGTATTCCGGGCCGTCCGTAACCCTGCCTGAAAGACTGATGCTGTTGTTTGTATCCGGCATATTGCCCTCCGTAAGTTCGAGTATTCACTGAATGAGTCCGTTTTTCAAAAACAAGGTAAACTTCCTTTGCTTTTTCCGAAAACGATACCGTACAGTGGCCTGTTTAAATTCTATTCGGCGAAATTCGAAATAGACTTGTTGATTTGGTTTCATGCATATGATAGAATAGCGCGAGAAAAGAACAGGACGGGAAAAAACGAAAAATATGAAACAGGATGAAACCTTTTTGCGGGAAACGAGGCATGTTATCGAGCGGCATATTGATCTGTATCCGAAATGTGAGCCGGACGACATAGTAAAGCTGCTTTATCAAAGCGAATTCGGCTGCGGGCATTTTGTGCGCAGCAAAGAGATCGCGGAGGAGTATCTGAAGAGGGAGTATGAAGCGTGTATGCTGACAACGAAAGCCGCCGCTGCCGGGGAACACCCATTGACGGATGAAACAGGCGGGATGTTCGTTCGGGTGCACCTTGAACCTTTGGCACGGTACGGTATACCGCTCTCAAGGCTTGCGGAGCTTTTTGTGCGTTCATCGGAGGTTCGAACGGGTTCAACGGACGGAATGCTGAAAAAGCTCAGCTTGCTGAAAGAAATCTGCCGGCAGGGGAAAACTCCGTTTGACGAAGAAACGCTGTCGGCTTTTCTTAAGAAATACGTTGCGGCGGGTTGCCCGGCAATACATCACAGCGAGACTTACCGTCGGCTTTACCATCCCGCGTATCGCGTGATTTGCAGAGAATTCCTTCCCGAACTAATCGGCGGAGAATGCGCAGGTTCGGAACCTGAAATTCATATTTAAGACTCAAACAAAAACTGAATTTAAGGAGAAGTTTAAACAAAAGGCACAGCCGAAACGCAATTGCGGGCGGCTGTGCATTTTTGATTACAGCGATTGAGGCGGCAAAAGAAAGACTGATGAAAAACGATCAGATTTCAACATTGCCGTTGCCGGGGCGTGCGCAGGTGATTTCAAGATTGCCGTTGCGCTCACGAAGCTTGTCGATAAACTCTTTTTCTTTCCGCGCATCACGCAAAGTGATCTGGTAGGTGAGCTTGAACAGGCTGCCCATGTTGGTGGTCTTAACACGGATGAGCTCATGGCGGGAAGTGTATGTGCTGAAAATATCATTGAAAACTTCATCATAGATGAGACTTTCGGGAATGACAATCTTGAGGTCGCGCTCTGCGGAACCCGCTTTGCCGAAATTGATGCTTGCAAGCGCAATGTCAACCAAAATAACGAACACGGCAAGGATGACCGCAATTGCAATATAACCCATGCCTGTTGCAAGGCCGACAGCCATTGCGAGGAAGATGCTTGTTATTTCACGCGCTGAAGCGGGGGCGGAACGGAAGCGGACAAGGCTGAAAGCACCTGCAACAGCAATGCCTGCGCCGAGCTGTCCGTTAACAAGGGCGATAATCGTTTGAACTATCATCGGCAGAAGCACAAGCGAGACCGAAAGGCTCTTGGAGGACGATTTCTGTATCGGCTGCAAACGGCGATGAGAACGCCCAATGCAAGAGAAACAAGCAGGCAAACAATAAACCCGCCTGCGGTCAAGGTGCTTGTGGTGGAGAAAATACTGTCGATAACGTTGTTAAGCATAGTGAAAAATCCTTTCGTTTATGGATGAAAACATTGGGCACGGAACGATACCGGATCGTTCAGCCGCAATATGCAGCACCGCGTTTTTGAGAAAGAATGCGGTTAAGTTCGATGTTATACGCGGTTGCGTATTTTGAGAAGCTTGTCGGAAAGATCCTGTGTTCATCAAGGAGTGCGGCAAGCCAAAGCGGCAGAGTGTGCGGAGTTTTAAGCTCCATTATGCATTTGCCTGCGGGCAGAATGGGGTCGCCGTACGTGCCGCTTAACAGGTCGAGGTTGTGCGTTCTGTAGCGCAGATTTTCGTCGATTGTCAGTCTCAAATCCCCGACGCCGTTTTCCGCATAGGCAGTGCGTTCGCAAAATATTCCGAAAGACGGCCGAAGCTCCGGATAAAAGCGGAGCGCATAATCAATTTCACGCGCAATTTGCTTGTCGGGGCAGGGCGCATCACCGCAGAGAAACTCCATTGCATCGGCATAGGCATTTCGATTCGACGCTTATACACAACACCTTTGTATTTCTTCTTAAGTTCAATAAAAGCGTTCGATTCTGCCGACGGAGTGCCGTAGCACCGCAAACGGAGCTTTTCCTTATAAATCGGATGCTCTATGGAGGCACGAATCAACCGCATGTCGGCAGTGTCAAAATAAATGCTGCTGACAGTGCTTTTTCCGTAAGAATCAACATGCATATGCTGCAAAAGCACGGGCAGCATTGCGGCGAACTGCTTGTCCGAAACAATATACTTTTTCTCAATACGGGTAAAAATGTTATCAATTTTAACCGTTTGCAATGTCACAACCTCCGTTTCTGCCGAAATGCACCGGATGCGGAGCACTTCAGAATAATCCCGCTCGGCACAACGGCGGAGCGGGCGGTGAGACCATTCTCGCATTACCAATATTATACCACTGAAACAGGGCGACCGAAAGACAAAAAGGGCTCTTTTAACGGCAAATATTGTATATAGTACTTTGAAAACGGTCAAACAATGCTTAATCGGGGAGATTGTCAACAAAAATTCATAATATATCGAGCCAGATTCCCATAGGCAATTTTGCGAATGTCCGCATCGCTCAAGCCCATGCGGCTCAGCTTGTTCGCAATCAACGGCAGTCCGCTGCTGTCTTCAAGCCCGTCGATATAGCGGTTCATGCCGTCAAAATCCGACCCGAGCGCAACGCAGTCGATTCCGCCGATTTCGATGAAATGCGCGATATGCCGTATCACATCGTCGAGTTCGGCAGTGCGTTCATCGGTCAATTGTCTGTAATAAAAATTGACGCCGATTACACCGCCTTGTTTTGAAATCGCGCTAATATGCTCATCTTTCATGCAGCGTGGGTGACTGCATAGGGCGCGTGCATTTGTGTGCGACGCAAACACGGGGCGTGCTGCAATGCCCAACACATCGTCAATGCCTGCATCCCCGAGGTGTGCAAGGTCAACAGCCATTCCGATTCGGCACATCTCTTCAACAACACGCTTTCCGAGGGCGGTCAAGCCCTTTTTGCTTCCGCGTTTTCCGGCCGGATAGGCAAGACTGTTAACGTCATTCCAAGTCAGCGTCATTGCGCGCACTCCGAGACGATACAGCATTCGAAGGTTTTCAACGCTGCCTTCGACAGCCTCACCGCCTTCAACGGTCAACACTGTTGCAATTTTGTCCTGAGTTACGTCAAAATCACGGGAGAACGGCACAAAACACGGATTTGATTCGAGCATTCGATAATAGGAATCTATCATGTTAAGGCATTGACTCAGCGGTTCTGCTTCAGCAGCATGTCGATCCATGCGGCAAAGACTGAAGCTTCACTCCGCCCGCTGCCATGTTCCGAAGGCTCATGCTCTGATGCCCGGAGACGGTTTGAATATCATAATCATAGTATGCCATCCCGTATAAAAAATCACAATGCGCATCCGCAAACGGCAGCTTGTTTGAAGCACTGTTCTCTTGCGGCAAAATTTGTTCGACCATGTTAATTCCTCCAATCTGCAGCTCCGCGCGCCGCGGAGGCCGACCGTATCACAATATTATAACACAAAACGAATAAAAATGCATTCGATAAAAAAGCGCGGCGGGTTGTTGAGAACAGATAATTGTTCCAGCGGAAGACAATCACCGGACGGAGATGCGGAGTATGATATAAAATACCGAAAAAAGTCACAATTTATTTTCAAATGGAGTCGAAAACCTATTGTAAAGAGCAAACCGCAATTGGTATAATAAGGTGCGGAGTTCGGAGGAGCTCTGCAAGGTGCTTTTGTATATTAACCGGAGGTGACGCAAATGAAATGCAGAAATTGTGGCCACGATAATCCCGAGTATTCCGAAGTATGCGAGAATTGCGCAGTTTCACTGCGCTCGGAGCCGCAGCGCGATGATGATACCCCGTCTTGGGGTTTCGTTGACGAGAACAAGGATATCAGGTTTTCTTTCGGAGGGCGAAATGCCGCGCAAAACAATAATCCCGCGGACATGAACCAAAACACTGACAGCGACCTTGATGAGCTTGAAAGACAGTTCACATGCGACGTCGGTGATTGGAACGAAGTTCAGAGACGTCCGAACGCAGGCCGACAGAAAAATAACCGCCAAAACGCTGCCGCTGCGCAGAGAAATGACAGAACAAGCAGCCCGAACGGAGCGGAACGGGCGAACCGCAGCAGCGCGCAGAATACACAGGGCGCATTCGCCGGTGACAGACTTCCGTGGGATAACGATTCTGCAAACACACGCAGGCAGCAGCCCCGCACGGAAAGGCAGTCAAACCCGGATGACGAATATGACTCCGATGATTTCGATGATGCGGATGCATACGACGGCCGCGAGCGCGGGAACAAGCGCGCGAAGAAGCAGCGCGGAAAGGCAGAGATTCGACTGATATTCAAGATGATTTCGACACTGCCCGCACGAGTGCCGATTACGGAGCAAAGCGGGGCAGACGCGATAATTCCTATGATGAATTTGAAGACGTGAACCGCAGAAGCGATCGCAGACGCGGAAAAGGCGGTGCGCCCGGTCTGCGTATTGCAGTAATCGTGCTTGCTGTTGTGGCCGTAATTGCGGCCGGCGTGCTTGCATACACCCTTTTGAACGGCAGCAGCATCGGCGGCGAAAAAACAAACAGCGTTATCGTCAACCCCAACAATCCGGACAGCTACTATATCACTGTTTATGCAAAAGCCGGTTCTGTCCTTGTTTATGAGGACAGCACAGGTGCACAGACCGAACAGCAGGTTCCCGAAAAAGGATATGTAACTTTCAATGTTGCATCCAACCGCCTGCGCCCGATAACACCCATTGAGGGCGAAAGCTGCGACATTTACCCCTCGGTAAGTCTCAAAAATGAGGACGGAACGCTGACAAAGCTGGAGATTCCGCGCATAACGCTCAGAGTTCCGACACTTAATGCATCCTTCGAAACGGCTGAAGACATAACGAGCGACGACGGCGTTATAGAAATCAAAGGGCATGTTGACTTGACTCAGACAGATCTTCAGAACAATCTGCCTGTTGTCACAATCAACAACGAAACCGTGCAGCCCGCGCCCGACGGCAGCTTTGCTTACACAACAAAGCTCGACAAGGGCGAATACGAGATCGTCGGTGAAATCAAGCTCGGCGGATACATGATCATGCGCCGAACCTTCAAGGCAACCGTCAGCAAACAGCTGACCGCATCCGACATAATTTCAATACCCGAGGAAGTTGATACCCGAGTTCTGAATGTTGAAACTTCAATTGAACTCACCGGTACCGTTCCCGCAGGAGCTGTGCTTCAGGTTGTTCCCAAGGATGCGGAATGCACCGTTAAGGATCAGCCACAGTTGACGAAAACGGGAACTTCAGGTTTTCCGTAAACCTTCCCACCGCCGCAAAGTGCTATGAGCTCCAGCTCACCGCAACACTTGCGGACGGAACGGTTTACACGCGTCCGTTCTTTGTGGAACGTCCGCCGGTGTTTAACGAATATGTTCCCACCGTTTGGAGAGGTGATTACAGCGAGATGTCAAAACCCGTCCATATCACCGACCTTCGCGGGTTTGTAATTGAGGGAACTGTTGCAGAGATTACCTATGATGACGATTATCTCGTTGCAACGTTTACCCTTAACGATGGACATACGATCAGCATTGAGTATCACGATCACTATTCTGCCGCACGCCAGCATCCCATTGAAGCGGGCAAGCAGTACAAACTCTACGGATTCTCAAAGGGCGTGGACGAAAGCGGTATGCTCCGGATGTATATTTGGTTCGTGAGTGACTGATCAGATGTTCGGATAAGTTTGGAAACAAAATAACCTGCGCGGCGGCTGCTTAACGGCAGCCGCTGCGTCGATACTGCAACACATCGCCAAACGGTGCAGCTTTCAAGAAAACACATGGAGAAATAAGATGAAAATCTGGGCAAGAGTTCGAAAAAACAACAAAACAACGGAACAGGATGTCGTTGAAATTCCGCAGAAGGACGCTTCCGAAGTGGAGAACTGGCACGAAGCTCTTTGCGAGTTGTGCTCGAAATTAAACCTTTCACGCCCTGTGATTCTTGATAAGCATGTCAATGAGCTGCTCCGCTTTTCACACACCGTGTTCCGCCCGGATGATTTTATGGAACAGGTAACGTTTGACAGGCTGGAGGTTGAATTGTTTTAGCGGCGGTTCATTGCACCCCGAAACGTTGAGAACAGGAAGTGTTTTTCAATCGAAAAAACGAAAATAAACGAATGCTCGGTGATTACTCCGAAAAGGGCAAACGACCCGTGATGTGCGCAAAGCATGCATCGCGGGTTGTTTTGTTTTCGGCAGCAGTGTTCAAAACCTGTAACTGTTTATCGATAATATTCATATTTTATAGCAAGCCGTGTACAAGCCCGACATTGGAGCCGGCGGCGAAGCAAAACAATAAGAAAGGAGCATCTCGCAGTGCGGGAGCGAACGGTACTGCGCTGCAATGATGTGGTGAATGATATGAGAAATGATAACGGAAGCAGGGGAAACGGCTTTCAGCCTTTTAATCCGCCGAACAGAGGAAGACAGCAGGGAGGCATGAGGCAAAGCAATTTCGGCAGCGAGCAAAACATGGGTTATGATAACAGCATGCAGTTTGCAGGTAATGCGTGCGGTTTCCCGCCTTGCAGCGGCTGCCGCTGTGAATGTACATATTACGGTGCAACGGGCCCGACGGGAGCAACAGGTCCGACGGGCGCAATCGGAACAACGGGCGCGACCGGTGCAGCGGGTGCAACGGGAGCGACAGGCGCTACGGGAGCAACAGGAGCGACAGGCGCAACAGGTCCGCAGGGCATCAGAGGCATTGACGGTGCAACGGGTCCGACAGGTCCGCAGGGTATCAGAGGCGTAGACGGAGCAACGGGTCCGACAGGCGCAACAGGAGCAACGGGGGCAACAGGCCCGACCGGAGCAACCGGGGCAACAGGCCCGACCGGAG